>Ga0116178_10000102_pt1 | contig 68286 bp, 61 predicted proteins | sample AD_STIC12_MetaG_FD_89880 | JGI IMG/M metagenome (GOLD analysis project Ga0116178, IMG submission 89880) | Active sludge microbial communities of municipal wastewater-treating anaerobic digesters from USA - AD_STIC12_MetaG | ecosystem: Engineered > Bioreactor > Anaerobic > Digestate | place: USA...
AAACATGATCAAAAGGTAAAAAAAAGGGTCTTCGCTGCCGGTCTTATCCTGGGCCTGTTTTATTTGGCTGCGACAGCGGCAAACAAGTTCCACGTCGATTCCGTCTTCAGGCACAGCCTCGCTGATCAAAACATAAGGTTTTCCCGGCTCATGACAACCCCCATGCCCTTTACGAATTTTCTGTGGGTCGGCATCGCCGAAGGCGATGAATTTTATTTTACCGGGTATTATTCGAACCTTGACCGCACTACCGTCATACGTTTTGAAAAAGAGAGAAAAAACCACGAATACCTGAGCGACCTCAGCGGATATTCCCAGATACAGAAGCTTATTTCCTTTGCCAAGGATTTTTATACGATAGAACCGGAAAAAGATACGCTTATTTTTAACGACCTTCGCTATGGAAGCCTTGCCGCCGGGAGCGAAGGAAAAAAACAGTACATGTTCTCATATACAATAACCAATCACCGGGGCAAACTTGAGATTTTTCGCAGGATGCATACACGGTTTTCCCCGGACAAGATTCTCATATTATTCAAGCGTATTGCGGGAGAAAAATGAATACTCTCGGGTCCGGACGACATGGAGGTTTGAAATGAAAATTAACCTGTATTGTATTGCCCTTTCCTCGGCAATCCTGCTCCTGCCGCTCTCAACGATGAACACGGTGCAGGGTCGTTCCGTATCCGGCCCAGAAGTTGATTGCGATTCCCGATGTTCGATTCTTGAAGGCGACGCAAAATACAAGTGCCTCAGGACCTGCATCAACACCAGGAAAAGAAACACCCCTGTTGGCGACAACATGGTAAAGAACAAAATACGGGATTGCGAATCGGCATGTGAACAGTATAAAGGAATTGATAATATCACGTGCCGGCGCGTGTGTCTCGACAACAAACGATATACGCCTCCCAAGAAAAAAGAACCCGCAGCCAAAGACAACCCCTCTCCCTGCGAAATCAGGTGCAGCGTCCTCAACGGCCCGGTCAGGGACAACTGCATCGCCCGATGCGAAAAAAAAAGCCGTTTCGACAGCCGCGGCACAACCGGCAAGTAAAAAAAATATATAACGGGGAATGATTTTTGGATGGACGGGGCGCCGGCGCCATGATACATTAATACCCGTAACGCGAGGTACTCTATCCATGAAGAGATTGGCCGGTGCAACTATGACGCTCATGGCATTCCTTGTCTTTGCCACCTGCGAGCGAAGCGACATGTTCAACCTGGCCATGTATGGCGTACCGCCCAAAACAGCCATATACCTCTACCAGATAGGGACCTCTTCAGGCGATGCGGGCAGCGATAACGACGCCAACAGCAATTGCTACTCCAGGGGACTGGCATATCTTTCACTGACTGGGGCCTCAACGGTCAAGGCATTCAGAAGCTTTTCCGTTGCAGAAGAAATACGTTTTATGGTCCCGTCGCAATACTGGCAATACCCGGTCATTGGCATTTCACCGTCCCTGGCCCTGACGCCGCTGTCCGGCACCTGGGCGGGCCTCTGGGACGGCTCTATTGATAATCCAATCAATACCGCCCTCGGCATGACAGTAACAAACTACTGGTGGTCGGGCAGCAATGCCGACGGCAGCGCTTCTTCCACCTGCAACGCATGGAATGAAAGCCTCAGCACCCAGCAAGGGCAGGCCGGTGGAGCAGGGATTAGCGAAATAACCTCGACCTGCGATAATTCCTACTACCTGGTATGCCTTGCCTATTGATGCCTGCCTCGAAAAACCGTTAACCCGCCCTCCGGGATATAAAAAATTTTGTCTGAATACCCCAAAACAATTACATTAACTGTGTAATCTATCACATCATCCTATAGTTATCATCATGGCGGAGGCAGATATGAAAAAGTCGCTGGTAAGGATTGTTTGCTTTCTTGGCATTTTAGTAGCCTCAGGCATCGTTATGTATTTCTTTTACCCTGGTGTCATCGTTAAATCGGTTGTGACCCTATCGAGGATCTCGTCGGGATTCAGCCGCGACACGGTACAGGTGGATGACCACCGGTGGGTTTACCTTGACGGCGGGAAGGGCGATGTCATCATTTTTTTGCATGGTTACGGTGACACCAAGGAAGGATGGGCTGATTTCCCCGTCGCTTTCAAGGACAATTACCGCGTAATCATCCCGGACCTTCCCGGCCATGGAGAAAATTCGCGGATACAGGCCGAGACCTACGATGTCCCGAACCAGTCAAAATGGCTCGATCGTTTCGTCGCCCTGATCGGTATCAAATCCTTTCACCTGTGCGGCGAGTCAATGGGAGGTGAGATTGCAGCTTATTACGCCGGGGACCACCCTGAAAAAGTGAAAAGCGTCATGATCATGGGGGCCCCGGGCGTGCGAGGAACAAAAAACACACCGGCCCTGGACGCATATGAGAAGGACAAGAGCACATGCCTGTGCTGGAGAACGGAAGAAGAGTTTAACAGGACCATCAACTGGGGCTTTGACCGTCCGCCAAAAATGCCACGGTTTGTTGTGAAACACCTGATAGACCAGGGCAAAAAGAATTATGCTTTCAACAAGAAAATCTTTGATGACATGATCTCGAACGGCATCGACATTCTCGAGAACCGCCTGGGCAGGATTACCGCTCCCGCATTGATTGTCTGGGGAAAGAATGACCGGATAATTGACGTTTCTTCAGGCGAGGGAATCAGACGCGGGATTAAAAACAGCAGGATGGAAATCCTTGACGGCGGCCACATGATATACATGGATCAACCGGCGAAGACAAAAGCGCTTTACATCGATTTTCTGAAATCATTGAAATAACAATATTATTTTCTTTCTGAGCGTCTTCAACTCTAAAGCATATTCATTATTAGACGCATGTCCGTCCATTCGTCCGGTGCGGAATCATATCCCCATGTCTTCGTTCTGCATCCGACCCAAAATGTGCTTGATATTATAGCCAATGGTTTATTATATAGTTATTCTTTTTTATATGGAATAATTTTAATACTCGTTACCGCCCCGCGCGGTGAGGTGTGATTCACAAGGAGATGCATCATGACCATAATAACCGATGTCCATGCACGGGAAATACTCGATTCCCGCGGAAATCCGACCATAGAAGTCGACGTCGAGCTGTCATCAGGCTTTATCGGAAGGGCGGCCGTTCCGTCCGGAGCTTCTACCGGCGAACATGAAGCTGTTGAACTTCGCGACGGTGACAAGAAGCGCTACCTCGGCAAAGGAGTTTTGAAAGCCGTCGACAATGTAAACAAGATCATCTCCGGCGCCATCATCGAAATGGACGCCGTTAACCAGGTTGAGCTCGATACCGTCATGATCGAGCTGGACGGAACGCCCAACAAGTCAAAGCTCGGCGCCAATGCCATCCTCGGCGTTTCCCTTGCGTGCGCGCGGGCCGCGGCCGAAGCCCTGGGTCTTCCCCTCTACCGGTACATCGGCGGCGTAAGCGCCTCTGAGCTGCCGGTTCCCATGATGAATATCATGAACGGCGGGTCACACGCCGACTCCAACGTCGACCTCCAGGAATTCATGGTTATGCCGGTGGGAGCCAGCAACTTCAGGGAAGCGCTCCGCATGGGCGCTGAAACCTTCCATTCACTGAAATCGGTCCTTAAATCCAAAGGCTATTCCACCAGCGTCGGAGACGAGGGCGGCTTCGCTCCGTCGCTTAAATCAAACGAGGAGCCCCTCGAGCTTATCATGACGGCAATCGAAAAAGCCGGATTCAAACCTGGTACCGACCTCATGATAGCCCTTGACCCGGCCTCAAGCGAATTCTATGACGCTTCCAAAAAGAAATACATATTTTCCAAGAGCGACAAGAGCGAGCGCGACAGCGCGCAGATGGTCGATTTCTACGCCAACTGGGTCAAGAACTATCCAATAATTTCCATAGAGGACGGTCTTGCCGAAAATGACTGGGACGGCTGGAAGATAATGACCGACAAGCTTGGCGATAAAATACAGATCGTCGGCGATGACCTTTTCGTGACCAATACCGAGCGCCTGAAGCAGGGCATCGACAGGGGAATCGCGAACTCGATCCTCATCAAAGTCAACCAGATCGGGACCCTTACCGAGACGATACGGGCCATCGAAATGGCCAAGCGGGCCGGCTATACCGCCGTAGTCTCGCACCGTTCAGGTGAAACTGAAGATTCGACCATTGCCGACCTGGTCGTTGCAATGAACGCCGGCCAGATAAAAACAGGCTCGGCGTCCAGGACTGACAGGCTGGCAAAATACAACCAGTTGATCCGCATCGAGGAGGAACTCGGCGTGATGGCGAGATTTTCCGGCAAGGGAGTATTTTACAACATTGGATAGGCAGCACTACCGCTGGGCCTTTTTCATTATTGTTTTTTTGCTTGCTTCTGTATATTTCTTCGTCTTTAGTGAAAGCGGGCTGCTTGAACGCATTGCCCTTGACAGAGAAAAAAGCAGTATAGAAGCCGGCATTGAGGCGCTGAAGTCGGATAACAAGAACCTGCAGCGCCTTTTGAAAAAATACCGGGCAGGGGAATATCCCGAGGGAGAGATCGCCGATTCCGGTTATATCAAAAACGGCAGCAGTGTTCTCCTGTTTCGGGACACCGGTAAGATGTCCGGGTCAAAGAAGCCGAAAAAAAAGCAGGAAGAATATTTTCACGTTCCATTGCCATATCTGAGGATACTGTGGATTTCTCTGTCAGCACTTATTATCGCAGGATTGATAGTGTTCGGAAGAAAGTTTTCAGAAAACACATGATTGCTGTACTACTGTCAATGATGGTGGGGCGACAATGAAGACTGAAATCATATCGATCAAGAAACTCAAAAAAGACGGCACTATTGATCCGTACATCACCCGTTCTTTATCTGACATGATTAAAAGCGGGAAGACCGTTCTGATGCCGGTGGACGCCATATACGGCCTTGTCTGCATTAATGAACCCTCCCACCGCGAGCATATTGAAAAGCTAACCGGCGACACCGATGAGCACATTGTGCGCATGATATCTTCGTTCAAAATGCTCAACGAAATCGCCAACATCGATAAACTGGAATTCGACTTCATGCACCGGATATGGCCCGGTGAGCTTATTGTTTACGTGGAGGATAGCAGCGCAAGGGGGAAAGCCATACCGGTGCGCATGCCCAGGAGCAAATACCAGCAGGACATTATCGAGCATGTGGGCAAACCGTGCCTCTATGCCGCGCTTCTTGACAAGGATAAAAAGCCGGTTTTCCGGAAAAAGGAAATAATCGCCGCGCTGGAAGGAAAAATCGACTGTCTTCTTCTGATCGATGAATTCTGCAAAGAACATACGCTTCCCTCCGTCGTGGACATCAGTAAGGGTACCCTCACCATTATCAACGAGGGCCGGGTATCCACCGAAGAAATTAAATCATTATATTTTCTGGGCAAGGATGATTCGGTTCTTTGATCTTCAGGCCGGCAACCATTGTATTTCTGACCATCCTGCTCCTGAGAAGCCCGGCTATTCCCATAGAAACCGGCGTCGTTGAAGAAGATATCCGCACATGGAACACCCTTTCCACCAGGCATTTTGATGTGCATTATCCCGCCGGCATGGAATCGCTGGCAGTCAGGGCCGCGGAACTGGCTGAAAGCGGGTACATCCGCGTTGCCAACCGCCTTGCCCATGAAATTACCGCAACAATACCCCTAGCCGTATATCCCGCAGGCCACATTCCCGATATGTCCGAGGCTGATAACCGCACAACGGGCCTGGAGGCGTCCGGCCACGGCATCCATGTATATTTCAATGGATCCTACGCAGAATTGCAGAGATCGATTGTCACCGGTATGACACGGTCCTTTTTCTACTCAATGGCAGGGGACGGTCCTTTACATTATGCGGCTCTTCGGACCGGTAGGATGCCCTACTGGATATCTGAAGGCATGGCCCGGTATTTAGCCAGCGGGTTTGACGGGCAGGCTGACATAGCCGTCAGGGACATCATGGAGAGGAACCTTTTTCTCGGGATCAGGGAGCTGAATGACCTTAAGGGCGAGCGCGCCGATGAAGCATCCGCAGAAGGCCAGGCCTTCTGCTATTATATCGAAAACACCTTCGGGAAAACAGCCCTCGGAGAACTGGCAAGGAACTTTCTCAACACCTCAAATCCAGATGATGCCATCAGGGACGCAACCGGTAAAACCATAGAAGACCTTGAACGCGACTGGGGTTCTTCACTGAAGAAACGCTACCGCCTAGGCGCGCCGGTTCAAAAACCAGGGAAGACCTGCATCACGGCCGGGACATCCGCGCGCTTCATGATACCTGCAGCTTCCCCGGACGGAACAAAAATCGCGGCCTTTCGCGTACATAACGGCACGGGGGAACTGCTGATCCTGGACGCACCGTCCGGGCATATCATCAGCATGAGACATGCCAGGACCCTGCTGAAAGGCGGAATCTGCAACGGGATCACTCCTGTTGCCCATCCATACAACAGGCTTTCCTGGAGCCCGGATGGCAGAACCATCGTGCTGGCGGGAAAAAAGAAAGGCAGTCCATGCCTTGCTTTTCTCGATACGGTATCGGGAAGGATAGTAGACTCAAAACCGCTTCCCTTTTCTCTGGTAAAGGATCCGTCACTTTCAGCAGACGGTAAGTATCTGGTCTTCTCCGCAGTTGCCGGAACCGCCGAAGACATCTACATATTGGACCGAAACAGGAACACAATCAGCAGGATAACGGATGACGATTTCCACGACCGTTACCCTGTTCTCTCTCCAGACGGCGGCAGCGTCATTTTTTCATCCAACTGGAACACGAAAGGCAACCCTTCGTCAGTCGGATACCGCATATATCAGATTGACATCAGAACTGGCAGGCGGACGGAGCTGATATCCGCAGGGGAAAGCAATATCCAGGGTGAGATTTCCCCTGACGGCAAAAAGCTGCTGTTTATTTCAGAAGGGAACGGATTCCGCCGCCTATGCGTCTATGATTTCGCCGCCAGAACCCTCATGAAACTGAAGGATCATCCTTCTAAAGCTGACAATCCCCGGTGGCTGAAAGGATCACAATCCTTTATTTTCACGGCACCCAACGGCACTGACAATTATATCTATGCGGGAACCATTGGCGACACACTGCCTTACGATCTCTCTAGGGGCGAAGCTGTCCTATCGCCGGCTCTATACAGGGAATCCTATGTCGATCCCCGGGAGTATGTCTTCCACCAGTATCAACCTATTATAAGGCCGGAATACCTCAAACTCGGTTCTGGCGGGACTATGGACGACGGATATCTTTGCTATCTGCGGGCAGGACTGGGTGATTACATGGGGCGTCATCGGCTGGTCCTTGAAGCCAGTTATATCCGGGAGCCCCATAAGAATGACGTCAATGCAAGCCTTGCATATTACCTGCGGATATCCCGCGCGGTGCTTGGCTTTGGCCTGTTCCGCCAGAGCAGCCCCCTGGATGCAAATACCCTTGAGACGATATACGGCCTTTCGCAGAATCCATCCTTCGGCGTTCATGGCATGGAGCATTATGGCGGGCATATTTCTGCCCGCATAGGTCTACACAGATCCTTCGATTTTACCATTACCGGATCAGCGGGAAGATATGAGAAGTCATACCATTATCCTGACATGAACCATAATCTCCGCATGACCTTCGGGGCTCTGTCCTGCACAGGGGAATACAACACGGAACGAAGGGGCCTCATGGCCCCGGTCAGGGGCTCACGTCTGCGAATCACAGCCGAGCATGCCTTTGATTTTATCGGTAAAAAGGATTATACCCGCCTCGGGGCCGATTTCAGGCACCATTTTTTCCTGGACAGGCATGTTATCCTGCTCCTTCACGGGGCCGGAGGAACCCTGGTCGGCACCGACAATGGCAAATTCAAGCATTACCTGGGAGGGTTCGGCAGCCTTCGGGGATACGAGCTGAATTCAATATCCGGCAGGAACATGTTTTTGTTCAATGCCGAATTGCTTCTCACGCCCGTTGACTGGAACACGTTCGGGTTACCCCTTCGTGGCGGCCTGGGAAATTTCGCCTTCGTCATGTTTTTTGACGCAGGATCAGCCTGGGATGGAATGTATAGATTTGTTGACAAAAAGACGGGGCGCCTTGATGATTTAAAAATGGATTTCGGGGCCGGCCTCAGAATGGCGGTCAGCCCCCTATTAATTTTAAAACTTGACTTTGCTTGGCCCTTTGATAATAAGTCAATCAGGCAGACAAACATGTTATTGAGCATCGGATTTGATTTTTAGGCGGTTCCATCATGGAAAGGAAAGGATCGGTAGCAAGAAAAACAAAGGAAACGGACATAACGGTGGACCTGCTTCTGGACAGCATCCAGAAATCAGCAATTAGCAGCGGCGTCCCCTTCTTTGACCACATGCTGGAAGCGATGTCCCGCCACGGCAGGTTCCGCCTCAACCTTGCCTGCACGGGAGACAATGAAATCGATGATCACCACTCCGTTGAGGATGTCGGTATATGCATCGGCCAGGCCTTCAAGCAGGCCCTGGGCGACAAGGCCGGCATTGTCCGCTTCGGAGATGCGACAATCCCGATGGACGACGCCCTTACCATGGTGGCGGTCGACATATCCGGAAGGCCGTTTTACAAGTACACCGGCCCACTGCTCAACGGCTCCATCGCGACCTACAGCGAAGAATTGACCGATGAATTCCTCCGGGCCTTCGCCGTCAATGCCGGGCTGAACCTCCACGTCATGGTATATTACGGTCAGAACAAGCACCATGTGCACGAAACAATATTCAAGGCCCTGGGGATAGCCCTGTACAAGGCTTCCTGCAGGGATGATTCATTGAAAGGGGAGGTCCCTTCCACAAAGGGAATGCTATGATCACGGTTATAGATTACGGGATGGGAAACCTCAGGTCTGTCGTCAAGGCTGTTGAAAAGTATACCGACCGTGTGGCGGTCTCCGACGACCCATCCTCGGTGGAAAAATCAGACGCACTCATCATGCCGGGCGACGGCGCCTTCGGGATGGCCATGGAGAACCTGTCCGCCCGGGGATGGATCGGGCCGATCCACGACTTCATTTCCGGTGGCGGCCACTTCTTCGGCATATGCCTCGGCTTCCAGCTTCTCTTCTCCACGAGCGAGGAATTCGGATCGCACCGCGGCCTCGACATCATCCCCGGCGACGTCGTCAGATTCAACGATGAAGACCTGAAGGTTCCCCACATGGGGTGGAACACCGTAGACCTCCTTCATGAATCGACGGCCCTTGACGGCATCCCTTCGGGGAGCTACTTTTATTTCATTCATTCCTACTATCCCGAGGTCAGGGACCGCAGCTGGGTCATAGGTGAAGTGGAATACGGGAAGAGCTTCCCCTGCATTGTGGGAAAGGGGAATATCATCGCCACCCAGTTCCACCCCGAAAAAAGCCATACCGTGGGATTGAAAATCGTCGAGAATTTTGTGAGGGCCGTGTGCTGATCATTCCGGCCATAGATATAAAAAACGGCAACTGCGTGAGGCTCCTGCAGGGCGATCCCGACAAGGAAACCGTTTACTCAAGCAGTCCCGTCGATGTCGCGAAGCGCTTCGAGGATGCCGGCGCCAAGCTCATTCACGTGGTGGACCTGGACGGCGCATTCGAGGGGAAGCCGGTAAACCATGCCATCGTTTCGGCCATCGCTTCAGCCGTTTCAGTTCCGGTTGAGATAGGCGGAGGCATCCGCACCGCTGAAGCCGTTTCGATGTACGCGGACATGGGCATACGGCGCATAATCGTGGGCACGGTCATACTCGAGGAGTCCTTCAAGTCGATGACCGGGAAATTCCGCGATATACTGGTTGCCGGCATTGACGCGAAAAATTCGATGGTGGCGACCCATGGATGGAAAAAGGCCTCCTCCATGAAGGCAATGGACCTCATCAGGGAAATCAGCGGCTACGGCATAACGGATGTCATTTATACCGATATTGCCACTGACGGCATGCTGACCGGGCCAAATCTTGGCGCCATTCAAGAAATACTTGAAAAATTTAAGAATATTGGTCTCATTGCATCAGGCGGGATCTCTTCGATCAGCGACATAGAGGCTCTCTCCCGATTCGAAGGTTCCGGCCTGAAGGGATGCATTACCGGCAAAGCAGTCTATGACGGCAGGATAAATCTCCATGAAGCAATCGCCCGCTTCATGTAAGGTTGCATGATGGCACATAAAGACGATTCAAATTTTGTTATACAGTTCCCGGTGGAAATCGAGCAGTATGAACGCAAGATATACGACCTCAAGCAGCTCATAGAGATCAGTAAGGGGCTGAACTCCACACTCGAGTACAACATTCTTATCGATTCCATACTTCTTACCTGCATGGGGCAGATGCAGCTCCTCATGGCAGGTATTTTTCTCAAGAAGGGCATCGGCCATGAAAATTTCGCCCTCCACCGCAATTACAAGGGATTCGAGGTGGACCATTCCATTGATTACGAGCTGGAACCTGATTCGGACGTTATCCACCACATGGAAAAAAACTTCAAGTGCTACTCCCTTTCCGAGCTCGAGGAAGGCGTGGACAACGAGAAATCACTGGCCATACTGAAGATGCTGAAGCCCAACCTGATCGTCCCCCTCATGTGCAAGGGCATTCTCAACGGCCTTATTATCCTCGGTGACCGTATCAACACCAAAGAATTCACCGAAACCGAAAAAGAATACCTCCTTGACATTGCCTCCCTCGCGGGTATCGCCATACACAACGCGTCCCTCTATGAAATGGCCACCACCGACATGATGACCAAGCTGAAGATCCATCACTATTTCCATACGATGCTCATCGAGGAAATAAACCGCGCCAACAGGCTCAGCCGGCCCCTGTCGGTCATCATGGCCGATATAGACCATTTCAAGAAGCTTAATGACGCCTACGGCCACCAGGCCGGCGACATGGTGCTCATCAATGTGGCCAAAATTATCCGGGAAAGCATTCGCCAGAACGATGTCCCTTCCCGGTACGGCGGAGAGGAATTTTCTGTGATCCTGCCCGGGACAGAGATACATGAAGCGCTGGTCGTGGCCGAACGGATCCGTCAGAACATAGAAAAGTCCAGTGTGGTGTATGACAACAAGGAGCTCAGGGCCACTATTTCCATCGGCGTCACCCAGTACGATGCAGACCTAGATAAAACGAAAAACACCCTCATTGAAAGGGCTGACAAGGCCCTGTACATGTCAAAACGAAACGGCCGCAACCTCGTTTCTTTCTTGTAAACATCAGCCACTTCATTCCCGACTTATTAAAATGACATTTATGCTATATGTTTATTCAATTTAAGATAGATGGAACCGCTCTTTTCAAATATTTTCTTGACATAATTTGACTAGTTGTGTCTATTGACACTCTAAACAGGGCCCATAGCTCAGTCGGTTAGAGCATCTGACTCATAATCAGGGGGTCGAAGGTTCGATTCCTTCTGGGCCCATTTATTTACAGAATCAGTGGAAGGATAATTACGGTATGTATGCAATAGTTGAAATTTCAGGAAAGCAGTACAAAGTTGAAAAAGATTCTACGATCAGCGTAGACCTGCTTGAAAAAAAAGCGAACGATGAATTGATCATAGACAAAATTCTTATGGTATCAGGCGACGACAAGGTCATGATCGGTCAGCCTTACCTCAAGAACGTGAAGATCACGGCAAAAGTGCTGGGCGAGTTCAAGGGCGAAAAGGTCAGGGGCATCAAGTTCCAGAAACGGAAACGCCATGAGCGCACCATCGGCCACAGGCAAAATTATTCGCAGATAAAAATTAACGAACTGACAGTCAGTTAACAGCTGAATTGATAACAGTAACGTATCATAACATTCAATATGATAACGAACTGCGCTGCAATGTTGACGGCAGCGGAATAATAAAAGTGGCCATCGAGGGTCACGCGCTATTCAGTGCCGAAGGCACTAAAAGCGCAACCGCCAAAAAGGAAGGATCCAGGGGATACAACCTGATTTGCGCGGCAGTGTCATTTTCAGCGCTTACGCTATTGCGTTCGATAACGATAATAGCCGGCATCAACCCTGACTATACCATCAAGGAAGGCATCATGACTATCCGGATTCATTTTGATGCCATGGGCGCCGAGCAGAAGACTATCACGCGGGTTCTTCTTGAATCGTTTTTAATCGGCATGCTGGACATGCAGAAGAAGTACCCGGATGAAATCGCAATACAGACAGTTGCAGAAAACAAGTAACGATCATAGAGGAGTAAGTCATGGCACATAAGAAAGGAGGCGGTTCTACACGTAACGGCCGCGATTCCAACTCAAAACGGCTCGGCGTAAAGCGTTACGGCGGCCAGCTCATCAAGGGCGGCACCATAATCGTCCGCCAGCGCGGGACCCGTATCCATCCGGGCAATAACGTAGGTTGCGGCAGGGATTTCACCCTGTTCGCCCTCATAGACGGAGTGGTAACGTTCGAAAGAAAGGATAAAAAAAGAACGCAGGTTTCTGTTTACCCCCAGGCGTAATTTTAGTTAAAATACTTGTCGGATTACAAATCGCGTATAATAATGATACGCGATTTGTTGTTTATACCGTCTTTCATGGTTTTCATGCAGACGGGTCCGGACCTATCAAAAACATCACGAACCATCCAGAAGAGGAAACCGCGCAGGTGCCAAAATTCACAGATACAACATTTATACGGGTCAAGGGCGGCAACGGAGGGAAGGGAGCGGTCTCCTTTCACCGGGAGAAATTCATTGCCTGGGGCGGACCCGACGGTGGCGATGGAGGAAAGGGAGGCGATGTTTATGTCCAGGCCGAGGTAATGCTCCATAATCTCTCCCATCTGTTCAAAGACCGGTTATACAAGGCTGAGAACGGGCATCCCGGCATGAGCAACAACCGGCACGGCAAGGACGGCACAGACTGCATCGTCAAGGTCCCCGCCGGCACCCAGGTGATTGATTTTGAAACAGGCGAAGTGCTGGCCGACCTCCTCGATGACGGCCAGCGGTATCTGGTCGCTCCGGGCGGTATCGGCGGCAAGGGAAACGCTTTTTTCAAATCTTCGACGCTCCAGACGCCGCGATTCTCCCAGCCGGGAATGCCCGGCGAAGAAAAAAGGATCAGCCTCAACCTGAAACTGATAGCCGATATAGGGCTCGTGGGTCTTCCCAACGCCGGCAAGTCGACCCTACTTGCCGCGATCACCAATGCCAGGCCCAAAATAGCCGATTATCCCTTCACCACGCTGGTCCCCAACCTGGGCGTTATCCAGAATGATGACGGCACCATCTTCAAGATCGCCGATATTCCCGGCATCATTGAAGGGGCCCATCGCGGCCACGGGCTGGGACTCTCATTCCTCCAGCACATAGAGCGTGTAAAGGCCATACTGTTCATCCTCGATGTAACCGGCGCCGATCTCCGGTACACCCTGGATCTCCTCAGGTCAGAGCTCAACACATACAATAGTGAATTGACAGAAAAACCGTATTACATTCTTCTTAACAAGATAGACCTTGTCGACGACGAGCACGTTGAAGAGGAAATCAAGGGCCTGAAGGACAGGCATGTCCTTCCCATTTCTGCGGCAACTGGCAGGAATATCACAGAACTTCTGGCCGTTATTGAAAGACTCATGGAGCTGAACAGTGCCACGTAAGAATCTCATACGGAATGTCAAACGGATCGTCGTCAAGATCGGATCTTCTTCAGTGACCGATAACGGCATCATATCCGGGAAAAAGATTTCCGCGATCGTATCGGATGTCGCCGAACTGAGCGGGCGTGGATACCAGGTGGTCATCGTCACTTCCGGGGCCATAACTTCCGGGGCCGGCTCCCTCGACCGGAGCGTCAGGAACCTCACCATTCCTGAAAAGCAGGCCTTTGCCGCTGTCGGCCAGACCATCCTGATGAACGAATACCGGAACAAGTTCAGTAAACACGGCCTCCACGTCGGGCAGATACTCCTGACCGAGGACGATGTCAAGCACCGCACAAGGTTCCTGAACGCCCGTCATACCCTGGAAACGCTTCTCCGCCTTGGGATAATACCCATCGTCAACGAGAACGATTCAGTCGCGGTTACCGAGATCAAGTTCGGCGACAACGACATGCTTTCCGCCCATGTGGCCGGCCTCATCAACGCCGACCTCCTCATACTGCTTTCCGACGTTGACGGCTTTTACATGAACATGAACGATCCCGAGCCCGTCGAGGAACTATACGCCATCAATGAGCAGATATACCAGCGGGCCGGCGGCTCAGGTTCGGATTACGGCACCGGCGGCATGATGTCAAAGATCCGCGCCGCGGAGATCATCATCCGCTTTGGGGCAAAAATGATTATCGCCAACGCCGGGACCAGGGGCGTGCTGAGCCGAATCATGTCCGGAGAAAAAATAGGGACCATATTCATCGGCAAGGACAAGCCGCTCCTGGGAAAAAAGAAATGGCTCGCGCTGAGAAAAACAACCGGCGCCCTGGTCATTGACGAGGGTGCGGTCAAGGCGATAAAGGTTGGCAAGAAATCCCTGCTGGCTTCCGGCATTACCGGGATATCCGGCGATTTCAACATGGGTGATGTCGTGGAGATAACCGAAAGCTCAAAAAAAAGAGTGGGGAAGGGTATTGTCAATTACAGCAGCGACGAGCTTGCCATGATCAAGGGCAAAAAAACCGGCGAGATCAAGAAAATCCTCGGCGACAACGTCTTCCCGGAAGTAATTAACAGGGATGACCTGATAGTGTATTAAAGCCCCGCCATGGCTCCGCCGGTCAATAATCAATTGCCGTAATATTTCAAAATCGCTTCCACAAGGCCGTCGATGGTATGCACCTTGGCGGAAATCTCTACCTGATACCCGAGTTCCTTCGCCGTGCCGGCGGTAACGGGGCCAATGGCCGCGCATCTGATGGCCGTTTTCGCCTCAACCCCGGCCTTCTTCATCAACCGGTCAAAATTCTGCACCGTCGAGGAACTGGTAAAGGTCACCAGGTCGAAGCGCATATGCCGCAGCAGCTCCATCTGCGCCGGTTTTGCCGACAGGTCCTCCTCGACAGTTCGATAGACGGCTATGTCTTCCACGAGCTTCGCCCCTTCCTGAAGGAGCGCATCGGAAAGTTCACGGGGAGCTATATCCGCCCGAGGAAGGAGAAATGATTTCCCGGCTATCTCTCCGCGTCCGGCAAGTTCTTTAGCTATATCACTGCTCACGAACCGTTTCGGCACAAGATCAGCCTTTATGCCGTATGCAGACAGCCTTTCTGCCGTGGCCGGCCCGATGGCGCAGATCTTCGACGAGGCAAGGGCCCTCGAATCGAGACCGGAGCCGTAGAGATGGCGGTAGAAATGATCGACGCCGTTCACCGATGTCAGTATGATCCAGTCATAATCGGCGATGTGCTTGAGAGCCCCGGCCATGTCTTCGCCGTCAGCTGCGGGAAGGATCTTTATCACCGGTGTTTCTATGACACCGGCGCCAAGCTCCATGAGGCGGGAGGTAAGCTCCGACGCCTGGTCCCGCGATCTGGTAACGACTATGGTTTTTCCGAAGAGGGGGCGTTTCTCGAACCAGTTGATCTTCTCCCTGAGGGCGACGACATCGCCCACGATGATGATCGACGGAGGTTTTATCCCGGCTTCTTTCACTTTCTGCGCGATGTCTGCCAGGGTGCCGGATACCGAGCGCTGGGTCGGCTGGCAGCCGTTCTGTATTACCGCCGAAGGAGTGGACCGATCAAGGCCGTTGGCAACAAGCTTCTCTATGATCAGCGGCAGGTTCTTCACTCCCATCAGGAATACCAGCGTCTGCACGCCGGTAGCCAGCTTGTCCCACCGTATATCGCTTTCAAGCTTGGTCGGGTCCTCGTGACCGGTGATGAAGGCCACCGACGAGCTGAAGCCGCGGTTGGTAACCGGGATGCCGGCGTAGTTCGGCACCGCGTAGGCCGAGGATATGCCGTTGACTACCTCAAAATCGACTCCGCGCTCAACGCAGAAGAGGGCCTCCTCTCCGCCGCGGCCGAATATATAGGGGTCTCCGCCCTTGAGGCGGACGACCATGTTGCCTGCCTTGGCCTTTTCCACGATGAGGCCGTTGATGTCTTCCTGTTCCATGGTATGGGACGCGCCGCTCTTCCCGACATAGATTTTTTCACAGCCCGGCGAGGCCAGGGAATCCACGACACGCTCGCCTACGAGGTTATCGTAGATAAGCACGTCACATTGCTCTATCAGTTCCTTTGCGCGCAGGGTCAGGAGACCGAAATCGCCAGGGCCCGCCCCTACAAGGTAAACTTTTCCCTTCCTGTTCATGCTCTGCTCCATTTATGCGGAACTTTATGTCTGCCGCCTGACAATATTACACGGGGCGTCCGTATATTTCTTCAAGGATTTTTTTCGCGCCCCTATTGAGAAGATTGAGGGCGAGTTCCCTGCCTATGGCATCATGATCAGAAACGGCCCCGTCAAGCGTGCCCTGGAACACTTCACCGCCGTCCAGGCCGGCGACCATGCCCCTGAGGGTGATCCGGTCTCCGGAAACCATGGCCAGGGCCGCAATGGGGACCTGACAGCCGCCCCCGAGACGGGCCAGAAAGGCCCGCTCGCAGGCTATGGCCTGCCGGGTGTCTTCATCATTAAGTGGCGCCACGATCTCCTGCGCGCGTCGGTCATTCTCCCTGATTTCTATGGCCAGGGCCGCCTGGCCAACAGCCGAAATCACGATATCCCCAGGTATGATTTCAGTCACCTTGTCCAGCATGTCCAGGCGGGCCAGTCCCGCATAGGCAAGGATAATGCCTGATATCAGGGAATTATCCTGCATCTTCCTCAGACGTGACTGCACGTTCCCCCGGATATCGATGATGTTCAACCCCGGCCTCCATGCCAGAAGCTGCGCCCTCCGTCTCAGGCTGCTGGTGGCTATGGTGTCGGATTCTGCGAGATCGCCGAGCCTTCTGCCATCGCGAGATATAAAGACATCGCGGGGATCCAGTCTCTTCGTTACCGCACCAATCACCAGGCCTTCCGGTAGGCTCGTGGGCATGTCCTTCATGGAGTGGACAGCGAGGTCAACAGTGCCCTCCAGGAGCTCTTTTTCAATCTCCTTGGTAAACAGTCCTTTGTCCCCGATTTTTGAAAGGGGCGCGTCAAGGATCCTGTCGCCGGTTGTCTTTATGGGGACAAGCTCAAAATTATAATGGGGATGGCTGCGGAGCAGCATGTCGCGCACCTGTTCGCTCTGCACCAGGGCAAGCCTGCTTCCGCGGGTTCCGATCCTGATTGTAGTCATAAACCTGTACCTTTTCCACTCATAGAAACATTGTTCAGATAAATAAAACCGACGGTACAAATCAAGCATTATTCCCCGGAACATAATCACTTAATGCCCCCTACCTGTCCCGCAGTTACAGACGAGAAGAAATCATGCCATGTTTGCGACAATTATTGCCAACAATTGACCTGGATCAAACAAATATTTTCTTGCCAAATATACTCTTATTATAGGATAGTACCACCAGTTGAATATGCAGGAACCGCCAATGACACAAAACCAGCGCCCCAGAAGAAACAGGGCATCATATCTTATCAGGGACCTCGTTGCGGAAACCATTGTTGACCGGCGTAAGCTTATCATGCCCCATTTTGTGCTGGAGGGGAAAAACATCCGGGAACCGATCGCTTCGATGCCGGGAATCAGCAGGGTTTCGATTGAAAACCTCCTGAAAGACATTGAGGCCGATCACAAAACAGGCATAGACAAGATACTCCTCTTCGGAATCCCCGAGAAGAAAGACGAAGATGGCAGCGGCGCCTATGACCGGAATGGCATCGTGCAGAAAGCGCTCCGCGAGATAAAAAAACACCTGCCCGGCGTACTGGTCATTACCGATGTATGCCTCTGCGAATATACCAGCCATGGCCACTGCGGCATGGTGGACGGCGGGAACATCCTTAACGATCCGACCCTGGAGATACTCTCACGGGTCGCCCTTTCCCACGCCGAATCGGGATCTGACATGATCGCCCCCTCAGACATGATGGACGGCCGCGTCGGGGCGATACGGGCGACTCTCGACGCGGGCGGATTTGACGATCTCCCCATCCTCGCGTATTCGGCAAAATATGCCTCGGCGTTTTACGGTCCCTTCAGGGAAGCCGCAGGCAGCGCTCCCCAGTTCGGCGACCGCAGCAGCTATCAGATGGACTCCCGAAACAGCCGGGAAGCTGAAAAGGAGATACTCCTCGACATAGCCGAGGGCGCCGATATCGTCATGGTGAAGCCGGCTCTATCCTATCTGGATGTCATATACCGCACGCGCAACCTGGTCAACGTGCCGGTCTGCGCCTACAACGTAAGCGGCGAATACTCCATGGTAAAGGCGATGGCTAAACTCGGTTTCAGCGACGAAGTCCGCCTCACAAAGGAGATCATTACGTCGATATTCCGGGCCGGCGCAGACATGATCATATCCTATCATACCCGTGACATATTCAGGAACAACTGGTTTTAGCGATGAATATTGAAAAATCACAGAAGCTGCAGAAAAAAGCATTGCGGCTGATGCCGGGCGGAGTCAATTCCCCGGTGCGGGCATTCAAAGCCGTAGGCGGGAACCCCCTGTTCATGAAAAAAGGGGAGGGGGCCCACATGGTCGATGAAGACGGCAACGATTTTATTGACTACTGCATGTCCTGGGGACCGCTGATCCTCGGCCATGCCGACCGCTCCGTCATAAATGCAATCAGAAAGACGGCCAAAAGCGGCACCAGCTTCGGCACATCAAATAAATACGAAGTACTGCTTGCGCAGTATATTGTCAAACGCTTCAAGTCCATAGAAATGGTCCGTTTCGTCAATTCCGGCACCGAGGCCGTTATGAGCGCCATACGCCTTGCCAGGGGCTTCACCGGGAAAGAGAAAATCGTCAAATTCGACGGCTGTTACCATGGACATGCCGACCAGATGCTGGTGGCCGCCGGGTCGGGACTCGCCACCTTCGGAACACCCGATTCCAACGGCGTCACGACCGGTGCGGCACGGGACACGATCGTGGTTCCCTTCAACGATCTTGAAGCTGTCAGCAGCGTTTTTGAAAAAGAGCACGGATCTATTGCCGCCGTAATACTGGAGCCTGTGCCGTGCAATTACGGGCTCATCCTGCCCGGCGTCAATTTCCTGCCGCAGGTGCGCGCCCTCTGCGACCGTTACGGCATCCTTCTCATCTTCGATGAGGTCATTACCGGATTCCGCCTCGCTCCCGGCGGCGCCCAGGAATACTACGGCGTGAAAGCCGATATTACCACACTTGGCAAAATTATCGGCGGCGGCCTGCCCGTGGGAGCCTACGGAGCTTCACGGAAAATAATGCGGCATGTTTCTCCCCTTGGCCCTGTTTACCAGGCGGGGACACTTTCAGGCAACCCCCTTGCCATGACAGCCGGCATCCAGACCCTGAAGAAACTCGAAAAGATCAATGCCTATGACGAATTGAAACGCAAGGGAGAAAAGCTCGACGAGCTGTTGAAACCCGCGCTGGACAGGCACGCCGGAAAGGTGCTGTTCACGCGCATCGAATCAATCTTCGCCTTTAACTTTACCCGGGAAAAAAGCATAGATTCCCTTGCCGGCGTGAAAGCCTGCGACATGGGCGCCTTTGCAAGGTTCCACGGCGAAATGCTCGGCAGGGGCGTCTACCTTGCCCCTTCAGGGTACGAAGTGGGTTTTCTGTCCACGGCGCATACCGACGCGGACATCGAGCAGACTGCCGCTGCCGTTGCCGCTAGCCTTGACGCAATTTTTCAATGAAATTACTGACGTTATAACTGAAGACATAGCTAGTTATCATAATGAACAAACGCGACGAAATATCCGAGATCATCATGGTGGGGCTGAGCCACAAGACAGCCCCCCTTGAAATAAGGGAAAAATTCACCTTTGAAGAGCCGGTACTTCTCAAGTTTCACGAACGGGCAAAGAAGTGCGGCATAGATGAAATGGTCTACCTGGCCACATGCAACCGCGTGGAAATTTATTTTTCCGCGCGCGAGATCCACCGCACCATTGACAAACTGACCGCCCTGCTGGAGGAGTTTACCGGCCTTTCCCAGGAGATATTTTCCCAGTACATCTACAAGAAATACTCGCGCGAGGTGGTGACGCATCTCCTTTCCGTCGCCTCGTCCCTTGACTCGATGGTGATCGGCGAGAATGAGATACTCGGCCAGATCAAGCAGGCATACCGCGATTCCGTGCTGCACAAGAACAGCGGGATATTGCTGAACCGGCTCTTTCACCAGGCCTTCAACACCGCCAAGAAAGTGCGCACCTGTACCGGCATATCGCAAAATCCCCTCTCAATTGCCTATATAGCCGTTGAACTTGCCCTTTCAAAATTCAGCGGAGATATTTCAAACCGCAACGCTCTTCTCATCGGGGCGGGCGAGATGGGCGAGCTCATACTCAAGTACCTGACCAAAAACAATATCCAGGATATTACCATCGCCAACCGCTCGTTTCATAACGCCGAAGCCATCGTTGAGCGCATCAACAAGAAAGCCCGTATAATATCCCTTGGCGATATCGCTGCCGCCGCGCAGCAGGTCGACATTATCATAACGTCTGTAACCTGCCATGACTATCTCCTTACATATAAATTGATCGAATCCGCGACAGCCAGGAGGGACGGCCAGACCCTTTTCATTATCGATATAGCAGTTCCCAGAAACGTCGATCCGTCCGTGGTTAACCTGCCCAACGTTTCCCTGTACAATATCGACGACCTTAAGGGTATAGCGGACGAGAACCTGAAAAACCGCATGAAAGAAGTTGAATGCGCCCTTGATATAGTAAACGCCGACGCCAACGAATTGATCGACTGGTATGAAGGCCTTGAGCTGGTGCCCATGATCGTCCACATGCAGGAGAGTTTCGACAAAATCCGCGGCACCGAAGTATCAAAATATCGCAGGCGGCAGCTCAAGCACCTTTCCGAAGAGGACATGCAGCACATCGACGATCTCACCAGGCAGATAATATCCAAGATACTTCACAACCCGATAATGGCGATCAAGCAGAACAAGGCCCTCCACCTGAATGGCTATCACGATAAGGACGAAATCAAACAGAAAATCAAGATCATCGAGGAACTCTTCAAAATATGAAAATGGACCATGTCCCACGGCTTATTTTCTGGGAACTGACCAAGGAATGCAATCTCAACTGCATCCATTGCAGGGCAGAAGCTGAAAACGTCAAATTCACCGGTGAACTTGCCCTGGGCGAGATCACCGCCGTTATCGACGACATAGCCTCCCATTACAAGCCGATCCTGGTTCTTACCGGCGGCGAACCGCTCTACCGCGATGACATTTTCCAGATCGCCTCGTATGCGCGCAGCAAAGGCCTCAGAACGGCCCTTGCCAGCAACGGCACCATGATTGACGAAAATATTGCGCGCAGCATCAAAGAGGCCGGGATACAGCGCGTCAGCATATCCCTTGACGGGAGCAACGCTGCTTCCCATGACGGGTTCCGCGGCATACCCGGTTCATTCGGTCAGGCCCTTGCCGGCATTGACCATCTCAGGTCGGTAGGGGTAGAATTCCAGATCAACACGACCATATCGCGCCGGAACGTCGATGAAATTGAGGACATCATGAAGCTGGCCGAAAAAATCGGTTCAAAAGCTCTTCATATTTTCATGCTGGTCCCGGTCGGATGCGGCGTCGAGATCGCGGAATCCGAAATGATATCCAAGGAAAAATACGAAAGCGTGCTCAACTGGTTTTACGATAAATCTAAAGAAACTGATCTCGAGCTAAAGGCAACCTGCGCGCCCCATTATTACCGGATCATACGGCAGCGGGCAAAGGCCGAAGGAAGAAAACTTACCTTCGAAAACGACGGCATGGCGGCAGTCACACGGGGATGCCTTGCCGGAACCGGAGTCTGCTTCATATCACATCGCGGAGACGTCCAGCCCTGCGGTTACCTGCCGATTGCCGTCGGCAACGTTAAAGAGCGTCCTTTCCATGAAATCTGGGAAGATGCGCCTGTTTTCAGGTCCCTCAGGGAGCTGGAAAACCTTACCGGCAAGTGCGGCTACTGCGAATACAAGACCTTTTGCGCCGGGTGCAGGGCCCGTGCCTATTACGAAAACGGCGATTACCTGTCCGACGAGCCGTACTGCGCCTATATTCCCGCCAGGGAGAGGTGCAGATGAACTTCACCCCCGTTGAAACAAAGGTCCTCAACAGGGTACAGAAGGATTTTCCCGTGGTGCCTGATCCGCTCTGCGCCATGGCCGAAGAACTATCAATCCCTGAGCATGATTTCCTCGGCGCTGTCCGCGACCTGAAACAGCGCGGGATTGTCAGGAATATTTCCGGCATATTCAACGCAGACCGCCTCGGCTACGTCACGACCCTTGTCGCTTTCAGCGTGGAGGACAGGGACATTGAGAGGGCCGCAATGGCCATTAACGCCCATCCGGGCGTAAGCCACAATTACCAGAGGGACCACCATTACAACATCTGGTTCACCCTGGCAGCAGAATCCGAATCCCGCCTTGAACAGACGGTGAAAAGGCTCGCGGAGCAGACCTCTGCTTCAGATTACATCATACTTCGCAATGAAAAGCTTTTGAAAATCGGCCTCATGCTCAGCATCGGCGACGAGGAACACCAGGGACACGGGCCCTCCCGGGGGAACGGTCACGGGAAATCCCCTGTGCCGAGGCCGCTGTCAGAGGATGAGCGTGAATCCGTCCGCATTTTACAGAAAGATCTTCCCCTGGAAAGGAACCCCTTTGCCATCCTCCTCGAAACCAATACCAGCGCCATCGGACTAGATGGGCTCATGACCATTTTCAAACGACTGAAGGATGACCATATCCTGAGGCGATACGCCGCTGTTCTTCGTCACAGGGAAGCCGGCTACACGGCGAATGCCATGACGGTCTGGAAGCCCCGCAGCGGTTCAGACATCGACCGGATTGCGAGGATTTTCCATGATTCTCAGCAGATATCCCATCTTTACCTTCGGACTCTGCATCCGGGCAGGTGGGAGTATCCCCTTTTCGCCATGATCCATGCCCGCACCGACGAGGCTCTCGATGGCATAATAAAGGATTTATCCGGCAAATCCGGAATTGACGATTACCAGGTACTTCGGTCCCTGAAGGAATTCAAGAAGGAGCGCGTGGTCTATTATTCCCCGCGCTTCGACGAATGGGAGAAAAAGGCTGGACTATGATTGATATCGGCAAATTATACTGCGGCGGAAAATCGACCGGAGATTCTCTCAGGTATGGCACCGAGGCCGGCCCGGACTGCCACGGCAACAGGCCCCATGACCCCGTTCGGCTTGCCAGCGAGCGGAGGCCCATCGTCGTGTGGAGCACAACCAGGACCTGCAACCTCAACTGCGTCCACTGCTATACCGACTCAACTAATATGAAATATGACGGAGAGCTCTCGACTGCTGAGGGCCGCTCGCTCATCAATGACCTTGCCGCCTTCGGGATACCATCGCTCCTCTTTTCCGGGGGCGAGCCGCTCCTGCGGAAGGACATCTTCACCCTCATCGAATATGCAGCAAACAAGAACATCCGTCCCGTCATCTCGACGAACGGCACCCTCATCGACCGGCAGGCGGCTCAGAACATCAAGGACGCCGGTGTCGTCTACGTCGGTATCAGCCTTGACGGCATGGAGGACATCAACGACAAATTCAGGGGAGTGCAGGGGGCCTTTACCAGGGCCATGAAAGGCTTCGAGAACTGCACGGCCGCGGGCCAGCGCGTGGGGCTCCGCCTTACCCTCACCAGGCGCAATTACGAAGACCTTGACCGTATCTTCGACTTCATTGAGAAAGAAGGAATAAACAGGGCCTGCTTTTATCATCTTGTCTATTCCGGGCGGGGCAGCGATATGTACAAGGATGACCTGACCCACCGGCAATCCCGCACGGCCATTGACACCATTATTAATCGCACCGAAGACTATTTCCGGCGCGGTCTCGACATCAATATTCTTACGGTCGACAACCATGTCGACGGCGTGTACCTCTACATGAAGCTTAAGGAAATAGACCCGTCGCGGGCAGAAGAGGTATACCGGCTCCTTGCCTGGAACGGGGGCGGAGCCAATTCCACCGGAGTCGGGATTGCGAACATCGATTTCTTCGGCAATGTCCACCCCGACCAGTTCTGGCAGGATTATACCCTGGGAAATGTGCGCGAACGCAATTTCGGCGATATCTGGATGGATGAGAGCGACCCGCTCATGCGTGGTCTCAAGCACAAGGCCGATTACATCAAGGGCCGCTGCAGGCTTTGCCGTTACCGCGACCTCTGCACCGGCGCCATGAGGGTGCGCGCCTTCAGGACCTACAACGATCCCTGGGCTCCCGACCCCCAATGCTACCTGTCCGATGAAGAAATCGGACTTGATGAAAAGAAGAGGAAAGAGCTCGCGCAGGCGGGCGAGGTATTCCCCATGCCGATGGAGCTGTCAGGAAAATGAAACTGTATCCCGTCATGATCAATCTTGAAGGCAAAAAGGCCGTTGTTGTCGGCGGAGGGACCGTTGCCCTCCGGAAGGTCCGGGACCTGCTTGAATGCGGCGCCATGGTGACTGTAATAGCCCCCGAGATACATCCCGATATCGACAGTCTAGCCGCATCCCACGTAAGCAATCTTATTATCGAAAGAAGGCATTACCGTTCAGGGGACTGCGACGGTGCCATGCTGGTTTTTTCTGCAACGGATAATGAAAGTGTCAACAGGGAAGTATATGCCGAGGCGGCGGGTAAAAACATTCTCGTCAACGCGGTTGACGATCCGCCCAACTGCTCTTTTTTCATGCCGTCATGGTTTAACCGCAACGGCCTGGTGGTTTCTGTATCAACCAGCGGGATATCACCGTCGTTATCAGCCCGCATAAGGCGTGACATCGAAAAAAACATCCCTGCCGACATCGAGGACGCCCTTTCCGCGCTCAAGCAGGCCCGCATGTTGCTTCGTGAAGACAATGATTTTGCCGATCTGTCTTCGGACAGGCGCGGAAAAATACTCAAGCAGATCGTTCTCGACGACGATCTGTTTGGCGAACTAGTCGATTCCTTCAAGAATGATTCAGTGAAAAAAATGCTGTTAAAACTTAAAACTGCTGATGCATAACCCCTAAACAACCTGCGAGGACCCGCGAAATGCGTTTCGCTGAATACTCTCACTCCCCATTCTTTTTCGGCCTGGCAACATTTACACGGATATTCCGCCCCTGTACTTCAGCCCCGTTCAGTTTCTGGATAGCGGCATCGGCTTCAGAATCATTGGCCATTTCAATAAAACCGAATCCCTTGGACTTCCCGGAGTCTGGATACCTGATGATTTTTACTGAAGTGACTTCTCCATGCTGCTGGAACAGGTCCCGGAGGGTCTCATCAGACATCTGATATGACAGATTACCCGCGTAGATTTGTTTAGACATACCTCACCTCAAACAAAAAAGATATATACAAATTACACCGGACCTTTTTACAGGACGGCATAATTAATATACGCCAGTGAAATATGATATATATGCAAAACCAAAGATAATTGGCCGATAGAACGGGGGGAAAATCTGCCTGGAACAATCAAAATCACGCGGTCTGTAATCGTACATCATCCATTCGGACGCAGAATAAATTAAATCCCCAATCCCCCTGCATAACCCCTTATACATTTTGAACCGGGAGGATTAAACGCAAATTTTATTTATCTAATAAAAATCGCTATGTAAAGAACAAATAGGAATTTTTGTTAACAATAAACTATAACAATTAATAAGTCAAGAATCTTTTTTTCATAAATGGAAACCCCAGTTCCTGTCCAATGGACAAATTGACTTGCGTTCCCGGTGCCGCCTGGCATAGTGGAAATGTCAAATAACACGGTGTAAAATACCATGAAATCTATTCCCGAAGAGAGAATGTTTGACCGCTACCATGGATGGATCGAGATGGAGGATGAATTTATCGGCCGGTGCGGCATATCCGAACAATACCTGGCCAAACTGGATATTGTCGAATTTGTCGAATTCCCCGATGTTGATTCCGAGATAAGGAGGGGAGAGGATGTGGCGCTCCTCGAATCAGTTATTGATTATTACAAATACCGATCTCCGGTTTCCGGCCGTATTACTGAAACAAATCAAAAACTCGAGAACCAGCCCGATCTCATCAATAGCGATCCCTATGGAGAAGGTTGGATATACAAAATAGATGTTAAAGAACCAAGGGAATTCGATGAACTCATGAATGAAGATGAATATAAAGCCAACCTCGAGAGCTCAGGAGACATATAACCATAAGAGTTTTTTTGTAACGGTAAAAATCGGCTTGATTTTTAAGGATACATTATTATATATTCAATAATATATAATTATTTTGTAAAATAATTATATATTCTGGGCACTTTTTAGTATTATTAATATGAGTCGGCGCAGTGAAGTCATGGTGCGGGAGGGAGCTTCTTAAAAAATATCGATGTGGAGTGAGATATGAAATTTGACATCCTGATCCAAAATGTTTTCATCCTGTTCGTTATCGCCATTATCATTGAATCCTGTGCGATGGCAATATTTTCCTTGACCGCATTGAAAGACATATCTGAAAACAGGCCGGTACAGGTTGCCCGTGATACCTTTGTCGTGATCCTGGCTCTTGTCCTGTGCTATAAGGTCGAGTTGCTGAGCCTCTTTTCCGGCACCGGCATTCATGTCCACAAGTATATCGATACTGCAATCAGCGCCCTTATGCTGGTCGGGCTTACCAATGTGGTGAACGGCTTTTTCGGCAAACTGCGGCGGGGTTGAATCCCAACCTAATTTGCCGGCCCTCACGAGAGGTTCGGTTCTTGTTGCGCAATTAACAAACCTGTTGGACACCGTGAATAGCAGCATATTCTAACAACTCTCCCTGATATTGTTCAGCATCCTGTTTCTATTCATTATCTCCTGTGACGATATGAGTTTGTCCAGGCCCGATGAAAACTCCCTGATCACACAGTTAAACTGGAACGCAATCCCCCTGCAGGTCGCCTGATGAAACCTGCAACAGGGACGTTATACAGGTCTGCGTGACACGGCTGCCATTTAACTATTGGGAAGATTCCGTTGATTACGCCGCCACAGGATAAACCTGGGCCATGTCGACCCGCAGTGCCCAGTGCGAATAACAATTAGCTTCCGATAAGATATATTATGTCTCATTAAGATTTTTCCCGACAGGGAGCCGCTAATTCGTGTTTCCCATCTGCACAAGAGATACAGCGTAACAGGCAATTCCTTCCCCCCTTCCGGTAAACCCAAGACCTTCTGTTGTTTTGCCTTTGATATTGATGCGGGTCACATCAATGCGAAGAGCTGATGATATATTATTTCTCATGTCTTCTATATGCGGCGATATTTTAGGCTCCTGGCAGATAACAATGGTATCTATATTTATTATGGCGGCCGGAATGGCCTCCAGGGATTCCCGCACTTTACCAAGAAGCACCATGCTGCTGATATTCTTATACGAGCTGTCAGAATCGGGAAACATCCGCCCTATGTCCACGAGCCCCGCCGCGCCCAGAAGCGAATCAATGACCGCGTGGATCAACACATCAGCGTCGGAATGACCATGAAGCCCGAACCGGTAATCGATTTTTTTCCCGCCAATAACAAGGTCACGGCCCGTCACAAACTGGTGCACATCAAAGCCGTTGCCGATACGCAGATTGACCATTGAAAGCTACATCTCAAAGACGTCAGAAAGAGAGCTCAACTTGAGGACATTGAGGACTTTTGCGCTTACTTTGCTTATATGAAGGTTTTTCTCTTTTTTCTTCTGGAGTTTCAGAAGACTGATAAGGACACCGACGCCGGATGAATCTATATAATCGACATGGGAGAGATCAATTTCGATGTCCTTGTTAATGTTATGACCTATTTCAAAGAGCTTTTCCTTGAAATTCTTGATGGTCATCATTTCAATATCACCGTTGACAATCACATGTACGATATCGGGTTCTTCTCTGATTTCAATATCCATTATGATAGTCTCCCAGCCAATTTTGTATAATGATATTTAAGTATTAATATCAAGTCAAACATAAATTTGTCAAAATATCTTAAAAAGATGATATTTAATGATTTTTTTGAAATAGCGTCATGTTTAACCGGATATGCCCATGTCCAGGATAATCATACGGGGCGACACCTTGCCGTTAAAATAATTATTTTCAAGTCTGACTTTCAGATCAAGGGGCTTTCCTGTTTCGAATAAACTCTTCATTTCCGACCCCATTCCCCAGCCGATGGCAACAAGGGTATTGTAGTCCGACAGTATATACTTCCCGTGGTTGTTCCCGAACTGCTGGAAGGCCTCAAAGATGATATTACGCACCATGAAGAGCGGCTCCCGGTTGCCGTTCCCGTATGGCTCAAGGAGCTGGAGGTCATTGATGAACCTTGTAGTAATACAGGCTATATCCAGCTCGCAATCAACTTCCATTTCATCTTCCGGATGCGCCGGCTCTTCACCCAGCTCCCGCTCCACCAGGCGCACGATTTCATCAACCTGCTCCGCCCGGACCGTGAACCCGAAGGCATTCTCATGACCGCCGATCCGCTCAAACCTGTCCGTAAACTTGCCGAAATGGCTGAAGAACTGGGACCCGCCGCGGGAACGCCCAGAGCCCTTAACAATGCCGTTCCTGCCGGGCAGGACGGTAACGATGACAGGCTTGCCGGTGACATCGGCGATGCGGTTGGCTATCAGCCCGGCATAACCATCCGGGATCCTGTCCGTCTTTATGTGTATCAGCCTCCCCGCTGACTCCTGGGACCCGGCTTCGATATTTTCAATTACCGTACCGCAGAACTGCTTCACGAAAATTCTGCGCTCCTCGTTCAAGTCCCTTATTTCAGAGATGAGATTTCTCAGAATCGCGGGGTCCTTCTCGATAAAGAAATCCACGGTCAGTTCGGTTTTCCCAAGCCTGCCGGGTGTGTTGAGAAGAGGCGCGATGGTCCACCCTATAAAACGGGAATCGATTTTTTCTCCATTGATCAGCATTCCCAGTGCCTGATGCCTCGTCCTGGCCAGGTTCTCGATGCCGGCCCTGACCAGTATCCGGTTTTCACCGGTAAGGCTTATCACGTCTGCTATGCTGCCGATGGCGACAAGACCGATGGCTGATTCGATATAATCCATTACTTTCTCTGAACCAGCCATATGCGTTTCCATGAAGATTTTATTGAGCAGGTCGATGGCATCGGGATAAAACTTACGCTTGATTGTCATCGTCCTTTGTATTTCATCAAGATCGGAAGCCTTCCTGCCGGTAATTCCCGTGATAAATCCGACATAATTATGGATGTTCCTGCCGGGGCATAGGGATCTTATCCTTTCAGCGGCTTGTACGTCATGAACCAGGATGAAATCATCTGATTCGGTGGAACCGGCAAGTTCCTTCAATCGTTCTTCATCGATACCGCTTTCGATTTTTTCGATTATCAAGTCCCGGATGAAGGAGACATTGTATTTCTCTCCGGTTCCGTCGATGATCAGAAAAAGTCTGCCGTATGAAGGGAGATAACTCAGGAGGATCGCGTGTGTGAGCTTGAAGGCCACTCCTACGCCGGCAAGATTTTTGAAGGGGTACCTGGAACCTTCTAACTTCGGATTGATTATTATCGCTTCGGGCAGATCCCTGTCCTGTTCATGGTGATCGGTAATTATTACGTCTATACCGAGGGATCGCGCATAGGCTATTTCCGCCACGTCCCGCGTGCCTGAATCGACGGTAATAATCAGGGTTATGGCATTTCCCCTGAATTCATCGATAATGTCCCTGGTTATGCCGTAGTTTTCATCATCCTTGAGGTAGCGGAGAAACGGCTCTATTTTCATCCTGCTGAAAAGGTTATGCATGAGGGCGAGGGATGTTATGCCGTCAAGGTCCGAGTCGGCGAATATCCCGATGCGCTCCCGGTCATCAATCGCCTTTCGGATCCTGGTTACCGCCTGACGCATACTTTCAAACATGAAGGGGCTGTGCATGTCCGCAAGGCTCCCATGCAAAAAAGCATCGATGCCTTGGGTATCGTTATATCCACGGGAATGGAGTATCCCCATTATGACCGGATTTATGCCGAATAGTGTTGCGTGGTCGTTGAGGTTCCTGTTGTCATGATCGGCACTGGCTGTAACGGTGTGCATGGTCTACTGCGTAGCCTTTTTTGCAAGATAATCTGCCTTGTCATTCTGACTCCGCGGAACATGCTCTATTTTACAATTGCTTATTGACTTGAGCAGAGTAACCGCCTGGTCATAGAGTTTCCTTATCTGATCGTTCTTCACCTTGTATTCACCGGAAATCTGCTTCACCACCAGTTCGGAATCGGTGCGTATCTTTACAACTTTTGCCTTGAAGTATATGGCAATCTTGAGGGCCCGTATCAGCGCCGTGTATTCGGCGTAATTATTCGTTCGTGTGCCGATGTATGAAGATATTTTCCCGACCTGCCTGCCGTCATGATCCAGTATCACTATGCCTATTCCGGCCGGTCCGGGATTGCCGCTCGAGGCGCCGTCGATGTACATTGTCAGGGTTGAATTAAGCGGGATGGTCGAAAGTTCGGCGCCCTCGAATAGCTGACTCTCGATGGACTGTTGATCGCCGGATTCGACGAGCCCTTCACCTTCATGGCCTTCAGGTCCTTTTTTTATGATTATCTTCTTCCTCGCGAACTGCTTTTCATGCCTGTTTATTATGGTTATAGCCTCTTCGATTACTTCGACCACGTCTTTTTGTTCACAGTGAGCCAGCTCGGCGATCTTCTCAAGGCTCTTTCCCTCCGCCAGTAGCTTCAGGACCCTGTCAATGCTTAATAACATATACCCATCCTTAATAGAATATATCAACCGTATAACCGCTGATCTTCTCAGGCCCACGGATGACGTTACGCCGACCTCGCCAGACTACTTGTATATATATTTGCCGCAATTGGTGCAATTAACGACCTTATCATCCTTTGATGCATCGATTGCCAGAAACGAGGGGATTTTGAAATTGCAGAATCCGCAGATTTCCCCTTCCACCCGGGCAATGCCCTTCCCCTCACGGGCGTTAATCATCTTTAAAAATTTCGCCTTATATAACGTTGACAACTGGTCGGTCAGGGCATCGAACCTGTCATTGTTTTCCTTAATAATACCCTCGTGCGTCGCTATATCCGATGAGGTCTTCGCCTTTTCTTTTTCAAAATTATCAGCTTTTTCATCAATCTCGGCCTGGAGGCGCGATAATTCTTTTTCCTTCAGTTCCAGATCATCGATCATGGCAAGGGTCTTTTCCTCGAGATTGCCAGTTTCGAATTTGATAACATCGATTTCTTTTTCAAGCGCTTGAAGCTCCTTTTCGGTCTGGATTATTTTCTTCCTGTCCTCAAGCTTCTTGATTCTGGCGCTCATCTCGGAAAGAGCCAATTCATCCAGCTTTATCGCATTCTTAAGCTCCTTTGTCTTTTTCGAAAGAGAATCGAAGCTTGACCTGGCAGCGGCGAGGTCCTTTTCAAAGGCCTTCAACGATGCCTGTATTTTATCAATGACGGTCCTGGAATGCAGTACCTTGTCCCAGTACTGCTGAAGTTCCACCATTATTTTAATATTACTATTCATTGGCCGTGCCGTAAAGCTTGAATGGATTCTGTTCTGATTCGGAAATGTATATGGGTATATCTGCAGCAGACTCCCCGTTTGTCAAGCAGTCGATTACGCGATCACGTAAAAAACCGAGCATTATTACCTCAGTGCCGAAATGTCCGGCATCAATAACAGCTGTTCCGCAAGCAGAGGCGTATTTGGCATGATGGTATCCCACATCGCCGGTGATTATGCAGTCAGCTCCTGTATCACGGATGATCTTTTCAATGGACCTCCCCCCTGCCCCGTTTACCATGGCTATCCGGGAAATGATTTTCCCCGGGTCGCCGCTGTACATAACGAATTCAAGACCCAGTGACTTTTTTACGATACCGAGTATTTCACGCAATTCAATATCCTTTTCCAGGGTGGCAAGGGCTCCCAACCCCGCGATAATGCCTTTGAAAGGATGTTCATGGGGATAGATTAGACTTACAGGACCGAATCCCATGACCTTTGCAAGTTTATCATAGAAAAGCTTATCAAGGTTGGTATGGGCGGAGTATACGTTTATCCTGTTGTCTATCAGCTTCACCAGCAGTGATGATCCGGTTTCGAAGGTGTCAATATTGCTTATCTTATTAAAAAAGAGCGGGTGATGGGTGATGAGGAGTGAGCATTTCTTTTTCAATGCCTCTTCCAGGACCGCTGAATCCAGGTCAAGGGAAACAAGAATCGAAGTGACATCGGTGCCGCGAAATATGATCTGGGCGCCTGAATTGTCATACGCTTCCTGGATCGATGGATACAGGCATCCGTCAAGGGCCGTTATGATTGTGTCGATCTTCATATTCCGGTAAACGATTTGAGATGAAAATTTATTAAAAAATTTTCTTTGGTACGTAAAAAAGTGCCCTGCACAGAAGCCGGAAAAAGCATTTGCATCAATTGAATAAAGAATTATCCCCGGAGATATGTCAATAAAAAAGCGGTTCCGTCACAGTATAAGCATCGAATCCCCATAAGAGAAAAACCGGTACTTCTGCCTGATAGCTTCCCGGTACGCCTCCATAATGACGTCATATCCGGCAAAGGCGGCCACGAGCATGAGAAGAGTTGACCTGGGCGTGTGAAAATTAGTGATCAAAGAATCAATTGCCGTCACCTTCCGCGGTGGATATATGAAGATATCGGTTTCACCTTCGCCGGGAATATTCATTCCGTCCCGGAAAGTAGATTCAAGCACCCTTACTGATGTTGTCCCCACGGCAATGATGCGGTCACCTTTTTTTCGTGCGTTATTTATTTTTTCAGCACTATCGCTTTCGAGGATAAATCTCTCGCTATGCATATGATGGGAGGCTATATTCCTGTCCCTGACCGGCTGGAAAGTCCCCCAGGAAACAAACAGCGTCAGTGGAACCATACGGGCCCCCATTGACGTAACAGCTTCCACCAGCTCCGGGGTGAAATGAAGCCCGGCCGTTGGAGCAGCCACGGCTCCGCTCTCCCTGGCAAAAACAGTCTGGTATCTCGTCCTGTCCTCCTGAGTCATCTCACGCTTGATATACGGAGGCAATGCGAGCTGCCCGATAGTTGCCAGCAAATCGTCATCAAGTTCGGTATTTGCTTCAATTTCAATAACCTGTTCCGTTTTATCGATGATCCTGAAGGCTATCGCCGAATTCTCAACGGCATAAATGACGTCACCGGAGGCAATGCGGCTCGTCCTGTTTGTTATGGCAGTCCATCTCCGTTCGTTGATCCTTCCGGTCAAAAGCAGCTCGATCGCGCCGCCGCTTGTTCTCCTGCAGGGTATTCGGGCATTTATGACTTTTGCGTCATTGTAAACCAGCAGATCGCCCTTCTTTAAAAAAGTCGTGAGCGATGAAAATCCGCTGTGAAGATATGTGCCGCTCTTTCTGTCAAGGACAAACAGGCGCGATTCATCACGCTTTTCAGCCGGATACTGGGCAATCAATTCAGCCGGCAGCTCAAAATCAAAATCATCCAAAGTGAAATGATCAGAAGGCATGGTCTACTGGTAGCTTGACAGATTTCTTTGCTTAGAGGCGATGTAGGAGGTCCTGACGCTCTTTATGCTCACGCCGGTGTAATAATGGCGGAGTATATCCTTGTAATCATATCCGCGCATCGCCATGCCGCGGGCGCCCCACTGGCACAGCCCGACACCATGGCCCCAGCCGTGTCCCTTCAGGACCAGCCTGTCTTTCTCTTTCTTTGAAACAAAATAGAGGCTCCGGATTTTTTCTGCCGGAAAGAGAAGCCGGAAATCATTCCCGTTCATTCGGATAACGCCGCGTGAATGGGCAATCGCCACCTCCACCACCCGGTCATCCTTTTTCCTGAAGGAAACAGCGCTGATAGATCCGATGGCGGGGTATTTTTTCATCAGGCCAGAACGAATCTCGGCAATATTAAGCGTCGCTTCCCAGTTGTACTTCGTGGAATCTTTGCAGAAGCCGCACGTGACCCCCTGGAGGTACGGCAGCCGGCTTTTTTCCCATACATATCTAGCATCGACGGTCTTCCCTCCGCAGGTGGAATGAAAATACGACAGGATCGGCTTGCCATCATAGACCATGATCTGACCGGCTGTTGCCCGTACCGCCTCCGTGGTCTGGGGTTTCTCATCATTCATACCGCGGTACACCTGTGTCGCAGCGGTTGCATCCAGGTCATAGGCTTCATCGCGGTCATTTCCGGATTTTAGGTGGTAGTAAGTAAATGTCCGGGCTGCGACTGCCTGGGCCTTGAGCGATTCCCGATCCCAGCTGGCGGGGATTTCGCCAGGCACAACACTCAACAGGTATTCGTCTATGACCGTCAGATTTATGACCTGCAGCGATTCGTTCTGGCGCCGCAGTATCATTGATCCGCGGTACGGCTGTCCGTTGACAAGTATAGGGTCATTGCCCGGTTCTATTTTCAACGTGCAGGTGATCATCCAGGGAGTATACGTACCGGAGATAACGGATCCAATCGGAGCATTAATAGCCATGCTGTTTCGGGAAATTTTCATGGCGCTCTTAGAGGATATTGTCACTGATCCTGCTGCCTTTACAATCAGTATCCTGACGGGATAATTGTCAGCGTCGCCGCGATAATCCCGGACCAGGAAAGGACCGCACGAGCTGATCATGAAAACAATTATCATGACCAGCCCGGTGCATGTTGCGCTCGGTTTTAAAAGCATCAGGTTATCAGCCTTTGGGATGATGCTTCTTGTGTATATCCTGTAATTTTCTCTTCGCGAGGTGAGTGTATACCTGCGTAGTGGATATGTCCATATGTCCCAGAAGTTCCTGAACTGACCTGAGGTCAGCGCCGTTCTCGATGAGATGTGTGGCGAAGGAGTGACGGAGTGTATGGGGCGTAATGTTCTTCTTTATCCTGGTCCGTGCAACATAGTTCTTCAGCAGCCGCCATACGCTCTTCCTGTTGAGCTTTGAGCCCTTCTTGCTGATGAACAGGTATTCGCTTTCCCTCTTCCCGCAGATATCGGGCCTGGATTCCTGGAGGTACTTCTTCAATAGACGCTTGGCCTCATCACCTATGGGCGCCAGGCGCTCCTTGTTCCCCTTCCCGATGACGCGTATGAGAGAATTTTCGAAATCAACCTGGTTGTGGAGGATTTCTATTGCCTCGCTTATACGGAGACCGCATGAATATAAAAGCTCGAAGATCGTCTTGTCTCGCAGTTCATACACGTCGTTTTCGGAAATCGAGCTGAAAAGAGTGTTTACTTCCTGAATATTCAGGAAATCAGGCAGGGTCTTCTCGACATGGGGCGACTCAATCTTTGTCGTCGGGTTGTCGATTTCATCGAACTTGTCGGAGATGAAGTTATAGAACTGCCGGATTGCGGCAAGAGATCTTGCCAGGGTGCGTGTCGAATTTTTCTTTTTTGTTTTTTCAAAATTCAGGAATTGCTGGACGTCCTCCTGTGTTGCCGAGAGGATATCCTTGTTGTTGGATGACAGAAAATCACTGAATTTTTTTAAATCATACGTATAAGAATAAATTGAATTTTCCGACAGCCCCTTCTCAACTTGAAGAAACCTTTTGAACCGATTGATTGCTTGAACTTCTTTCACGTCTGATCTCCTGAGTGGTTATTTTTTCCACTCCTACTCTCTTTCTATGAAAAAAATTCACCAGGTATGTTATATTAATTAATGTATTCGTATTCTGTATAATTACAAATTAATTATCGGTCATACAAGATTATGTCTTTATTTATTGCGGGCTTTTTTTAATTTTATATAAAAAAAATAATTTTTTTTAAAATTTTTTTTATATATTCAACTTTGATTGTTCCGAAAGCATTTATTGGGCAGGATTCATCGGTTATGTCACCTAACATTGCTCATGTAAAACGGCCGGGATGGGAACGAATCAGGATATTTTGTGTTTTGACGCAACGGTTTTTGCTTTTGATTTTTTGATGGGTGCATCTTCAATGATCATGCCGTCCCTGAAGACCACTTTTCGGTCGGTATAGGCGGCAACATCCGCTTCATGGGTGACCATGATGATGGTTATGCCGAGTTCTTTATTAAGTCTGGTAAAAAGCTCCATGATCTCTTTAGTATTATGCGAATCGAGGTTGCCGGTGGGTTCATCCGCCAGAATTATCGCCGGGTCATTGATAAGGGCCCTGGCAATAGCCACCCTCTGCTGCTCTCCCCCTGACAGCTTATTTGGATAGTGGTCTTCCCTGCCGGAAAGCCCTACACGGGCGAGAAGATGTTTTGCCTTGACTGATAGGTCCTTGGGGGTGATCCCGCCCTTGTAGAACAGCGGCAATTCGACATTTTCGAGGGCGCTTGTGCGAGCCAGGAGGTTGAAACCCTGGAAAACAAACCCGATCTTTGTATTTCTTATTTCGGCCTTTTCATCGTTATCAAGCCTGCTGCCGTCAATGCCGTCCAGTATGTATTTCCCGCCGGTCGGCGTATCCAGGAACCCCAGGATGTTCATCAGGGTCGATTTCCCGGAACCCGAAGCCCCCATGATCGCTATATACTCGCCGCGCCTGACAGAGAAAGAAACTCCCTTCAGCGCCCTCACCTGTACTTCTTCGCTCAGGACAAAGGTCTTCTCTATCCCGATAATTTCAATTACTTTATCTTCCATGCTATTTGCCGGCTGCTTTCGTGCCGCGTATATACTTGATGAGGATCTTGTCGCCTTTTTTAAGGTTCTTTTTAATTTCCGTATAGGTATCGCCGCGCAGGCCGACATCAATTTTGACCTTTTCCGCAGGGATTTTTCCGGTTAACTTATCACTTTTGCGCCACACCGTGTTTTTTTCAAGCTCTTCCTGTCCCTCCAGGGGGTTCACGAGCAATGCCTGGTTTGGTATCCGTATTACCCTGTCAAGCTTGTTTATTTCAATGGTAGCCGTGGCGGTCATGCCCGGCTTCAAAAGCTGTTCATCATTGTCGCATGCCACGATAGAGTCATAGGTCACCAGTCCGCCTTTGACTACCGGGTTTATCCGCACCCTGTCGATTTTTCCCCGGAATATCTTTTCCGGAAAGGCGCTCACGGAGAATGTCACGTTCTGGTTCTTCTTGACGATACCTATGTCCGATTCATCAATGCTTATGGTGAGGCTCATTTTTTTAAGACTCGGCGCAAGAACAAATACCGGCGTGTTTATGACTATCGGCGCGCCCTCGACTGCCATTATATTGAGGACAATGCCATCGATTGGCGAAACAATTCTGGCATTGGCCTTTTGTGTTCTTGTGTTTTCATAGTCAACCATGAACTGCCGGTATTTAAGAAGAACCGACTTGTAGTTGTACTGGGCACGTTCCAATCCCTTGTCGGATATCAAGTTATCCCTGTGCATGCTTTTCTTCGATTCGAGGTCCTCTTCGGCAATAGCGAGCTCCAGCTTGGCGCTTTCCAGCTGTGCCCCCATTTTCTTCAACACCTGGTTGAGGTCTGAAGTATCAATTTCTGCAAGCACCTGCCCTTTCCTTACTTCCTGGTTGAAATCAACCGCAACATTCGATATAACGCCGTTAGTCTTGCTGAGTATTGTTTTTTTCCCCGAGACGTCAAGCACGCCGGTCACTGAAATCGTCTTTTCCACCTTGCCGACCGAGACTTCCTGGAATTCGAATTTATCTCCCGAATTTTTTCCGCAGCTTCTGATGATGCTTATAACCAGTATAATAGCAATGACACCCGCGCCGATAGCTATTACGTTCTTCTTCGTCATTTTTTGCATAAAGAATCCTCTCCCAGGCCGACAATGCTTGATATTTTCGCCAATGCCATCAGGTAGTCATTTTTTGCTTTATGGTAGCCCAGTGCGGCATTTTGGTAGGACATGATTGCTTCATTGATCTCAAGCTGTGTCCCGGTTCCGTTTTCATATAATTTCTTTGCCATGAGCAAGTTCTTTTCAGCGTCATCCATCAGTTTCTTTGACAGCTCAATCATTTTTTTCTGTTCCTGGAGGGTCTGGTACTGGTTGTTCATCAGTGTCCGTGTCGCATTTATGGCATCTGTTTCCTTGTAGAGTGATTTGTTGTAGTCAGCCTGTGCGGACTTGACCTTGGCCGTTATCAGGCCGCTGGAAAAGAGGTTCATGCGTGCCATAAAATTCACCCCTAGGTTTGTATCCCATGCATCAGAAGTGAAATTATTCTTTGCCGAAGCAAAATCGATCCTTCTGTTTCTATATCCTCCCAGAACCTGCATATCCACATCCGGATAATGACTTGCTTTTTCAATGTCAATCTTCGCCTTGGCCAGCTGCGTCTGTATCTTCGCCAGCTTCAAATCTGCCGAATTGACTTCCGCAAGCTTGTGAATCTGCTCAATCGAGTAGGATATTTCAGGTAGCTCGTTGAATTTCTCGAGGGTAAAATCTGTTCCTGGATCATCAACGCCCATTATCCTGAACAGCTCGGCCCTGGCCGCCCGCTCGGTGTTCTTTGCCTTCTGCAGCTCCATCTGGGAATTCTGGAAATCGTACTGCGCCCTGCTTAATTCCAACAGTGATTTCCCCGCATTTTTATACAGGATTTCCGTCATCCTGAGTTTATCCTTATTGCTGGAAAGCATTTTTTCCTTCAGTATGACAGTCTCACCGGCAAGCAGGAATGACCAATAGGCGCTTTTTACGCTGTATATGGCCTCATTGATTGTCTTTTTGTTCTGAAGCTTGTACATGTCCAGATTTTTTTTTGCCATTTCCTGAGTTTTGGCCTTTTTTTCATTATAAAGACTGATCGAAGCGGTCACTCCCAGGGTGATACCAATATCATAATCCCTTGTCAGAGCTTTAATAAAAGGGCTTGGTTGAGGCTGTGCCTTATCAAGAAGATACTTTGCAGTAGCTTGTTCTGCGGAAGTAGGCAGATAAGGTATCCAGGAATACGCATCAACATATTTTGTAGGTAAACCTGTTTTCGTATACGCGTCAGTTTTAATGCTCATGTCAATAGAGAAAAGCCGTTGCGAAGTTGCAACCCAGTAATCCGCCTTGGCTTTCTTCTTGTCTTCTTCCGAGGCTTTTATCGATGTGTTATTCTCAACAGCTATGTTGATGCATTCTTTCAGGGTTAATACTTTTTTCGGCTCAGCTTCATCCGCATAGATGTTCAGAACTGCGAATAACAACGCAAAAAATAACAAACTTCTATGTTTCATCCAGTTTCCTATTTCATGATTCTGCAACAACAATTAAATAGTGTCTTATTTAATCCATCTGTCAGAACCACATACAACGATAATGAATAATGCAGTGTTAAAATTAATGTAGTTAAATCATATCATTTAATTATTTATACTAAATACTGTCAAGAAATTAAATCTAGTTAATTATTCGTCATTATTATCAATAACATTGACACATCATGCAAGTATCCGATTTCAAGCATTTATTATTATTCATGTATATTTTACGGTTCGACCATGCATGGACATGGGCACCTTCTTATTCCCGCAGGTCATGTAATTAGTATACCGAGGCAGCAAAATGTTGCAAATCCCCTTGGTCATTGAGTGCCAAATATGAAAAGTTTAACTGGATGATTATGGAGGTCAGTGGTCCTCTTCAACGCCATCCCCATACTATTCACAATCTCGCATCTCATCACTCTATCTTGATGATATCAGCATTTATGTTCAATAAAATAAAAAAATATTTGACAGTTGTCCTCCAGGAATAAATAAAGGATTTCCAGTACTGCTGGCGTAGCTCAATCGGTAGAGCAGTTGATTTGTAATCAACTTGTTGGGGGTTCAATTCCTCTCGCCAGCTCAGCAGCACATTTGGTGAGGTTCCCGAGCGGCCAAAGGGAGCAGACTGTAAATCTGCCGGCGTAGCCTTCGATGGTTCGAATCCATCCCTCACCACAGCGGCATGAAACGCGGCGCCAAAAACGCCGCGTTTTTTTGCTTGTTATTTTTATTGATCCCCTGCTTTAATAGTCAACTGTTCAGGTATATATCAATGCTGTCAAAAGAAGAACTGTTGTTCTATACGCGTCAAATGGGCATTCCTTCGTGGGGCGCACCAGCCCAGGAACGATTAAAAAATTCTACGGCATTTGTTGCCGGTACCGGCGGACTTGGCAGCCCTGTCCTGTTTTATCTTGCTGCTGCAGGAGTGGGCAATCTTGTTATCTGCGATTATGATAAAATTGAAATAACCAATTTAAACAGGCAGATTCTCCATCAATTCAAAAGAATAGGCGAGCTGAAAGTGGATTCGGCCCGTGAAGCGCTGACCGAACTCAATCCCTTTATTACCATCATACCGGTGAAGGAGAAGCTGACCAGAAAAAACGCTGAGTCGATAATCGGCAAACCGGATATAATCATCGATTGTCTGGATAATTTCGAGGCGCGTCACATCATCAACCGTGTTTCAGTGAAAAACAGGATTCCCATGGTGCATGCGGGTGTCGCCGAGTTAAGGGGCCAGATCACCTTCACGCATCCGCCCGAAACACCGTGCCTGGCATGTTTCCTGGACCTGAAATCACCCCACAAGAAGCCGCAGGTTCTCGGGGCGACACCCGGCGTCATTGGCTCGCTCCAGGCCGTTGAAGCAATCAAGTATCTCGCAGGATTTTCTCCTTCATTGAAGAACAGGCTGCTTTTCTGGGACGGGCTGGCCATGAAATTTGAAGCCATAATCATTAAACGCAACCCCCGCTGCAAGGTTTGTAAAAATTCCTGACCTGGATTTCTCACGATATAATGTTATAATATGCTTTATAAAAGAGAAGAGTTCACTTACATAATCTGGGAAATAAAAATAATCAATTACAGGAGATATATATGGCCGGATCAATAAAAACGAAAATACTGGGCGTCCTGCTTCTGGTTGTCCTGGTTCTCGGTGGTTTTATTTTTTTCAGGTACTTTTTCACCTATGAACAGCGGCAGCAGTTCAGAAGAAAGATCGACACGGTAACAGGACAGAACATGACCGTCACCGTATTCGGATATGACGGACGAATCATCAAACGGTGGGTAGGCATACAGAAGATCACCTCTGGCTATTCACGGGGAGGTTCAGGAGAGCGAAATTACACTTATTTCTATACCCGCGATGGGAAATACGTGCAGTTACCCGACTCGGTATGGTATATCGCCGAAGAGGAATAGCGTGTTAGGAGACAATGTCACCGCTCTACAGGGGATAGGGCCCAAAAAGGCGCAGGTGCTCAGGGACGAAGCCGGTATTGAAACCGTCGAGGACCTCCTCTACTACATTCCCCGCCGGTATATAGACCGTTCTTTTTTCAAGCTGCTGAAAGACTGTTTCCTTAATGACGTGGTTACCGTGTCAGGCACTATCCAGAACGTTTCCATTACCGGCAACAGGAAGAAATTCCTCGAGGTGGAGATAAGCGACGGAACCGATACCCTTACCGGAGTTTTTTTCGGCGGCGTTCAGTATTTCGCCAGGCTCTTTTCAATCGGCGACAATGTAATTTTTTCCGGTAAAATAAATTTTTACCGGAAAAAGCAGATGGTCCATCCCGACTTTGACTTTATCGATGACACCTCCGGATCCGGGATCCGGGCTATCAATACCGGCAGGATAATCCCCCTCTACCGTTCAACGGAAAAGCTGAAAGCCCTGGGCTTCGACTCGCGGGGTTTCCGCCGGGCGATTCGAACCGCCCTGGATTCATACCGCTCCGGCATCAGGGAGACAATTGACGCCGACATCCTGCAGCGTCACAGCCTCATGGGTATCGGCGATGCCGTGCTCGCCATACATTTTCCTGAATCCTTCGAACAGGCCGAACAGGCCCGGAGGCGGCTTGCTTTTAACGAAATGTTCTTCCATCAATACTATCTCTCCCTTTCCCGGAGGTACGCCAGGGAAGTGAACCGGAAGAAAATAACGGCAATTGACGGCTCGAAGTACCGCGCCTTCCTGTCATCGCTTCCCTTCGAACTAACAACCGATCAGAAGACTGCAGTTGAAACCCTGTATCGCGACATCACCTCTCCCAGCCCGATGAACCGCCTTCTCCAGGGCGATGTGGGATCCGGGAAAACCGTCGTTGCCCTGGCCGCGATAACAATGGTCCTGGAACAGGGACGCCAGGCAGTCCTCATGGCCCCGACCGAGATCCTTGCCAACCAGCATTACGGCAATGCCCTGAAGATGATGGGCGGCTCAATGAAGATTGATCTCCTGACCGGCAGCACGCCGAAAAGCGAAAAGAAAAAAATATATGAATCCGTCCTGGTGGGAGGCACCGACCTTCTCATCGGCACCCATGCGATAATACAGGATGAAGTTGCATTCAGGGATCTCGGTCTCATTGTTATTGACGAGCAGCACCGCTTTGGCGTCGAGCAGCGTTCAGCCCTGCGGGAAAAAGGGGAAACGGCCGATCTTCTTGTCATGACTGCGACGCCCATCCCGCGGTCACTTTCCCTCACTCTCTACGGCGACCTGAACCTTACTTCCATACGCGAGATGCCTGCCAACAGGCTCCCTGTCAAGACCATGTCGTTCCCGGAATCGAGGCTCCAGGGCGTTTACAATTCCCTGGAAAGGTATATTTTACAGGGACGGCAGATTTACTATGTCCTGCCCCTCATCGAGGATTCGGATAAAATCGACCTCAAATCTGCCATGCAGGTCTTTGACCACCTGAAGAATGACATTTTTCCCGAGCGCCGCGTCGGGCTCCTTCACGGCCGGATGAAACAGCCCGAACGAGATGAGGTCATGGACCGTTTCAAGAACGGCGCAATAGACATCCTGGTGTGCACCACTGTCATTGAAGTCGGGATTGACGTGCCCAATGCCACGGTCATTGTGATCGAGCACGCGGAACGGTTCGGCCTGTCGCAGCTCCACCAGCTCAGGGGCCGCGTCGGACGGGGCGAGCACCAGTCCTTCTGCGTTCTCATAAGCCCCGACGAAATATCGGAGGAAAGCAAGACAAGGATTGAAACCATTGTATCAACAAATGACGGATTTACCATTTCCGAGGAGGATCTCAAACAGCGCGGGGCCGGCGAGCTGATAGGTTTCCGGCAGCACGGGCACGGCGGTAGCTTCGAATTTACCGACCTGTCCCTTGACATTGACCTTATTCTGTACGCCAGGGAGGTCTCCGAGCGGCTGGTTTCCGGCATCGAGGACATACGGGTTCTCTGGGACCAGTTCAGGAACAGGAAATACAGCCCGCTCCTTAACGGTATCCGGAACAAAAAGCTTCTCACCATACTGTCCTGATCGTGCCCCGGTAACGGCTTTTACATGAAGATGGTGCCGCCGAAAAACCGCCGGTATACCTCAATATTGAGATGACCGAACCACTGGATGCCCTTTACCTGAAACAGCTTCATCCTGCTGATCGATTTTTCCGCTCCCAGTTTAGAGTTCAGCTGGTCAAGGCGGGTATTAAAGGTGCGCAGGTCGTTATAATATTTCCTTGAGGCAATTTTCTTCATTTCCTCGTATCTCTGTATGCTGTCAAAAGGCAGGTTCAGGATGTTGATGTTCTGCTCGAACCACTTCAGCACCGTGGTCTTTATGAATTCATCAGGGAAAAACCGCGCGGCCTTGTTGCCGGGCAGATACTTGTAGCAATACCCGTACTTGTTCTGGTAGAAATCATCTTTCAAATACTTGTAAACCGTCAGGGGGCCGATGTGATAGATGAAAAGTTTTTCCGATTCAGGATCCAGCTTGAAATTCTCAGACAGCGTACCGGCGGCAACCGATATTTTCTTGAAAATAAAATCGGTATATTGTTCCGTGATATGGCCTGACGGCTTGCGCAGGAAAGCCACGATTTCCTGTTTAATCTTCTGTTTCATTGCTTCATGGTCGGAAGATGCTTCAACGAAGAAAAATGATTTCTGGAGGCTTTCGAGGTCGTTACGGTAGCCGTCAGGGTCAACCGCGATAATATACGGCTCCCTTCTGTTCCAGCTTTTTGATCCCCTGAGGGTGAACATCCCGCCGGCAAACGCTTCATTGGCTCTGACTTCAGCTTCCTGCTCCGCCTCTGAAACGGCGCCGTGCGCCGCATCGCTGCCGTGCCCGCTCTTCTCTGCGTCCAGGACCTCAGGCGGCTCCCCCTCCTGGATTGATTCATTTTTTGCTATCTTGCCATCCAGTGATTCTATTAATTGGGATAATTCATCGTTGCGCTTGTTTTCTGATTCATTACCATGAAAAAAATTATCATCGTCATCCTTGTCGATATTCAGAAGAATTTGATCAATTTCGTTCATGGGCGCACCCGGATTTATTTTTCGCCGGTTTCCGGCGTCTCCGCGGTTACTTTTTCCGCGGCCGACGGTTTGGATTTTTCATCATGGTTATGGACCGGGGGCAGTTTTTGTCCCGCCATGATGGTGTTTATCTCCTCCCCGGTCAGGGTCTCCCGCTCAATGAGATTCTGCGCAAGACGGTCGAGCTTGGTCATGTTCTTTTTCAGAAGCTTCATCGCATTATTCTTGCATGAATCAATGATGGCGTTCACTTCCTCATCGATGAGCTGCGCCGTTGTTTCGCTGTAGTCGCGGTGCTGTGATATCTCCCTTCCGAGGAATATCTGCTCGTTCCTTTTCCCGAATGTTATCGGCCCCAGTTTTTCGCTCATGCCCCATTCGCATACCATCTTGCGCGCTATGTCCGAAGCCCGTTCCAGGTCGCTGCTCGAGCCGGTCGTCACTTCCTTGAATTTCATCTCTTCGGCCAGGTGCCCGCCGAACAGCACCGTGATCTGGTCAAGCCAGTGCTTCTTGGAATAGAGACGCCGGTCTTCCTTGGGAAGCTGCATGGTTACGCCCAGCGCCCTTCCCCGCGGTATTATGGTGACCTTGTGTACCGGGTCCGATCCCGTCAGAACGCCCAGGATGGCATGGCCGCCTTCATGGTACGCGGTGATCTCCTTCTCCTTGTCGGAGATAAGTATCGAGCGTCGTTCCGGCCCCATCAGGACCTTGTCTTTTGCGTCTTCCATGTCTTCCATGGTGACACGCTTCCGCCCCCTCCGTGCGGCGAGAAGGGCCGATTCGTTAACAAGGTTCGCCAGATCGGCGCCGGTGAAACCGGGCGTGCCGCGGGCAATTATCTTGAGGTCAACTTCCCGCGACAATGGGATCTTCTTGGAATGGACCGCCAGGATCTTTTCCCTCCCCTTCACATCGGGAATATCCACCACCACCTCGCGGTCAAAACGGCCCGGTCTGAGGAGCGCAGGGTCAAGGACGTCGGGTCTGTTGGTTGCCGCTATGATGATGACCCCCTCGTTGGTCTCGAAACCGTCCATTTCCACCAGGAGCTGGTTCAGCGTCTGGTCCCGCTCGTCATGTCCGCCGCCGAGCCCGGCCCCGCGGAGACGGCCCACTGCGTCAATTTCATCGATAAATATTATACAGGGAGCGCTTTTCTTGCCCTGGTCGAAGAGGTCACGCACCCGTGAAGCGCCGACACCGACGAACATCTCAACGAAATCTGAACCGCTGATGGAAAAGAACGGCACCCCGGCCTCGCCGGCTATGGCGCGGGCAAGGAGGGTCTTGCCGGTCCCCGGAGGGCCCATGAGGAGCACGCCGGTCGGGATTTTGGCGCCGATGTTGATGAATTTCTTCGGCTCCTTGAGGAATTCAACGATTTCTCTGAGCTCCTCTTTCGCTTCGTCAACGCCGGCGACATCTGCAAAGGTCACCTTCCGTTTCGTTTCAGGATTCAGTTTCGCCCTGCTCTTTCCGAAGGACAGCGCCTTGTTCCCGGTGGACTGAATCTGCCTTATCATTATAAACCATATGAAGCCGAAAAACAGGAGCCACGGCAGGAAATTGAGCACGCCCTTCAGGAAAATATTATCGTCATCCTCCTTGCCTTCAACCTTTACCTCGTTGGCAATGAGCGTCTTTATGAGCTCGGGGTCTTCATAGGGAATGACCGTTTCAAAGTCAGGGTTTTCTCTCTTCACGAATCCCTTCGACTCTGGCTTCTTGGCCTCGTCAATTTTGTTTACCCTGTAATAGCCGATGATCTTCTTGTTGTTTTCAATGGTAACGCGCGAGATATCCTTGTTCGCCACCTTGACCATGAACTCGCTGTAACTCAGTAATTTCTTGTCTTTGTCTGTCTGGTTAAGCTGAAATATCGCTATGAGAATAAGCCCTATAAGAAGAAGCAGGGCGATTTGTTTCGCAGTTTTATTCATTTACATCTCCCGTGAAATCAATCCTTGTACTGTTAATTTTTAATGACAGCTATCACTTTTTTTGAATTTTTGTCCACCAGAAAATCCGCGGCAATTCTGTTGGGAGCATCAAATAAAAAACCGGTCATGCATGCTATAACCGTATCTCCGGCCAGTAATAGCGGGACCCGATCCTTACTGGCATTATCTAGCTTCTTTTCGATGAATAAATCCTTAACTTTTTTACTCCCTTTTTCCGTCCTGATATAATCCCCCTCCCTCCTGTTTCTAATATATAAGGATTTATTATTTTTTTCCATTGTTACAAAAATATAACCTGGATTTTTACGGAATTTTTCAAAAAAACCATAATCGACGGCCTTTACAGTTACCGATATGCCTATTTCCTGAATTTCGACAATCTGCTCCGGCGCCGTTTCCAGGTCCACGGGATACATCCACTTTTCCGTCGAGGCACAGATCGAGTCCGGCACCGATAATCTCAGCCAGCTTTTCTTTCTCCTGAAAAGCTTCTCAATCCGGATCCTTTTATCGGCATAGATATTGATGTTGGCCCGCTCAACCATGAATTTTGAAAAGATTTCCTGAAGCATGCTCCGGTTGACATGATGATAGAACTTCCTGCGTATAACCGATGATAGGATGTGGGCAAAAAGAGGAAAACTGTGCCGCAGCGCTTCAGCGTCAACATATGCATCGTTGTCTTCTTCTGTAACTGCATGGTCGTATTGTACATGGATAAGCCCGTCAATCAAGGCAAGGCTCTCGCCGGCAACCTCAACAAGTGACAGGATTGCCCCGTCAGCCATGGGGAATTTCTCCCTTATAACAGGCAGCACCCGGTTCCTGATGTAGTTTCTCGAATATGCCGTATCTTCATTGCTGGCATCTTCCCGCCATTCAAGGCCGCGGGCTTTCAGATAGTCATATATCTCTCCGGCGGAAACCGCCAGAATCGGCCTGACTATGTTGCCCCGCCGCGGAGGGATCCCCTGAAGGCCGTGTATCCCGGTTCCCGTCATTATCCTCATCAGCACGGTTTCTATCTGGTCATCCCTCGAATGGGCCGTCGCAATGATATTATAGCCATTGTCCCCGGCTATCCTGTGAAGAAGCCGGTATCGCACATTGCGCGCATCCTCTTCGAAGGATATGCCGGCAGTGCGTTCGATCCTGAAATCGTGGCTGCACACATGGACATCCATACCGTGCCGTTCTCCCATGGCGCGCACGAATTCCTCGTCCCGGTCCGAATCCTTGCCGCGCATCCTGTGATTGAGGTGAAAAATTCCCGCTTCAATTCCCATCTCATTGCGCAAAACGGAAATCACATGGAGGAGGAACATGGAATCTTTCCCGGCGGACAGCGAAAGCAGCAGCCGGTCACTCCCGGTGAAAAGGCCATGCTGTCTTATAAAACCCTTTATCCCTGTGATTATCGGATCCATGCTATCAAGATATCCCCATGCGTGTACGGTGTCTATTAATTTTCTTGACTCATCCCGCCCGCCGAAATACAACGTATTTTTGACAACTTTACAAACAGGATGGGAACATGGATTCCAGCATACTAAAGCGCATCGATGAATGGACACGGCCACCCTTTGATACTGGTACCATACGGGAAATAGAGTCCCTTGTCGAAAAGAAGGAAGACAATGAACTCGAGGACCGCTTCTACCGGACCCTGGAATTCGGCACCGGCGGACTCCGCGGGGTTATCGGTGCCGGGACCAATCGGATGAACATATATACCGTCGGCATGGCGACGCAGGGCCTTGCCAATTACATCGGAAAGAACGGTTCTGCCGGCACCGGCGTAGTCATTGCCAGGGACTCCAGGCGTCTTTCCGATACCTTTGCCTACGAAACTGCGTCGATCCTCGCCGCCAACGGCATCCCGGTATTTCTCTTCGATGATATCATGCCGACGCCCCTGGCGTCCTTCGCCATCCGGCACCTCAAGGCCGTCGCCGGGGTCGTCATCACCGCAAGCCATAACCCGCCGGAATACAACGGCTACAAGGTATACTGGGACGATGGCGGGCAGATCACCCCGCCCCATGACGATCTCATAATAGCCGAGGTAAACCGTGTCGATTCAATCTCCAAGATAAAAAAAATACCCTTCAAGGACGGCGTATCCTCCGGAACAATCAAGCTGATTACCGATGAAGTCACCGAAGCCTATGTTGCCGAGCTCGAAAAAGCCGCCCTCAGGCCGAAGGGTAAATCAACGGTTCGTATTGCATATACCCCTATTCACGGCACCGGGTACCGGATCATCCCCCGCATCCTGAACCATTTTGGATTCACCGACGTGCTGGTCCAGAAAGAACAGTCGCATCCCGACGGGAACTTCCCCACGGTGAAATATCCGAACCCTGAGGAAAAAGAGGCCATGGGAATGGTTACCGCCCTGGCCCGCGCCGAGAACGCCGACATCATCCTGGCCACTGATCCCGATGCGGACCGGATGGGCGTTGGCTTCAAGGGGCCGGACGGCGGATATATTCTTATAAACGGGAACCAGATCGGCACCATGCTGGAATATTATATCCTTTTGCGCTCAAAGGAGAACGGCACCCTCCCGGCCGACGCGGCGGTTATCAAGACAGTCGTCACGACCGAGCTCCAGCGAAAAATTGCGGAAAGCTTCAAGTGCAGAATCTTTGACGTCCTGACCGGCTTCAAGTGGATCGCGTCAAAGATGAAGGAGTTCGACGATACCGGGTCGGCAACGTTCATGTTCGGCGGCGAGGAAAGCTACGGGTACCTGCCGGTGCGCTTCGTGCGCGACAAGGACGCTGTCAGCTCCTGTTATTTCTTCGCAGAAATGGCCGACTGGCTCAAGAGCAGGAACAAGACACTTTACGGTTTCCTGGACGAAATATACGCCGCCCACGGACTCTATCTCGAAGACCTCCTTTCCCTCACCCTTAAAGGCAAGGAAGGCACGGAAAAGATCAGGAGCCTCATGGAGAAATTCCGCTCAACGCCGCCGGCGGCGATATCATCGATCGCGGTCGAATCCATGGCCGACCTCAAGAGCCTGGTCCGAAAAAACCTGAAAACCGGCGCGGACGAAAAAATCACCGACCTCCCCTCGTCCAACGTCATCCAGTTCTACCTTGAAGACGGCTCCAAGATCACCATGCGCCCGTCAGGCACCGAGCCGAAGATAAAATTCTATTTCAGCGTCTGCGGGGAGGCCAATGCAGGGAACCTTGCCGACGCGAAAAAGAAGGTGCAGGAAAAGTTGGACGCGCTGAAAAAGGACCTCATGGGTCTGACAGGGGCATAACAGCCGCCTAGAAGGTAATGCTCCGGCAGATCTCCTCTTCTTTTCTGAGCATAATTTCCTCGTCCTCGTCCGACCGTTCGTGGTCGTAACCGATGAGATGGAGCATGCCATGGACGATGAGGCGCTTCAGCTCATCCTGAAGCGTGACGCGGTATTCCTGGGACTGGCGGTCGGCCCGGTCGATGGATATGTAGATATCGCCTATTTCTTCGCAGGTGTCATCAACGGCAGGGAAAGGATTGTCCCTGTTTGAAAATGAAATGACATCGGTCGGCTCGTCATGGCCCCTGAATTCACGGTTTATCTTCCGCATGTACTGATCGCCGGTCATGACGATGGTGATCGAGGCGTCCTTCAGGTCTAGCATTTCGGCAGCGGCCGATGCCGCACCCCTTATCTTGTTCTTGCCGATCTTCTTGTACGGCAGCGTGATGTCTTCGCAGAATACGTCAATCCGTATCATGGTTCTGCCTTATCTTCTTTTCCAGTTTTTTCAGGTCATAATCCTCGGGGTATTCGATACGGGAATGGAAAACCCCCTTCAGCAGCGAGAGAAACGTTTCCTGTATCATGCGCAGCTCGGTCATGGACAGGTCCGATGATTCCAGCTCACCCTCGTTGAGCTTGTTGAAAATTATCTTCTGCACCAGACCGCCCAGCTTTTCATATGACGGGTTCTGGAGCGACCGGGCGGCCGCCTCTATCGAGTCAGCCAGCATGACGATGGCAGTCTCCTTGCTGTGGGGCCGCGGCCCGGGATACTGGAAGTCTGATTTGTTGATTTTTTCATGGCTTTCGGCCGCTTCCAGGGCCTGGTGATAAAAGAAGGTCATCGTCGTCTGGCCGTGATGGACACGGATAAAATCAATGACGGACTCCGGGAGAAAGTTCTTCTTCGCCAGTTCCACCCCCTTGTCCACATGGGAGATAATGAGCTGTGCGTATTCAAGGGGCGACATTCTCTTCGCCCTGGGATCGGTTACCCGGTTCTCGATGTACATGCCGGCGTCGGCGATTTTCCCGATGTCATGGTAGTAAGCGCCGACCCGCGCCAGCAGGTGGTTCGCGCCGATTTCCTTGCATGCCGCCTCGGAAATGGTCGAGACCAGCATGGAGTGGTTATAGGTGCCGGGCGCCTTCATGAGCATTTCCTTAAATATTTCCGCGTTAAGATCGGAAAGCTCCAGGAGCTTGAACTTGGTGGTGATCCCGAAAATATTCTCATAAACGGGAAGAATCCCCAGGACCAGGATCGAATTGATGACGCCGCTCGCGAAGGCAATCCCCAGTATCTTCAGGAAGCTCATGGAAATGACCGGTATTTCCTGGATGAGGGCCACCGAGATGATGATGAAGATGTTTATCGCCCCGACAATGACGCCGCCCCGCAGGAAGTCGGTCCGCCGTTCAACCTTCTCGTTGACGAAGACACCCACGAGGGCGGTGCTGAAGGAAATGATCGCCGTCGAAATATTGCTGCCGCTGATCAGGGTCGTGAAGAAGATCATATACAGACCCGCGATGATGGAAAGGTAGCGGTTGTAGAGTATGGACAGTATCATCGTCGCAAATGATATGGGCAGCAGGAGTGCGAAGGTCAGCCTGGGATTAATGGGTGATTCGATGCGCGACATGAAGAATGTGTAGACCATGAACATGATAATGAGGGAAAAGATGATGATGGTCGATTTCTTGTCAGGCATGAACACCTTGTTGAATTCCATGAGGAAAAAGCCGAAGATGAAGAAGAATACGGCCTGGACCAGAAGTATGCCGAAGATGAAACTTATGTTGATGGTGGCCGTCTGTTTGTTGTATATGTCAATTTTCTTCAACACGTCCTGGGTGACGGTGTCACCCTCCCTCACGATGGTCATTCCCTTTTTCAGTTTGCTGGTAACGGGGGGCACCTTTTTGACGACCTCAGCTATCCTTCGTTTTGATTCCTCCGTATTGAAGGATATGTTGGGTTCAAGGATGCCGGACACGATGCCGCTGATAGCCATTATGGTCTGTTTCTGAAGGTGCGGGGCCATGGAGCCGCATATGCCGGGAACGCTGCCCTTTACCTCGTCGAGGGTCTTGAGCGTATCCAGGGACCGCGAGACCTCATCGACCGTTTCGGGAAGATTAATGGTCCTCACCGTGACATTGTTGTTGTAAATCTTCAGCGGGTTGTCATAGGGCTTGTCAAGGATCCCCATCTGGGAATCATCGTAGATATAGATCAGTATCCTTGAAATGATCTTTTTGAGCCTGGCATGGTCCTTAAACCTGAGGACCTCGAGCAAAATCGTGTCGTTGAACTGCAGGTACCGGGGCATGCGTGACTTCATGGCATAGACCTGGAAGGTGAAGTCATTCCCGGCCGGCGGGAACTGCTTGAGCGTCTCCACGGCGTGGTTTATGAGCACGTTTGTCACATTGAGCTTTTTCTGAAGGACCGAGGCGTCCTTGTCGAACACGAGGGGAACTGATTCGGCTTCCCGTTTCCGCTCAACCGCGGTTTCCGGTTCATTGATATACTCGATGTCCCGGGGGACCCGTATATCCTCGTCGGCTATGTCACCGATCTCGTAATGGTAGGATGTCCCGAAAAAATTCAGGGAAAGCATGATCGTCGAAATGCAGACAATGACAAGGAGTGATAATAATGAAAATTTTATATTCTGGCTTCCGAGGAAATGCCGGACAGATTGCGACGCTATTTCTAAAAGTGATTTCATGCCGTGTAAATACAATTAATCACTATACCCGCTCTTTTCATAGGCGGCAACTATTTTTTCAACTATCGGGTGTCGTGAGATGTCTTCCCTGGTGAACCGTATAAAGCTTATGTCGTTGATGTCTTTAAGTATCTTCATTGCATGGAGGAGCCCCGATTTCTTGGGCTTCTCTATGTCGATCTGCGTGTCATCGCCAGATATGACGATCTTTGAATTATTCCCGAGCCTGGTCAGGAACATTTTCATCTGGGCCACGGTTGTGTTCTGCGCCTCGTCCAGAATGATGAAGGCGTTGTTGAGGGTCCTGCCCCGCATGTATGCCAGGGGGGCGACCTCAATGATGTTCTTTTCCATCATTTTAGATATCTTTTCGAAGGGCTGGAGGTCAAAGAGCGCGTCATAGAGGGGCCTGAGATAGGGGTTTATTTTCTGGACAAGGTCACCGGGAAGATAGCCCAGGTTTTCGCCTGCTTCCACGGCCGGCCTGGTGAGTATGATGCGATCAACCTTGCCGGAAAGGAGATATTTCAGCGCCATCACTACGGCAAGGTAAGTCTTGCCGGTCCCGGCGGGGCCGGTGGCTATGGTGACCGCGTGGCCGTTTATGGCGGTAATATAATGGGCCTGGTTCAGGGTCTTGGGCACCACGGCTTTGCCGGTATCCTGGAAGGATATTTTCAGCCTGCCAATATCGTCGGCCTTGAAATTCCTTCCCGACATTACCGTGGCGATGATGTATTTCAGGTCAAATTCGTCGTACTCGTAGTCCTTCCCGTTGGCATAAATGAAATCGCTCATGACATGGAGCAGTTTCATTACCAGGTCATTCTTCTCCTTTACGGCCTTGACGATCAGGGTTGTGCCCCTTGGGATAATGTCAACACCGGCGAGTTCCTCGATTTTCTTGAGATTGGCGTCCTTATACCCGCAGATTCGCTTGAATATCGACGTATCATCGATTTCAAATCGGTTTTCGACCATGTTATTTGCCGACCACCTTTAAATTGAGCTCCTGAAGCTGATCCGGCGATACCGGCGAGGGGGCGTTGCTCATAAGGCACTGCCCTTTCGTCGTTTTCGGGAACGCGATGACGTCCCGTATCGATTTTTTACCGAGGAGGATCATCATGACACGGTCAAGGCCAAGGGCTATGCCCCCGTGGGGAGGGGCCCCGTACTTGAGGGCGTCAACCAGGAAGGAGAACTTCTCATCGGCCTCTTCCTTTGTTATGCCGAGGAGGGAAAATATCCTGCTCTGCACTTCCGGATTGTTGATCCGTATAGACCCGCCGCCGATCTCTACCCCGTTCAGGACCACGTCATAGGCCTGGGCGAGCACCTTGTCAGCCTGTTCCGGCTTCAAGGAATCAAGCTGCGGGATGAACTCCGCCTTGGGAGAAGTGAACGGGTGGTGCTTGGAATAGAAGCGCCTGTCCTGCTCGCTGTATTCGAAGAGGGGAAAATCCGTGACCCAGAGGAAGTTCAGCTTCTTTTCATCGATGAGGCCCAGGTCGCGGGCTATTTTCACGCGGACGCTCGCCAGGGCGCTCGATGCGGTCGCATAGCTGTCGGCGACAAAAAAGAGCGAGGCCTGGCCTGAAAGGTTGAACCGCGCCTTCAGCTGCTCCAGTTCCTCCGGGTTCAGGTACTTGGCGATGCCGCTCTCGGCGGCGTTGTTGTTGTACTTGAACATAAGGAGCGACTTGGCGCCGAAGACCCTGGCATCCTCCCCGTACTGGTCGGTCATCTTCCGGGACAGCTTCCCGCCGTCGGGGACCGCGATGCCCTTGATGACGCCGCCTGACGCCAGGGCCTGGGCGAAGATGCTGAATTCTGAATTCCTGAATATGTCGCTGCAGTCGTTTATCTCCAGTCCGAACCTGGTGTCAGGGGCGTCGGATCCGAAGCGGTCCATCGCCTCCCGGTAGGTCAGGCGGGGAAACGGCACCGGTATGTCAATGCCGTTGACGTCGCGCACCACCTCTTTCAGAAGGCCCTCAATCACCCCGATGATGGTGTCCATGTCGATAAACGAAAGCTCCAGGTCGACCTGGGTGAATTCCGGCTGGCGGTCTCCCCGGAGGTCCTCGTCGCGGAAGCACTTGACGATCTGGTAATACCGGTCAAACCCGGATATCATCAATATCTGCTTGAAGAGCTGCGGCGACTGAGGCAGCGCGTAGAATTCCCCCTTGCTGATGCGGCTCGGGACCAGGAAGTCCCTGGCGCCTTCGGGGGTCGACTTGTTCAGCACCGGCGTTTCAATCTCGAAGAAACGGTTATTGTTCAGGTAACGGCGGATGCTCTGCGCCGCCAGGTGCCGCTTGATGATTGCGTCGCGCATTTCTTCGCGCCGGAGATCGAGGTAGCGGTATTTCAGCCGCGTGTCCTCGTTCAGCGTGTCCTTCGAATCGATCGGTATCGGAGGCACCAGCGAGGCGTTCAGTATGACCAGCGATTCGCAGAGTATTTCTATGTGGCCCGTGGGCAGGTCCGGCTTGATGTTCTTTTCATCCCTCTTCCGCACGGTCCCGGTTATGAAAACCACGAACTCGCTCCTGGCCTGGTCTGCGGTTGCGAGAAGATCCGGCGCCGACGAGGAATCGACAACCACCTGGACGGTGCCCGAAACGTCCCTCAGCTTGATGAATATGATCCCGCCGAGATTCCTGTTGCTCTCGACCCAGCCGGCCAGCTCAACGCGGCGGCCGACATCCGATTGTTTCAATTCGCCGCAATACGATCTGTTTTTAAACATGTTACCGCTTCTTTAATAATCATAAAATAATCAAGACGTTGCATCAAAACAAGTTAATTCTGGCCAACAGGGGTATTTGTCAAGCTGAAATTGTGGGAAGGAGCTAATGCCCTCTGAAGGGGTTGTGTTTAAGCCCCACCCTATCAGAGGGCATATGGGGTTTTTTTCCCGGGGTTTAAATCCCGGGTTTTAATATCTGCTCGAAATGGCTGTATATGGCTGCGGCGTGGGCTTCATCCCTACCCTCGGAGATGATCCTGAAAATGGGTTCGGTGTTTGAGGGCCGCAGGTGCACCCAGCCGCCGGCGAACTCATGGGGTGCAATAAATTCGATGCGAAGACCGTCAATATTCGATATTTTCTGGGTATCAAACTCCTTTTCTAGCCGTTTCAGTATCGACGGATCAATGCCTGCCCCGGCAAGCTTGATGCTTCCCTTTTTCATGATATAACGCGGCAGCGACGCTACGAGTTCCGAGATCGATTGGGAACGCACTGCCATCATCTCCAGTATATAGCCGATGCCGACGAGGCTGTCCCTGCCGAGGTGCACCTCGGGGGAAATGACCCCGCCGTTACCTTCGCCGCCGATGCGGGCGCCGCCGCGCATCATCTCCTCGACGACATTGATTTCACCGACCTTGGCCCGGGCGAGCTCTGAACCGTGCGCGGCCGCAATGTCATCGACCGCCTTGGTGGTTGACAGGTTGATGACAACCCTCCCCGGCTTCCTGGCCAGCAGGTGCTCCACCACCAGGGCGATGGTGTTTTCCTCGCCGATGGGCCTGCCCGCGTCATCCACAATGGCGAGCCGGTCAGCGTCGGGATCCTGGGCAAAGCCTATATCCGCCTTAACATCGAGGACTTTCTTTGACAACAAAGAGAGGTTCTGCGGCAGAGGTTCCGCGCCGCGGGGAAAGAGGCCGTTCATTTCGCAATGGAGCGGCACAACGCCGCAGCCGAGTTTCCGCAGCATGTCGGTGGTTATATCCGAGCCGGCACCGTTCACCGAATCAAGGACCACCTTGAATTTCTTTTTACTGATACTGTCCCGGTCTATGACGGAGAGCACTTTCCCGATGTGTATTGCGTTAGCCCCGGCGTCGGCAACGACCGATCCCACGCCGTCCCAGCGCCGGTAGGTGAAGGGCGCTTCCATCATGGCAAAGAATTTTTCTATCTCCGAGGCGGTGAGAAAGGTGCCGGATTTACCGACAAGCTTGAAGGCGTTCCATTCCACGGGGTTATGGGAGGCTGATATCACGATCCCCCCGGCGGCATGGAGGTGCTCAACCATGACCTGGACGGTGGGTGTCGGCACTATACCGATGTTCACGACGTTGCACCCCGACAGCATGAGGGCCGATTCCAGCCCCTTCTCAATGGCCGCTCCGGTCGGACGGGAATCCCTGCCGATGACCACCGTTCCGTATCCGCAGTACCCGGCAAAAGCCGATCCCACTTTAGTGATGAGGTCCGGGGTCACCGAGTCGCCCACAATGCCCCTGATCCCTGAAACGCTCTTCATCAATACCGATGACATGGGCCTACCTTCTGTTACGGCGGCTCTTCTTGCGCTTGACGCCGCCAACCGTTTCCTGGTGTTGTCCCTTTTGCTGTTCCGCGGGCTTGCGGACCGGCGCCGCCTGGGACGAAAGGGGGATCCCGCCCGCGCCGAACTGCTCGACCTCGGCATGGAATTCGCTGCCGATGATTTCCGCCGACGGCTGCGGGGGAGCTTCCTCTTCAACACGCTCCACCTGGACCCTCATGAGGTACTCCAGTATATCCTCCTTCAGGGTGGCGAGCATGTCTCGGAACAGGTTGAAACCCTGGATTTTGTACTCCACCAGCGGGTTCCGTTCCCCGTAGCTCAGGGTCCAGATGCCGTCCCTCATCTCGTCCATGTTATAAAGGTGATCGCGCCACTTGGTATCGATAATCTGCAATGATATCATCCGCTCGAGGGCGCGCATGTCCTTTTCGCCCAGCTGGGACTCCTTTTCCTTGTAGGCGTTCTTCAGCTTGTTGATGATGGCTTCCTCGAACTCAGCGTAGCGCATTTCCATAGGGCTGATCTCTGCGAAATCCACATCGACGCCGAACTTGAAGCGCATCCAGTTCGCGAGACCGTCGAGATCCCATTCTTCAGGATGGGCCTTACCTCCGGTGAATACTTCCAGCTTTTCCTTGCATATGTCCTCTATATATGACGAGAATTTATAGGATATATCCTCTCCGAGGAGGATCTCATCGCGCTCCTTATATATGAACTCACGCTGGGAATTCATGACGTCGTCGTATTCGAGGAGGTGCTTCCTGATTTCGAAGTTGCGGCCCTCCACCCGTTTCTGGGCGCTGGCAATGGCCTTGGTCACCATGGGGCTCTCGATCTCCTGCCCTTCCTCCATGCCGAGACGCTGCATGATGTTGCCTATGCGCTCCGATCCGAAGAGGCGCATCAGCTCGTCCTCGAGGGCGAGGTAAAACCGGGAAGAACCGGGGTCCCCCTGACGGCCGGACCGGCCCCGGAGCTGGTTGTCGATACGCCGGGCTTCGTGCCGCTCCGTGCCGAGGATATGGAGGCCTCCCGCCTCGACGACTTTATTGTGGTTGATGTTCCATTCGCGCCCTTCGCGGACCAGGGTTTTTGCCTTGTGTTTGTCCTGCCCCGTCATCCGCTCTGCAAGCTGTTCCGCCCTGTCGAAATCCGACGTCAGCACCGCCAGCTTGAAGTCGTTCCAGAGGCCTGCGTCATGGACCGGCACGTGTGATTCCAGCTCGTCTACGTAGAGTCTGCGGCCCCCCAGGACGATGTCGGTACCGCGGCCTGCCATGTTCGTGGCGATGGTCACGGCGCCGGGTCGGCCGGCCTCGGCGATGATGCGCGCCTCGTGCTCGTGGAATTTCGCGTTCAGCACGTTATGCATGATGCCCTTCGACTGGAGGAGGCGCGACAGTTTTTCCGATTTGTCTATGGAAATGGTGCCGACCAGGATCGGCTGTCCCTTGCTGTTAAGCTCGCGGATCTCCTGGATGATTGCGTCGTATTTCTCCCGCTCTGTCCGGTATACCCGGTCCGGATAGTCTTTCCGTATCATCGGCATGTTCGTGGGGATGACCACGACATCGAGCTTGTAGATCTTCTGGAATTCGACCGCTTCCGTGTCCGCGGTACCGGTCATGCCCCCCAGCTTTTTGTACATGCGGAAAAAGTTCTGGAAGGTGATCGTGGCCAGGGTCTGGCTTTCCCGGGCAATGGTGACGTTTTCCTTGGCCTCGAGGGCCTGGTGGAGGCCGTCTGAATAGCGGCGTCCCGGCATAAGGCGGCCGGTGAACTCGTCGACGATGATGACCTGTCCGTCCTTGACGATGTAGTCCTCGTCGATATGGAACAGGGTGTGGGCCTTCAACGCCTGGTTCACGTGGTGCAGGGTGTCGATATGCTTGCTGTCGTACAGGTTGTCGATCTTGAGGAGCCGCTGCACGTGGTTGACGCCTTCCTCGGTCAGGGTGACGTGACGGTCCTTTTCATTGACCTCGTAATCGACCCTGTCCTTCAGGTTGAGGATGACCTTGTTGAGGAGATAGTATTTCTTGGTGGATTCCTCGGTGGATCCGGAAATAATGAGGGGCGTCCGCGCTTCGTCGATAAGGATCGAGTCGACCTCGTCAACGATGGCATAATTCAGCTCCCGCTGGACCCTGAGGCTCTGGTGCTCCACCATGTTGTCCCTGAGATAATCAAAACCGAACTCGTTGTTGGTTCCGTAGGTGACATCGCACCGGTAGGCCACCTGGCGCTGGTAGGGCGACAGGTCATGCTGGATGACCCCCACCTCGAGTCCCAGGAACTTGTATATGGTTCCCATCCATTCGGCGTCGCGCCGGGCCAGGTAGTCGTTGACGGTGACGACATGTACGCCGTGGCCGCCGAGGGCGTTCAGGTATACCGGGAGCGTCGCGACCAGGGTCTTTCCTTCACCGGTCTTCATCTCGGTGATCCTGCCCTGATGGAGCACGATGCCTCCCATCATCTGCACGTCAAAATGCCTCATGCCAAGGGTCCTCACCGAGGCCTCACGGGTCAGGGCGAAGGCTTCGGGAAGCAGGCTGTCGAGGGACTCACCCTTCTCTATGCGCTGGCGGAACTTCGAGGTCATGGCGCGCATTTCGTCGTTGGTGAGCTTTTTCATCTCCGGCTCGAGGGCGTTGATTTTGTGCACAATGGGCCACAGCTTCTTGACGTCCCGCTCATGCTTGGTGCCGAAGAATATGCTTAATATTTTATCGATCATGGTTTAATCCTTGCGATCAGGTCTCATAGGCGTTATTTGTCAGTAATTATTTAAGAAGTGAAGTTACCAATAAATATTCCGCGGATATTTAACTGACATGAAACTTTTCCGTCAATAATAAATCACCCGTTGAAATTTCAACCAAAATATACTGCCCGCCCGCCGGCAACGGCGGGGTGGCAGCCCCTGGCGCTAGAAATACTTCCGGAAGCCTTTGACTTCCCCCGGATCATACCCGGATTCCCGGTAAAAGGCGTGGGCGCCGGTGCGGAACGAAGACGAGCAGAACTGGACAAAGAGGCAATTCCGCTCCCTGCCGATGGCTTCAGCCTCACGCATCAGCAGGGAACCCACGCCCCTGCGGCGCCAGTCCCTGTCGACAATGAAATTCTCCAGTATCATGAAGGGCCGGCACTCCTTGACCATGTCGTGGCAGACTACGGCCATGGCGGTCCCCACCAGGAGGTTGCCCTCCGCCTTTGCCCCGAGGAGATAATAATCGCCGCTCTCCCGGATTTTCTCGAAGGTCTCCTTCATGGCAGACCTGTTCACCGGCTTGTTTGCCAGCTGCTCGTAGAGCCCGGCCAGCCCCGTCAAATCCCCCTCGGTGATTTCCGTTACAATGAACATCTTTACACTCCTTCAGTGTGGGCGGATGCCGACGGGGAAGCTCCGTGATGCATCCTGGAATCACGGCCGTCAAGGAGCTCGATGATCCTGCCCTTCAATTCATCCATGCCGATGCCGCGGACCGCTGACCCGACGATCGCGCCGGGGTAGTTGTTTTTCACGCTGTTGGCCAGCGCCTCGTCCGCCAGGAGGTCCGCCTTGTTGAAGAACAGTATGATCTCCTTGCCGGCGCAGCCGAGCCCGGATATTTCCTGGTTTACGGTGCGGATATTGGAACCGATGTCATGGGATGATATATCTATGACATGCACCAGGAAATCGGCATTATGGATCTCCTCGAGGGTCGATTTGAATGATTCAATGAGGTTCGCCGGCAGGTTCCGGATGAAGCCGACGGTGTCGATGAGCAGGCACTTCTTTCCCTCGGCGAGATACACGGCCCGGGTGTAGGAATCAAGGGTCGCGAACAGGCGGTCCTCGACGAACAGATCGTCGCGGGCGAGAAAGTTTATCACCGTTGACTTCCCGGCGTTGGTGTAGCCGACCACGGCGCCGATCAATTCGCTGCGCCGGCTCTTGCGCAGGACATCGCGGTGCTTCGATATCTTTTCCAGCTTGGCGTTCAGGGTCGATATCCTTCTCAGGATATGGCGCCGGTCGGTTTCCAACATCTTTTCGCCGGGCCCCCGCGTGCCGATGCCGCCGCCCAGCCGGGACAGCACCCCGCCGAGGCCCTTGAGACGCGGCAGGATATACTTGAGCTGGGCCAGTTCCACCTGTATCCTGGATTCCGCGCTCCGGGCCCTGCGGGCGAAAATGTCCATGATGATTTCATTCCTGCCGATGACGCGGCATTTCAGCCTGTCCTCGAGGTTCCGCACCTGGGCGGGACGGATATTATTGAGGTCAAAAACCACCAGCCGAATCCTGTGTCCGGCAATTATGCCGTCCAGTTCGGCGAGGAACCCCTTGCCTATGATATAGGCAGGGTCAATGCGGTCGCGCTTGATGATCTGCTTGGTCACGACGATGGCGCCGGCGGTTCGCACCAGGAGTTCCAGTTCATCGAGGGAATTTTCGAGTTCTTCCTCATCGGCCCCGTGGAGGCGGATGCCCAGGATCAGCGCCCGCTCATCCTTTGAAGAAGGGATCCTATTTACTGACGCATCCATCGAGAACGATTCTGCAGCCTTTCGTTATATTGTTCCTGGCAAACCAGCCCTGGTTGACTTCCAGGGCGTAGAGCGCCGGCATGGCCGAGGGATAGGTCACGGATGTGTCCAGTGGCTTCATATCCCTTATCTCGTTTATCACGCCGATTTTGTTTATATAGGCGATACTCAGCGGTATATAGGTGTTTTTCATCCAGAAGTTCATCTTCTGTTCCCGGTCAAAGACAAAGAGCATGCCCCTGTCTTCTCTCATGGTTTTTCGCCCCATGAGGCCCTTCATCCTCAGAGGCTCCGTGTCCGCCAGTTCCACCTGGAGCGGCACCGGGACTCCCTTTGTATTGACAATAATTATTTTATAGGTTTCAATGCCGGCAACGGGCAGGGCCGCGATGATGACCATGAGCAATGCCGGCAACAGTTTGAAATATTTCATACGCACCTTGTTTCAGATATAAGACTTCTGGATCTCCATGAGCTCATGGATTCCCTTCTCGGCCATCTCAATCATTGAATCCAGCTGTTTCTTCGTAAAGGATTTTTTTTCCGCCGTTCCCTGCACCTCGATGATGTTAGATGCGCCGTCCATGACCACGTTCATGTCTACCTCGGCGCGGGAATCCTCCCTGAAATCCAGGTCAAGATACAGGTCCCCGCCGACATAGCCGACTGAAACGGCTGCCACGGCTCCCCGGAGGGGGCTAGCGGCCACCAGACCTTCTCCGCGCATGCGGTTCACCGCCCGTGCCAGGGCTATATATCCTCCGGTAATGGCGGCCGTGCGCGTTCCCCCGTCCGCCTGCAGGACATCGCAATCCACGGTGACAAGGCAGTTCTGCAGCGCGGAAAGGTCGACAACGCTCCGCAGCGCCCGGGCAATCAGGCGCTGTATTTCAACGGAACGCCCGTCTCGCCGATAGAGATCCCTACCCGTGCGCTGCGGCGTCGAATAGGGAAGCAGGGAATATTCCGCCGTAATCCACCCGGTCCCCCATTTTACGGCATGGTCGGGGACGTTGTCGCCCACGCTGGCAGCGCAAATAACCCTGGTGTTCCCCAGCTCGAGAAGCACGGAGCCGCAGGCCGCGGGACAGAAATCTACGGTTATCCTGATGTCGCGCAGCTGGCCGTTTTTTCTTCCGCTATCTCTCATTTTCCTTCTCCTCTTCCAGCTTGTTCTGCCTCTTGAGCTCCAGGATCTCCTCGAGATCGTCAATCTTCTTATCGATATTCCGGTGGTACGGGTTGTAATCCTTGGTTGTCTTGAATTCCTTTATGGCCCCGTCAATATCGTCACCGACGTATGCCTTGATCCCCTTTTTATAATGCTCTTCCGCCTTTTTGCGGTCTTCTATGGTGACAACTTTCGGGATCAGCTTGAAGCCGACATTGAAGGAATAGGTCGGATTGAAATCGCCCGCATCGGCGAAGGATGCGTCGATGGTGAAGGAAACGTTCTTTATGACATAGTTGAAGCCGAGCCCGACGGTATAGGTCCCGGTATCGTTGAAGCGCCACCCCCCCCTGATATACAGCAGATCGAGGTAGTTGAACTCTATGCCGATGTTCATCCTGAAGCTCTCATTGAAACCGTGGGTGAAATCGACAAGGTCGTCCGCCCTGACGCAGTTTTCAATCAAATCGACATTCAGCCCCATCCAGTGGAGCGGCTTGTATGAAAACCCGAGGCGTATATGGCGGGGAAGCTCGCTGCTCATGACCCTGGTCCCGAGGTTCAGCACCGAAAGACCGATGTGGAAGTTCCTCAGCGGCGCGTCAAAGGGGGTCCACATCTTGAAGCCCTTCATAATGCCGAAATCCATGGCAAAGGCATGGACCATTTTCGTGTCGATCTTCTGGTATATATATTTGGCGGACGCGCCGAAGTAGAAATAGGTAAAATCATACCCGTAACCGACGGTGAGGCATCCATTGTAAAACTGCACGTTGCCCACATCGATGCCGTTGATGTCGATTTTGTCGAATTCTGGGGTCCAGAACACAGTATTGGCAACTGCGATATAACCGTATTTTTTTATCGGATACGCGAGAGTAATGTTTTCAAGGCGCGACTCCATGATCAGCTCGTGGTGGAAAAGGGCCATCTGGGGATATTTCAGGGATCCGAGTCCAGCGGGGTTGAAATAGAGCGTGTTGATATCGTCAGTTTCCGCCGTGAAGGCCTCCCCCATCCCGAGGGCGCGGGTCCCGATGGCGTACTCCAGAAATGTCGCCCCGGAAATTCCCACGGTGCCGGCGGCATCCAGCCGTGAAGCGGCGCCCAGCGCCGCTATGAGGGATATGGCAATTATCAGGGGGATGATTTTCATATAACAGTTATAGTACTACCCGTCATCATGACGATGAGCTTTACCACCTTTCACGTGCGCACCCATCAGGGAACAAGCGCTACCGGCCAGGCTGACATCAATTGCCCAGAATAATTCTATTGATAACTTCCAGGGAATCTTTGAATTCCGAGGGCTTGAACTCAACGACAGAGAATTGATCGTTGAAAAGCCTATTGTACTCGCCGATCAAGGATTTTATCAGATCAACGAAGCCTTCCCTGGTCAGAATAATAAGATGTCCTTTTATCATATGCAGCAGGACAGAGTCAGCATGGAGCTTGTAGCTCAGCTGTGATAGTATGTATTTCATGAGAAAAGTCCTGCTGGTTTCGTCCTTTGACTTCAATTTTATGCTTATGCCGATACCGTCCCGGGCGAGTAAAAAAACCGTGAACAAATAATCCATGACATGATACGAATAGTCCATGTCTTCATAACCTTCGGTCATGAACACCAGAGACTGATGGTCATTGAGCAGGAAAAACGGCAGGGCCAGCCTTTTCCGGAGCATGCTGAATATGGAACCCCTGTTATGCGGTTCTGTCTGCAGGGGAAGCTCAATCATGAGTATCGCCGAGGGGAGGAACGGTGTTATGGCATCGCTGTTTTGGTCCTGGAACTCCCGGGCTATGCCGGATGAAAGGCAGCTGAGCAAGACAAAATAGAGGGCCCGCGGGTCCTCGCCTTCATGAAGGGAAAATATCTTTCTCATGAACGGATCATCCTGAAGCTCATCAGCTTCGATTATCACTCCCTCATCGCTTCCCAGGATTGCCCTGAACAGCCTGTCCCGCAGTCCGATAACGATATTTTCCACTTGGTACCGCTCAAGGTTATGTACCGAGGGGATGTATCCTTTCTCGATTATGCTGTAGGACAGCAGCGCGAAGGGAGACAGGGACATCTGCATCATGCGGTCCATGATATACACGGAGAGCGAATCATGGATGGACACCGGAGAAGAGCTGTCCATGGCCTCAAAGGGATTAAAGGCCACGTTCATCTCGCGGTTGTCATGGAGAATCCGCGCCCGGTAATAGAGCCGGTACAGCCTCAACCGCAGCTCATCTTCCGAGACGGCATCAATCCGCTCCTGCTCGTTATCAAAGGTGCCCTGCGCCGGCTCATTGTCCCTCACCCTGTCAACGAGTTGCCGGAGCTCCGGGTTGAAGGTTTTTTCCCTCAGGAGGTTGAGCTGTTTTCTCGTGTCCTCCTCGAAGGATTCTGCGGCTGATTGTGCCGGAGACCCGAGGTCCGTCGTAGGAGGCGGGATACGTCCGGCATCTTCGTCCATCATGCTTTCTGTATCGATTCTTTCCTGCGGCATGGGATCGGTCATGTATATATCCTGTCAATATGATAGCTCGAGCATCCGGTCAAGGGCCTTCTTCGCCCTGTCGCGTATATCCTGAGCGACTGAAACCACGGTTTCCTCTTTCTGGAGCGCATTCAGAAGGACCTGCAGGTTTGTTTTTTTCATGTTGGGGCATATAAATGAGGCCGACGCCGGTATGTATTCGATATGTGGGGCAACGCATTTCAGCTTGTGTATCATCCCGATTTCCGTGCCCACGATGATTTTTCTTTTATCGGTTTTCTGGACGAAATTCACCATCTGTCCCGTTGACAGGACCTCGTCCGCCAGGTCTATGACCTCGGGCCTGCACTCGGGATGCACCATGACCACGGCCCCGGGATTCTTCTCCCGGACGGCCCGGAGCTCCTCCGGCGTGAATTTTTCATGGGTCGGGCAAAAGCCCTTCCAGAGTATTATCTTCTTTTTCGTGAAACGCTGAACGTAGCTGCCGAGATTCCTGTCGGGCAGGAAGATTATCTCATCTGCATCGACTCTCTCCACGATCCTGAGGGCATTCGATGACGTGCAGATCACATCCGAGTGGGCCTTCACCGCGGCCGTGGAATTGATGTACGTGATGACCATGGCGCCTGGATGCTGCTTTTTGAGGTCAATGACATCCTCCGCCTCCACCATGTCCGCCATGGGGCACCCGGCAGTGGGGTCCGGTATGATGACTTTCTTCTGAGGGGACAGTATCGAGGCGGATTCAGCCATGAAGTGGACCCCGCAGAAAACGATCATGGCAGCGTCGTTTTTAGCCGCGATCTGTGAAAGCTCAAGGGAATCGCCGCTGAAATCGGCAATATCCTGTATCTCGTCAATCTGGTAATTGTGGGCGAGGATAATCGCGTTCTTATCCCTTGCCAGCCTCTTGATTTCCTGTGTAATATCCATGTCCCCTTGTATACGATATGGCTCCTACTGCCGCCGGCCGAAGGAGCCATGATCTGACTGATTGTTCTTTTATAAAGTATATTTGTCGGGACATAATATTTAATCAAGATAAAAATGAATGAAATCTCAAAATTTTACTAAAAAATAATTGACACTATCATGGTACATAATCTATTAACCAATGAATTGAATCACCGGTGACTTGCCGGGAAAGTCCGAAAACTTATCGGTGATAGATTTGAACATTCCCCTGTAGCTCAGTCGGTAGAGCAAGTGGCTGTTAACCACTGGGTCGTAGGTTCGAGTCCTACCGGGGGAGCAGGATAGGACGTTTTCGAACTCTCGAGAACGTCCTTTTTGTTTTTATGGGACCGCTTCGTGGTTCCGGTAAGGGCGGGGTCATTATCCGGCAGCTTAACTCCCGGTTGAATTTCTAACTGCTCATTCATTGCCAGTATAGGCTCTTTCATCAAAAACACATATGGCTTTTTCCATTGAATTCCCACAGCTTCTTTATTGACAACGATGCATTCAGCCATCTCTTTTAATATCTGGGCCTTTTTATAATGATCAGCCGATTCATACAATCCCGGCAGCCTATTGAATGTATCGATAACATTATTAACCTCAATCTGGAGCTTTTCCTTGTCAAACGATAGAGACTTATAATGTGTCTTTAACGAATGGATCAACTTGTCGATTTCTACAAGCTTTCGTTTCAGATCATCCCTGGTAAAATAGTCATCCTCAAGGTATAGATCATACAGCTTGTTCTTTTTAATTTCCAGGTTGGTAATCCTTCGACTGAGTACTGCAACATCCTTATTGCGATCCTTCTGGTGCCTGATGAATGCCCCTCCAAAGAGAGACTTGAGTAATTCTGATAATTCTCTGGAAAAACTAACCCTCTCAACCTCTTTGTCAATTTTGCTGAAAATATCCTCTTCGGAAATAGATATCTGGCGCATATCGCAATGAGGGCATTTATGCACATAATAGAGATACTGCTTCTTTTTGACATCAGGCGTCATGAACCTTCCGCATTCACAAACGATGAACTTTTTCAATGGCGCTTGTACCTTGTAGCGCTTATCGGTGACGCAATTTCCATCGATCCTTTTAAGGCGGTCTTCAAACCTTTCACGCTCATAATAGGTCTCATGATTCCCCTTGAAGAGCTGGCTTTTGTGTATGAAATCTCCGTGGTAAAAAGGGTTCTTCAATACCTGGGAAACGCTCGATTTCGTCCACTCCCCTCCTTTGGGTGCCGGAATTTTATTGGTATTTAAAAAATCTCGAAATGTGGCAAAGCTAAATTTTCCGGTATCAAATTCATCGAATATGAACCTGAGATTGTGCTCGGTGTTCTTATCGATGACAAACTTCTTGTGTTCTTTGTCATAAATATAACCATATGGTGAATTACCGCAATAAATGCCCTTTTTCACTTTATAGGCATTTACGTTCTTAATATCATGACTGATCTTGTCCGATAGGTGCTTTGCAACCGCCTGTTCAATACCTATCATGAATTTTTCATCATGAGTTGAATTCTTGGTAATAGTTTTATTGGTCTGATAGAAATGTATTACAAAATCATGGTGTTCTATCAATTCGATAATGCGTGCTAGGTCCCGGTAATTCCTGGACATACGGTCAGTAGACTTGAATATAAGGTGTTTCACTTCAAACCGAAGGGCCAGGTCTATCATTTCATTGAAGACCCGCCTACCCTCTTTCGATGCGCTTTCCGCAACAGTAAAATAATTTACCACATGAAGATCCTGTTCACGGGCATATTTAGCTGCACCCTGGCTCTGATACTCCAAACTGAGGCCATCTGCCTGCTCCAGGGTGCTTACACGATCATAGGCAAAGGCCGAAGGGCGTCCGAGCTCCTGGGACATCTTGAGGCCCTGGGTTATTCTCAGGTATATTTCGGTGACAGCCTGCATTATTTGGTTTCATTCAACAAGTAATAGATTTTTAAAATCGTCCTGATATAGAATTGCCGGGTATCGGTATCGATTTTCGAAAAGTAATCGAGAAGATATTGGACCTGGTTATTGTCCTGTTCCTCTGCATTTTTATCAGAGCTCTTCCTCTTTTTCCGACATGCGTTTTTATCCATATCTTTCATATCATCTACCCATCAACAATATACCGCAATGCCGCAATTGCGGCAACTATTTTTTTAAAAAATACCAGGTGTTATGCAAATCAATATTTAGATACATATTTCAAATAATGTCGGTTTTAAAAAAGGGATTTAAAACAAGATGATTAATCGTTATCGAGGCTTATAATAAATTCTTTCATAACAGATTCGCCCCTGATATTCAGGGTGATGCTATTATGAGCTACCATGATTCGCGAAAAGAGTATTTGGACCATCTGCCTGATATGCACGCGGGTTATATGTT
>Ga0116178_10000114_pt1 | contig 64711 bp, 67 predicted proteins | sample AD_STIC12_MetaG_FD_89880 | JGI IMG/M metagenome (GOLD analysis project Ga0116178, IMG submission 89880) | Active sludge microbial communities of municipal wastewater-treating anaerobic digesters from USA - AD_STIC12_MetaG | ecosystem: Engineered > Bioreactor > Anaerobic > Digestate | place: USA...
CCTTCGACGCCGCCACCTTCGTCATCGCCGCCGTCAGCGTCGTCTTCCCGTGGTCGATGTGCCCAATCGTCCCCACGTTCACGTGCGGTTTCGACCGATCAAACTTTTCCTTCGCCATGGCTCTGTCCCGTTGCTTGAAAGTTGCGGTCCCCCGCTGGAGGCGACCCTGCCCCCCTCATCCGCCGCCGGCGGCCGGCCCGCCCGGCCGACGCGCAAGTGGAGCCGATGACCGGGATTGAACCGGTGACCTCGTCCTTACCAAGGACGCGCTCTACCGACTGAGCTACATCGGCCCGCCTTTGCCACCGCACGCGTCGCCCGCAGCGTCGGCGGGGCAAGTCCGCACTGCGCGCTCATCCGCCCGGCGCCCTGCGCCGGCGCCTCGCGGCCTGGCCCGCCCGAACGCCGCTCGACGGCGGGCCCGGGCACAACGCGGCTGCGCGGAGGCTGGAGCGGGAGACGGGGATCGAACCCGCGACCAACAGCTTGGAAGGCTGTGACTCTACCACTGAGTTACTCCCGCCTTCGTTCCGGCCCGCTCGCGCCCTCGCGTCGCCCTGCCGGCCCTGCCGCGAGCGAGGCCCTTCGCCCGGGCGCCCGCGCAGACCGCCATTCGACACCGGCTGCCGCAGCCGCGTGGAGTGGTGGGGAGGGGAGGATTCGAACCTCCGAAGGCGCTGGGCCGACAGATTTACAGTCTGTTGCATTTGACCGCTCTGCAACCTCCCCGAACGCGCCGCGATGCCCGGCCTCCGGCTTGACCGGTGGAGCTGGCGGAGGGATTTGAACCCACGACCCGCTGATTACAAATCAGCCGCTCTACCGGGCTGAGCTACGCCAGCCAGACGAATCTGCAAGCATAGCACGTTGTATGCCACCTGACAACGCCCGCGCCGCAGCAGCGCCCCGCGCGACGGCGCCGCCCCGACGGCCCCCGGACGAGCCGGGCAGAAGGCACGCAACTCTCTATTCTACTTCGAAACGGCCCTTCGCTGCCTGACGGCCTCGAACAGGACGATGGCGGAGGCCACCGACACGTTGAGGCTCGACACCTGCCCGCGCATGGGGATGGACGCGAGGCGGTCGCAGGATTCCCGGACGAGCCGCCGGAGGCCCGTCCCTTCCGCGCCGACGACGATGGCCGAAGGCAGGGTGAAATCGACGGCGTCGTACGGCTCGGGCGCGTCCTCGGCGAGACCGATCGTCCAGACGCCGGCGTCCTTGAGCTCGCCGATGGCGCGGGCGATGTTCACGACGCTGGCGATCCTCACGTGGGCGACGGCCCCGGCCGAGGCCTTGGCCGCCGCGCCGTCGAGGCGCGCCGCATGGCGCCTCTGCCGGACGAGGCCGCTTGCGCCCGCGGCGTCGACGCAGCGCAGGATGGCGCCGAGGTTGTGCGGGTCCTCCACGCCGTCGAGCACGAGGAGCAGGGGCGGCCCCGCTGACGGCGCGACCAGGTCCTGTACGCTCCAGTCGTCCGCGTCGGCGACATCGGCCACGACGCCCTGGTGCACGCCGCCGCGGGCCGCCCGGTCCAGGTCGGGCGCCGGCACGACCCGAACCGGCACGCCCCGCGCAGCGGCCGCGGCGCAGACGTCCCCGGCGCGCGCGCGCCGCGCGCCGTCGATGCGCACCTCGCGGACCCTCCCGGCCTTCAGCGCCTCGAGCACGGGATTGATGCCGTAGATCAACATCTGACGCCAGGCATCCTGCCTACTTCTGCAACTCCCCCGCAAAGCGCGCCGCGCGCTCGCGGCAGCCGAGCACCGGCGCCACGCCGCTTCCCGGCGGCAGCTCCGCGCCGCGCTCGATGGCCGGCACGGCCAGGTCGAGCTCAGGCCCGCCGGCTTCGCCCGTGAGCGCCACGCGTATCGGGTGGAACAGCGCCCGGCCCTTGCACCCGGTCGCCTGCCTGATCCGGGCGGCTGCCGCGCGGAAGCGCTCGCGATCGACGAGGCGCGGCGCGCCAGCCAGGTCGGCGGCGAGCGCGGCGATGACCGCCGATGCGCCCGGTTCCGCCAGCACGCGGCCGACCTCCTCCAGCGCGCGCGCCCGTCCGGGATCGAACTCGAAGAGAAACCGGATGCGGGCCGGGATCTGCTCGATGCGATCGACCGACGCGGCCGCCAGCGGCATGACGGCCGCGGCGAAGTCGCGGGCCGTCGCGGTCTCCGCGAGCACGAAGCCGGCCTCGACCAGGTGCGGCATGGCCAGGGCCGCCAGCCGGGCGGGCGCCGCGTCGCGAAGGTAGTGGCGGTTCACCCAGGCGAGCTTCTCGACGTCGAACACCGCCGAGCTGCGGCCGACGTGCTCGAGGGAGAACCGCCGCGCGAGCTCTTCCGCCGGCAGGATCTCCTCGCTCTCGCCGGGCGACCAGCCGAGCAGCGCGAGGTAGTTCAGCAGCGCCTCGGGCAGGATGCCCCGGTTCCGGAACTCGGCCACGGAGGTGGCGCCGTGGCGCTTCGAGAGCGGCGTGTGATCGGGGCCGAGCACGAGGGCGAGGTGGGCGAACACCGGCGCCTCGAAGTGCAGCGCCTCGTACAGCAGGACCTGCCGCGGCGTGTTCGAGACGTGGTCCTCGCCGCGCACGACGTGGGTGACTTCCATCAGCGCGTCGTCCACGACCACGGCGAAGTTGTACGCCGGGCGGCCGTCGGATCGCAGCAGCACCGGGTCGCCGATCACGCCGGCATCGAAGCGCACCGTGCCGCGGACGACGTCCTCGAACGCCACGTCGCGTCGCGCGGGCACGCGGAACCTGACCGCCGCCGCCTCGCCCGCGGCCACGCGCCGGGCGGCCTCGGCTGGCGGAAGAGCGCGGCACGCGCCCGAGTACTGCGGCGGCCGGCCCGCCTCGAGGGCCGCCTGCCGCTCGCGCTCGAGGGCGTCCGGCGAACAGAAGCAGTAGTACGCCTGGCCCGCGTCCAGGAGTTCCCCGGCGTACGACCGGTACAGGTCGAGGCGCTCGGACTGCCGGTACGGGCCGTAGGCGCCCCCGACGTCCGGCCCCTCGTCCCACTGCAGGCCGAGCCAGCGCAGGTCATCGAGGATGCCGCGCTCGGACTCCGGCGTCGAGCGCTCGGCGTCCGTGTCCTCGATGCGCAGGATGAACGTCCCGCCGCCGCCCCTGGCGAGGAGCCAGTTGAACAGCGCCGTGCGCGCGTTCCCCACGTGCAGCAGGCCCGTCGGACTCGGCGCGAACCGCACCCGCATGAGGGACCCCCGCCTCCTACCCCCGCGGCGACACGAGCGCCACCGCGTGGGCGGCCATCGCCTCGCCGCGCCCGACGGCGTCGAGCCCTTCGTTGGTCTTGCCCTTGACGCTCACGCGCGCCACGGCGATGCCGAGCGCCCCGGCGAGGCCCGCGCGGATGGCGTCGGCGTAGGGCGCGATCTTCGGGCGCTCCGCGACGATGACGACGTCCACGTTCACGACCTCGAACCCGGCGTCCCGGGCGACGCCGGCGGCGTGCGCCAGCATCGCGAGGCTCGACGCGCCCTTCCACCGCGGGTCGGCGTCCGGGAAGTGGCGGCCGATGTCGCCGCCCGCGATCGCGCCGAGCACCGCGTCGGTGACGGCGTGCGCGGCGACGTCGGCGTCGGAGTGGCCCGCCAGGCCGCGGTCGAACGGGATCGTGACGCCGCCCAGGACGAGCGGGCGCCCCTCCACGAGGCGGTGCAGGTCGTACCCGGCGCCCACGCGCGCGCCGGGCCCCCCGGCCACGGCGTCCGCTGTCGTCAGGTCGGTCATGGTCGTGATCTTCATGTTGGAGGCCTCGCCCGGCACGAGCCGGACCGGGAAGCCGGCGGCCTCCGCGAGCGCGGCCTCGTCGGTGGCCTCGATGCCGCGGCCGGCCTCGATGGCCGCGGCCAGCACCTCGGTCCGGAACGCCTGCGGCGTCTGCGCCAGGTGGATGCGCGCGCGCGGGAGCGTCCGTTCCACGACCGCGCCTCCCGCAGCGTCTTCGCGCGCCAGCTTGACCGTGTCGCTCGCCGCGACGGCCGCCAGGGCCGCGCCCGATTCCTCTGCGGCCTCGATCACGCGCGTGACGAGCGAGAGGCTGGCGAACGGCCTGGCCGCGTCGTGGATCACGACGAGGTCCGCCCGGCCGGCGACCGCCTCGAACCCGCGCCGCACCGAGTCCTGCCGCCGCGCGCCGCCGGCGATCACGCGGAGCGGCTTCGCGCCCGCGTGCAGGCCCGCCGGCGGGTCAGCCGCCAGCTCGGCCGGCAGCACGACCACGATCTCGTCCACCAGGCCGTGGCCCGCGAAGATCTCGACCGACCGCGCCAGGATCGACACGCCGCCGACAGGCAGCAGCTGCTTCGGCACGCCGGCGCCCAGCCGTTCGCCGCGCCCGCCCGCCGCGATGATCGCCGCTACGCGCATCTCAGGAGATCCACCGCCTCGTTTCCGCGCCCCCAGCGTACTCGGCGAGGCGGGCGCTTGTCATGTCGAGCACCCGGGCCATCCGCTCGCGCGGCACCGCGGCGGGCGCGAACACGGCGACCAGCACGTCCCTCGTCGCCGCCCGCGTCATCGTCCGGGCGGAGTCCGAGGTCGGGTTGCCGAAGGGGCCGAGCGCGTCGAAGAGCGCCAGGCGCCCGTCGAGGCGCACGGCGTCTTTGCGGATTCCCGCATAGGCGTCGCCCGGCCCGCCCCGCCGCAGCACGAGGGGCGGCCGGATCGCGGCCGCGTCGTAGAGCCCGTAGGGCAGCTGCGTCTGCAGTGAGCACCAATTGGCGATGTCCGCCAGCGCGTTGATGCGCGGGAACGGCCCACCGCGCCTGACGCGCCGGAGGAGGGCCTCGGACGAGGGCCGCGTCTTCGTCGGGTCCACGCCGATGGCCCGGTAGAGGGCGCGCGCGGCGCTCGTGTCCGCCACGTCGCCCCCGCGCGCGGCGCCGACGGCCTCGGCGAGCGGCGCATCGAGCGCGCGGTCCGCCCCCGGGGCGGGCGCCACGGCGCACCACAGCACGCCGAGCCGGACGATCCGCTCAAGGCCGGGCTCGATTGCCACGCCGGCGGTCTCGTCGCCCGTCATGCCGTGCCTGCGCGCTCCAGGGCCTCGACGCCCCCGGCGACAATGGCCCGGACCTCCGCGGCGAACGCGCGCACGTCCTCGATGCCGGGCTCCGCCGCCCGCCCCCGCGTCTCGATCGGCGGATGGACGACGAGGGACACGACGCCCGGCCGGACGGTGAACTCGCCCTTCCGCATGACATGCCGGGTGCCGGCAATCGAGAGCGGCACGACGGGCAGCCCGGCCTGGAGCGCCAGGGTGAAGCTGCCGGACTTGAAGCGGCGCACCGTGCCGTCGGCGCTGCGCGTCCCCTCGGGGAAGATGATGAGCGAGAGCCCCTCGCCGACGAGGCCGCGCCACCGCCGCAGGATCCCCTCCCGGTCCGGATGGGCGCGGTCCACCAGGATGTGCCCCGCACGGCGCAGGTGCCAGCCGACGAACGGGATTGGGCCGAGGGACTGCTTGGCGATGATGCGGATCTGGTAAGGGATCGATCCGAACAGGACCGGAATGTCGTACAGGCTCTGGTGGTTCGCGACGAAGAGTAGGTGGCGCCCGGGACGAGGGCGTCGAGGCCGCGCACGCGGACCCTGACGGCGGCGGCGGCGAGCACGCCCCGCCCCCACCACTGGGCCAGCCGGTGGGCCGCGTGGCCGCTCCGATCGAAGAGGGTGGTGGCGAGCGCGGCCACACCCGCTGCGACGGTCAGGACGACGACCGCCGGGAGCGTCACGAGGAGCGTGCGCCACCAGGCCGGCGAGGGGAGCGTCACGGGTCCTGCGCCGCCGCCGGCGGCGGCGGTCCTGCGCGCGTCCGGCCCCTGGCGTCCTCGCGCTCGGGCGGCGCCTGCGGGCCCGTGCCCGCGCCGATGTGCCGGCCGAAGATCATCTTGCCGGCGGTGGTCTGGAGCACGCTCGTCACGGTGATGTCGATGGTCCGGTTGAGCAGCCGGCGGGCATTGTCCACGACGACCATCGTCCCGTCGTCGAGGTAGGCGACCCCCTGGTTGTACTCCTTGCCCTCCTTCAGGATGAGGACCGTCATCACCTCGCCGGGAAGGACCACGGGCTTCACGGCGTTGGCGAGATCATTGATGTTCAGCACCCCGACCCCGCGCAGGCGGGCCACCTTGTTCAGGTTCAGGTCGTTGGTCGCGATGCGGGCGTTCAGCGAGCGCGCCAGCTCGATCAGCTTGAGATCCACCTCTCGGATGTCGGGGAAGTCCGTGTCGGAGACCACGACGTCCACGCCGGCCATCTTCCGCATCCGGTGGAGGATGTCGAGGCCGCGGCGCCCCCGGTTCCTTCGCATGGTGTCGGTGGAATCCGCGATCTGCTGGAGCTCGCGGAGCACGAACTGCGGCACGACGAGCGTGCCGTCGAGGAAGCCGACCTCGCAGACATCCGCGACGCGCCCGTCGATGACGACGCTCGTGTCGAGGACCGTCTGGCGGCGCGCGGCGGCGGAGCCGCGGAAGAGGGCCGTCAGCCGGGCCGGCTGCAGCCACTCGCCGCGGCGCGCGCCGATGATGAGGCCGAGGTAGGGGAAGAGCAGCAGGATCACGCGCTGGACGAAGGCCCCGTGCCCCCGATCGGACCACATGAGCGCGCCGGTGACCAGCTTCGCGATGAACAGCCCGAGGGCCGCGCCGATGGCGGCCCCCAGGATGCGCGGCACGCTGACGTCGCGCATGCGCCATTCCAGCGCGATCGCGGCCAGGGCGATGGCCGCGCCGAGCGAGGCGTTCGCGGCGAGGCCCGCGCCCTCGAGGGGCAGCAGCACGGCGGCCGTGTAGGTCACGGCCCCGAGGAAGATCGCGCGGGCGAGGAGGAACCAGGCCATGCCGCCTCCTGACACTCCTGCACTATACCGGGGTCGGGAGGGGTTCACGCAAGCAGATGCTCGAGCGCCTCCCCGACGGTCCTGACGCCGGCCAGGGCGCAACCGGCGTCGGCGAACCCCGGGTCCTTCCGGTCGATGCTGGCGGCGGGCATGACGCACCGCGAGAAGCCCATCTGGGCCGCCTCGCGCACGCGGCGCGCGGCCTGCGCCGTCGCCCGGACTTCGCCCGCCAGCCCGACCTCGCCGAACACCGCCGTGCCGGCGGCAATCGGCCGGTTCCGGAAGCTCGACGCCACGGCCGCGACGACCGCCAGGTCGAGCGCGGGCTCGTCCACGCTCAGGCCTCCCGCGACGTTCACGTACACGTCGTCGCCCCCGAGCGCGAGCCCGGCCCGCTTCTCGAGCACCGCCAGCAGCAGCGAGAGGCGGTTCTGGTCCAGGCCCACGGCGGTCCTCTTCGCGTAGCCGTACGAGCTGCTGCTGACGAGCGCCTGGATCTCCACGAGCAGCGGCCGCGTCCCTTCGATGCAGCAGAGCACGGCGGAGCCGGGGGCGTTCGCCGGCCGCTCGGCCAGGAACATCGCCGACGGGTTGGGCACGGGGACGAGGCCCGCCGCCGTCATCTCGAACACGCCGAGTTCGCTCACGGCGCCGAACCGGTTCTTGGCCGCGCGGACGATGCGGTGCGCGTGCTGGCGCTCGCCTTCGAAGTACAGCACCGTGTCCACGATGTGCTCGAGGGCCTTGGGCCCGGCGAGGCTGCCTTCCTTGGTGACGTGGCCCACGAGGAACGTCGGCACGTTCTGCGCCTTGGCGGCGAACAAGAGCTGCGTGGCGGCCTCGCGGACCTGCCCGATGCTGCCGGGGGCCGACTGCATCCTGAGCGAGAACACCGTCTGGATCGAGTCCACGATCACGAGCGCCGGCGAAAGCCTCGTCATCTCCTCGAGGACGCGCTCGAGGCAGGTCTCGGCCAGCAGGTAGAGCGGCGCGTCGCCGACGCCGAGGCGCTCGCCCCGCGATTTCACCTGGTGCTCGGACTCCTCGCCCGAGCTGTAGAGCACGGGCCCTGCGGTGCGCGCAAGATGGGCCGCGGTCTGCAGCAGCAGCGTGGACTTGCCGATGCCCGGCTCGCCGCCGAGGAGCACGAGCGAGCCCGGCACGATGCCGCCGCCCAGCACGCGGTCGAGCTCGCCGATGCCCGTCGCAATGCGCGCCGCGCTGGAGGCCTCGATGTCGGCGTAGAGCCTCGCGCCGCCGCCGGCGGGGGCCGGGTAGCGGCCCGCCGGCGCGGGCGCCGGCGCGCGCTCTTCGACCAGCGAGTTCCACGCGCCGCAGTCGGGGCACCGGCCGAGCCACTTGGGCGACTGCGCCCCGCACTCCTGGCAGGCGAAGACGGTCTTTGCGCTCTTCACGGCGTCGATTATAGGCGCGGTGGCGCCGGGCCCCTACTCTGCGCGCGCCCGGACGTACACCCGTTCGACGCGCGAGCCGACACGGCACAGCAGCTCGTACGGGATGGTCGAGGCCCAGGCGGCCATCTCCGACACGGTGATTTCGTCGCCGCCCTGGCGCCCGGTGATGACCACTTCGTCGCCCGGCTCGGCGTCCAGGCCGGTGACGTCGATGGCGAAGACGTCCATCGACACGGCCCCGACGATGGGCGCGCGGCGGCCCCGGACGAGCACGGCTCCGCGGCCTTCCAGGCGGCGGTCCAGGCCGTCCGCGTAGCCGGCGGGCACGAGGCCGATCGTCGTCGGGCGGCGGGCGACGAATCGGCCGCCGTATCCGACGCTCTCGCCGGGGCGGACGCCCTTGACGGCCGCGAGGCGGCTCTGCACGCTCATGGCCGGCCGAACCGGCACGACGCCTTCGAAGCCGGCCGGCGGGACGCCGTAGAGCAGCAGCCCCGGGCGGACCATGTCGAGCCACGTGGCGGGCTCGGCGACGAGCGCGCCGCTGTTGGCGGCGTGCCGGACGCACCCGCGCGCGCCGAGGCCCGCGAGCACGCGGCCCGCCTCCTCGAAGTTCCGCTGCTGGCGCGCGAACAGCCCGCTTCCCGGCTCGTCGGCGGTCGCGAAGTGCGTGCAGACGCCCGTGAACTCGAGGTTCGGCGCCGCGAGCAGCTCCGGCGCGGTCCGCGCGAGGTTGTCGTGGCGCAGCCCGAGGCGGTTCATCCCGGTGTCGATGGCGAGGTGGCACCGGAGGCGCACCCCGCGGCGCGCCGCGGCGTCCTGGAGGCGGCGCCCGAGGGTGGGCGTGGACAGCGTGGGCGTCAGGCCGTACTCGAAGATGCCGTCGAGATCGCCGAGGGCGAAGGGGCCGAAGACGAGGATGGGGCCGTCGAGGCCGGACGCCCGCAGCGCGACGCCTTCCTCGATGGCGGCGCACGCCACCATGGCGGCGCCGGCGTCCGCCATGGCCCGGGCAGATTCGGCCGCGCCGTGGCCGTACGCCTCGGCCTTGACGACGCCGGCCAGGGCCGGGACAGGGCCGGCGGCGCGCGCCGCCATGAACGCGCGAACGGCCCTGACGTTGTGGGCGATTGCGCCGAGATCGACGCGGGCGAGGGTCGGCCGGTTCAACGGGGCGCGCCTCGCTCCAGGTTCTCGAAGCGCGTGAACTCCCGGATGAACGCCAGGCGGACCGTGCCGGTCGGGCCGTTGCGCTGCTTGGCGATGATGAGCTCGGCCACGCCCTGGTTCTCCTCCGTCTGCTCGTACATGTCCTCGCGGTAGATCATGACGACGACGTCGGCGTCCTGCTCGAGGGCGCCGGACTCGCGCAGGTCCGAGAGCTGCGGCCGCTTGTTGGGCCGGTTCTCGGGCGCGCGGCTGAGCTGCGACAGCACGACGACGGGCACCGAGAGCTCCTTCGCGAGCCCCTTCAGCCCCCGCGAGATCGACGCCAGCTCGGTGACGCGGTTGTCGAACCGGCCGCGCCCCTGCATGAGCTGGATGTAGTCGATGATGATGAGGTCGAGGCCGTGCTCCGCCTTGAGGCGCCTCGCCTTCGCGCGCATCTCGAGCACGCCGATGGACGCCGAGTCGTCGATGTAGATGCGCGCCCGGCCGAGGGTCTCCATCGCCTGGGTGAGCCGCGGGAAGTCGCGCTCGCCGAGGAACCCCGTGCGGAGCCGGTGCCCGTCGATGCCAGCCTCGGAGGTGAGCATGCGGAGGAAGAGCTGCTCCTTCGACATCTCCAGGCTGAAGACGCCCACCGTCATCGGCGTCTTCGTGCCGACGTGCTGCGCGATGTTGAGCACGAGGCTCGTCTTGCCCATGGCCGGGCGCGCGGCGACGATGATCAGGTCCGAGGGCTGGAGGCCCGCGAGCAGCTCGTCCAGCTCGATGAAGCCCGTCGGCACGCCCGTGACCAGCTGCTTCCGGGCGTGGGCCTGCTCGACGACGGCGAAGCTGGCGTTCGCCAGGTCGCGCATCGACACGAAGCCGCCGTGGATGCTGCCCTCGGCGATGGCGAAGATCTCGCGCTCGGCCTCGTCGATGATGCCGCCCGCGTCCTCCTCGGCCTGGTACGCGCTCGCGAGGATGCGGTTGGCCGACGCGATGAGGCTCCGGAGGGAGGCCTTCTCCTTGACGATCCGGGCGTAGTCGGCGACGTTGACGCCGTGGGGCAGGCCGTCCACGAGGGACGCGATGTAGGCCGGGCCGCCGACCTGGTCGAGCTCGCCGGCGCGGGCGAGCTCGTCCTTGACGGTGATGAAGTCGATGGCCTGGCCGCGCTCCACCAGGCCGAGCATCGACGCGAAGATCCGGCGGTGCGCGTCGCGGAAGAAGTCCCGCTCGGTGATGAACTCGACGGCCCGGTGGACGGCCTCCGCGTTCAGCAGCGCCGCGCCGAGCACCGCGCGCTCGGCCTCGAGGTTGTGCGGAAGCGGGCGATCGACGGCGGGCTCGGCCATAGGCGCCATCTTGTCAGAAGCAGGAACTCAGAAGCCTGAATTCCTCTGTCTCCCCCGGGCTACTCTTCCGCGGCCTCCTCGAGCCTGGTCACCTTGACGGCCACGTGCGCCACCACTTCCCGGTGGAGCTTGACCGGGACGGAGTGCTCGCCGAGCTGCTTGATCGGCTCGGCGAGCTGGATCTTGCGCTTGTCGATCTCGAAGCCCTGCGCCTCGAGCTCCCCGGCGATGTCGGCGGCCGTGACCGACCCGTACAGGGCGTCGTGCTCGCCCACGCGGCGGGCCAGGACGAGCTCGGCCCGGGTCAGGCGGACGGCGATGGCCTCGGCGCCGGACTTCTCGGCGGCCTCGCGGGCGTCGGCGATCTTGCGCTGGCGCTCGACGATCTTGAGGTTGCCCGGGGTCGCCGGCAGCGCGAGCTTGCGCGGCAGCAGGTAGTTGCGCGCGTAGCCGTCGGCCACCTTCACCACGTCGCCGCGGCGGCCCAGATTCTCCACGTGATCACGCAGGATGACTTCCATGGCGGTCCACCTAGTCCGTCGAGTACGGGAGCAGCGCCAGCAGACGGGCGCGCATGATGGCGGTCTGCAGCTTCCGCTGGTGCATGGCGCACACGCCCGAGATCCGCCGCGGCAGGATCTTCGCGCGCTCCGGCACGAAGGGCAGCAGCATCTTGGCGTCCTTGTAGTCGATGTAGTCGATCTTGTCCGCGCAGAACCTGCAGACCTTCCGGCGGCGGAACATGCCGCGGCGCGGGCCGCCCTTCTCGCCGCCCCTGGCGCTGCCGCGCCCCCTCGGTCCCGACGGTCCCCGTCCCTGTCGTTCGTCAGCCATCACGACACCTCCGCCCGGTCAGCCTGATCGTCGTCCCCGCCCTCGTCCTCCGCCCGCTGCTTCGCCCCCCCGGCGGACAGGCCGCGCGCGATGCGCTTCTGCTGGTCGGCCTCGCGGCGCGCCTTCGTTCGCTCGGCCAGGCGCAGCTCCTCGTCGACGCGGATGCACAGGTGACGGATGACGTGGTCGCTCACCTTCAGGCGGCGGTCCAGCTCCTTGGTGAGCTCGCCCGTGCCGGTGAAGACCTCGAGGACGTAGGTGCCCTCGCGGTGCTTGCCGATCCGGTACGCCAGCTTGCGGCGCCCCCAGTTCTCGGACTTGACCATCCCGCCGCCGTACCGGGCGACGTTCGCCTCGACCTGCGCGTGCAAGTCGGCGACGTCCTGCTCGGTCGCGTCGGGCGACACGATGTAGACGAGTTCGTACTGCCTCGCTTGGCTCATGCCTGCTCCTTCTGGACATGACGGCCGCCGCGCATCCGCGGCGGCAAGGAGTCAAGAGGACGCCGGGTCCTCCGCTCGGTTGTGCCGGTTCATGGCCGCCTCGATGCCCGCCGCGAGGAACGTCTCCACCGCGTCGGCGGCCCGGGCCACCGCCCGATCCACCTCGTCCCGCTCGTCGCCGTCGAAGCGCGCCAGCACGTGGTCGGCCAGGCCGCGCCGCGGGTCGCCGCGGCCCACGCCGACGCGGAGCCGCGGGAACCCCTCGGTGCCGAGGCAGTCGATGATCGACCGCAGCCCGTTGTGCCCGCCGGCCGACCCGGCCGCCCGGATCCGAAGCCGCCCCAGGGGCAGGTTCACGTCGTCGGCCACGACGAGGATCGACGCCGGATCGACCTTGTAGAACCCAGCGAGGCCGGCCACGGCCGACCCGCTGAGGTTCATCATCGTGAGCGGCTTGGCGACCAGCACCGCCGCGTCGCCGCGGCCGAAGCGCGCCGCCAGGGTCTCCGCCCTCCCGCTCTCGAAGGGCGCCCCGGCGCGCCCCGCCACTTCGTCGGCCACGGCGAACCCGACGTTGTGCCGCGTTCCCTGGTAGCGGCGCCCCGGATTGCCGAGCCCGACGACGATCCGCACTACTGCTCTTCGTCAGCCTTCTCAGGCTTGCCCTTCTTGATGACCTCGGGCTCGGCCGCCGCCGGCGCCTCGGCCGCCGCCGCCTCGGCCGGCTCCGGCTCCGCCGCCGCGCGCGGCGCGATCACGTGCACCAGCATGACGTCGGGGTCCGTCACCGGCGTCCACGTCGGGCTCGTCGCCACGTCCCGCAGGCGGATGGCCTGGCCGAGCATCAGTTCGGCGACGTCGATCTCGATGTGCTCCGGGATGTTCGCCGGCAGGCACTGGACCTCCACCTCGCGGTGCACGATGTCCAGCAGGCCGCCCTGCTGCTTCACGCCCCTGGCTTCGCCGGTGACGGTGACGGGCACGGTCACGGTGATCATCCTGTCCATCGCGATGCGGTAGAAGTCGGCGTGCAGCAGGCGGCGCGTGACCGGGTCGACCTGGTACTCGCGCATCAGGACCCTGACGTCCTCGCCGTCCACCGTCAGGCCGATGAGCGTGTTGACGCCCGACTCGCCGCGGAGGATGGCCATCAGCCGCTTGGGGTCGACGGCGATCGGCGTCGCCTCCGGCGCGCCCCCCGTCGCGGGGCCGCCGTAGAGGACCGCGGGGATCTGGCCCTTCGCGCGCAGCCGCCGCGCCTCGTTCTTGCCGAATGTTACCCGCTTCACCGCGTCAAGCCTGGCTTCCATGCTTCCGTCCTTGCTGCCTGCGCCGGCGGCGGGGAACGCCCGCCCGCCGCCGCAGGGCCTCGTCTACACGAACAACGACGACACCGAGGTCTCCTCGTGGATGCTCCTGATCGCCTGGCCGAGCAGCCGGGCCACCGACAGCGGCACGAGCTTCCGGCACGAGGCCTTCTCGGGCGAGAGGGGAATCGTGTTGGTCACGATGAACCGCTCGATCGGCGCCTCCTCGATGCGCTGGATCGCCGGGCCCGAGAACAGGCCGTGGACCGCGCACGCCCAGACGCGCTCGGCGCCGTTTGCGACGAGCGCCTGCGCCGCGTTCTGCATCGTGCCCCCGGTGTCGAGGATGTCGTCCTGGATGATGCAGGTCCGCCCCCGCACCTCGCCGATGACGTTCATCACCTCCGCGTGCCCGTCCTCCGGCGCGCGCCGCTTGTCGATGATGGCCAGCTCCGCGTCCAGCCGCTTCGCGTACGCCCGCGCCCGCTCCGCGCCGCCCGCGTCGGGCGACACGATGGTCAGCTTCCTGAACTGCTGCCGCGCCAGGTGGTCGATGATCACCGGCGCCGCAAACAGGTGGTCCACCGGGATGTCGAAAAAGCCCTGGATCTGCGCCTTGTGCAGGTCCATGGTCAGCACGCGGTTCGCCCCCGACGCGCTGAGGATGTTCGCCACGAGCTTCGCCGAGATCGGCACGCGGGGCTTGTCCTTGCGGTCCTGCCGCGCGTAGCCGTAGTAGGGGATGACCGCCGTGATCCGCGCCGCCGACGAGCGCCGGAACGCGTCGATCATCACCAGCAGCTCCATGATGTGCTGGTCCACCGGCGGGCAGGTCGGCTGCACGACGAACACGTCCGTGCCGCGGATGTTCTCCTCGATCTGGAACGAGACCTCGGTGTCCGGGAACCGGCGGAGCTTCGCCTGCCCGACGGGAATCCCGAGAATCTCGGCAATCTCCCGCGCCAGCTCCGGATGCGCGCTGCCCGAGAAGATCTTCATGTCCGCACTCGCCGCTCGGCCCTGCCGCATGCCCGTCTCACAGCCTGGCTGGGGCGGAAGGATTCGAACCTTCGGATGCGGGATCCAAAGTCCCGTGCCTTACCAGCTTGGCGACGCCCCACCGCCGTCATCCCGCCTGCGCCCGATCCCGCGGCGCGTCATCCCGCCGGACGGGCCGGACGCGCGCCGCTAGGCGCGGCGCGCCGGGGATGGCGCAATCGGAAAGTGTATACGCTGGCAGGCGCGCCGGTCAACGGTGCGCGTCAGCCACGCCGCGTATCCTTCCGCCGCCACGGCCCGGGCCGCCGCCCGTGCGCGCGCCTCCCCGGCGAACAGCCCGAACACCGCCGACCCGCTGCCGGTCATGGCCGCCGCCCGCGCGCCCCCCGCGATCAACGCTTGCTTGATGGCGGCGATCTCCGGCCGGCGGCGGGCCACCGGCCCCTCCAGGTCGTTGCCAACGGACAGGGCGGACGAGGGCCACAGCCCCGTCACGGGCGGGGCCCCGACGCGCGCCGATGCGAGCCGGACCGCCCGATCGTCGTCGAACCAGCCGTAGGCCTCGGCGGTCGAGACGCCGGAGGCGGGGAGCGCCAGCACCACCGAATGGGGCGCGATGTCCTGCAGCGGATAGATCACGTCGCCGCGCCCCAGGCCGAGGGCCGTGCCGCCGGTCAGGAAGTACGGCACGTCGGCGCCGATTCCCGCGGCGAGCGCCGCAAGACCGGCCGGATCGAGCCGCGCGCGCCACACCCGCGCCAGCACCGCGAGCGCCGCCGCGGCATCCGCGCTCCCGCCCCCGAGCCCGGCTTGCGCCGGGATGTGCTTCACGAGGCGCACCGCCACGCCGCGCGGCGCGCCGCCCCGCCCGATGGCCTCCCACAACCTGACGGCCGCCTGCGCCACGAGGTTCCGCCCGTCGGTCGGCAGCGACGGATCGTCGGACGTCAGCTCGAAGGGGCCGGGCCGGCGCCTGACCTCCACGACGTCGTGCAGCGCAATCGACTGGAACACCGTGCGCAGAGGATGGTACCGGTCGGGCCCAATTTCGCCCACGCGCAGTTCCAGGTTGATCTTCGCGTGGGCGCGCACGCGAATGGGCCGAACGCCGGCGGTCATCGTCCGCTCCTCTCGCCCCTGCCGCGATCCGCCAGCGGGCCCGCCTGGCGCAGGTCCTCGATCGTCACGGGCTGCGCGCCACGCGGCACCGCCAGATCGAACGCCGCGTCGTCAATTGGCGCGTTCACGTCGGGCGCGGACACGACGAACGTCAAGTCGGCCACCGGCCCGAGCTGGCCGTCCGAACGGGCTTCCTGCCTGATCGACACCGCGGCTGGCAGGCGGGACGCGAAGCCCGAGTAGGACACCGACCAGGCGCCCGTCCCGCCGGCTCCGCCGCTCCGGGCGGCGACGAACCGCCAGGCGCCGCGCTCCTGGCGGAGGTAGGCCAGGATGCCGTCGCCGAGGCCGATCTCCAGCCAGCCGGCCGCGTGCCGGCGGCCGCCGGCGCCGGCGCGCGCCGCTTCGGGCGGGCAGCCGCACAGCAGCGACAGCACCTCGTCGGAGGAGCGCCGCAGGCCGGTCAGCGCCTCGAGCACGTCTTCGACGGCCGCGTCGCGCAGGACCTGCTTCGCCCGCGGCATCCACAGCGTCCCGCGGTCCCGGCGGGCCGCCAGGACGAAGATCGGCGCGCCAAACGGCGCCGGCGCCTCGAGGCGCAGCGACCCGCCGCGCTGGAACCCCGCGATGACGCGCCCTCTGACCTTCATGCCGCCCGCGCGGCCCCGGACCGAGATCTCCGCCGTCAGGGATCGGACGCTGCGGCATGCGGCCACGGCCTCGTCGAAGGCGGCGGCGGCAGTCGCGTCAGGCGTCCACGGCCCCGCGGGCACGCGGAACGCCCCCGCCGCCGCGCAAGCCGACGCGGCCAGCGCCAGCAGAGCGCAGCCGACGCACGCGCGGAGCGCGGGGCCCGGGCCGGCCGGGGCGCCGGGCCCCGCCGGACCCCCGGTGATGCGCGAATCTCGAGCCACCGGCTAGTCCCGGGCGAGCCTGTCCAGCGCGCCGCGCAGCTTCCGCTCGACGGCGCGCCGATCGATGTGCTCGCCGTCGCCGGCGAGCGACGCGCGCCAGGCCTCGGCGGCCTCGGCGTAGCGCCGCTTCCGGAACAGGAAGTCGCCCCAGTGGTCCTGGACGACCGAGTCGCGCGGCAGTTGCGCGGCGGCGGCCTTCAGGGGCGGCTCGGCGAGATCGAGCTGACCGAGCTTGAAGTGCGCCCAGCCGAGGCTGTCGAGGTAGGCGCCGTTGTACGGGTCGAGCGCGACGGCCCGCTTGATGAGCTCCAGGCCCTCGGCGACGCGGCCGACGCGGTCGACCAGGGTGTAGCCGAGGTAGTTCAGTGTCGGGGCGTGCGCCGCGTCCTTGGCAAGGACCTCGCGGAAGACGCGCTCGGCCTCTCCGCGCCGCGACTGCCGCTCGAGCATCGCCCCGTATTGGAACAGCGCGTCCGTGTCGTCGGGAAACCGCCGGACGACCGTCCTCAACACGGCCGCGGCCTCGCCGTACCGGCGCGCCGCGGCGTAGTACTCCGCCAGGTGCTGCGCCGGGGCCGCCTCCTGCGGCGTCGCGTCGGCCAGGGCCCCGAGCAGCGCCGCGCCCTCGTCGAACCGGCCCAGCCCGCGCAGCGCGTCGGCCTCGAGGCGCGCGAGGCGCAGACTCGAGGGCTGCTTCGTCCGCTCCGCCCGCACCACCTCCAGCGCGCGATCGTACGCCTTCGCCTCGACGAGCGCCTGCCCGAGGTAGAGCCGGTTGGCGGGCTCGCCCGGGTCGAGCGTCGCCGCTCGCTCGAACACGGCCACCGCGTCCGGAGGGCGGCCGAGTTCGAGGTACGCGAACCCCAGATGCGCCAGGATCATCGCCCGATCGGGCCCCTTCTCCTGCGCGTGCTTCGCGGCAACGGGCTCGAGCGCGGCCACAATGCCCGCCCAGTCGCGGCGGGCCTCCAGGACCTGCGCCAGGGCATGGGCGCCGGACGCGCTGGCGGGGCTGACGGCCATCAGCCGCCGCGCGCTGGCCTCCGCCCCGTCCAGGTCGCCCGTCTCCCGTTGTGCTCGCGCGAGCAGGTAGAGAGGCCATCCGGCATTCGGATGGGCCTTCGTCACGTCGAGCAGCAGGCCGCGGGCCCTGCCGGCGTTCCCGCGCCCGGAGCCGTTGAGGAGCGCCGCCGCCCAGCGCGTCCGGAGGTCCGTGTCGTCCGGCGCCTGTTTCGACGCCGCTTCGAAGGCGGCGGCGGCCTCGTCCCACCGCTCGGCTTGCTCGTACGCGGAGCCGAGCGATTCGTTGAACGAGGGGTCCGCCGCGGCGGCGTCCCTGAGGAGCGCAATGGCGTCGTCCTGGCGCCCGGCGCCGGTGTAGGCCTGGGCGAGCATCGAGACGCCCTGCGGCAGCCAGGGCTCGTCGGCCAGCAGCTGCCGGAGCACAGGAATGGCCTTGTCGCCGCGGCCGCCGCGCAGGTACAGGCGGCCGAGCGTCAGGCGGACGCTGGCGGCGAGGTCCCGCCGGGCTTCGCCGAGCGCCGCCTCGAGGTGGTCGAGCGCGAGCTGACGGGTGTCGGCTGCCGCCGGACGCTCCTGCCCGGACGGGCCCTCGCGCTCCGCGAGGCTGGAGTAGATCGACCCGAGCACGAGGTGCGCGCCGCTGTGCGCCGGCTGGATCTTCAGCGCCGCCTCCGCCAGGGCGATGGCGTCGGCCAGGCGGCTCTGGCGCACGTACAGCTCGGCGAGGGCGGCCGGGAGATCCGCCGAGGCCGGGTCCAGCGTCATCGCGCGCTCGAACGCCGCGATGGCGCCCTCGACCTCGCCCTGCTTTTCGAGCAGGCAGCCGCGGCTGAACTCGAAGTAGGCCTCGGCAACGGGATCGGAGGGGCGGCTGCCGCGCGCGGCCGCGGCGGGGCGCTCCCCGGGCGCAGGAGCCGATTGCGGGACGGGGCGCGGGAACGGCGGCGCGCCGAGCGCCGCCGGGCCGAGGGCCGCCGCGAGAACCAGGGAGACCACGGCCCGATTGTTTCACAAAGGCCCCGGGCTGTCAGCCTGCCTGCGGCGCGTCTGGTATAGTGGCGTAGCGCGCGAAAGGAGCGCCGTGATGGCCGTCAACCCGGAGCTGCTCGAGATCCTCGTGTGCCCCGCGTGCAAGGACACGCCGGTCGTCCCGGTGAACAACGGCGCGGGGCTCAAGTGCGGCCGGTGCCATCGCGTCTACCCGGTGAAGGACGACATCCCGGTGATGCTCATCGACGAGGCCTCGATCGAGCCGCCGCCGGGCCAGCCGTGAGGCCCGCCCCCTGAACATCCTTCTCATCCGGCTGCGCCTCATCGGCGACGTGGTGCTGACGACGCCGGCCGTGCGCGGGATCCGCCGCGCGCGCCCGGACGCCCGCCTGAGCTACCTGGTCGAGCCGCAGGCCGCCGCCGTGGTCGCGCGGAACCCGAACCTCGATCGCGTGATCGTCGCCCCGCCGGCCCGCGGCCCGCGCAGGTGGCGCGCGGACCTGTCGCTGGCCCTCGCGCTGCGGCGCGAGCGGTACGACGCCGTCATCGATTTCCACGGAGGGCCGCGCAGCTCGCTGTTCGCCCTGGCGACGGGCGCCCCCGTGAGGGTCGGATACGCGGTGCCGTGGCGCAGCTGGATGTACACGCGGCTGGTCGGGCGGCCGAGGGGCCACCGGAACAGGCACTCGGTGGACAACCAGTGGGACCTGGCCGAGGCGCTGCTGCCCGAGATCGGCAGGCCGGCGCCCGATACCGACCCCGTCGAAATGGCGGACGATCCCGGGGCCGCTTCGCGCGTCGAGCGCAGGCTGCGCGATCTCGGCATGAGCGGCGGGCACGACCTCGTCGTCGTGCACGTCGGGGCCGGGAACGAGTTCCGCCGCTGGCCGGAGGAGGCCTTCGCCGGCGTGGTTGCCGCCCTCGCGTCCGCGGATCCGAATCGGCGTATCATCCTCACGACCGGGGCCGCGCAGGCCGGGCGGGCCGAGACCGTGCGGCGGGAGGCCCTGCGCGCGGGCGCCGCCGAAGCGGCCGTGGCGGCGGCGTGCGACCTGGACCTGGGCGAACTACGGGCGCTGGCGGGCCGGGCGGCCGTTTTCGTGGGCGGCGACAGCGGGCCGGCGCACATCGCGGCGACGACCGCGACGCCCATGGTGGTCATCTACGGCCCGACGACGCCGGGCGTGTGGGGGCCCTGGCGCCCGCGTGCGTGCGCGACCGAGGTTGTCGAGCTGGACGGGCTTCCCTGCCGGCCGTGCGACCAGCGGGTGTGCGAGCCGGGCGACTTCCGCTGCCTGCGGCGCGTCGCGCCGGCGGAGGTCGCCTCGGCGGCCGAGCGCGCCATCGAGCGGGGGCGGCTTTCGCGGAGGCGGGGTGTGTCATGAGGCGAATACCCCTGGAACGCGCGGCGCTGTGGCTGCTCTACGGGACCGTAGCGGCGCTGCAGGTGTCGATTGCCGCCGCGCAGACGCTGCTCGCGCTGATGCTCGTCGCCTGGATCGCGATGCTGGCACAGGGCCGCGCACGGCCTGGCGCCCCGCCGTTCTTCAGGGCGCTGGCGGTCTACGCCGTCTTCACGCTGGCGGCCACGGTCTTCTCGGTCGAGCCGCTGACGAGCCTCGTCGACGACAAGCAGCTGCTCCTGTTGCTGACCGTGCCGGCGGTCTACGAAATCGCCCGCGGCGGCCGGGCCCGCACGGTGCTGGCCGTGATCATCACGGCGGGCGCCGCCAGCGCCGTCGCCGGCATCGTCCAGTACGGGATGCTGCACTACAACAACCTCGGCCAGCGGCCGCAGGGGTCGCTCGGCCACTACATGACGTATTCGGGGCTGCTGATGCTCGTCGCCATGGCGGCGGCGGCGCGGCTGCTGTTTGAAGCGCGCAACCGCACGTGGCCCGCGCTCGTGATGCCGGCGCTGCTGGTGGCGCTCGCGCTGACCTTCACGCGGAGCGCGTGGGTGGGCGCCAGCGCGGGCATCGCCGCGCTGCTGCTCCTGAAGGACTTCCGTCTGCTCGGCGCGCTGCCCGTCGTGCTGGCCGTGGGCATCGCCATCGCGCCCCCGCAGGTGACCCATCGTTTCTACTCCATGTTCGATTTGAACGACCCGACGAGCCGGGACCGGGTGGCGATGCTGCGCGAGGGCGTGCGGATGATCGCCGCCGACCCGCTCACGGGCATGGGCCCGAACATGGTGGAGCGCCAGTACGCGCGGTTCCGGGACGCCGAGGCCGTCGAGCGCGTCAATCCGCACCTGCACAACGTGCCGATGCAGATCGCGGCCGAGCGCGGCCTGCCCGCGCTCTTCGCCTGGCTGTGGTTCGTCGGGAGCGCCTCTGCGGGGCTGTGGGCGCTCCTGCGCCGCGGCCGCCACCGCGTGCTCGCGGCCGCCGGCCTCGGCGCGGTGGCCGCCATGCTCGGCGCCGGGATGTTCGAGCACAACTTCGGCGACTCGGAGTTCCTCCTGCTGCTGCTCGTGCTCGTGACGCTGCCCTTCGCGTCCGAGCGCCCGGAGCCCGCCGATCCCGGAGCCCCGGGCGCGCGGCGGGCGGAGGGACTCTCGTGATGACGAGGTCCGCCTTGCAGGGCGCGCGCGCACGCGAGATTGTCGGGCGCTTCGCGTCGGTCGAGATCCTGGTCGTCGGCGACCTCATGCTGGACCAGTTCGTCATCGGCCGCGTCAGGCGGATCTCGCCCGAGGCCCCGGTGCCGGTGGTCGAGCACGACCACGACGAGCACCGGATTGGCGGCGCCGGCAACGTCGCGCACAACATCCGCGCCCTCGGCGCGCGGGTTGCGCTTGTCGGCCTGGTCGGGACGGATGCCGCCGCCGATTGGCTGCGCGCCGAGCTGGCGGCGCGGGGCCTGGACGGGGCGGCGCTCGTGGCCGACCCCGCGCGCCCGACCACGCGGAAGCAGCGCATCGTCACGACGCGCAACCAGCAGGTGGCGCGGGTGGACTTCGAGAGCGACGCCGAGGCCGGCGGCGCCGTCGAGCGGGCCCTGATCGACAGGGCGCTCGGGAGGCTCGAGGACGCGGCGGCCGTGGTCGTCTCCGACTACCTCAAGGGCGCCGTCACCCGGGCGCTCGTCGCGGCGGTGGTCGAGCGCGCCCGGGCGCGATCGATTCCCGTGCTCGTCGATCCCAAGGTCCCGCACCTCGACTACTACGCCGGCACGACCGTGGTGAAGCCGAACTTGGTCGAGGCCGAGATGGCGGCGCACATGCGGATCCGGACCGACGAGGACGCCGGCCGGGCCGGGCGCCGGTTCCTCGAGCGCGCCGGGTGCCGGAACGTGCTCATCACGCGCGGCGAGCACGGGATGTCGGTGGTCACGCCGGCAGAGGAGGCGCACTACCCCGCCGTGGCGCGCGAGGTGGCCGACGTCACCGGGGCCGGGGACACCGTGATTGGGGCGGTGGCGTGCGCGCTGGCGGCCGGGGCCGACCTGGCGGAGGCCGCGCAGCTTGCCAACCACGCGGCGGGCATCGTCGTCGGGCGCTTCGGTCCCGCGACCGTCTCGCCCGCCGACCTCCTCACCGAGATGGAGATGGGGGAGATGGGGTCAGATCCAGAAAAACGGGGTCAGGCCCCGGATTCCTGGGCCTGACCCCGTTTTTCTGGATCTGACCCCATTACCTCATCAGTGTCTGAAGTGCCGGCGGCGCGTCAGGACCATCGCGATGCCGTGCTCGTCGGCCGCCGCGATGACGTCGGCGTCGCGCACCGATCCGCCCGGCTGCACGACGGCCGTCGCCCCGGCGGCCACGATCGCATCGAGGCCGTCGCGGAACGGGAAGAAGGCGTCCGACGCCGCCACCGACCCCGCAAGTGACAGCTTCGCCGCCTCGGCCTTCATCCGGGCCACGTTCACCGCGTCGACCCGGCTCATCTGGCCGGCGCCGACCGCGAGCGTGCGGTCCTCGGACGTGAAAATCACCGTGTTCGACTTCACGTGCGCGCAGACGCGCCACGCGAACCGCAGGGCCTTCCACTCGGCCGGCGTCGGCGCCCGTCTGGTCACGACCTCCGGCCCGCCCTTGCGCGGCCACTCGTCCCGCGCCTCCGCCACGCGGTCCGCGTCCTGCGCGAGGACGCCTCCCAGCGCAGACCGGAGGTCGAGGCGGCCCAGGGTCCGGCTGACGCCGCCGGCGCCGAAGGCCGCCGGCGCGATGACGACGCGCAGGTTCTTCCTGGCTGCGAGGACCGCCAGCGCCGCCTCGGTAATCGCCGGCGCGATCACGGCCTCGATGAAGGTGGAGGCGATGGCCTGCGCCGTCGCCTCGTCCACTTCGCGGTTGCACCCGACGATGCCGCCGAAGGCGGACAGCGGATCGGCGTCGCGCGCGCGGACGTAGGCCTCGGCCAGGTCGAGGCCCGTCGCGGCGCCGCACGGGTTCGTGTGCTTGATGACGACCGCGGCGGGCTCGACGAACTCGGCGGCGATGCGCGACGCGGCGTCCACGTCCAGCAGGTTGGTGAAGGACAGTTCCTTGCCCTGCAGCACGGCGGGCAAGTCGCCGGGCGCCGCGTCGGCGGGCACGTACCACGCGCCGGGCTGGTGCGGGTTCTCGCCGTAGCGCAGCGTGCGGTGGCGGTTCGTGGCGACGATCAGACGCGGCGGCAGCGGGTCGCGCTCGGCCAGGCGCCGGCACGCGCCGCCCTCGACGGCGACGGCCTCCAGCTCGTTGGCGATGGCGCAGTCGTAGCTCCCCGTGTGGGTGAACGCCTCCTTCGCCAGGGCGAAGCGCAGCTCCATCGACGGCCCGCCCGGCTCGTCGAGGGCGGCCAGCACGCGGCCGTAGTCGCCCGGCGACGTCACCACGAGCACGTCCTTGAAGTTCTTGGCGGCCGCCCGGATCATCGACGGCCCGCCGATGTCGATGTCCTCGACGAGCGCCTCGAACGCCGTGCCCGGCCTCGCGGCCGTCTCGCAAAACGGGTAGAGGTTCACGACGACCATGTCGATCGGCGTGATGCGGAACCGCTCCATCGCCTCCAGGTCGCTCGAGTGGTCGCGGCGGGCGAGGATGCCGCCGTGGATCATCGGGTGCAGCGTCTTGACGCGGCCGTCCATCATCTCGGGCGCGCCCGTCACCTCGGCCACCTGGACGACCGGCACGCCGGCGTCCGCCAGCGCGCGCGCGGTGCCTCCTGTCGAGACGATGTCCCAGCCCCGCTGGACCAGGCCGCGGGCGAACTCCACGAGGCCGGCCTTGTTCGACACGCTGATCAATGCGCGCATGATGCTCACTCCCGGGAGGCGATGGCGGCTGCCAGAGAGTAGAGAGTATAGCCGCGTCGCTTGCCGTCCGCTCGCCGTCCGCTCGTCTTGACACTCCGCAAACGCGGCCGGTAACATGCCGATCGGGTGCCTCCGGGCGGGCGCCCGCCGCACGAACAGCGGATCGACGGGACTTTCTCCGGCTGGAGCCGGGGAGCGGCAAGACCGCGGCGCGCCCGGCGCCGCGACAAGGCAAGGCAGGGCACGTATGCGCATTACAGGCAAGGTGAAGTGGTTCAACAACGCGAAGGGGTTCGGATTCATCGAGCGCGAGGGCGGGAGCGACGTGTTCGTTCACTACTCGGCCATCACGGGCAACGGCTTCCGTTCGCTCGAGGAGGGCCAGGCCGTGGAGTTCGAGATCGTCGACGGCCCGAAGGGACCTCAGGCGGGCAACGTCATCAAGATCTAGCGATCACCCCTTCCGACAGCTTCACCGGGGCGGCCCAGCCGCCCCGGTGTTTTTTCAGGCGCGATTCCCCGACAACGTAACGGCGCGAGATGAGGAGGCCGGCCGGGCCCTGCCCGCGGGCCGCCGCGGCTGGCGCGGGTGTCCTGCCGCTCACTCGCCGCGCGAGCCCTTGAGGCCCCTCGCGCTGAAGGTGAGCTTGCCGTCGTGGATCGTCACGCGGAACGCCACCTCGGGCGCGCCGCGCTTCCTGAGGACCGCCACCTTGTCGCGGATCAGGCCGGCGAACCTGTGGAACGGCACCTGCCGCTCGCCGAGTTCGCGGCGCACGTCGCTGACGCGCTCGTAGAGATCGCGGAGCCGGTCCGACTCGCGGACCGGGTCGGCGAACACCGTGACGTAGACGACGCGATCGCCCTGCGACGCCGCGCCCGCTGCGGGCTGGCCGCGGTGGGCGAACGGCCCCGGGCGTCCCTCCTCGCGGGCCCGCAGCCCCCGGTCCCACAGGTCCACAAAGGTCGCCAGCCGCGACATCAGCGCCTGCAGGCGGAACCGCTCCGCGTACGAGCCCTCGATCGCGCTCGCGCGCTCGAGCTTCGCCACCGACTGCTCGACCTGCGTGCGCGTCTCCCACGGCGGGCGAGGGAGCTGCCCGGCGAAGAACATGTTGTACTCGGCCTCGAGCCTGCGCAGGTCGGCCTCGAGCTTCTGCAGGCTGCGTTCGAGATCGGATCCGCGGGCCACTAGCGCGGGAGAAGATACCAGAGGAGCGGCAGCCAGAGCTCGCGCGCGAACGGGAGCGGCCGGTCGTCGACGAGCACCTCGGTCGTGTCGAGGCCGCCGACGATCGCCCACAGGTCGCGGAGCGCCAGCACCTGCTCCGGGGTGAAACGGGCCCGATGGCGCAGGCTGCCGCCGTGGCCGACTTCGAGGTAGTCGCTACTCGCGCGGGCGAGTTCCAGCGACCGCGCGTAGCCGGGGCCGTCGAAGGGCGCGAACACGATCGTGTAGGAAAACGGCCGGTCCAGCGGCCGCTCGAGGAGCGCGGCCTGGAGGTCCGGATCGAGCCGCGCCAGCTCCTCGTCGGACGGCTCCTCGTCGAGATCGGCGTACGGCCAGAACTGATCCCGCGGCCGGTAGGCCGGCACTGCCTGGTTCTCGGCGCTGCTGGCCTGAGCGGACGGATCGTGCGCGTTGGGCGATTCCGCCATGTGAGCGTGAGGGCCGCGCCGTGGCCATCACCGCGCGGACGCCTGATGGTATCCTGAGTGCGCCGCGGGTCGCAAGACGGCGACGGAGGAATCCGGAATTCAGAAGCCGGAACCCAGACGCGAGAAGGTGCCCGCTGCGGCTCAGCGGCTCAACCCGTGTTCCGGACTCTGGATTCCGAATTCCGGATTCTGAATTCCGAGTCAGTGCTCCGATGTCCAACTTCCGAGTCCTCCCCTCCATCGAGCAGCTGCGGCAGCGGCCGCGCGTCGCGGAGCTTGTCGGCCGCTTCGGTCACACCGCCGTCGTCGAGGCCTTGCGCGAGGAGACCGACGCGCTGCGCCGCCGGCTTGCAGAGGCCGCCTCTCGGCCCGGTTCCGCCGCCTCGCTGCTTTCGCTTCCCGCGACGGCCGGCGATGCCGACCGGTTGCCCGCGACGGTCGAGGACGCCGCGTCGGCCATCGAAGCCGGGATCGAGCCGCGCCTCGCGCGCATGTTCCAGCCGACGCTGCGCCCCGTCATCAACGCCACCGGCGTGATCGTCCACACGAACCTCGGCCGCGCGCCCCTCTGCGCCGCGGCCACCGGCCAGGTCGCCGCCGTGGGCCGCCGCTACTCCACGCTCGAGTACGACCTCGCGGCCGGCGGCCGCGGCCATCGCGATCATCACGCCGCGGGCCTCCTCTGCCGCCTGACCGGCGCCGAGTCGGCCGTCGTCGTCAACAACAACGCCGCCGCGACCATGCTCGTGCTGGCGGCGATGGCGGCGGGGCGGGAGGTCATCGTCTCGCGCGGGGAACTGGTCGAGATCGGCGGCGGGTTCCGCGTGCCGGAGGTCATGGAGCAGTCCGGGGCGATCCTGCGGGAGGTCGGCACCACCAACCGGACGCGGGCGGCCGATTACGACCGGGCCGTCTCGGAGCGCACGGCGCTCATCCTGCGGGTGCACCGATCGAATTTCACCATCGAGGGGTTCACCGAGCAGCCGGCCCTCGAGGATCTCGTGGCCGTCGGCCGGAAGCGGGGCGTGCCCGTCGCGGAGGATCTCGGCAGCGGCAATCTCATCGGCGGCCTTGCAGAGTCGGCCGGGCTCGCGGGGCTGCGGGCCGATGAGATGCCGTGGCTCGAGCCCTTCCTGCGGGACGAGCCGACCGTTCGCGGCAGCATCGGCGCGGGCGTGGACGTCGTGTGCGTGAGCGGCGACAAGCTGCTCGGCGGGCCCCAGGCCGGCATCATCCTCGGGAAGCGCGCGCCGCTCGACGCCATCCGGCGCCATCCGCTCATGCGGGCGCTCCGGGTGGACAAGATGACCTACGCGGCGCTGACCGGCACCCTGATGGAGTACGTCACCGGCCGCGCGGCCGACAGCGTGCCCGTGCTGCGCATGATGACGCGGTCGCCCGAGTCCATCGAGGCGCGCGCGCGAGCTGTCGCGTTGGCGGTGGGCGCGCCGGGCTCGTTCGCGTGCGAGATCGTCGACGGGGGCTCGACCATTGGCGGAGGCACCACGCCCGGCCTCACGCTGCCGACGAGGCTGCTGGCGCTGACGCACGCCCGCCTGTCGGCCGATGGTCTCGAGGCGGCACTTCGAGCGCTTGACCCGCCAGTCATCGCCCGCATCGAGCGCGACCGCGTCGTGCTCGACCTGCGCACCGTGTTCGAGGACGAGGACGCCAGCCTCGCGCGCGGCCTGAACGCCATCGTCTAGCCTGGCTCGTGGAGGCCTGCGGATCGGCGAGGCGAGCCAGGGGCTTGGGACTTGGCGCTAGGCGCTAGTCGCCAAGGCTGTCGCGGCCCCAGCCCCGGCGCACACCGCAGCTGTTGGCCGAGTGCGTGATCCGTGGAGGCCGGGTCTTAGGACCCGGCGCCCCGCTTGTCATCTCACCACCTGATACGCCTGATCCGCCACGATCCCCAGGTACGCCTCGGACGCCTTCACCGGCCCGTCCATCAGCCACACCCAGAGATCGCCGGCCACGATGGTCCGCCACAGGATGTCCGCCTTCCCGTCCCCGTCGAAATCCCCCGTGCCGACGATGTCGTAGGAGACGTCCACCGTGGCAACGAACAGCTCGGCGACCGGTGTCGCGCCGTCCATCTGCCAGTAGTAGACGGTGCCGTCCCGCTTGTGGCGCCACACGAGGTCCGCCTTGCCGTCGCCGTTCCGGTCGCCCTGCGCGCGGATCTCCCAGTTCGGGTCGCCCACCACGCCCACGTAGGCGTCCGTCGCGTGCGCGGCGTGCTTCACGCCTCACAGCCACAGGTCGCCGCCCGAGCCCCGCCAGAGGGTGTCGGATGCGAAATCCCCCACGAAGTCGCTCGCCCGGCGGAACCTCACCTCCAGAGCAGCATGTCCGTTCGCGGCCGCAGATGCAGCCGCGCCCTCATCCAGGCCGATGCTCGCCAGGCTCAGGGCCGTCGACGAGCCGCGTCCGCGAACAGCATGGAACGTCAGGCTCACAAAGCCGCCGCTGACCGAAGCGGCTGTGACTCCAGCCATCGCCAGCCGAACCGTACCGGGTGTGCTGCTGTTGACAACGAGGAGCCAGTCACCGGCGACCGACGATCCGCGAGCGGCTGATCCCTCGATGAGGCTGAGCACGGCCGGCTCGCAGGTGAACGCGACCTCCGCCGACCGGAGGGTCTTTCCCTTCGACTCCACGACAATCGGCACAGCGACCGTCGCGCCAGGTTCCACGGTCGCGATCGGCAGCGACACGGCAACCGGGCCCGTTGGCGGGCGGTCGCCCGCCGGCTCCCGCGAATCGGGCTCCGGCGGCGCCGGCGGCGATCGACATCCCGGCGCTGTCGCAGCCGGCGGATTGGGTGGTTTCCGGCTCGACGCTCGTCGCCAAGAACGCCCAAGGCACGAGCCTCTGGACTTCCACGTTTCCGATCGACCTGCCGCCTCGCTTCTCGTTCGCCGCCCGGAACGACGAATCCGGCGGGGCGAGCGTGGCGATGCTCGATGCGGCGAGCCCCGCGGGATCGGCCCCGTCGGAAGCCCCGCGCTACCGATGCGGCACCTGCCCGCCGGGGCGACCGGTTCACTTCGTGAAGATCCCGAAGCCGGCCAGGCCGAGCAGCCTGAAGGAATCGAGCCCGCCGATGAGTGTCGACCTCAGCGGGGACTCGCAGATCATCGTGAGAGCCGGCCACATGCAGGACATCGCCGACACCATCGGCGGATACGTCCTCTACACGCTCGACGCGCAGCTGCGCCCGGTGTCGGTGGGGCTGAGCAGCAACTTCGAGGCGGCATGCCGGGCGGTCGCTGCAAGGGGATACGTCGCTCCCCTGCCCGCCAGGCCGGTCATCGAGGAGGTCCGGACGGTGCGCTGGTGGGACGGCTCGCGGTTCGTCGATCTGAGAGCGCCGTCGGTGTCTTCGCCGGAGGGAACGTCGCGGTGACGTGATCAACGCGGCGAAGACGCGCCGGATCTGAAGACCCGGCCTCCATCAGAACGCTGCAGGATCCCGAACCCCGAGTCCCGAGCCCCGAGTCCCGCGTCCCGAACTAGAGCACGCTGGCGACGGCGCGCGCGGCGATCTCGACAACGCGCGTCGGCAGGACGCCGAGGTAGAGCAGCGCCGCGACCGACAGCCACAGCGCCGCCGCGGCGGGCTTGGGCACGCGCGGGAGCGCGGCCGGGGCGGCCTCGGCCGCCTTGTCGGTCATGTACATCATCACGATGATGCGCAGGTAGAAGAACACCGAGACGACGCTCGTCAGCACGCCGACGATGGCCAGGGCGTACTGATCGGCGCGCACGGCCGCCGTGAAGACGTACCACTTCGCCACGAACCCCGCGAAGGGCGGGAACCCGCCGAGCGACAGCAGGAACACGGCGAGCATCCCGGACATGAACGGGCTGCGGTGCCACAGGCCCCGGTAGTCGTCGAGGGTCTGCATGGGCGCCTCGCGCGAGTCGAGGAGCGCGATCACGGCGAAGGCCCCGACGTTGGTCACGGCGTACACGACGAGGTAGAACAGGATGGCGGCGCGGCCCACCTCGTCGCCCGACGCGAGCGCCACCAGCAGGTAGCCGCCGTGGGCGATGCTCGAGTAGGCGAGCATCCGCTTGAGGTTCACCTGCACGACCCCCACGACGGAGCCGAGGATCATGGTGCAGATCGCGAGCACCCACACGACGGGCAGCCAGTCGGCCCGCAGCGGCCCGAGCGCGTGGAGGAACACGCGGATGAAGGCGGCGAAGGCGGCGGCCTTCACGGCGGTGGACATGAAGCCGGTGACGACGGTCGGCGCGCTCTCGTAGGCGTCCGGCGTCCACATGTGGAACGGCACGGCCGCCACCTTGAAGGCGAAGCCGGCGAGCAGCAGGCCCATGGCGACGAGGAGCAGCAGGCCCCCCGCCGGCGCGTGCGCCTGCACGTGGGCCGCCAGCCGATCGAGGTGCGTGCTGCCGGAGAGGCCGAACGCGAACGCCACGCCGTACAGGAAGAACGCGCTCGAGAAGCCGCCCAGGATGAAGTACTTGAACGCCCCCTCGGCGCTCGCGTAGACGCGGCGCCGCAGGCCGGTCATCGCGTACAGGGCCAGCGAGAACACCTCGAGCGCCAGGAAGATGACGAGGAGGTCCGTCGCCACGGCCATGAGCATCATGCCGGCGAGGGCGAACATCGTGAGCGCGTAGTACTCGCCGGCCGGCAGCCCCTCCCGCTCGACGGCATCGGACGAGAACACGATCGTGAGGACGCCGATCCCGACGAGGACGAGCTGCACGAACAGCCCGAAGTCGTCCGCCTCCGCCACGCCGAGGCACCCGGCGCGCCGGCCCCACAAAAGGACGGCGGACGCGCCGGCGCCGGCGAGCCCGACGAGGCCCAGGCCGCCGATGGGCATGCGCTCGCCCCGGCGCCGGAAGGCCTCGGCCAGCATGCAGGCGATGCCCGCCAGCGTCACGCACATGACAGGAACGATGCCGTTCAGCGCCTGGCCAATGGTGGACACGCTGCTCACCTGGGGCCCGAGGGGCCTGGCTCCTCTTCAACGACCGTCACGGCAGGGGCCGCAGAAACGTCAGCGGGGCCCGGCCCCCGCCCGGGCGCCGTCCCGGCGCGCACGGCGCGCGCGGGCTCGGCCTCGGCCATCCGCGACACGATGCGCTCGACGGCGGGCGTCATGGGCCTCAGGAACACCCACGGCGCCACGCCCATGAACACGGCCATGGCGATGGCGGGCACGAGCACCCACCCTTCGCGCCGGTCCATGTCCGGCAGCCCCTCGTTCTTCGGGTTCGTCACGGACCCGTAGTTCACGCGCTGGAACATCCAGAGCATGTAGACCGCGGAGAGGATCACGCCGCTCGCCGCCGCGGCCGCCAGCCACGGGTTCCACCGGAACGCGCCGAGCAGGATCAGGAACTCGCCGACGAACCCGTTGAGCCCGGGCAGCCCGATCGACGACAGGGTGATCACGAAGAACGCGGCCACCAGGCGCGGCATGACGTGCTTGAGGCCGCCGAACTCGGCGATGAGGCGCGTGTGCCGGCGGTCGGACAGCATGCCGACGATGAGGAAGAGCGCGCCGGTCGAGACGCCGTGGTTCAGCATCTGGTAGACGGCGCCCTGCACGCCCTGCACGTTCATCGCCGCGATGCCGAGCACGACGAACCCCAGGTGGCTCACGCTCGAGTAGGCCACGAGCTTCTTCAGGTCCGGCTGCACCATCGCCACGAGCGCGCCGTAGACGATGCCGACGACGGCCAGGACGGCGAGCGCCGGGGCGAACTCGGCGGCGGCCTGCGGGAAGAGCGGGAAGGCGAAGCGCAGCAGGCCGTAGGTGCCCATCTTCAGCAGCACGCCGGCCAGGATCACGGAGCCGGCCGTGGGCGCCTCGACGTGGGCGTCGGGCAGCCACGTGTGGAACGGGAAGAGCGGCACCTTGATGGCGAACGCGACGGCGAAGGCGAGGAAGAGCCACACCTGCGTGCCCTTCGGCAGCGCCAGCCGCAGCCAGGCCTCGTAGCCGAAGCTGTACGCGCCCGTCGCCGCGCTGTGCAGGTAGGCCACGGTGAGGATGGCGACGAGCATCAGGACGCTGCCGGCCATGGTGAAGAGGATGAACTTCACGGCGGCGTAGACCCGGCGCTCGTAGCCCCAGACCCCGATGAGGAAGTACATCGGGATGAGCATCGCGTCCCAGAACACGTAGAAGAGGAACATGTCCAGGGCGAGGAACACGCCCACCATCGCGCTCTCGAGGACGAGCATGAAGACGGAGAACGCCTTCACCTTCTTGTGGACGGACCGCCACGATCCGAGCAGGGCGAGGGGCGTGAGGAACCCGGTCAGGACGACGAGGAAGAGGCTGATGCCGTCCACGCCGACGGCGTACTGGATGCCGAAGGAGGGGATCCAGTCCGCGCGCTCGACCATCTGGAACCCGGGCTGGGACGCGTCGAACCGGCTCCACGCCCACAGCGCGGCGGCGAGCTCGGCGAGCGAGGCGCCGAGGGCGAACCGCCGGACGAAGGCGTCGCGCCTGCCGTCGCCGTCAGGCACGGCGGCGAGGAGCGCGGCCGCGGCGAGGGGCAGCGCGATCAGGATGGTGAGCACGGGCGCTACCGCCATACGTAGTATCCCAGGATCACGACGACGCCCACGAAGATCGACAGCGCGTACGCGCGCATCGAGCCGGTCTGCAGCCGCCGCAGCGCCGCGCCGGCGCCGCTGACGATCGTCCCGGCGCCGTTGACGGCGCCGTCGACGACGCCCTCGTCCACCACCTTCCACAGCGCGCGCTCGGATCCGCGCCGGATGGGCTGCACGATGGCCGCGTCGTAGATCTCGTCCACGTAGTACTTGTTGAGGAGCAGGCGGTGGAGGCCCGCGAAGCGGGCGGCCACCGCATCGGCCGCTTCGCGCCGGCGCAGGAAGAAGTACGCCGCGAGGGCGATGCCGGCCAGCGCGACGCCGCTCGACAGGGCCATGAGGCCGAGCTCGGCGGCATGGTCGTCGGAGCCATGGCCGCCTTCGCCGGCATGCGCGAGTCCGCCTTCGCCCTGCGGCCCGCTCCCGGGAACCATCTCGCCTCGGGCTTCGGCGAGATTCGCGCCGTGTTCGCCGCTCGCCGCAACGCCCGGAGCGGCGAAACTCGGCGCGAGGAAATGCTCGATGCGGTTGGAGCCGCCGAGGGCGGCGGGAACGCCGATGTATCCCGCCACGGCGGACCCGACGGCGAGCAGCACGAGCACGACGGCCATCGCGGGCGGCGCGTCGTGGAGGCGCCCGCCTCCGCCCGCATGCGGGAGTCCGCCTCCGCTGGCCCGATCATGCCCGGCTTCGGCGAGACCGCGGCTCGCGCCCGCGCGCGAGCCGTGGAACGTGAGGAAGACGAGGCGGAACATGTAGACGGCCGTCAGCAGCGACGCGACGACGGCCACGGCCCACACCAGCGTGTGGCCGCCGGCATACGCCTTCCAGAGGATCTCGTCCTTGCTGAAGAAGCCGGAGAGCAGCGGCACGCCCGAGATCGCGAGCGCGCCGACGAGGAACGTCCAGTACGTGACCGGCAGCTCCCCCTTCAGGCCGCCCATCTTCCGGATGTCCTGCTCCCCCGCCAGGGCGTGAATGACCGCGCCGGACGCGAGGAAGAGCAGCGCCTTGAAGAACGCGTGCGTGTAGAGGTGGAAGATCCCCGCGGCGAAGGCGCCGACGCCCATCGCGACGAACATCAGCCCGAGCTGCGACACGGTGGAGTAGGCGAGGACGCGCTTGATGTCGTTCTGCACGAGGCCGATCGTGCCGGCCATGAGCGCGGTCGCCACCCCGACGGCCGCCACGACGCCCAGCGCGATCGGCGCGTGGGCGAACAGCACCGCGTTGCGCCCGATCATGTACACGCCGGCCGTCACCATCGTCGCGGCGTGGATGAGGGCGGAGACGGGCGTCGGGCCCTCCATCGCGTCCGGCAGCCACACGTAGAGCGGGATCTGGGCGGACTTGCCCGTCGCGCCGGCAAACAGCAGCAGCGCCGCCAGCGAGACGGTCCCGAACGCGGCTTCCGGGGGCGCCTGGGCCGCCAGGCCGGCGACCTCCTGGAAGTCGAGGGTGCCGAAGGCCACCCAGATCAGGAAGACGCCCAGCAGGAAGCCGAAGTCGCCGATGCGGTTGACGATGAAGGCCTTCTTGCCGGCGTCGGAGGCCGACTTCCTGGTGAACCAGAACCCGATGAGGAGGTACGAGCAGAGCCCCACGCCCTCCCAGCCCACGAACATCACGGGGAAGTTCGCGCCGAGGACGAGCACGAGCATGAAGGCCGCGAAGAGGTTCAGGTAGGAGAAGTACCTCGCGTACTCGCTCGGCCGCTCGTCGTGCATGTAGGCCGTCGAGTACACGTGGATCAGGAACCCGACGCCCGTGACGACCAGGACCATCACCGCGGCGAGCGGGTCGAGCCTGAGCGTGAACGGCGCCGCGAGCGCGCCGGACTCGATCCAGGGCGCCACCTGCTGCACGATCGCCCGCGAGCCTTCGGGCAGGCCCGCGAGCGCCAGGACGGCCCAGGCCGACGCGAGCAGCGATCCGAGCATCGCCGCCAGCGCCACGCCGGCGGAGGCGGCCCGGGCCAGGCGCCTCCCGATCGCGGCGTTGACCAGGAACCCGAGGAGCGGCAGCAGCGGAATGAGGAGCAGCACGGGTCCCCTCACCACTTCAGGCTCGTGAAGGCGTCGGGGTTGAGCGACTCCCGGTGCCGGAACAGGGCGATGGCGAGCGCCAGGCCCACGGCCGCCTCGGCCGCCGCGACGGTGACGACGAAGAACATGATCACCTGTCCGTGGACGGATCCCTGGAAGCGGCCGAAGGCGATGAACGCGAGGTTGACGGCGTTCAGCATCACCTCGATCGACAGGAGCACCGTGATGACGTTGCGGCGCAGGAACACGCCGACGGTGCCCACGGCGAAGAGCACGGCGGAGAGGAAGAGGTAGTGGCCCAGCGGCACCATCGCGCTACGACTCCCGCCTGGCCAGGACGACGGCCCCGACCATGGCCACGATGATGAGCAGCGACGTCACCTCGAAGGCGAGGGAGTACTCCGAATAGAGCACGCCGCCGAGGGTGCGCACCGACTGGAGGGCGGTCCCGTCGGACTCCGGGCCGGCGCCCATCCACGACCCGCCCGCGCGGCGCGTGCGCAGGACGGCCCAGGCCAGCTCGGCCGCGAGCACGATGGCCAGCGCGGCGCCGGCCGCGAGGGGCCTGCCTCCGAGCGCCGCGCCGCCCGTCCCCTCGTCCTCCCGGTGCGCGTTCAGGAGCATCACCACGAAGAGGAACAGCACCATGATCGCGCCGGCGTAGATGATGATCTGCACGACGGCGGCGAAGGGCGCGTCCAGCCCGATGTAGAGCGCGGCGAGGGCGGCGAACGACACGATGAGCAGCAGCACGCTGTGCATCGGGTTGCGGCCCAGCACCACCGCGAGGGAGGCCGCGACGGCGACGGCGGCGGCGAGCAGGAACAGCAGCATCTCAGCGCCCAACGGTAATCACCCCCGCCGCGGTGAGGATCAGGTTGAGCGCCGCGACCGGGAGCAGCACCTTCCACCCGAACTGCATGAGCTGGTCGTAGCGCAGGCGCGGCAGCGTCCACCGCATCCAGATGTAGAAGAAGAGGATGGCGCCGGTCTTGGCGAGGAACCAGATCCAGCCGAGGGACTCGGGCAGGAACGGCCCGTGCCAGCCGCCCAGGAACAGGTTCGCGGCCACGGCGGCCGCGGTCACCATGTTGATGTACTCCGCGAGGAAGAACATCATGAACGGCGTGCTGCTGTACTCGGTGTGGTAGCCCGCCACCAGCTCCTGCTCGGCCTCGGGGAGGTCGAAGGGCGCGCGGTTGGTCTCGGCCACGCCGGCGATCATGAAGACGAGGAAGCCGACGGGCTGGACGAAGACGTTCCAGCGCGGGAGGACGCCGAGCCACGCGCCCTGCTGCGCGTCCACGATCTCGGTGAGCGACAGCGAGCCCGCGATGATCAGGACCGACGCCAGCGAGACGCCGTAGGACAGCTCGTAGCTGATCATCTGCGACGCCGAGCGGAGCGCGCCGAGCAGCGAGTACTTGCTGTTCGAGCTCCAGCCGGCGAGGACGATGCCGTAGACGCTGATCGACGTGATGGCGAAGATCACGAGCACGGCCACGTTCACGTCGGCGACCTGCAGGCGGATCGGCTCCTCGATCAGCCCGAACAGCGTCGTCTCGGCGCCGAAGGGCACGACGGCGAAGGCCGCGAAGGCGGCCGTCGCCGAGAGGAGCGGCGCCACGTAGTAGAGGACGCGGTCGGCGGCGACGGGCCGGAGCGGCTCCTTGAGGATGAGCTTGATGACGTCGGCGAACGGCTGGAGCGCGCCCTTCGGGCCGACGAGGTAGGGCCCGTAGCGCTGCTGGATGGCCCCGGCGACCTTGCGCTCGGAGTACACCATGACGGCCGCCGCCAGGAGCAGCATGACGAAGACGGCGACGACGACGCCGACCTGGGCCACGTACAGCGGGATCATCGCCCCCGCCTCCAGCCGGCGTGGAACGGGCAGCGCCCCTCCCGGACGTGCGCCTCGTACTCGTGGCGGAAGTGCTCGAGGGTGCCCAGCACCGGCGCCACTTCGGCGTCGCCGAACGGGCACAGCGTCTTGCCCGCGATGTTGCGCGCCACGCTCTCGAGCAGGCCGAGGTCGCGCATCTCGCCCTCGCCCCGCTCGATCTTCTGCAGGATCTTCAGCATCCAGTCCGAGCCCTCGCGGCACGGCGTGCACTTGCCGCAGGACTCGTGGCGGTAGAAATGGACCAGGTTCTCGGCGGCCCACACCATGCACGTGGTGTCGTCCATGACGATCACGGCCGCCGACCCGAGCATCGACCCGGCCTTGATCATGCCATCGAAGCTCGCCGGGGCGTCGATCGCGCCTGGGGGCAGGACCGGCGTCGAGGAGCCGCCCGGGATCACGGCCTTGAGGGCCCGTCCGCCGCGGATCCCGCCGGCGTAGCCGTAGATGAGCTCGCGCAGCGTCGTGTGCATCGACGCCTCGTACACGCCCGGCCGCGCCACGTGCCCGCTCACGCAGAAGAGCTTCGGCCCGGTGTTCTGCTCGGGCCCGATGGCGGCGAACCACTCGGGACCCTTCGCGAGGACGAGGGGCACGTTGGCGAGGGTCTCGACGTTGTTGATGACGGTCGGGCAGCCGTAGAGGCCGACCACCGCCGGGAACGGCGGGCGCAGCCGCGGCTGGGCCCGCCTGCCTTCGAGCGACTCGAGCAGCGCCGACTCCTCGCCGGCCTCGTACGCGCCGGCGCCCCGGTGCACGTGGATCTCGCAGTCGAAGGCGCTCCCGAGGATGCCCCGGCCCAGGCAGCCCGCCGCGCGCGCCTCGGCGATGGCCGATTCGAGCACCTCGGCCACGTGCAGGAACTCGCCCCGGATGTAGATGTAGCCCGTCCTGGCGCCGATGGCGTAGCAGGCGATGGCCACGCCCTCGAGCACGAGATGGGGGTTGCGCTCCATCAGCACGTGGTCCTTGAAAGTCCCCGGCTCGCTCTCGTCGGCGTTGCAGCAGACGTATTTCGGGCCCGGGGAGTCCTTCGGGACGAACCCCCACTTCATCCCCGTCGGGAAGCCCGCGCCGCCGCGGCCCCGCAGGCCCGACGCCTTCACGGCCTCGATGACCCGGCCGGGCTCCATCGCGAGCGCCTTGCGCAGCCCTTCGTAGGCGCCATGGCGGATCGAGGCCTCGAGCGTGAACCCGCCCGGCTCGCGGACGAATGCGGTCAGCACCGGCTCCGTCACGGCTTCTCCACGCGCAGGTGACAGCCGCTCAGCGCGGCGGTCCCTTTCTCTCTCAACTCGTCCACCAGGCGCTCGGCGCCCTCCGGCGTCACGCACTCGTGCCAGCCGTCGTTCACCATCACGACCGGTCCGCGGTCGCACGCCCCCAGGCACTCGACCTCGACGAGGGTGAACATGCCCGTGGCGTCGGTCTCGCCCGGCGCGATGCCGAGCTTGCGGGCGAGGGCGTCGGTCACGCGCTCGGCGCCGTTCAGCGCGCACGACAGCGTCCGGCAGACCTGCAGCAGGTACGTGCCCGCCGGCTTCGAGCGGAACATCGTGTAGTAGGTCACGACGTCCTCGACCTCGGCCGGCGTGACGCCGATGACCTCCGCGACGTGCTCCATCGCCCGCGCGCTCACGTACCCCTGCTGCTCCTGCACCAGATGCAGGGCCGGGAGCAGCGCCGACCGCCGCCGGTCGGGCGGGTAGCGCAAGGCGATCTCCTCCAGCCGCGCGCGCCGCTCGGGCGTGAACGCGAAGGGCTCCCCCGGGTCGGGCCGCTCGCGCGCCGACTGGTGCAGCCCGGTCCCGTAGGACATCTTCGGGTGAAAGCTCACCGGTCCACGTCCCCCATGATGACGTCCACCGACCCGATGACGGCGACGATGTCGGCAATCAGGCCGCCCACCGCGAGCTTCCCGATCGCCTGGCAGGCCAGCAGCGAGGGCGAGCGCATCTTCACGCGCGACGGCCGGTTGCCGCCGTCGGAGACGACGTGGCAGCCGTGCTCGCCGCGCGGCCCCTCCACCGGCACGTAGGCCTCGCCGGCGGGCACGGTGAAGCCCTGCGAGTGGATCAGGAAGTGCTGGATGAGCGCTTCCATCTCGGTGTAGACCATGTCTTTCGGCGGCGGCACCACGCGCACGTCCCGCGCCGCGTACTCGCCCCGCGGCGCGATGCGCTCGAGCGCCTGGCGGCAGAGGCGCACGCTCTGGCGCATCTCCTGCACGCGCACGGCGTAGCGGTCGAAGACGTCGCCGGCGGCGCCGATGGGCACGTCGAAGTCGAACGTCTCGTACCCGCAGTACGGGAACGCCTTGCGCACGTCGTACGGCACGCCCGACGCCCGCGCGATGGGCCCCACCAGGCCCCAGGCCAGCGCGTCCGCCCTCGACAGCGCGCCGACGCCGCGCGTGCGCCGCAGGAAGATCTCGTTCTTCGTCAGCAGGTCCTCGCAGACGTCGATCCGGCCGGGGAGGCGGTCCAGGATGTGCCTGACGGCGTCGTGGAACCCGGCGGGCAGGTCCTCGCGCAGGCCGCCCACGCGGACGTAGCTGGGGAACATCCGGAAGCCGGCAATCAGCTCGTTGACGTCCAGGAGGAGCTCGCGCTCGTTGAACGTGTAGAGCATGACCGTGGTGGCGCCCAGGTCCATCACGTGGGTGCCCAGCCACACGAGGTGGCTGTTCAGGCGCTGCAGCTCGGCCAGGAGGACCCGGATCCACGACACGCGCTCGGGCATCTCGAGGCCGAGGAGCTTCTCGACGGCCAGCGCGTACGCGAGGCTGTTCGAGTGCGCGCTCAGGTAGTCCATCCGCTCGACGAGCGGGACCACCTGCTGCCACTTCTTCCGCTCCGCCGTCTTCTCGATCCCCGTGTGGAGGTAGCCGATGGTGGGCAGGACCGACAGGACGGTCTCGCCGTCGAGCTCGAGCACGAGGCGGAGCACGCCGTGGGTGCTGGGGTGCTGCGGCCCCATGTTGACGGTCAGCGTCTCGGTGCGCAGCTCAGGCATGCCGCCCCCGTTCGACGAGCTCGCAGATGGCGTGCAGCAGCGTGCGGTGCACCTCCTGGACGCGGGCGGTCGAGGCGGAGGGCACGTTGACGTGGATGTCCGCCGCCGCGCCCACCGCGCCGCCGTCCCGGCCCGTCAGGGCCACCGTGACGAGGCCGCGCGACTTCGCCGACGCGAAGGCGGCGCGGACGTTCCGAGAACCGCCGCTGGTGGAGATGCCGAGCAGGACGTCGCCCGGGGCGCCGAGGGCGTCCACCTGGCGCGCGAAGACGTCCTCGAAGGCGAAGTCGTTCCCGATGGCCGTCAGGATCGACGTGTCCGTCGTCAGGGCCAGCGCGGCGATCGCCGGGCGGTCGCGCTCGAACCGTCCGACGAGCTCGGCGGCGAAATGCTGCGCGTCCGCCGCGCTGCCGCCGTTGCCGCACGCGAGCACCTTGCCGCCGCGCCCGAGGGCCGCCAGCATCGCCTCGGCTGCTTCCGCCGCCGGCGCGGCCGCCGCGAGGCACGCCGCGTGGAGGCGCGACGCCTCCTCCAGGCGAAGGGCCACGAGATCGGCGAAGGCGGCGCTCACCGGGTGCCGCTCCCGCGCACGCGCCGGCTCTTCAGGATCCGCTCGGCGAACTGCTCTTCGGTGACCTGGATCGGCTCGTACGTCCTGACGGGCGCGCCGATCTGCACCGGGTAGTCCTTGCGCAGCGGATGCCCCTCCCACTCGTCGGGCGTGAGCAGCCTCCGCAGGTCGGGATGGCCGTCGAAGACGACGCCCAGCAGGTCCCACACCTCGCGCTCGAGGAACCCGGCCGACGGCCAGATCCCCGTGACCGTCCCGACATGCGGCTCGGGACCGGCGAGCCTCACCTTGACGCGCAGCCGGGCCGGCGCGTCGGCGGCCAGGAGGCTGTAGCTCAACTCGAAGCGGGGCTCGGCGCCCTGCCGGTCCACGCCGACAATGTCGAGGAGGGCGGTGTAGCCGAGCGCCGGATCGTCGCGGAGCGCCCGGCACGCCTCGGCGAGGCGGTCGGCCGAGACGACGAGCGTGGGCTGATCGATCGCGGCCAGCGCCTGCGCGCCCGACCCGGGCACGAGCCGATCCAGCACCGCCGCGACGGCCGTTGCGTCCATGGGCATCACGGCCTCGCCGCCGGGTAGGCGAACGCCCGCTGCCGGTCGATCTTGCGCTGCAAGGCGACAATCGCGTAGAGAAGCGCCTCGGGCCGCGGCGGGCAGCCGGGCACGAAGACGTCGACCGGCACGACCTGGTCGCAGCCCTGGACGATCGCGTAGTTGTCGAAGACGCCGCCGCACGAGGCGCACGCGCCCATCGAGATCACCCACTTCGGCTCGGGCATCTGATCGTAGATCCGGCGCACGGCCGGCGCCATCTTCCTGGAGAGCCGCCCCGCGACGATCATCAGGTCGGCCTGCCGAGGCGAGGCGCGGAAGACCTCGGCCCCGAACCGGGCGATGTCGTAGCGCGACGCCGCCATCGACATCATCTCGATGGCGCAGCAGGCCAGGCCGAGGGTGACCGGCCAGATCGAGGACCGGCGCGCCCACTGCACCATCTTGTCGACGGTGGTCGTCAGGATGGGAATGTCCCACTCAGGTGCCATCGGTCATCCGTCGCTGCGGCGCCGGCCCGGGGGCGCGGCGCTGCCGGCCTACGGGCGGTTCCAGTCGATCGCGCCCTTCTTCCAGACGTACGCGTACCCCGCCGCCAGGACCAGGAAGAACACCAGCACCTGGATGAACCCGACCCACCGCAGGTCGCGGATGGCCATCGCCCAGGGGTAGAGGAACGCGACCTCGATGTCGAACAGCAGGAAGACCATCGCCACCAGGTAGAACTTCACCGAGTGGCGCTCGCGGGCATCGCCGACCGGCGGCATGCCGCACTCGTACGGCGCGTCCTTCTCCGGGGTCCGGTGACGGGGCCCGAGAGCCCGCGACGCCGCGATCGACACGGCGGCGAAGCCGAGGCCCAGCGCGGCGAGCAGGAGGATCGACAGCCAGCCCTGCATACGCGAGCTTCATGCTATCGGACGAGGGGGAGGCGGGGCAAGCCAAAGTACCGGGACGCCCGCCCGGGTGCGGGTTCTGTCGGCGGCGGGTGTGGTACCGTGGAGGCGCCATGCGCATCGCTTGGTTCAGCCCGCTCCCGCCGGACCGATCGGGCATCGCCGCCTACAGCGCCGACGTGCTGGCCGGACTGCGCGGCCACGAGATCGACGCCTTCGTCGACGACACCTCCGGCCAGGACGCGGTCCTGCGCGCGCGGCCGCTGGCGGGCGCGAGCATCCGCGGGGCGCACGAGTTCGTCTGGCGGCGCGCGCGCCGCCCGTACGACGTCGTGGTGTACCAGCTGGGCAACAGCGCGGCGCACGACTACCTCTGGCCGTATCTCGTCCGCTACCCCGGGCTCGTCGTCCTTCACGACGCGCAGCTGCACCAGTCGCGGGCGCGGGCGCTCATCCGCCAGTTCAGGGAGGACGACTACAAGGCGGAGTTTCGCTACAGCTATCCCGGCGTGCCGCCGCTCCTTGCCGACCTCGTGGTGGCGGGGCTCGGCGCCACGCTGTGCTACTTCTGGCCGATGGTTCAGATCCCCGTCGAGTCGGCCCGCACCGTCGCGGTCCACAACGCGCACCTCGCCTCGGCCCTGCGCGGCCGCTTCCCCGGCTGCGACATCGTCCGGATCCACATGGGCGTGCCCGATCCCGGCGTTCCCCCCGGCGCCGCGGCGGGCGTGCGCCGCCGGCACGGCATTCCGGAGGACGCGGTGGTGTTCGGGTCCTTCGGGCGCGTCACGCCCGAGAAGGGCCTGACGGCGGTCGTGCGGGCCCTCGCGCACGTGGCGCCGAGCGTTCCGAACCTGCGGCTGCTCACCGTCGGCGAGCCGGTCGAGTACTACGACCTCATGGCCCAGGCGCGCGAACTGGGCGTCGCCGACGCCGTCGTCTCGGCGGGCTACGTCGGGGACGGCGAACTCGCGTCCTACCTGGCGGCGACGGACGTCTGCCTGAACCTGCGCTGGCCCACGGGGCGCGAGACGTCGGCGGCGTGGCTGCGGTGCGTCGCGGCCGGCAAGCCCACGATCGTGACGGACCTCGCGCACCAGACCGACGTGCCGAGCCTCGACGTGCGGACCATGGCGGCGGCGCCGGGCGGCCCCGCGGGCGCCGAGCCCGTCTGCCTGCACATCGAGCTGGTGGACGAGATCCCGATGCTGCGCCTGGCCCTGCAGCGCCTGTGCGCCGACGCGGGCCTGCGGGAGCGGCTGGGCCGGGCGGCCCGCCGCTACTGGGAGCAGCACGCCACGGTCGGCCTGATGGTGCGCGACTACGAGGGCCTGCTGGCGCGCGCGGCCGCGGCGCCCGATCCGCCGCGGCCGCCGGCCTGGCCCGCGCACCTGGCGGCCGACGGGTCGGCGCGGGCGAGGGCGCTGGCGGCGGAGGCGGGCGTGCCGTACCCGCTCGCGGCGGGGCCTGGCAGCCCCGAATCGTCGGGGCGCGCGTGAACGAGGGGGCGTGATCCATGTTTGCCGAGGACGACATCGAGCGCCGGAGGGTGGAGCGTGAGGCCGCCGATCGCGCCTACAACGAGGCGCTCACGGCGCTGGACCAGGCGTTTCCGCGGATGCCCGAGCTGCCGCACCCGCCCGTCGTGTACGACGAGAGCCGGCTGCCGGCGATCAACGAGCGCTGGGAGGTCGTCCCGGCCGATCCCGCCCCGGGCGCGAGCGGCTGGCGCCGCCGCGCGGCGCGGCTGGTGTGGGGCATCGTGCGCCCGGCGTTCGAGCGCCAGCAGGCATTCAACTCCGCGCTCGTGGACCACCTGAACCGCAACGTCGCCGTCCATCGGGCCAACCGCGAGGCGATCGCGGCGGCGATCGAGACGCTGCGCGGGGAGCTGGAGAAGCTGCAGGCGTTCCACAGCCGGCTGGTGATGTACCTGCAGACGATCACGCGGTTCGTGGACACGAAGGACCGGAGCGAGCACATCGCGAGGCTCGCCAACATCACGCAGGCGGGCCTGAGCGGCGTCGTGGACGAGTTCCGCCGGGACTGGGAGGCGATGACGGCGCGCGACCAGCGCCATGTCGCGGCGGTGGACGAGCTGCGGACCAGCATCGCGGCCGTGCAGCAGACCGGCCTCACGCTCAAGCGCGAGCTCGAGCGGCTCCTCGCAGGGCGGCCCGCGCCGGCGGAGGCGGGCGCGGCCGCGGCGGGACCGGCGCAGCCGGGAGCCGCGCCGGCCGGCGGGGCGCAGCAGGCGAAGGCGGCCCGGCCGGCGCCGGGCGCGGGAGCGGTCCCGCCGGCCGCCGACGCCGTGAACGCCTACAAGTACGTCGGCTTCGAGAACAAGTTCCGCGGCTCGGAGCCGGAGATCCGCGCGCGCCTCGAGGACTACGTCGGGCTCTTTGCGGGCGCATCGGACGTGCTGGACCTCGGCTGCGGCCGGGGCGAGTTCCTCGCGCTCCTCGCGGAGCGGGGCATCGCGGGCCGCGGCCTCGACATCAACCACGAGATGGTGGAATTGTGCCGCGCCCAGGGGCTCGAGGCCCGCGAAGGCGACGCCCTCGCCTACCTCGAGTCGCTCGCGGACGGGGCCCTCGGGGGGCTGATCGCGGTCCAGGTCGTCGAGCACTTCCAGCCGGCCTACCTCGTCCGCTTGCTCGACGCGGCGTTCCACAAGCTCCGGCCGGGGTCCCGGATCGTCCTCGAGACGCTGAACCCGGCGTGCTGGTTCGCGTTCTTCGACGCCTACATCCGCGACATCACCCACGCCTGGCCGCTGCACCCGGAGACGCTGAAGTACCTGGTCGTCGCCTCGGGGTTCCAGCGCGCGGACGTGCGGATGCTGTCGCCGTACCCGGCCGACGCGCGGCTTCAGCCGCTGTGGCTGCCGCCCGGGGCCGACGCGCTCGCCATGACGACGATGGCGCAGGTGTTCAACGAGAACATGGCCAAGCTCAACGCCGTGATGTTCTCGGAGCTGGACTACGCGGTCATCGCGGAGCGGATGTAAGGACTTGTAAGGACTCGGGACTCGGGACTTGCGATTCGGGACTCGGGGCTCGGGGCTTGCGATTCGGGGCTTGTGAAGGCCGAAGGGCCGGCTGGGTGCATCACCCGCCGGCCCTTCGCGTGTGTGTCTTCTGAATGCCGGATTCCGGATTCTGACTTCTTCTCAGAGCCTGTGGATGTGCGCGCCGCTGAAGCCCTTCAGCGCGTTGCGCGTGTCCATGATCAGCGCGGCCTTCTCGACGAGCTCCTTGTAGTCGAAAGCGTCGTGGTCGGTCGTGATGACCACGCAGTCGGGCGCCGCCGCCAGCGCCTCCGACGCGCCGATGGCGGTGAACACGCGCCCGTCGGTGCGGAACGACGGCACGTGGGGGTCGGTGTAGGTCACACTGGCGCCGCGCCGGGACAGGTGCTCGATGACGTCCAGGGCCGGCGACTCGCGCATGTCGCCGACGTTCTTCTTGTAGGCGACGCCGAAGACGTGGACGCGCGACCCGTTGACGGCCTTCTTCACCGTGTTCAGCGCGTCGGCGATCCGCGTCACGATCCACTCGGGCATCGAGCCGTTCACCTGCCCGGCCAGCTCGATGAAGCGCGCCTCGAAGCCGCTCTGCCGCGCCTTCCAGGACAGGTAGAAGGGATCGATGGGGATGCAGTGCCCGCCGAGCCCGGGCCCCGGGTAGAACGGCATGAAGCCGAAGGGCTTGGTCTTGGCGGCGTCGATGACCTCCCAGACGTCGATCTTCATCCGGTGGCACATGAGCGCCAGCTCGTTCACCATCCCGATGTTCACCGACCGGAAGGTGTTCTCGAGCAGCTTCGCCATCTCGGCGACGACGGTCGAGCTCACGGGCACGGTCTTCGTCACGACCGACCCGTACAGGGCGCAGGCGATGTCCGTGCTGGCCTGGTCGAACCCGCCGACGATCTTCGGGATGTTCTTCGTCAGGTACTGGGGGTTCGCCGGGTCCACGCGCTCGGGCGAAAATGCGAGGTAGAAGTCCCGGCCGGCCTTCAGGCCGGTCTCCTCGAGCATGGGCCTGACCAGCTCGTCGGTCGTGCCCGGGTAGGTCGTCGACTCGAGGCTGACGAGCTGCCCCTTGCGCAGGTGCTGCTTCACGGCCTCGACGGCCTGGACGATGTACGACATGTCCGGGTCCTTCGTCTTCCGGAGGGGCGTCGGCACGGCGATGTCGATGCAGTCCATCTCGGCGAGCCGGTCCATGGCCGTCGTGGCCGCGAAGCGGCCCGAGGCCACGACCTTGGCCAGGTCCGGCTGGGGCACGTCGGGGATGTAGCTCCGGCCGGCGTTCAGCTCCCCCACCTTCCAGGCGTCCACGTCGAAGCCGGTCACGCGGAACCCGCCGAGGGCGAGTTCGACGGCGAGGGGCAGACCGACGTAGCCCAGTCCAATGACGCCGACGTTGCAGTCCTTCCTCTGAACGCGTTCGAGCAGGGTCATCGCAGTCCTCTAGCGCGGTTTGCCGGGTGTGATTCCCGACAACTTCTCGATGTCGCTGTCGACCATCATGCCGACCAGCCCCGCGAAATCGACCGACGGCGCCCACCCGAGCACCTGTCGGGCCTTCGCGGCGTTGCCAATGAGGTGGTCGACCTCGGCCGGGCGCAGGAACCTCGGATCGACGCGAACGTGCTTCTCCCAGTCGAGGCCGGCGTGGGCGAAGGCCACCCGCACGAGGTCCTTGACCGAGTGGCTCACGCCGGTGGCGACGACGAAGTCGTCCGGCGTGGGCTGCTGGAGCATGAGCCACATCGCGCGGACGTAGTCGCCGGCGAAGCCCCAGTCGCGGTGCGCCTCGAGATTGCCGAGCAGCAGCGTGTCCTGGAGGCCGAGCTTGATGCGGGCGACGCCGTCTGACACCTTGCGGGTGACGAATTCCAGCCCCCGGCGCGGCGACTCGTGGTTGAAGAGGAGGCCGGAGCAGGCGAAGAGGTTGTAGCTCTCGCGGTAGTTCACGGTGATGTAGTGGCCGAAGACCTTCGAGACGCCGTAGGGGCTCCGCGGGTGGAACGGGGTCAGCTCCGACTGCGGCACCTCGCGCACCTTGCCGAACATCTCGCTCGACGACGCCTGGTAGAACCGGATCTTCGGGTTGACGCGCCGGATGGCGTCCAGCACGCGGGTCACGCCCTGGGCGTTGAACTCGCCGGTCAGCAGCGGCTGGTCCCAGGAGGCGGGCACGAACGACATCGCCGCCAGGTTGTAGAACTCGTCCGGCTCATTCTCCTCGATGGCGTGGATGAGCGAGAGCACGTCCAGCAGGTCGGCGGGGTAGAGCTTGATGCGGTCCAGCAGGTGGGCGATCCGGTCCAGGTTGGGCTGGCTGAGGCGCCTGGTGATGCCGGTGACCTCGTAGCCTTTCTCGAGCAGCAGCTCGGCCAGGTACGACCCGTCCTGGCCTGTAATGCCGGTGATGATGGCGCGCTTGGGCATATCTTCGTCCTCGTATCGGGTGGAACACCGCATCGTAGTAGGATCGCTCGCACGCAGGCAAGGCGCTCGACAGCCGCACCGGGAGCCGGCCGGGGAGGGCCCTCCATGGAGGAGATCGACGCCGTCATCGTCGGCGGGGGCGTGACCGGCCTCGCCTCGGCAGCGGCCATCGCCGAAGGGGGCGCGTCCGTGTGCGTGCTGGAGCGCCATCCCCGGCCCGGCATGGACGCGAGCACGCACAACAGCGGCGTGATTCATGCCGGCATCTACTACCCCCCCGGATCGCTGAAGGCGCGCTTGTCGGTCGAGGGCGCGCGGGAGCTCTATGCGTTCTGCGCCCGCCGCGGCGTCCCGCACGCCCGCTGCGGCAAGCTCATCGTCGCCGTGGATCGGCAAGAGGCGGAGCGGCTGCCGGACCTGGAGGCGCGGGCCCGCGCCAACGGGGTCGAGAGGCTGGCGATCGTGGATTCCGGGGCCATTCGCCGCCGGGAACCGCGGGCCGCGGGGGTGGCGGCGCTGCTGTCGCCCGACACGGGCGTCGTGGAACCCGAGGCGCTGGTCCTCGCGCTCGGCCGGACCTGCGCGAACGCAGGGGCGCACGTGCTGACCGGGACGAGCCTGATCGGCGCCGACGAGTCCTCGCGCGGGCTGATCGTGCGGACCGAGCGGGAGTCGATCCTCTGCCAGACTGTCGTCAATGCGGGAGGGGTGTTTGCCGACCACGTGTCCGCGATGCTCGGCGGGGAGTCGTTCGCCATCCATCCCTGCCGCGGCGAGTACGCGGAGCTCGCGCCGGCACGAAGCGGCGCGGTCGAAGCGCTGGTGTACCCGCTGCCCGACGCCTCCGGCCACGGGCTGGGGATCCACCTGACGAAGACCACGCGGGGCCGCGTGCTGATTGGGCCCACGGTCCGGCACCAACAGAGCCGGCACGACTACGAGTCCGGCCGAATGGCGCTCGAAGGGTTCCTGGCGCCGGCGCGGCGGCTGCTTCCGGAGCTCGAACTGAAGGATCTCCGCCTGGGAGGGAGCGGGATCCGGGCGAACCTGAATCCGCCGGACGAGCCGTTCGCGGACTTCCTGATCCGCCGCGACCGGCTGAATCCGCGGATCATTCATGCGGCCGGCATCAGTTCCCCCGGACTGACAGCCTGCCTCGCCATCGGCCGCCTCGTGGCTTCGCTCATCTGATGGGGTCAGATCCAGAAAAACGGGGTCAGGCCTCGAGCGTCTCGGCCTGACCCCGTTTTTCTGGATCTGACCCCAAATACCTGGCGAGGGCGGTCTGCCACCCCGGCATCACGACGCCGGCGGCGCCGAGTTTCGAGATGTCGAGGGCCGAGTAGCGAGGCCGGCTGGCCCGGAGCGCGGCCTGGTCCATGGTGATCGGCGTGAGCCTCGGCTCCCGGCCCAGCAGCCGAGCGATCTCCAGGGCGATCTCGCGCCACGTGGCTGCGCCGGCGTTCACGCAGTGATACAGCCCGCCCGGGGCGGCCCCCTCGATCAGGCGGCGCGTCGCCCACGCCACGTCCGCCACGTAGGCCGGCGACACCGTGCGGTCGACGAACACGGGGACTGGCGCGCCCGCCCGGATGCCCTCCACGATGCGATCGAGGCTGCCGACCCGGCCCGCGCCGGCGGGGCCGAACAGGCTCTCGACCCTCAGCACGAACGAGCGGCGCGCCTCGAGCGCGAACCACTCGCCGAGCAGCTTGGAGGCGGCGTAGACGCTCCGCGGATTCGGCTCGTCGGCTTCCGTGTACGGGCGCGAGGCCTCGCCGTCGAACACGAAGTCGCTGCTGAAGTGCACGAGCGCGGCCCCGGCCTCGTCTGCGGCGCGCGCCAGCGCCTTCACGGCGAACGCGTTCACCTCGAGCGCCCGCACGGGCCGGCCCTCGGCGAGGTCGACGTCGTTGTCGCCGGCGCAGTTGACGATGATGTCCGGGCGCTCGGCGGCCAGCCGGGCGCCGACCGCGCGGCCGTCGGTGATGTCGAGGTCGGTGCGCGTGAGGGCGACAACGGAGGCGTCCCGGCCGAACTCGGCGCACATGGCCCGGCCCAGCCGGCCCGCCGCGCCCGTGACGACCACCCGGCAGCCGGCCACGCGCCCGTCTCCCGCGGCCATTCAGGCCGCCCGCTCCAGCGCCTCGGCGACGACTTCGACGACGTAGCGCTGCTCGTCGGCCGTGAGCTCGGCGTAGACCGGCAGCGCGAGCGTCTCGCGCGCGGCCCGCTCGGCATGCGGGAACTGCCCTGCGCGGTACCCGAGGGACGCGAAGCAGGTCAGCTGGTGGAACGGCACCGGGTAGTAGACGGCCGCGCCGACGCGCCGCTCCTCGAGGTGCGCCTTGACCCGGTCGCGGTCCGGCACGCGCACGACGTACTGATTGAAGACGTGCCCGCGCCCGGGCAGCACCGCGGGCGGCGTCACGCGCCCGGCCAGGCCGAACTCGTCGAAGAGGGCGTCGTAGCGCGCGGCGTTGCGCCGCCTCGCGCCGGCCCACGCCTCGAGGTGCGGCAGCTTCACGCGCAGGACGGCCGCCTGCAGCGCATCGAGGCGGAAGTTGCCGCCGACGACCTCGTGGTAGTACTGGCGGTCCGCCCCGTGCATGCGCAGGCGCCGCACGGACGCCGCAAGCGCCTCGTCGTTCGTGGCCACGAGGCCGCCGTCGCCGAAGGCGCCGAGGTTCTTGCTCGGGAAGAACGAGAAGCACCCCGCCAGGCCGAAGCCGCCCACCTTCCGGCCGTGGTAGGTCGCGCCGATGGCCTGGGCCGCGTCCTCGATGACGGGAACGCCGGCCCGGGACGCGACGGCCAGGATCGCATCGAGCTCGGCGCTCTGCCCGTACAGGTGCACCGGGACGATGGCCTTCGTCCGCGGCGTGACGGCGGCGGCGATGGCCCCCGGATCGATGTTGCAGCTGACCGGGTCGATGTCCACGAACACGGGCCTGGCCCCGAGCCTCGACACGCACCCCGCCGTCGCGAAGAACGAGTACGTGCTGGTGACCACCTCGTCTCCGGGGCCGATCCCGAGCGCCATCATGGCGGCCAGCAGCGCGTCGGTGCCCGACGAGACGCCGACGGCGTGTTCGACGCCGAGGTACGCCGCGAGCTCCCGTTCGAGGCCCTCCACCTCGGGCCCGAGGATGAACCGCTGGCTGTCGCAGACGCGCACGACCGCCTCGAGGATCGCGTCGCGGATCGGCCGGTACTGGGCCTGCAGGTCCAGCATCGGCACCTGCATCTCGCGCGCTCCGGGCGTGCGGCCTGCGTCGCTCATGTGAAGCCTCCCGGCGGCGGCGTCAGCGCCCGACGAGGCGGGGCTCGCCCCAGAGGGCGAAGTCGTTGCGGCGGTCGCGGTCGTCACGCGGCGGGCCGGGGTCCGTGTTGAGATTGATCTCGACCAGCTGCCCCTCGTAGGCCGACAGGTCGATCGACGCCGACAGCCAGCGGCGGTCGCGCTCGCGGGCCTGCGGATTGACGACTTCCTTGAGGTACTCCTCGTAGGTGCGCCCGTCCGACACGCCGACGCGGAACTGCGCGCCGTTGCCCTCGGCCTCCCACGCGTCCTCCCGCATGCCGAAGTACAGCTCGAGGGTGCCGCGGCGGGGGACTTCCACCTTCCAGCGGATCCGCGAGAACGGCGGCGCGAAGATGGCCCTGTGGGTCTCGCCCTGGAGCGTGACGTCGCTCACGGTGAACGGCGCGTCGCCGGGCTCGGTCCAGGTCGTCTGCTTCTGGGCGTCGTCCAGCTGCGCGACCAGGTCGATCGGAACCGCGCCTCCGCCCTGGCGCAGCATCCAGAACGCGGCGGCCGCCACGACGACGGCGAGCACGGCCAGCCCGGCGACGATCTTCTTGTTGTCCAGCACGGGAGACATCCCTCCTTCCACGCGTCAGGCTCGAAGCGTACCATCCGGCCCGAACGGGCCGCAAGCGGCGAGGGCGGCCTCAGCGGCCGCGTTCCTTCACGGCGGCTCTCGTCTCGCGCTCCGCCTCGCGCCGCCGGATCGTCTCGCGCCTGTCGTGCGACTTCTTGCCCTTCGCGAGGCTGACGGCGATCTTCACGCGTCCGTCCTTGAAGTACATCCGCACGGGCACCAGCGTCATGCCGCGCTCGGTCGTCCTGCCGATGAGCTTGCGGATTTCGGATCGGTGCAGCAGCAGCTTGCGCGGGCGCAGCGGCTCGTGGTCGGCGTAGCCGCGGGCGCTGTAGGCGCCGATGTGCACGCCGTGGACGTAGATCTCGCCCCTCTCGGCGCGGGCGTAGCTGTCGCGCAAGTTGACCCGCCCCTCCCGGATGGCCTTCACCTCCGTGCCGACCAGCGCGATGCCGGCCTCGAAGGTCTCGACGAGGTGGTAGTCGTAGGCGGCCTTGCGGTTCTCGGCGATGTTGCGCTCGGCGCGCTTCCGTTCGCGCCTCCGTTCGGCGTCCTGCGCGCTCACGGCCGGCGGTCCTTCCCGCCTGCGGCGGCGGCGGCGGCGCCGGCCCCGTCCGCGCCAGCCGCCAGCCTGGCCGCCAGGAGAACGGCCTCCACCAGGCTGCCGGGGTCGGCGACGCCCCGGCCGGCGATGTCGAAGGCCGTGCCGTGATCGACCGACGTGCGCACGATCGGCAGGCCCAGCGTCACGTTCACGGCCTTGCCGAAGGCCAGCAGCTTCACGGGGATGAGCCCCTGGTCGTGGTAGCAGGCGATGACGGCGTCGAAGCCGCCGCGGGCCGCCGCGACGAAGAGCGTGTCGGCCGGAAACGGCCCGGCGACGGCGATCCCGCCGGCCCGGCACGCCTCGATGGCGGGCGCGATGGCGCGCTGCTCTTCGACGCCGAGCACGCCGTGCTCGCCGGCGTGGGGATTCAGTCCGCAGACGGCCAGCTTCGGATCCGCGAAGCCGAACCGCGGCAGCTCGCGCGCCGCGAGGCGGATCACGCGCTCGAGCAGCTCCTGCGTCAGGAGCCGCGGCACGTCGGCGAGAGGCTCGTGGATGGTGGCCAGCACGACGCGGAGCGCGTCGGCGTAGAACATCATCGCCACCGACGGCGCCCCGGTCAGATGGGCCAGCAGTTCCGTGTGGCCGCGCCAGGGCAGACCGGCCAGGGCGAACGCCTCCTTGCTGATCGGGGCCGTCGCGACGGCGTCCACCTCGCCGGCCATCGCCGCGCGGACGGCCTCCACGACGGCCTCGTACGCCGCGCGGCCCGCCTCGGCCGACACGCAGCCGGGGCGGACGCCCGGCGCGGCGGGCGGGCCGACGAGCACGGGCGCGCACGCCGCGGCGACGCGGGGGTCCGACGCGGCCTTCGCGGCGATCTCGGGCCCGATGCCGGCCGGGTCGCCCAACGTAATCGCCACGCGGGGCCGCGTCATTTTCCGCGTCCGCGGGCCCCGGCGCAGTTGCCGCATCCTGCCGCGGGGCGGGCGGCGTTGCCGCCGCCGCCAGGGCAGGCGTCGTCGCGGGCGGGGGCCGCCACGGCGTGATTCAGCTCGTAGCGCAGGCAGCACTTCAGGCGGCCGCAGAGCCCGGACAGCCGCGAGGGGTTCAGCGCCAGGTCCTGCTGCTTGGCCATTTTGATCGACACGGGCTCGAAGGCCTTCAGCCAGCTGCTGCAGCAGAGGGGACGGCCGCACGTGCCGTAGCCGGAGAGCATCCTGGCCTCGTCGCGGACGCCGATCTGCCTCAGCTCGATGCGGGTCTTGAACTCGGACGCGAGCTCGCGCACCAGCTCGCGGAAATCGACGCGCTCCTCGGACGTGAAGTAGAACACGAGGCGCGAGCCGTCGAAGAGCTGCTCGACGCGCGCCAGCTTCATGGCGAGGCCGCGCTCCCGGATCTTCATCACGCAGAGCCTGAACGCCTCGCGCTCGCGCTGCTCGTGGCGCAGGCGCATGGCGCGGTCCTGGGGCGTGGCCCGGCGCAGGACGAGCGGGCCCTGCTCGGCGAGGCCGATCTTGCCGGCGAGCGCGGGCGAGACGGCCGACACCTCCGCCAGCACCGTTCCCGTGTCGGTCTGCAGCACCACCAGGTCGCCGCCGGCGAGCGGCGGGTCCGCGTCGCACGCCCGTGCCGAGCGGGTCCAGCCGGAGGGAATCGCGGTCACCGCCACGACGGCGCGGGACGTTCCAGCCTTCATCGGCCCTGCATGTATGGCCGTCGGGGGGCGCCGCCGCTAGAGCTGGAGCGCGAGCCAGTCCACCACGATCTTGGGGCTCGCGTTGCGCTCCAGCGCCAGGAGCGAACGCCCGACGGCGGAAAACGCGTGCCCGAGCCGGCCGCGGTCGTAACGCCTCGCCAGGGGTTCCAGCTCCGCCCTGAGATCGAGGTTGACCAGCGCCGCCTCCGGCGCGCGGGTTGTCAACACGGCGAGGTCGCGCAGCAGCGTTTCCATCGCCCGCAGGCAGGCGGCCAGCGACGCGCGGTCGGACTGCCCCTTGCCGCCTCTGTCCACTGTACTCGGCTTTTTCGCCGACGCCTTCAGGAGACTGGCGCCGACCTCCAGCCGCGCCCGGACGCTCCGCGCCGCGGCGGCTTCGTTCAGCGCGGCGACGGCGGCAGCGCGCGCGGCGGTGCCGCCTGCGGCGCCGAACCTGAGCGCCCGCCCGAGGCTGCCGCCGCCGAGCGCGGCTGCCGCCTGCGCCGCGCGCTCGCTCATGCCGTGGCGCCCTGCCAGGGCCGCCGCCACGTCCGATGCGGAGAGCGGCGCGAACCTCAGCAGGCAGCAGCGCGACCGCACGGTCGGCAGCAGGATGTTCGGACGCGCCGTCACCAGCACGAACACATTGCGCGCAGGCGGCTCCTCGAGGGTCTTGAGCAGTGCGTTCTGCGCGGCGTCGTTCATGAGGTCCGCGTCGTCCAGGACCACCACGCGCGTCCGGCCCTCGAAGGGCCGGTAGGCCGTCCGTTCGGCCGCGTCGCGCGCCCGATCCACGGCGATGAGCCCGCCTTCCGGCTCGACGACGATGACGTCGGGATGGAGCCCGCGCGAGATCTTCCTGCACGCGGCGCACTCGCCGCAGCCGTCGCGCGCGGCGTCCGCCGGAGTGACCGGGCTCAGGCAGTTCAGCGCCTGCGCCAGCGCCAGCGCCGCCTGCCGCTTCCCCACGCCCTCCGGGCCCGCGAAGACAAGGCTCGGCGGGAGCGACTCGGCGTGGGCCGCGCGCATCAGCAGCCGTACCAGGCGACGATGGCCGATGATATCCCGGAAGGTCATGGGAGGCAGAGAGTTACGGGAATGCTAACACATTAGGGATTGGGGATCGGAGATTGGGCGTCGGGATTCGGGACTCGGGGCTCGCCTTGCACGCCGGGGACGAGGGACAAAGAGCAGCAAGCGGGAGAGCTACGGCCGAGGGAGGAGCCAGGCCTTGAGGGCCAGGATCGCCACGGCAATGGCGAGGCCGGCGACGGCGCGGTACTCCCGGTTGCGCAGGGCGCGCTCCCAACTGAAGCGCCTGGGCTGGACCGCCGTGACGCCGCGGCAGTAATCGTCGTACTCGGCTCCGAACTCCCGCCGCAGAAACCCCTCCTCGGTCACGACGGCGGCCGGCAGCGTCGCGCCCAAGTACGCGAGCACGAGCGTGGCGATGAGGGCACTGCCGGCGGCAATGCAGACGCCAAGGCCCAGGATCGACGACCCGACGTACAGCGGGTGGCGGAACCAGCGGTACGGGCCGGACTTCGTCACCTCGCGGCTCTTCTCCAGGTGGCCCGACGCCCAGACCCGCAGCGCTTCGCCCGCGAAGGCGACGGCAGTCCCGGCGGCCATGAGCGGCCAGGTGGGCCGCGCGACGAGCAGCACGGCCGCGCCGGTGACGAAGCCGAGGGGGACCCGCAGCCGGGCGAGTTGCGCGGTGAGGTCAGCCACGCGGGCGCCCTCCCTCCAGCCGCCGGTCGACGGCGCCGGCGACTTCCTCGACGCTGATGGCCTCGATGCAGGGCGTGGCGCGCCGGCACGATCGCTTGTGGTGGCACTCGCACTCGTCGAAGCGGGACAGGCACAGGTCCGCGGGGCTCCACGGGCCGTTGCGGACGGGGCTCGTCGGCCCGAACACGCCGACGATGGGCGCGCCGACGGCCGCCGCGAGCTGCATCGGGCCCGTGTCGCCGGCGACGAAGATCGCGGCGTTTCGAGCCAGCGCCAGGACGCCGCCGATGTCGGTGGCGGGCGCCACCCGCGCCGCGCCCGAGGAGGCGGCCGCCACCGCTTCGGCGAGCGCGCGCTCCCTCGGGCCCCACAGCACCAGCGACGCCAGGCCATGCCGGCGGGCCAGGTGGACGGCGATGGCGCCGTAGCGTTCCGCCGGCCACTGCTTGTTCGGCCAGCCGGCAGCCGGGTTCAGGATCGCGAACGGCTGCCCTTCGGCGAGGCCGAGCAGCCGGCGCGCGGCGTCGGGCGCAGGCGACGCCGGCACGTCGATGGGGAACTCCACGCGCTCGGCGCGCGCGCCGAGTGCCGCCGCAACCGACAGGTTCTTCCAGACGACGTGGCCGCTGTCGTCGGCGCCGACGCGCGTCGTGTAGAAGAGGCCGGCCGCGCGCTCGCGCAGGTGGGGGGCGGCGAAGCCCGCCGTGCGGCGCGCCCCCGACAGCCGGGCGAAGAGCGCCGACTTCAGCAGGCCCTGCAGATCCACGGCGAGGTCGTACTTCGCGCGCCGGAGCGCCCGGATCGCGCCGGTCACGGTGGCGCCTCCGGGACGTCCCACCACGATCCGCCCGTCGATCGCGGGTACGAGCGCCAGCAGCGCCGCGTAGCGCGCGTCGACGAGCCAGTCGATCGTCGCCTCCGGCCAGGCGGCGCGCATCGCCGCCGCCGCCGGCAGCGCGTGCACGAGGTCGCCGAGCGCGCCGAGCCGGACGATGAGGACCGACTGCGGCATCTAGCGCGCCCGGAGGCGCGACAGCAGGTCGCGCGTCGAATGGTCCTTGGGATCGCCGACGATGGCCGTTCTCCCGCCGTAGGACCGGACGATGGGGCGTTCGGGCACGGTCTCGACGGTGTAGTCCGTGCCCTTGCAGTGCACGTCGGGCTTCAGGCGCAGCAGGAGATCGCCGACGGTGGTCCCCGAGAACACGACCACGTAGTCCACGCACCGCAGGGCCGCGATGATCTCGGCCCGGTCCGACTCGTTCATGATCGGCCGCCCGGCCCCCTTCAGCGCCCGCACCGACTCGTCGTCGTTCACCGCGACGACCAGCACGTCCGCCTCGGCCCTGGCGCCCTCGAGGTAGCGGATATGGCCGACGTGCAGCAGATCGAAGACGCCGTTGGCCAAAGCGATGGACTTCCCGGCGGCGCGATCGGCGGCCGCGAGTTCGAGCAGGCGGTCGAGGGTGACAATCTGGGCCATGGCTCAGGGCAGCGGATGGTCGAGGAGCCAGACCGCCGCGCCGATGAGATCTTCGCACACCGCGTCGGCCGCCGTCCCGTCGCCGGGCGGATGGAGCGCTTCGGTCGCGCCGTAGCCGGTCTTGACGAGCACGGCGCGCGCGCCGATGGCGCGGGCGACGGCGAGATCGCGCCAGCGGTCGCCGATGACGACCGATCGAGGCAGGTCGATGTCGAGGTCGGCGGCCGCGCGGAGGGCCAGGCCCGGCTTCGGCTTGCGGCAGTCGCAGTCCACGCGGTACGCCGGCACGACGGCTTCCGGCGAGTGGGGGCAGAAGTAGTGCCCGTCGATGCCGCCGCCGCCGAGCGACGCGCGCTCGGCCAGGTACCGCGCGACCGTCTCGACGAACTCCTCGCCGTAGAGCCCCTGGGCGACGCCGGCCTGGTTGGTCAGGATGACGACGAGGTAGCCGGCCCGCTTGAAGAGGCGGATGGCGTCGATGGCGAACGGGTAGAGCTCCAGGCGTTCCAGCCGGTCGATGTAGCCCGCGTCCAGGTTGATCGTGCCGTCCCGATCCAGGAAGACCGCCGGTCGCTTCACCTCACACCACCTCTTCGACGGCGCCGATGACGTCGCGCGCCGGGATGCGCGTCATGCACCGGTGATCGATCGGGCACTCGCGGAGCATGCAGGGCCGGCACCACGCGCGCGCCGTCAGCACGCGCACGCGCGCGCCGAGGGGGGCCGTCGCGCGCTCGTCGGTCGGGCCGAACACGGCCGCCACGGGCACGCCGAGCGCCGCGGCGAGGTGCATCGCCCCCGAGTCGTTGGACACGAAGGCGGTGCAGCGCGCCATCACTCCGGCCAGCTGGCGCAGGCTGGTGCGCCCAACCAGGTCGATGGCGCGGACCGCGCCGCCCGGCCCGCCGATTCTATCGAGTTCCGCCGCGACGGCGCGAGCGGCCGGCCGGTCCGCCTCGCGGCCGACAAGGACCGGCGCCGTTCCGAGGCTGCGCGCGAGGCCGGCGGCGGTCTCCGCGAACCGCTCCGGCGGCCAGCGCTTCGCGCCGCCGTAAGCCGCGCCCGGAGCCAGGCCGAGGAGGGGCGTCCCGGGCGCCCAGCCGGCGGCAGACAGCAGGGTGCCGGCCGCCTCGATCGCGCCGGGCGGGGCCTCCAGTCTGGGCTCCCGCGGGCCGTTGTCCAGGCCCAGCGCCGCCACGAGGTGGCGGTAGGCGTCCACCTGGTGCAGGCGGCCGCGCGGGCGCGCCACCGCGCGCGTCAGCAGCCAGCCGCGCCACTGGCGCCGGTAGCCCCACCGCTCGGCGATCCCGGCGCGCCGGGCGGCAAGCGCCGCGTGGAAGGAATTCGGCAGCAGGACCGCCACGTCGGCCGACGCCTGCTTCGCTGTCTCGATGCTGGCGCCGAGCGCGGCCAGGCGTCCCGATCTGCGGGCCGCGGGAATCGCGAGGACGCGGTCGATGCCGGGGGCCATGGCGAACAGGTCCGCGATGCCCGGGCGCGCCGCGACGACGAGCGTCCCCGAGCCGGCGAAGCGCCGGAGATCGGCGACGGCGGGCAGCGCCATCACGGCATCGCCGAGCCAGTTCGGCGCGAACACCAGCACCGTCATTCCTCGCCTCCGCCTTTCTCCGGTGCGGCCTCGGGGAACATGCCCGGCCCGGAGAAGGGCCCCCCGGCGTCGCGCCAGCGGCGGTGCATCCACAGCCACAGCTCCGGGTAGCGGCGCACCTGCATCTCGAGCACGTCGGTGCAGCGCTGCGTGAAGTCGCGGATGGCGTCCGGCGAGTCGTCGGCGGGCGGGCTGACGGCGTGCTCGTACACCAGGCGATAGCGGCCCGGCCCGAGCGGAAACGAGAAGACGGGGACCACCGGGGCGCCGGTCCGCAGGGCCAGCAGGCCGAGGGCGAGGGTCGTGGCGGCCGGGCGGTCGAAGAAGTTCACCATCACCGCGTGGGGCGCCTGGATGTGCTGGTCGATCAGGATCGCGACGGCGTCGCCGGCCGCCAGCGCCTTCAGCACGCGCCTGAGCGCGCCGCGCCGGTAGATGACGTAGTTGCCGGTGCAGCCGCGCATGCCCTCGAGCAGGCCGTGGAGGCGGGCGTTGTCGAGGGGCCGCGCCAGGACGCCGACGGGCCCGAAGGCCGCGGCGTGGGCGATGGCGTTGATCTCCCAGTAGCCGAAGTGGCCCGTGAAGACCAGCACGCCGCGCCCCTTCGCGTGCGCGGCGCGGATTGTCTCGACGCCCTCGAACGCGATCCGCTCCAGCATCTGCTCCCGGGAGAGGCCGCTGAACTTCAGCAGTTCGAACAGCAGGCGGCCGAAGTGCCCGAAGGTCCGGCGCACCAAGGTGCGCCGCTCGCGGGCGGACTTGCGCGGGAAGGCGGCGGCCACGTTCGTCATCGCGACGCGCCGGTGCCGGCCGTCGAGCGCGTAGAAGGCGCCGCCGAGCGCCGAGCCCAGCCCGCGCACGGCGCGCCACGGCAGGATGCGCGCCAGGCCCATCGTCGCGAGGACGAAGGCGTACTCGACGGCGTAGCGAAGGGGCTTCACGGCCCGCCGCCTTCCGCCTGCGGCCGCGCCGGCGGCGCGGCGGCGGGGCCGGCGGCAGGGCCGGCGGCGCGGCGCTCGGCGGCGAGGCGGGCGGCCAGCCATTCGGCGAAGGCGCACGCCGGCTCCACGCGGACCGCGAGCGGCACGACGAGCACCGGAGCGGGCAGCGGGCGGAGCGGCAGCAGCCGCACGGCGTCTTTTTCGGTCGTGACGAGCGCGCCTGCGCCCGCGCGCCGCGCCGCCGCGGCGAGCGCCGCCACGTCGCGCGCCGCGTAGCGGTGGTGGTCCGGAAACGCCTCGGCGCCCGCGACGTCCCAGCCGGCGGCGCCGAGTTCCGCGAAGAAGCGGGCGGGGCGCGCGATTCCGGCGAACGCGTAGACCCGGCCCGCCGCCGCGCCGGCCGCCGCGCCCGCGCCGCCGCCCAGCCGATAGTGCGGCCCCGTGCTGCGGACGAGGGCGAACGCCGTCGAGACGCCGAGGCGCGCGGCGAGCGAGGCCGCCTCGGCTTCGCTCGCGCCGGGCACGAGCAGCGCGTCGGCGAACCTGGCGGCGCCGAGGCCCTCGCGCAGCCTCCCCGCCGGCAGCGTGCGCGAGTCCGCGGCGTCTTCGCGATCGAGGATGAGCAGGTCCGTGCCGCGGGCCAGCCCGACGTGCTGGAAGCCGTCATCAAGCACGTGCACCGTGGCGCCGAGGCGGGTTTCGGCGAGGCGGCCGGCGAGGTACCGGTCGGGTGACACCACCACCCGGGCGGCCCTGACGGTCCGGGCCAGCATGAGCGGCTCGTCGCCGCTGCGCCCGAGATCGGCGAGCAGCCGCTCGCCGTCCGACACCACCACGACGCCGTCCGGCGCCGTGCGCCTGGCGTATCCCCGGCTGAGCACCGCCGGCCGTTCGCCGGCGTCGGCCAGCAGCCCGGCGACGTACGCGGCCGTGGGCGTCTTGCCCGTTCCGCCGACGCGCAGGTTGCCGACGCTCACGACCGGCTGGCGCAGGCGGCGCTGCCTGCCGTCCCGAAGCCAGGCCCGGCGTCTGGCTGCCGCCGCCGCGTAGAGCGCGCCCAGCATCGGTCGATCCTCAGCGGGCGCCCGGAAACGGCAGGACGCGTTCGGCGCCCGCAGGCGGCAGGATCCCGGCAATCGCGTCGAGCGTTCGCGCGGTCGCGCCCCGGTTCGCCTCCACGATCGCGCGCGCTGCCGCTCCCATTCGCTCGCGCTCGGCCGGATCCGCCAGCAGGCGGATGAGCGCGTCCTCCAGCTCGCGCCCCGATCGCACCTGCTCGGCCGCGCGGTCCTCCAGGAACGCCGAGGCGATCTCGGCGAAGTTCTGCATGTGCGGCCCGAAGACGACGGGCTTGCCGAAGGCGGCGGGCTCCAGGATGTTGTGCCCGCCGATGTTGACCAGGCTCCCGCCGACGAACACCGCCGTCGCGATCTGGTAGACCTCGGCGAGCTCGCCAATCGTGTCGAGGATCACGACGTCGGCCTTCACCTCCTCATCGACCGTCAGCGCCGACCGCCTCACCGTCTTGAACCCCCGCTCGAGGGCGCGGGCCTCGGCGTCGCCGAAGTGCTCCGGCCGGCGCGGCGCGAGGACGAGCAGCGGGTTTCCGGCGAGCGTCCGGACGCGCTCGAGGGCCGCCAGGACGATCTCGTGCTCGCCCGGCATCGTGCTGCCCGCGACGATGATCGCGCGGCCGGCGGCGACGCGGAAGAAGCGCAGCACGCGGTCGCCGGCCCGGGAGGACGGCTGGGCCGAGCCCGGCCGGTGCAGCGCGTCGAACTTCAGGCTGCCGGTCACGGCAATCCGGCCGGGCGGGGCGCCCAGGGCGATCAGCCGCTGCGCCGTTTCCGGGCCCTGCACGCAGAAGAGGTCCACCGACGCCAGCACCCGCCTGAAGAGCGGGCGGACCAGGCGGTAGCGCGGGAACGACCGCGCCGAGACCCGGCCGTTGACGAGGACCGTCCTGACGCCGCGGGCGCGGCACTCCCGCAGGAGGTTGGGCCAGATCTCGGTTTCCATCATCACGAAGAGCCGCGGCCGGACGATGCCGAGCACGCGGCGCACGATGACGGGAAGGTCGATCGGGAAGTAGAACACGCCGTCGGCCATCGGGAAGCTGTCGCGGGCGACCTGCTGCCCCGTGATGGTCGTGGTGGACACGTAGAGCCGGAGGTGCGGGTACCGCTCCTTGAGCCCCGCGGCGATCGGCCGGGCCGTCAGCGCCTCCCCCACCGACACGGTCTGGATCCAGATCGACGGCTCCCGGTCCAGGTTCAGCGCGACCGGGAGGGCGCCCAGCCGCTCGGGGAGGTTGACGGCGTACTTCCCGTGCCTGGCCCATTGGCACAGGAAGTAGGGCGTCGCGACGGCAAAGAGCAGGAGCATCGCGGCGCTGTAGAGGACGTACATGGCCGGCTCCAAGATACCACGCGGGTTTGACCCCCCAGCAAGCCGTTCGGTACAATTGGGCGTTTGTTCGCGAAGGAGAAGCCATGGCAATCAAGGTCGGCATCAACGGATTCGGGCGGATCGGCCGCAACATCATGCGCGCCGCCATCGGCAACAAGGACATCGACTTCGTGGCGGTAAACGACATCACCGACACCAAGACGCTGGCGCACCTGCTCAAGTACGACTCCATCCTGGGCAACCTGACGGCCACGATCGAGGCCGGCGACGGCTGGATCAGCGTGAACGGGGACAGGTTCCAGGTGCTGTCGCAGAAGGACCCGTCGCTGCTCCCGTGGAAGGACCTCGGCGTCGAGGTGGTGTTCGAGGGCACGGGCAAGTTCACCAAGCGCGACGACGCGATGAAGCACGTCGCGGCCGGAGCCAGGCGCGTCGTCATCACCGCGCCGGCCACTTCGCCGGACGTGACGCTGCTGATGGGCGTGAACCACGAACTGTACGACCCGGCGAAGCACGTGATCATCTCGAACGCGTCGTGCACGACGAACTGCCTGGCGCCGGTGGCGAAGGTCCTGCAGGAGAGCTTCGGCATCCGCAAGGGCTGGATGACGACCATCCACAGCTACACGAACGACCAGAACGTGCTGGACTTCCCGCACAAGGACCTGCGGCGCGCCCGCGCGGCGGCGCTGTCGATGATCCCGACGACCACCGGCGCGGCCAAGGCGATGGGCGAGGTGATGCCGGTCCTCAAGGGCAAGCTGGACGGGTTCTCCATGCGCGTGCCGACGCCGAACGTGTCGGTGGTGGACCTGGTGGCGCTGCTCGAGAAGCCGGCGACCGGCGAGGAGATCAACGCCGCGTTCCGCGCGGCTGCGGCCGGGCCGCTGAAGGGCATCCTGGCGGTCGAGGACGCGCCCCTCGTGTCGATGGACTACCGCGGCAACTCGAACTCGTCCATCGTGGACGCGGCGTACACGAAGGTCATGGACGGCGACTTCGCGAAGGTCCTCGCGTGGTACGACAACGAGTGGGCCTACTCGGTGCGCTGCATCGACCTCGCGCTGTACATGGCGAAGAAGGGGCTCTAGACAGGGACTCGGGGCTCGGGACTCGGGACTCGGGAGGGAGGCGTGACAGCGTGACGCCCGAATCCCGGATCCCGGACCCCGAGTCCCGGCCTTCCCCGCTGCTGCCAGTAGGGAGAACTGCCGTGGCCAAGCTGTCGATTCGCGATCTCGATCTCGGCGGGAAAAGGGTCTTCATCCGCGTCGATTTCAACGTGCCGATCAAGGAAGGGCGCATCAAGGACGACACGCGCGTCCGGGCGTCGCTCGCGACGATCCAGTACGCCCTCGAGCGGGGCGCGACCGTCATCCTGGCGTCGCACCTCGGGAGGCCGAAGGGCGGGCCCAGCCCCGAGTTCTCCCTCGCGCCGGTGGCAGCCCACCTCGGGACGCTGCTGGGCCGGCCGGTGACGTTCGCCTCCGACTGCGTGGGCGAGCCCGCGAGGCAGGCCGTCGCCGAGGCGCGGGCCCAGGGCAACAACGTGGTCCTGCTCGAGAACGTGCGCTTCCACAAGGAAGAAGAGAAGAACGATCCGGCGTTCGCGGCGCAGCTGGCCGAGCTGGCCGATCTGTACGTGAACGACGCGTTCGGATCGAGCCACCGCGCCCACGCCTCCACCGAGGGCATGGCAAAGCTCCTGCCGCAGGCGGCTTCGGGCTTCCTGATGGAGGACGAGCTGAAGTACCTCGGCCTCGCGCTGGAATCGCCCGAGCGGCCGTTCGTGGCGGTGCTCGGCGGCGCGAAGGTGTCGGACAAGATCGAGGTCATCGAGAACTTCCTGGGCCGCGTGGACGCCCTGCTCGTCGGCGGCGCGATGGCCTACACCTTCTTCAAGGCGAAGGGGCTGCCCGTCGGCAAGTCCCTCGTCGAGGACGATCGCCTCGACGCGGCGCGCGCCGTCATGGCCAAGGCGGCGGAGAAGGGCGTCCGGTTCGAGCTCCCGGTGGATCACGTCGTGGCCGAGAAGATCGAGGCGGGCGTGGCTGTCGAGACGCTGGCGGTGGGCGACCCGGCGATTGGAGATCGGATGGGCCTCGACATCGGCCCGAAGACCGCCGCCCTGTATGCGGGAATCCTCGCGACGGCGAAGACCGTGGTGTGGAACGGCCCGATGGGCGTGTTCGAGACCAGGCCCTTCGACACCGGGACCAACGCCGTGGCGAAGGCCGTCGCGGCGGTCAAGGGCACGACGATCATCGGCGGCGGCGACTCGGTGTCGGCGGTGTCGAAGGCCGGCGTGACGTCGCAGATCACGCACATCTCGACCGGCGGCGGCGCGTCGCTCGAGTTCCTGGGCGGCCAGACGCTGCCCGGGGTCGCGGCGCTGACCGAGAAGTAGGGCTGCGGCGCCCGGTCCTGAGCGAGCTCCTGCCGACGTCGCGGAGCGAGCCGACGGGCCCGGGGCAGCCCTGGAAGATGGGGCCCGGGGGCTTCAGCACCCGGGCCGTGAGCCCTCTTGTTCCTTGTCTCTTGTGCCTTGGCCCCTGGTGAGTAGCCGCCCATGCGCATTCCCGTACTGGCCGCCAACTGGAAGATGTTCAAGACCGTCGGAGAGACGGTCTCGTACTTGAAGGAGTTCTGCGCCCTCACCGCCGGCGTGAGCGGGGCCGAGATGGTGGTGGCGCCGCCGTTTACCGCCATTCGCGCGGCCTCCGAGGCGGCGAGGGGCTCGAACGTCGGCATCGCGGCGCAGGACTGCTACTGGGAGCAGGAAGGCGCGTTCACCGGCGAGATCAGCGTGCGGATGCTGAAGGACGCCGGAGCGTGCTACGTCATCGTCGGCCATTCGGAGCGGCGCCGGCTGTTTGGCGACACCGACGAGCGGGTCAACCGGAAGCTCGGGGCCGTGCTGGCGGCCGGCCTGACGCCCATCGTCTGCATCGGCGAGACGCTCGAGGAGCGCGACGCGGGGCGGACGCTGGCCGTGCTCGACAGGCAGGTCGAAGCCGGGCTGGCGGGGCTCACCCCGGCGCAGGTCGCGTCGCTGGTGATCGCCTACGAGCCCGTCTGGGCCATCGGGACCGGGCGCAATGCCACGCCCGCGCAGGCCGGGGAGGCCCACGCCCACATCCGAGGCAAGCTGGCCGCCACGTTCGGCGCCGAGGCGGCAGCGGCCTGCCGCATCCTGTACGGCGGAAGCGTCAAACCCGAGAACATCAAGGACTTGATGGCGATCGAGGACGTGGACGGCGCCCTGGTTGGGGGCGCGAGCCTGACCGTCTCGTCGTTTTTCGCGATTGTGAGCGGGGCGCAGTTGGTATAATAGGCGGATGCTCTACTACGTGCTGATCGTGCTGTACGTGATGGTGTGCCTGCTCCTCCTGACCGTGATCCTGCTGCAGCAGGGCCGCGCGGGGGACATTGCGAGCGCGTTCGGCGGCAGCAGCAGCCAGACGGTGTTCGGCGCCCGCTCGGGCGCGACCATGCTGACGCGGGCGACGACGGTGCTGGCGGTGCTGTTCATGGTCGGATCGCTCGGGCTGGCCATTGCGTTTCAGAAAGGCCCCTCCTCGGTCGTGAGCGGCGTGAAGCTGCCGTCCGCGCCGACGGCGCCGGCCGCGCCCGCGCCATCGACGCCGCCGGCTCCGGCCAAGTAGGAGAGGTCCGTTCGGCGTTCGCCCTCTTTGCGGAAGTGGCGGAACTGGCAGACGCACCAGCTTGAGGGGCTGGCGCTCGCAAGGGCGTGGGGGTTCGAATCCCCCCTTCCGCACCAGTTATCTTGCTGATAGGCAAGGAGTTACGGCTCGGTGAAAACCGAGCCGTTTTCTTTGCTCAATTTGAATGTAGGGAAGGGCGCGAGGCGACTTCCAGCGACACACCCTTTGCAGTCTTGATGGGTAGTGTCCCGTCAAGTGGTTGAAATTCGATCGCGTCTGTTCCTGAGTTCCTGAGTCCCGTCGGCGTGGACGGTGACGCGCCCGCGGACGGCAAGGGCACCGTCCGCCGGCGCTTGGAAAAC
>Ga0116178_10000120_pt1 | contig 63522 bp, 47 predicted proteins | sample AD_STIC12_MetaG_FD_89880 | JGI IMG/M metagenome (GOLD analysis project Ga0116178, IMG submission 89880) | Active sludge microbial communities of municipal wastewater-treating anaerobic digesters from USA - AD_STIC12_MetaG | ecosystem: Engineered > Bioreactor > Anaerobic > Digestate | place: USA...
GATCACGACGGGCTCCGCCTGCCACCTGGACGCGGGCATGATCCACGAGGCGCTCCACGACGAGGCGCTGCACGGCGCCAGTCTGCTCGTCATCGAGAACGTGGGCAACCTCGTGTGCCCCGCCGTCTACGACCTCGGTCAGGACTTCAACGTCGTCGCACTGGCGGTGACCGAGGGCGAGGACAAGCCCCTGAAGTACCCGGTCATGTTCCGGAAGGCCGACCTCGTCCTCGTCACCAAGACCGACCTCCTGCCCCATCTCGGCCTCAGCCTCGAGCTCCTCGACGACGCGATCGCCAGGGTGATGCCGGCGCCCGCCGTCTTCCGCGTGTCGGCCAGGACCGGCGAAGGCATGGATCGCTGGTTCGCGTGGCTCGACGCGCACCTCGCCTCGCGTCCCGGACCTGACCGCGCGCACGCCGCGTTCGGGCATCGGCACGGCTGACGCGGTGGCGCCAGGGCCGTCGGCGGCGAGCGCTGAGCAGCGTCGGGATGCGAACGGGCGTCAGCCGCCGGCGTCCGCGGTCGCGTCGGGCGCCGCCTCCGCGGAGGTGCCCAGGTCGAAACTGAAGCGGCTGCCGACGCCAGGCCGGCTCACGACCGAGACCGTCGAGCCGTGCGCCGAGACGATCATCTTGACGAGGGCGAGACCCAGGCCGGTCCCGCCGGCCTTGCGCGTCGCCGAGCCGTCGAGCTGGTGGAACGGTTCGAAGAGCTCGGGAAGGCGCTCCTCGCTGATGCCCGTTCCCGTGTCGGCCACCCAGAACCGTACGCCGCCTTCGACCGGCTTCGCACCGGCCTCGACGCTGCCGCCCGGCTGCGTGAACTTGATGGCGTTGTCGAGCAGCTGGGCCATGACCCACCGGAGGCGCTCGACGTCCCCGGTGACTGTCAGCCCGGCGGCGATCGGCCGGCACGCCAGGGCGATCCCCCGCGTCTCGGCCCGCGCCCGCGCGGCTGCGACGGCGCCCTCCACGAGGGGCCCGGCTGGGAACGGCGCCAGGCTCAGGGCCATTTCGCCCTTGGCGCCGGTGGCGAATTGAATCAGGTCGCCGACCAGCCGCTCGAGCTCAGCAACGCCCCGCCCCATGATCTCGACGGCCTGCTCCTGCTCGCCCGTGAGGGGCCCGAGCTCGCCGGCGGACAGCAGCGCGTGGAACCCCTTGATTTTCGTCAGCGGGGTCCGCAGCTCGTGCGAGACGTTCGAGATGAAGTCGCTCTTCAGCCGATCGAGCTCCGTGAGGCGGCGGTAGGCCCGCTCGAGTTCGCGCGTTCGTTCGGCGACGCGCTGCTCGAGCTGGGCGTTTGCCGCGCGCAGGGCGTTCTGGAGCTCCTGCACCTGCTCGACGCTGGCGAGCTCGAGCTGCTCCCGCGTCATCACGCGCTGCTCGAGGAGCACCTGTCCGAGCGTCTCCCGCATGCCCATGCGGGCGATCTCGCCCTGCCGCGCGAGCGCGTCCTCGAGCTGGGCTTCGGTGATGTAGCCCTTCTTCATCAGGAACTCGCCGAAGCGCGAGAGCATCGCGTCGCCCACGAACGGGGCGTCCGGCTCCACAGGCAGCACGCTCAGGGCCTGCCGCTCGGCAAGAACCGCCGCGAGGGCGAGGTCGACGCCGCAGTGCGGACACGAGACGAGGCTGGGCGCCACCAGGCGGTCGCATCGCGGGCAGGGCAGGCTCCCGCCCGGCTGCTCCGGAACCGGCGTGGCGAACCTCCCCTCTGGCGGCATGGCGCTCCCGCGGCTACTCGAGACTATCGGCCAGCGGGAAGGCGCTCAATAGTCGCCGGCCGGCCTACTCCAACGGCGCGAAGGCGGCAGTGAAGTGCCGGAGGGTCTTCGGCGCCGAAACAATCCGGTAGCCGCGCATCCGGCCCCGCAAGCCGGCGACCGCGATGACGGCCTCGGCGACGTAGTCCACGTGAGACTGGGTGTAGACCCGGCGCGGGATGGCGAGGCGCACGAGGTCCATCGGGCCGGGCCGCTCGCTGCCATCGGGCCTCAGGCCGAACATCACGGTGCCGATCTCGGCGCCCCGGATCCCCGCCTCGAGATAGAGCTCGTTCGCCAGGGCGATCCCCGGGTACTGCAGCGGCGGCACGTGCGGGAGGAGCGCGCGCGCGTCGAGGTAGATGGCGTGCCCGCCCGGCGGGCGGATAATGGGGACGTCCGCCCCGATGAGCTTCTCGCCGAGATACTCGATCGAACGTATCCGGTAGCGGAGGTACTCCTCCTCCACCACCTCCTCGAGGCCGCGGGCGATCGCCTCGAGATCGTATCCCGCCAGCCCGCCGTAGGTCGGAAACCCCTCGGTCAGAATCAGGAGGTTCCGGGCGGCCTCGGCCCATCCGGGATCGTTCATGGCCAGGAAACCGCCGATATTCGACAGGCCGTCTTTCTTGGCCGACATCGTGCAGCCGTCCGCCAGCGAGAACATCTCCTGCGCGATAGCCTTCGGCGAGCGCCCCGCCTGCCCGGGCTCCCGCGTCTTGATGAACCAGGCGTTCTCGGCGAACCTGCAGGCGTCGAGGAAGAGCGGTTTCCGGTACCTGTCGCAGATGCGGCGCACTCCGCGCAGGTTCTCGAGGGACACCGGCTGGCCGCCCCCGGAGTTGTTCGTGACAGTGACCATCACGAGCGGCACTCGTTCCCCGCGCGTCTCGAGCAGCCGCTCGAGCGCGCCGAGATCCATGTTCCCCTTGAAGGGATGGATGAGTCCCGGCACGCGCCCTTCCTCGATGACGAGGTCCAGCGCCTCGACGTCTTCGGCCTCGACGTTGGCCCGGGTGGTGTCGAAGTGGTTGTTGTTGGGCACGACCTGGCCGGGGCGCAACCGGGTCCGGAACAGGATGTGCTCCGCCGCCCGGCCCTGGTGGGTCGGAATGACGTGCGCGAACCCGGTCAGGTCCCTGATGACGGATTCGAATCGGTAGAACGAACGGCTGCCGGCGTAGGACTCGTCGGCCTGCATGATGGCGCTCCACTGCGCAGCCGACATCGCTCCGGTGCCGGAGTCGGTCAGAAGGTCGATGAGCACGTCCTCGGCGTGCAAGCGGAACACGTTGTAGCCGGCCCGGACGAGGGCCTCCCGGCGCTCTTCCCTGGTGGTGAACTTCACCGCCTCCACCGACTTGATCCGGAACGGCTCGATGATCGTTCTGTAGGGCATCCTCGCCCTCCCTGGGGCGCTGGCACTTTAGCACAGGCCGTTCGGCGCCGAAGGATCCCGGCATGCCTCCCTCCGGCAGGCGCGGCGGCGCCCGGCCGGGCAGTGGGTGTCACCTTCGCGCCTTGCGCTGCATCCTTGTGAACGGAGCGGACCATGCCTCTGTTCGAATTTCGCTGCAAGTCCTGCGGTCAGCACTTCGAGACGCTGGTGATCGGGAGCCGGACGACCGTCTGCCCTCGCTGCGACAGCGCGGACCTGGAGAAGCAGGCCTCGAGGTTCGGGGTCGGCGGCCCCGGCGGGGATCGCTCGGCCGGGCACTCCCGCCCGTCCTGCTCGACCGGCGGCGGTTGAGGCTTCTAATCCCACCGGGCCGTGAGCCCGGTCCATCGACCGACTGACCTCCGCGGCGCGCGCGGCCCCTGGCCGCCGGGCGTGGCGGCCGATCCCGCTGGGCGTGTAGAATCCTTCGAACTGGAGTCACACGCCCATGAAACGCCTGGCCCTGTTGCTCGCGTGCGCGGCCGCCGCCGCAATCGCCACGCCAACCGTCACGCTGCACTCGCAGGCCCCCGCGGCGGGCGAGTCACGGCTGCTCCGCTTCCCGGCCATCCACGGCAATCGAATCGTGTTCACGTACGCGGGGGATCTCTACACGGTACCCGCCGCAGGCGGCACGGCCCGCCGGCTGACCAGCGACATCGGCTTCGAGATGTTCGCGCGCTTCTCGCCGGACGGCGAGCGGCTGGCCTTCACGGGCCAGTACGACGGCAACACCGAGGTCTACGTGATGCCCTCCGACGGCGGCGTGCCGAAACGCGTCACGTACACCGCCACGCTGGGCCGCGACGATGTGTCGGACCGGATGGGGCCGAACAACATCGTGATCGGGTGGAAGAACGCGACCCAGATCCTGTTCCGGTCCCGGCGGACGGAGTGGAACGACTTCCGCGGCCAGCTCTACCTCGCCTCGGTCGACGGGGGCCCCATCGAGGAAGTGCCCCTTCCCCGCGGCGGCTTCGGCATGTTCTCGCCCGACGGCCGCCAGTTCGTCTACAACCGCGTGTTCCGGGAATTCAGAACCTGGAAGCGTTATCGCGGCGGACAGGCCGACGAGGTCTGGCTGCACGACTTCGCCGCGAAGACGACCACGAACCTGACGAACAACCCGGCCCAGGACATCATCCCGATGTGGAGGGGATCGAAGGTCTACTTCGCGTCCGACCGGGGCGACCGCGGACGGATGAACCTCTACAGCTACGACCTCGCCACCAGGCAGACGAAGGCGCTGACGTCGTTCGCCGAGTTCGACGTCAAGTTCCCTTCGCTCGGTGACGCGGCCATCGTCTTCGAGAACGGCGGCTGGATCTACCGCCTCGACCTGGCGACCGAGCGCGTGGCCAGAGTCCCCATCGTCATCCGGGAGGACTTCGACGGCGGTCGCGGCGCGATCGTGGACGTCAGCCGGAGCATCACGACCTCGGACATCGCCCCGGACGGAAGCCGGGCGCTCTTCGGGGCGCGGGGAGACGTGTTCACGGTGCCCGCGAAACACGGGCCCACCCGCAACCTCACGCGAACGCCAGGCGTCCACGAGCGTGATGCCAGATGGTCGCCGGACGGGCGGTGGGTCGCCTACATCTCGGACGCCACGGGCGAGGACGAGATCTACGTGGCGCCGCAGGACGGGCGCGGCGCGGCGGCGCAGGTCACGTCCGGGAACGCCAACTACATGTACCAGCCCCTGTGGTCGCCCGACAGCAAGAAGCTGCTGTGGGCCAATCGGCAGCAGCAGCTGCACGTCGTGGACGTCGCCACCAAGGCGGTGACTCGCGTGGCGGAGTCGGCGGCGTTCGAAATCCGGGACTACGCGTGGTCCCCCGATAGCCGGTTCGTGGCTTACGCGAAGCCCGAGGTGCAGGGCCCGCAGCGGATCTACCTCTACTCCCTCGACAGCAGGCGGACCATCGCCGCCACCGACGCCTGGTTCGGCTCTTCCAGCCCGGCGTTCAGCCCCGACGGCAAGCTGCTCTTCTTCGTGTCGGCCCGCAGCTTCAGCCCGACCTACGGCCAGACCGAGTTCGAGCACATCTACGCCGACATGTCCCGCATCTACTTCGTCACGCTCGCGAAGGACACGAAGAGCCCCTTCGCGCCCAAGAGCGACGAGGTGAAGCTGAAGGACGAGGCAACGCCCGCGGATGCGAAGCCCGGGGAGGCGAAGCCTCCCGGCGCGGGCGCCGCGGACGCGAAGGCGGCGCCGCCCGGCAGAGACGACGGCGCCCCGGCCCTGAAGGTGGACGAGGACGGGCTGATGGAGCGGATCGGCGTCGTCCCGACGCCGCCGGGCACCTACCGATCGCTGGCCCCGGCGGGCAACCGGATCTACTACGTGCGCACGAACGCACGCGAGGCGCCCGCGCTGTACGTCTACGACCTGGAGAAGCAGGCGGAGACGCAGATCGGAGCGGGGCTCGGCTTCGCGCTCTCGGCCGACGGCAAGAAGATGCTGCTCGTCCAGCAGGGCCAGCGCTACGCGATCATCGACGCGCCGACCGGCAAGGCCGAGCCGCGCGAGTTCCTCGATCTGGGCGACCTGAAGGTCACCCTCGATCGCCGCGCCGAGTGGCGGCAGATCTTCCACGAGTCGTGGCGGCAGATGCGCGACTTCTTCTATGCGCCGAACATGCATGGCGTGGACTGGCCCGGCGCCCGGCGCACGTACGAACCCCTGCTGGCGCACGTCAACCACCGCGCCGATCTCACGTACGTCATCGGCGAGATGATCGGCGAGCTGAACGCGGGACACGCGTACGTGGGCGGGGGCGACCTGCCCCGCCTCGAGCGCGTGCCGATGGGGCTGCTGGGCGCGCGACTGGAGCGGGACCCGCAGTCGAAGGCGTTCCGGATCACCCGGATCCTGAAGGGGCAGAACTGGGACCCCGCGCTCCGCTCCCCGCTCACCGACATCGGCGTGGACGCGAGAGTCGGCGACTACATCCTGGCGGTCGACGGCCGGCCCACGGCCGCCCTCTCCGACATCTGGGAAGCCCTCGTCGGGAAAGCCGGCAAGCAGGTAACGCTCTCGCTCAACGCGAGGCCCTCGATGGAGGGCGCGCGCGAGACGGTCGTGGTTCCCGTCGAAGACGAACGCGGCCTCTACTACTTCAACTGGGTCCAGGGCAACCTGGAGAAGGTCGCGAAGGCCACCGGCGGCCGGGTTGGCTACATGCACATTCCGGACATGGGCGTCCCGGGCCTGAACGAGTTCGCCAAGTACTTCTATCCGCAGACCGAGAAAGAGGCGATGATCGTCGACGTCCGAAGCAACGGCGGCGGCAACGTGTCGCCGATGATCATCGAGCGGCTGCGGCGCGAGCTGGTCATGGTGAACATCGCGCGGAACGGCAACCCGCAGGCGAACCCGGGCGCGATGATCCTCGGCCCGAAGGTGCTGCTGGCCGATGAGTTCTCGGCCTCAGACGGCGATTTGGTGACCTACCGCTTCAAGACGCACAGGATTGGCCCCGTCATCGGCAAGCGGACCTGGGGCGGCGTCGTCGGCATCCGCGGGACGCTGCCCCTCCTGGACGGGGGCGTGCTGAACCGTCCGGAGTTCTCGCGGTACGACGTCGCCGGGAAGAGCTGGGTCATCGAGGGCGTGGGCGTCGAGCCGGACATCGAAGTGGACAACGACCCGGCGCGTGAGTACGCCGGCGAGGACCAGCAGCTGGACAAGGCGATCGAGGTCATCCTCGACCTGATGAGGACGAACCCGGCAAAGCTGGCGCCGCCGCCCCCGCTGCCGATCAAGAAGTAGGCGGCCGTGCCCGAACGCGACGGAGACGCGCGCTGGCGCGCCGCGCCGGCGCGCGTCCTGGGCCGGCTGGCGCGCCACGAGACGCTGCTGTGGTGGCTTCACAGCGCGTACGTGCTGGCGCTCGGCGTCGGCATCATGTGGCTCGGGTCGCGCAACTTCGCGTGGCTGCGCTATTCCGGCTTCTACCTGCTCGCCATCGCGGTCCTCAGCCTCCTGCTCGCCGACGTGGTCAACGTCCGGGCGGGCGTCTGGTGGGGCCGGGCGCGCCTCGCGGTCAACTACGTCAACAAGAACCTCTATCAGCAGCTGCTCTTCTTCATCCTGCCCACCTACGCGGCCAGCGCCACGTTCGGCTCCCGTAACGTGGTGTTCGTCGCGGTCCTCGCCGCCGCGGCGGTGACGTCCACGCTCGATCTCGTCTACGACCGGGTGCTGTCGGTGCGGCGCGGCTTCGCGGCCGCCTTCTTCGCGTTCAACGTGTTCGCCGTGGTGAACCTGGCGCTGCCCGTCATGCTCGGAACGAGCACGAGGGACTCGCTTCCGATCGCGGCGGCCGCGTCGGCCGCGGGCCTGGTGGCGATCGCATGCCGGGGCCGGCGCCTGGTGTGGTGGCTGGGGCCCGTAGCGGCAGCGGCGCTGCTGGTCTTCTGGGCGGCGGACATCGTCCGTCCCTTCGTACCTCCTGCCCCGCTGAGGCTGGAAACGACGCGCTTCGGCACCAGCATGAACCGCGCGACACTGCTGGTGACGGAGCCGTTGCCGGCGCTGCCCGAGGGCTTCGCGGGCCGGGTCTACGCCTCGACGGCGCTGCGCGCGCCGCTTGGCCTGAAGGAGCGCGTGATGCTGCAGTGGTCCCGCGACGGCAGGCTGCTCCGCTCCTCGGCCGGCTACGGCGTGTCGGGCGGCCGGCAGGGCGGGTTCCGCCTCTGGAGTACGGTGGCGATCGCGCCGTCCTCAGGGCGCGGCCCGCTCACGCTGGAGGTGGTCACGGAGGCGGGCCAGCTCGTCGGCCGCGCCAGTCTCCCGTCGGCCCGCTGACGACGTCTCCGCTGCGCTGCCTCGAAAGCTGACACCCCTGCCGCGTCTCCAGACAGCCTCTTTCCGCGGCCTGCCGCGGCGGCGCCCCGCGCCCGGGACGGGGCGTGTACCGTCGCGAGGCGAACGCCCCCGGCGGCGTGCCCCGAAACCTCACACAACGTGTAGCCCGGCCGGCCGCGGGCCACACTCCGCGTAGCGCGGCGCGGGGCGACGCCGCGGCAAACGCGCGAAATTCGGCCACAAACCATCGACTGCCTCGTTCTCGTCCGCCTGGCACGGCTCTTGAGACACCGGGTGGACGAGAACGAGGCGATCGGATGCTCAATCGCACTACCACGCCCCATATGTCAGGAGCCGCTCCGACAGCCGAGACGGCCAGGACGGCTTCGCAGCTCCGGACACGCTTCATGGTGCTGGTCCAATCGCCGCTGCGCGCCGGCCTGCTCCGCTACCTCGGGGCGCGGCCGTACGAGACCTACGACGTCGAGGCGCTCATGCAGACGTTCGGCCGCATCCGCGTCGACGTCGTGAACTGCCTGCGCGAACTCGTCAGCGCGGGCGTCGTCCGCGCCGTCAGCGCGGACCCGGTGCTCTACCAGATCGCGCGGCCGCCGGATCCCGACTACGCCCGCCTCGTGGAGGACTTCCTGGCGGACCGGCCCGGCGAATCCGCAGAAGACCGGTCGCCCGCAATCCAGCGCTTCCGCGAGATGATCGGCCGCGACGAGAAGATGATGGTCATCTTCGAGTCGATCCGCACCGTCGCCAAGACGGACCTGTCCGTGCTGATCCTCGGGCCCACCGGGTCGGGGAAGGAAGTCGTCGCCCGGATCATCCACGAGCTGAGCAGCCGGCAGCACCAGACGTTTCAGGCTGTGAACTGCGCGGCGCTGCCCGACTCGCTCTTCGAGTCGGAGGTCTTCGGGTACGAGCGCGGCGCCTTCACGGGCGCCTTCGAGCGCAAGCCCGGGCGCATCGAGCTCGCGAACCACGGCACGCTCTTCCTCGACGAGGTCGGCGACCTCTCGCCGATGGCGCAGGCGAAGCTGCTCCGGGTGACCGAGGAGCACCGCGTCGAGCGGCTGGGCGGGCGGACGAGCATCGAGGTGGACTTCCGCCTCATCTGCGCGACGAACCGTCCGCTCGAGGCGCTGGTGGGCGACGGGACGTTCCGCGAGGACCTGTACTACCGCCTCAACGCGTTCGCCATCCGGCTGCCCGCGCTGCGCGAGCGCCCGGCGGACATCCCCGTCCTCGCCGACCGCTTCCTCGCGAGGTTCTGCGCCAGCCAGGGCCTGCCTTTGGACGCGCGCCGGCTTGCCCCCGACGCGCTGCAGCTCCTCGTCGCATACCCGTGGCCCGGCAACATCCGCGAGCTCGAGACGACCGTCTCGCGCGCGGCCCTCTCGGCGCGCGACGGCCTCGTCCGGGCGAAGGACCTGCAATTCCTCCATCCCGTCACCGCGGCCGCCAGGCCGGACGCGCCGCTCCTCGTGCCGCTGCGCGACGTCGAGCGCGACCACATCCGGCGCGTGCTCGACGCGCTGCAGTGGAACAAGAAGCGCGCGGCCCAGGTCCTCCAGATCAGCCGCGAGACCCTCTACCGCAAGATCGCCGACTTCGCCCTCGCCCAGGAGAAGCGCACGTGACACCGGCCGCCGGCTGCGGTTCGGGTGTGAACAGGGCCTTCGTGGCAGCCGTGTTCGTCCTCGGCGTCGCCGCCCTGGGGGACGCCCTGTGTTCGCTCCACCGCGCGCCGGTGTCCTACCTGTGGATCATCCTGGCGGTGCTGACGATCGGCTCGGATGCGCTGGCCGCCAAGTACGAGAAGTACCTCACCATCCCCGGCCTGGTCGCCCACGTGTCGCCGTCCGAGATCTTTCTTTTCCTGCTCATCCTGCTCTTCGGGGGCGCGCCGGCCGTCGCGACCGTGGCGCTCGGGGGCCTGGCGTTCCGGCTCGCGCGGGAGCGCCAGCGAGATCGCAGCTCGCCCTGGCACGCTGACAAGGAAAAGGCGCTGGCCCATGCCGCGTTCAACCTCGCGGAACCGGCCTTGTCCGTGTGGGTCGCTTCGAGGTGCTACGTCTGGTCCGGCGGCCCCGTCCCGCTCGGGGCCAGCGGCGCCTCCGTCGCCGACGTCGCGTTTCCCGCGCTCGCCATGGCCGTGGCCTACTTCGTGATGAACGGCGGGCTGAACGCCGTCGCAGAAGCCACCTCCACGAAGCAGCCTCCGCTGGTCCTGTGGCGCAAGTACCTGCGCGATGTCAGCGTCAACTACTTCAGCAACGCCTCCATCGCCGTCGTCCTGGCCGTCAACCTGACGACGGCCGGCGCTAGCGCCGGTCTCCGGGTGCTCGTCGTCGTGGCGCCGCTGGTCCTTACGCCCTACTCCAGTCTGTGGCTCTCGCGGCGCCGGCTGGAAGACCAGGCTGCCTACGTCAAGAAGATGGAGGAGCTCCAGGAGCGGCTCGTTGAGACGCTCGGCATGACGGCCGAAGCGCAGAACCCGGGCCGCTCCCTCAGCCACATCCGCCGCGTCAGAAAGGCCGCCGTCAGGCTTGCTCGGCAGATGGGTATCTCGGACCCCCGGGAGCAGAGGGCGATCGCCTTCGCGGGGCTGCTGCACGATTTCGGGAAGCTCAAGGTGCCGGAGCACATTCAGAAGAAGCCGGGCAGGCTCACCCCTGACGAATACGAGATCATGAAGACGCACACGACCCTCGGCGCCGACATGGTGTCGAGGATCGGCTTCGACCTGCCGCTGGCGCCGCTCATCCGGCACCACCACGAGAACTGGGACGGAGCGGGGTACCCCGACGGCCTGCGCGGCGAGGCGATTCCCATCGGCGCCCGCATCCTCTCGGTGGTGGACTGCTACGACGCGCTGCGCGAGCGGCGGCCGTACCGGCTGGGCATGACCCATGACGAAGCCATGGCCATCGTCCGGGAGCGCGCCGGCACGATGTACGATCCCGCAGTCGTCCGGGCGTTCGAAGCCATCAAGGACGACGTGCGCCACGAGCCGTACGACGCGGACGACGCCGAATCCGCTGACGCCCCGCCGAGCGCCCCGGCCAGCGCGGTGCCCGATGCTGACGATGTCCGCCCGCTCCCGATCGAACTGCGGCTTTCGGACACCGCCACTCTCGTGCAGCTGCACCGGGCGCTGACCTGCCTCGCGCCCGCCGCCGGAGTGAGCGAGACGTGCGAGATCGTCGCGCGCCATCTCCTGAAGCTCGCGCCGGCCGGGCTGGTGGTCTTCTACCGGCGGGACGAAGCAGCCGACCAGATGATCGCGGTCTACGCGTCCGGCTTCGGCGAGGCCCTCGCGCGCGGCGTGAGGATCCCCATCGGCCAGAAGCCCACGGGGTGGGTGGCCGCGCGGGGGCAGTCGCTGCTCAACGGCGACCCCTCGCTCGATCTCGAGGACCGCCTGGACGGCCTCGAGCCGAAGTTCAGGAGTCTGCTGAGTCTGCCGCTCAAGCTCGCCGGCACGACGCTCGGCGTCGTGACGCTCTACTCCCTGCGGAGCCGCGCGTTCCGCGAGGAACAGCGCCAGGCCATCGAGCTCGTGAGCGACGCGGTAGCGGCGGCTTTCGACCGGGCGGTGCGGACGGAGCGCAGCCGATCCCGGCGCCGCGACGCCGGTGCGCCCTGTCCGTCCGGCGCCGGCACCTTCTGCGATCTGCTCGCCGCCGACGAAGGCGACGAGCCGGGCCGCACGCGCGCGGTGCTCTTCGTGAAGTGCGCGGGCGACGAGGCCCTGATGCTGCAGGCCAAGATGGCCGTGGGCCGCGCCACGCGCGTCGCGGATCTGATCTACAGCCCGTCCGAGAGCGCGCTGGTCGTGCTGATGCGGGACTCCGACCCTTCGGCCGGGGCCCTGGTGAGCGCCCGCGTCGCATCCGCGCTGCCGGCCGACATCGTTCCGCCCTCTGACCCGGATTCGCTGCTGAGAGTCGGCTTCGCGAGCAGTCCGCACGACGGGCTCCGCTGGAAAGACCTGGTGGACGCCGCCGAGCGCCGGGCCGCGTCGCCGGCGCCCCCCGCCTTCGCGCCTGCGCCGGTCTTGGCGGATGCCGGCGAGCGAGGAGCGCAGTGATGCCGGGCGCGGGCCAGTCGGCTGCCGTTCGGACCGGTTGGGGGCGCTACGGCGAGCGCTCGGGGTTCAGCGCACTGCCCCCGCTCGTCCAGCTCGGCGTCGTGCTGACCACGGTGGCGGCGGCCGTCACGGTCGTCGGCGGCGTCAGGGCCTTCGATGCCAGCCCCTGGCCGATACTGGCCGGGCTGTTCCTGCTGTCGATCCTCACGAACGCCGTCAGGATCGAGCTGCCGCTGGTCCGGGGCGGCGCAGCGATCTCTCTCTCGTACGTGACCAGCATCCTGTCGATTCTCCTCGTGGGCCCGTGGCCCAGCGTGCCGCTGGCCGTGGCTGGTGCCTGGAGCGGGAGCGCGTTCCGCGAGCGGGACGCCAGGTCCTGGTACCGCACCCTCTTCTCGCTGGGCACGACCGCACTGAGCGTCGCGGCGGCCGGCCTCGTGTGGCGCGGCATGGCCGGGCTGCTGCCGCCGGCGTTCTGGTCCGGGCTGGCGTCGGTCATGGGAGGCGCGACGGCGTACTTCTTCGTCAGCAGCGGCCTCGTCGCCCTGGTGATCGCCGCGTCGGCCGGCCGCGAGACGCGCGCCGCCGTCGAAGCGCGGATCGTGGCGCGCGCGCCGGGCTACTTCATCGGCGCCGCCGCGGCCTTCCTGATCGCGGAGGTCGTCAAGGGGGAGCGCCACTGGTGGGTGGTGGCTTTCGCGGCGCCGGCGTTTCTGATCTACCGCAGCTATCGGGCGCACGTGGACCGCCTCGCCGCCGAGCGGCGGCAGGTCGAGGAGATGTCCGACGTCCACCTCTCGATGATCCGGGCGCTCGCCCTCGCCATCGAGGCGAAGGACAGCACGACGGAAGCGCAGATGCAGCGGACCCAGGTCTACGCGGAAGGCCTGGCCCGCGCGCTGGCGCTGGCCGAAGGCGACGTCCAGGCGGTCAAGATGGCGGCCCTGCTCCACGACATCGGCAATCTGGCCGTTCCCGAGCACATCCTGTCGAAACCCGGCCGCCTGACCTACGACGAGTACGACCGGCTCAAGATCCACCCGCGGGTCGGCGCAGACATCATCGCGTCGGTTCCGTTCCCGTACAGCGTCGCTCCGCTGGTGCTCGCGCACCACGAGCGGTGGGACGGGCGGGGCTACCCGTCCGGCCTCAAGGGCGAGGAGATCCCCCTTGGTGCGCGCGTCCTGGCTGTGGTGGACTGCTTCACGTCCATGCTGACGGAGCGCCCCTACCGGCCCGCGCGCACCTACGCCGAGGCCATCGCCACGGTGCGCGAGAACGGGGGCTCGACGCTGGACCCGGGCCTTGTCGAGAAGTTCATCGAGATCCTGCCGGCCATCGAATCGCAGATCCGCCGGGACGAGCCTCCGGCGTCCGAGCGCGCGCGCCCCGGATCGTCGGCCGAGCCGGACGGGCCCAAGACCGCCCTGGCCGACATCGCCGTCGCGCACCGCGAGGAGCACGTGCTCCGGGACATCGGGCAGTCGCTCAGCGCGTCGCTCCGCCTGTCGGACGCCCTGTCGCTCATCTCGACGCGGCTCATCAGCATGATGCCGCTCGACGCCTGCGCGCTGTTCCTGTTCGAGCCGATCTCGGGGCTCCTGATGTGCGCCCACGTCGTCGGATCGCACCAGGACGCGATCCGCGGGCTGACGGCCGGCAGCGTCGAGGGGCTCGCGTCGCAGCTGCCGATGGCGCCCGCCTCGGTGCTCGGCGCCCCGGTCAGCCTCCAGTCCGTGGCCGTCGCCCCCCTCGCCACCGAGGCCGGCACGCTCGGCGCCATCGCGGTGTACGACGTGGAACGCGGGGTGTACACCGCCGACCACCGCCGCTTCCTCGCGCGCGTGGCGAGCCACGCCTCGAACGTGATCGCCAACGCCCTGGTCTTCGAACAGGCGCAGGAGCAGTCGCTCACCGACGTCCTCACCGGGCTGCCCAACCGCCGGAACTACGAGCAACACCTGGAGCAGGAGATCGCCCGCGTGCGGCGGCATGGCGGCCAGCTCTCGCTGCTCGTGCTGGACATGGACGAGTTCAAGTCGATCAACGACGAATTCGGCCACCAGGCCGGCGACAGCGCGCTCCGCGAGGTCGCCCGCGTACTGCGCGCCAGCCTGCGCATCTACGACATGAGCGCCCGGCTGGCTGGCGACGAGTTCGTCATCGTCCTCGGCGACTGCGACGCCGTCCAGGCCGAGCGCCGCCGCATCGACATCCAGCGCGCAGTCGCGGCGCTGTGGGTCGAGCCGATTCCCGGACGCGTCGTGCGGCTCTCGGCCAGCGTGGGCGCCGCCACGCTGCCCGACGACGCGGACACGGCGGACGGGCTGTTCGAGACCGCGGACCGCCGGATGTACCGCGACAAGGCCCGCCGCAAGCGCCTGGAATCCCAGCACCGGTCCCTGGTGACCGACGCCCTCTGGCAGTAGCCGCGCGCTGCCGCGCCGGGCGCGGCGCCTTCCGGTTCGGAGCGATCACGGCCTCCGCTCGGGCCGACGGGCCGGCCGCCCGGCTCTCGTACGGCAAACCGCCCGGCAGCCGGGCGGGTCCGGCGTGCCGGGCGCGACGGTTGCCGGCCTGGCCCTCCCGGGTCCAGGGCCCCGGTCCTTCTCTATCCCTCCCAGGGCAGGCCCTGCTTCCCGAAGTGCCCGTAGTTCGTCGTCGAGCGGTAAATCGGCCGAAGCAGGCCGAGGCGATCGATGATCGCCCGTGGCCGGAAGTCAAAGGTCTTCACCAGCGCGGCCGCCGCCCGATCGTCGCCGGTGCCGAAAGTGTCCACTTTGATCGAGACCGGCTGCGCCATGCCGATGGCGTACGCCACCTGAATCTCGGCCCGCTTGGCAAGCCCCTGCTTGACGATCTGCCGCGCGACGAAGCGGCAGAAGTACGCGCCTGACCGGTCCACCTTCGACGGGTCCTTGCCGCTGAAGGCGCCGCCGCCGTGCCGCCCGGCGCCGCCGTAGGTGTCCACGATGATCTTGCGGCCGGTGACGCCGCAGTCGGCCGACGGGCCGCCGAGGACGAAGCTCCCCGTGGGGTTGACGAGGACCTCGACGTCCTTGGTGAACCAGGAACCGAGCACGCGCGGCGCCAGCGTGTGCCGGACGTACTCCGCGATGGTGTCCCGTGCCGCGCCCTGTCGGTGCTGCGTCGACACCAGCACGTGCGACACGCGGACCGGCGCGCCGTTCTCGTACACGACCGACACCTGCGACTTGGCGTCGGGCCGCAGCCAGGCGCAGCGCTCCGTGCCGGCCCGGCGGTCGTCGGCGAGCCCGCGCGTGAGCCGGTGCGCCAGGAGGACCGGCAGCGGCATCAGTTCCGGGGTTTCGTCAGTCGCGTAGCCGTACATCATGCCTTGATCGCCGGCGCCCTGCTCCTCGGCCACGGCGCGGCTCACGCCCTGGTCGATCTCGGCCGACTGGCGGCTGATTGCGATGAGCACCTGGACGCCGTCCGCGTTGAACGCCTCCGCCGGATCGACGTAGCCGATCCCGCGGATCGTCTCCCTGACGATGTCCTCGTATGGAACGCGCCCCTTCGAGCTGATCTCGCCGCCGAGGACGACGAGATTGTTCTTGCACATCACCTCGCAGGCGACGTGGCTGTCCGGATCCTGCTCGAGGTACTTGTCGAGGACCGTGTCGGCGATGAGGTCGCAGACCTTGTCGGGATGCCCTTCGGAGACGGACTCCGAGGACACGGTGTACGGCAGATGCTCCATGGTCTCCTGGCCTTTCTTCCAGAAACAGCAAAGGCTCGCCGACGTGCCGTCGCGAGCCCAGCCGCGACTTAGATAGTTCCAGGGGCGGTTCGAGACCGGCCTGGCGCGGCCCATCAAGTCGGGGAAATCGCCGCCTTCCTATCGCCCCACTATGGCTGGCGCGCCCGCGGGATGTCAAGCGCGCCGTTTGTTATCATGAGACGGCGCGGGCTCGGGGCGGCCCGCGCCTTCGGAGGCATTGCATGAAGAGCCGTTGGTGGGTGTGGGTGGCGGCAGTCGCGCTGACGCTGGGCTCGGCCGTCTATCAGCGGATGACAGGCCCAACGAACCCGGCTCGGGGCACGGTGACGATCGGCGGTCGGGAGCACCGGCTGCGCCTCACGCGGACCCACCCCGGCGCCGGGGACCAGCCCGTGGTGCTGACGGTGCCCGATCGGGACGTCGGCGGCCGCGTCGCCTGGAGGCGCTATCCCACCACCGACGCCTGGCAGGTCCTGCCGCTGGAGCGAGACGGCGACACCCTTCGGACGGCCCTCCCCCACCAGCCGGTTGCCGGCAAGCTGGAGTATCAGGTGCTGCTCGAGCGCGGCAGCGAGCGGGCGGTATTCCCCGGGCGTCCCGCCATCACGCGCTTCCGGCAGGACGTGCCCGCCGGCGTGCTGATCCCCCACGTGGCCGCCATGTTCCTCGCGATGCTCTTCTCAACGGCGGCAGGCCTTGGCGCGCTCGCCCGGCACAAGCAGGCCGGGCGCGACGCCCGCATCTGCATGGTCCTGATGTTTCTGGGCGGGTTTGTCCTCGGCCCCTTGATGCAGTACTACGCCTTTGGCGAATGGTGGACCGGCGTGCCGTTTGGGTGGGATCTGACGGACAACAAGACGCTGATGGCGTTCGCGGCCTGGCTGTGGGCCGCCTGGCGGATGCGCCGCGGCGGCGAGGCCCGAACGGCGATCGTCCTCGCCTCGGTGGCGACGCTCATCGTGTTTGCCATCCCGCACAGCACATGGGGCTCCGAATACAAGTGGGAGGCGCAGGGTTCCTGAGCGCGCCGGCTGCATGACGACCCGGCGCCGGCGCCGCTCCCTGCGCCAGATGAGGCGGCGCCGAGCCTAGTCCGGGGCCTGCTCCGCGCCGCGGCCGACCACGGCTGCGTCGACCGCCGCCGTGTTGCGCGCAGTGGCGGCCTCAACGGCCTGAAGGAGCCGCGCCTGGCGCTCCACCGGTTCTGGGCCCTCGATCTCCCTTGCAGACCGGACGCCGAGGTCCTTGAACCGCCTGGCGGCCGGCAACACCCGGCTCTCGAGGGATGCCACGGCTGCGTTGTGCGCCTGCACGGCGGAATCGAGCTTTCGCTGCAGGTCGCCGAGGTGATCGAACATCGTGCACAGGCGCTCGTACAGGTCCCGCCCCAGGGCGCTGATTTCCTGCGCGTTCGCCGCCAGCTTCTCCTGCGTCCACCCGTAGGCGACCGTCCGCAGCAGGGCGAGAAGCGTCATCGGGCCAGCCAGGAACACGCGCCGCTCCACGCCGTACTCGAACAGCCCCGGATCGTGCTGGAGCGCGGCGCTGAAGAACGCCTCCCCCGGCAGGAACAGCACCACGAAATCCGGCGTCCGTTCCAGGTGCTCCCAGTAGCCCTTGCCGCCCAGCTTGCTCACGTGAGCCCGCACCTGGCCGGCGTGGTCGCGCAGCCGGGCCTCGCGCACGTCGGCCTCCGAGGCGTCGACGGCCTCGAGATACGCCATGACGGGGGCCTTCGCGTCCACAACGATGCTGCGCCCGCCGGGCACCGTGACAATGAGGTCGGGGCGGAGCACCAGCTGGTCGCCGTCGATCGTCGGCTGCACTTCGAAGTCGCAGTACTGTTCCATCCCGGCAAGTTCAACCACGCGGCGCAACTGGACCTCGCCCCATCGGCCGCGGACCTGCGGCGCGCGCAGCGCCTGCACGAGCCTGCGGGTTTCGGCCTCGAGCTGCCGCTGCGTTTCGCCGAGCGACGCCAGTTGGGCCGACGTCTGGCCCCGCTCCTGCTGTCGCGCCGATTCGACGGATGCCAGCGTGGACTCGACTTTTCCCAGGGCGGCCTTGACCGGCTCGAGCGCCGAAGAGATGCGCACCTGGCGCTCGGCGAGATCCTGCTGCGCGCCGCTGGCAATCGCCTCCAGTCTGGCTGACGCCAGCTCGAGGAAACGCCGCGCGTTGGCGTCGAGCGTGTCGGCGGAAACGGCGGCAAACGCCTCCTTCAGACGCTGCTCGGCGTCCCGGTAGGCGGCCAGGCGTTCCTCGTGGGCCTCGCGGTCCTTGGCAAGCTCCGCGCTGAGCCGGCTCTCCCGGCTCCGGACCTCCAGCAGCGCGTCCGCCGACGCCTTCAGATCGTGGGCGAGGGCCGCGCTCGCTCGCTGGAGTTCGGCGATGCGGCCTTCGAGCGCGCGGGCCGCCTCGGCCGACGCCTCGCGCTCCGCCTCCAGCGTCGCCTCCAGGCGCGCGCGGGCCGCCATCGACGCGGCCAGGGCCTGCCCTGCACGAGCCTCCGCCTCGGCCGCGGCGAGGGCCGCCGCCTGGCGTTCGCGCGAACGGACACGCAGCGCACCGGCCAGCCAGCTGATTGCCGCCCCGACGAGCAGGCCGGCGAAGGCCGCCACGAGGACATCGACGGCAACCGTCATGGCCCGATGATGGCCCGGCCCGGACGCGGGGTCAAGCGTGCGCCCGCCGTGGCGGGCGCCCGAGTCGCGGGCCGCCGCGCCGAGCAGCTCGGTGTGGCCGATTGCCCCGCCTGGGGCAGAACGCACCGCCTGTCGAAGCCGCCAGGAACCCGATTTCGTCACGTGGCGCCGGATTGCCGCGCATTCCGGCATCGACGCACCGGCACGCTTCTTGTTGCAGTCCTGGTGTCCGCGCGATCACCCGGAAGGCGGACGGGGCACGGTGCCGATCATGACGGTCGGGCGCCTCTTGTGGCCGGGTGCGCAGGAAGGTAGGAATACTCGTATGACGCGTCGCTCTCTCGTATCGCTCGTCGGGGGCCTTGCGCTTCTCGCGGCGGCCGCGGTGCCGTCGTTCGCGGGCTCCATCCAGGCGGGTGCCCCCGCCAAGCACGCCAAGCCGGCGGCGACAGCAGCCGCGAAGCCAGCTGAACTGCTGGATCTCAACACCGCGACGAAGGAGCAGCTGGCTGCCCTTCCGGGCATTGGTGAGGCGTACGCCCAGAAGATCATCGAGGGCCGGCCCTACGCCAGGAACTCCGAGCTGAAGACCAGGAACATCCTGCCGGAGGCCGTGTACGCGAAAGTCGCCAAGCTCGTCGTCGCCCGACACCACGTCAAGAAGTAGCCGCCCTGATGCGAACGCCCCGGCGTGCCGACGCCGGCGCTCCCCCGCTCGCCGGGGCGTTCGCCCTCCCCGCTCCTCGCGCGGCCCGGATCCAGGCGGCCCCCGGAGCGGCTCATCCGGCGGCCCTGCCGGCGGCCGGCGTAGAATGGGCTGACCGGGACGCGGGCGCGTAAGGATCGGACATGCCATCGGTTCCCTTGCCATCTCCGAAGCCGGCTGCCGACTCCAGCGCGGGCGTTCGTCGGCGGCAGGGGTCGCTCTGGCTGCGTTTCAGTCTCTTTCTGGCCGCCGCGATCGCCGCGGTCATCGGCGCCACCACCTACCTGCAGTCCCGTCTGGTCGAGGGGACGCTCGAGGCTGAGCTCCTCGAGACCGCCCGGCTGTCGGCGCTTGCGGCGGCGGACGATCTCGCGCTGCGTCCGGACCTGTCCGATCCGGACGCCGTCGAGCAGTACTTGAAGGCGTTCGGCGAGACGGTGCCGGAGATCCGGTCGCTGTCGATGGTGACGACCCAGGCCGGGCGGACAGCCGTCTTCGCCTCGACGGCCTCGGCGGTTCCCGAGGGTCTGGTCGCGGTCGGGCAGCACGCCATCGAACGCCGCGGCGTCGAGCTGGGCGAAACGGCCGGCGCCCTGCGCGTGATCGCGGCCCCGATCGCAGGCGGAGGCCGCGTCGGCGGCGCCGTGGCGGTCACCGTGTCCTTCGAGCCGCTCTACCGCCTCCGCGACCGCGGCCGCCGCATCGCGGCCTGGGCGACGCTGTGCTCGGTGATCGCGCTCTTCGGCGCCGTGGAATGGCTGGTCCGCTGGTTGATTCGGCGGCCGATCGGCGGCATCCGGCTGACCATGGAGCAGGTGACGCGGGGCGATCTCGCCGCCCGGGCCCCGGTCCGTCGCAACGACGAGATCGGCGCGGTGGCGACGGGGCTGAATTCCATGCTCGGCGAGTTGCAGGACCTCCACGAGAGCCTGCAGCAGCGTGTGTCGCAGGCGACCGAAGAACTGCGGGCCCGCAACCGGGACCTCCTGGATCTGTACCAGCAGATGTTCCGGCTTCGGGAGGAACTCGGACGATCGCAGCAGCTCGCAGCGGTAGGCGAGACAGCGTCGGCCGTCGCCCATCAGATCGGCACGCCGCTCAACCTCGTGTCGGGGCACATCCAGCTCGCGATGGAATCGCTCGACAGCGCGTCGCCCCTGGCCCGTCGCCTCAAGATCGCCGAAGAGCAGATCGACCGGGTCACCGTCATCGTGAAAGACCTGCTCTCCCGGTCGCGCCGCCCGCTGAGGCGGGACCGCGTCGACCTGCTCGCCCTGCTGCGCCGGCTGTGCGCGCTCGTGAGTCCCGCGCTCGAGGCAGCGGGCGTCAGGCTCCGCTTCGAGGGCGAGCCGGTTCCGCCGGTCGAGGCCGACGCGGTGCAGCTCGAACTTGCGCTCCTGAACCTCGTCTCCAACGCGATCGACGCGATGCCCGGCGGCGGCGATCTGGCCATCCGCCTAGCGGGACGGGCGGGGCGCGCGCTCATCGAGGTCAGCGACACCGGAGTCGGGATGCCGCCCGAGCTCGCCGACCGTGTCTTCCAGCCCTGGGTGACGACGAAAGCCGCCGGGCACGGCACCGGGCTGGGCCTCAGCATCGCTCGCAACGTCATCGTCGAGCACGGCGGCAGCGTCGGCGTCACGAGCGTTGCCGGCGAGGGCAGCGTGTTCACGGTCGATCTCCCGTTGCCGTCGCCCTCGGCAACGATGAATCCTGCACATGGCTGACATCCTCATCGCCGACGACGACCGGGAAACGTGCCAGTTCATCGCGGAGCTCCTGTCGTCGCCGGATCGGCGGATCGTCTTCGAATCGGACCCGGCCGAGGCGCTCAGACGGGCCGCCAACGAGCGCTTCGACGCCGTGATCTCCGACATCAACTTGAACGCGCCGCAATCGGGGCTCGACGTGCTCCGCGCGGCGAGACGGCGCAACCCGCGCTGCCAGGTCGTCCTGATCAGCGGCTTCGGGACGCTCGAGACGGCCGTCGAAGCCGTCCGGGCCGGCGCCTTCGACTACATCAGCAAACCGTTCAACATCGCCCAGGTGAAGGCCGTGGTGGAGCGGGCCCTGGCCCAGGCGCAGGCTCCTGACCGTGGAGAGATCCGGCGCGAGCCGGCCCTGGCCGGCGGCCTGCTCGGCCGCACGGCGCCGATGCTCGAGGTCTACAAGCAGATCGCCCTGGCGGCGGATGCCGAGGCGCCAGTGCTCATCATCGGCGAGAGCGGGACTGGAAAGGAGCTCGTGGCGAAGGCCATCCACGCCCACGGTCGCCGCGCCCAGAAGCCCTTCGTCGCCGTGAACTGCGGCGCGATCGCGGAGAAGCTGCTCGAGTCGGAGCTCTTCGGCCACGCGAAAGGCTCGTTCACCGGTGCCGTGTCCGACTCGAAAGGCTTCTTCGAGCAGGCCCGGGGAGGCACCATCTTCCTCGACGAGATCGGAGAGACGTCCCCCGCGCTGCAGGTCAAGCTGCTCAGGGCGATCGAGGAGGGGGAGATCAGGCCCGTGGGCGCCGCGAGAGCGTTCGCCCTCGACGTCCGCGTCGTCGCCGCCACCAACGTCGAGCTGGAGCGGGCCGTCGCTGAGGGGCGCTTCCGCCAGGATCTCTTCTACCGGGTCAGCGTCGTGGTGATCCGCGTGCCGCCCCTGCGCGAACGCCGAGCCGACATCCCGCTGCTCGTGGAGGCGTTCCTGCGCCAGGCGTGCGCCCGCACCGGCCGCGAGCGCGCGCTGTCGCAGCCCGCGCTCGAGGCCCTCGCGGCCCACGACTGGCCCGGCAACGTCCGGGAGCTCGAGAACACCATCGAGCGCCTGGTGCTCTTCAGCCCGGGCACGACGATCGATATCGCGGACCTCCCCGCCGGGATGGGCGGGCGCAGCGTGCCGGTTGAAGAGCGGCTGTTCGATGGGCTTCCGACGCTCGATGAGGTGGAGCGTCGCTACCTCCTCCACGTGCTCGACGCCGTCAAAGGCAACCGCACGAGGGCGGCGGACGTGCTCGGCATCGACCGCCGCACCCTCTACCGGATGGCCGGACGGTTCGGCATCGACCTCGCGGGCGACGTCGAACGCTGAGTCGGACCGCCGCTACCGGCCGGGCGCTTCCACCCAGGCCACCGCCTCGAGAAGCCGGCGCCGGAACTCCCCTTCGTTGCCGCTGAAGCGGTGGTTCGACGCCTCGACCAGCCACAGGCGTTTCGGCGGTTGCGCAAGCGCGATCAGGCGCTGAACGACGGCCACGGGGACGAACTCGTCGCCCGTCGAGTGAATGGCGGCCAGGGGAAGCGGCGACACCCGCCCGATGATGCCGCTCACGCTGAACGTCGGCTCGCGGGGCACGCCTTTCGTCAGGTAGATGACCGCGTCACGCCAGCGCCAGCCGAGTTCGTTCACATCGGGCAACCCAAGGGCGATCACGCCGCGGATGGCCGCCTGCACCGCGCCGTCTGACGCCGCCAGCACGCAGAGGCCCGCTCCCTCCGACACGCCAATCAGGATGGGCTTCGCGGCGCCGCCCTGGGCGGCTACCGCCGCCACCTGCCCGAAGTCGCGGCGCACGTCCTCCGGCTCGAGAGTGGCGGATCCCGAGGTGAAGGCCTCCAGGTACTGCCGGCTGTCCAGCCCGAGGACGCGATAGCCGGCTCCCGCCAGCAGTGCCGCCACCTGCGGCCCCAGGTGGACCCATCCACCGTCGCCGCTGGCGACAACGACCGGCGCTCCAGAGCTCGGGCCGTACGTTCGAAGCGCTATTGTGCGGCCTCGCACGACCAGGGGCATCCTCGCCTGCGCGGCGGCGGCTGAAGGCAGCGCCTGGAAGACAGCGACGGTGAGCAGCCACCCCGCCAGCAGCGGGGCCCGGGTTCGACATCCCATGCGACCACCTGCCATTTCGAGATCCGGCCGGTGCCATTTCGCCACATCGTGGGGCAAAGCGCCCCACGCTGGCCCGCCCGGCTCCTGAGGACGCCCGTGTTCGCTCGCCAGCGCCAGGGGCATCGGGATTGCAGACCGGACAAGCAGGATTGATGCCGCGCCAAGGACGCGCTGCCGATGATTCACGCTGGACTGCTTCACTACGGCCACCTGCTGCTGTTCCTCGGCGTGATGGCCGAGGCCGACGCCTTCCTGATCGCCGGCGCCTTCCTGGCCCACCGCGGGTACTGGGGCCTCGGCCCTGTCATCGCAACGGCGATTCTCGCCTCGGCGACGGCGAATCAGGGCTGGTTCTGGCTCGCCCGCGCGCGAGGGCGCCGGTTCGTGGAGCGGAAGGCCGAGACGGACGCCCGTTTCCAGCGGCTCCAGTCCTGGCTCCAGCGCAGGGGCGCCGTCCTGATTCCGGCCTCGCGCTTCCTGTACGGGTTCCGGGTGGCGATCCCCGCAGCCTACGGCGCATCCGGCACGGCACCGCTCACCTTCACGGCGCTCGACACGGCCTCGGCGCTCGTGTGGGGTCTGGTGGTGGGCTTCGCCGGGTACGCGTTCGGCGGCGCCCTCGACGCGCTGCTGGCGGACGTCCGGCGCTACGAACCCGCGGTGCTCGCCGTCGTCTTCCTGGTTGCCGGCGCCCTGGCGTTCCGCGGCCGCTCGCGAGCCGCGACGGTCGTGGCCGCGCTGCGGCGCCCCGTGGAAGCCGGCGGCGAGGCGGCGCTGCGCCTCCTCCTGCTCGTGCACCGGGTCGGGCGCCGCTTGGCGCTGCACCCGACCGGCCGTCTGGCCGCGGCGGCGGTGGCCCTCGGCGCGCTGAACGCGATCACCGGCATCGCCGGCACCCGAATCCTCCATGTCGAGCGGCTCAGCGCGTGGCTCCCGTTCGAGGTCACGCACGGCAGCCGCGCGCTGATGGTGCTGGCGGGGGTCGGCCTCATGTTCCTCGGCCGGACGATCGCGAGGCGCAAGCGCCTTGCGTGGGTGCTGGCAACGGCGCTCGCCTCGGGCAGCGCCTTGCTGTACCTGCTGCACCACGGATCGGTGCTGCGGGCCGCGCTTGCGGCCGTCACCGCCGCCGAACTGTGGCGCCAGCGTCAGCGCTTCCAGGCCCGAACCGATCCCCTGAGACTGCGCCACGCGCTCCTGGCGCTGCCGGCCCTCGCCCTGACCGTCAGCCTCTACGGAGCAGCCGGGCTGCACGAGTTCGTGCGGCCTGCGCCGCCGCTGGCCGACGCGCTGCGGACAACGTGGCGGATCGCGGGTTTCCAGGACCCGGCCTTCACCCCCCCGTCGCCGTCGGCGGCAGCGTGGGCGTGGTCGCTCCGTCTGCTGGCCCTCGCCTCGTCGGGATACGTCCTTGCAGCGGCGTTCGCGCCCGTGGCGTGGCGCAGCGACCGCTCCCGCCTCGACGGCGTCAGGGTGGCCGACCTGGCATGGCAGCACGGCCAGGATTCGCTGTCCTGCTTCGCGAAGCAGGATGACAAACGCCACTTCACCGTGGACGGCCGCGCCTTCGTCGGGTTCCGCGTGAGGAGCCGCGTCGCCGTCGCGGTCGGCGATCCGGTGGGAGAGGCAGCGGCGATTCCCGGCGTCATCGCGGGCTTCGTCGAGCACTGCCGCGTGAACGACTGGGTGCCGGTGTTCTACGAGGCGTCCGCCCGCTACCTCGAGCTCTACGGCGCGCAGGGCTTGCGCTGGTTCAAGGTGGGAGAGGAAGCCCTCCTCGATCTGGCGACCTGGTCGCTTGGTGGCGGCGCGGTCGCCAAGGTGCGGCAGTTCGTGAACAAGATCCGCCGCGAAGCGCCGGACCTGGCAGTCGAGGAGTACCAGCGCCACGTGCCGAACCCGGATCTCGACGGCCAACTCGAGGACGTGTCGAGCGAGTGGCTCGCCGGCAAGAAAGGCGGCGAGATGGGCTTCAACCTCTCGGTGTTTTCCGTCGAGCACCTCCGGGACCGGCGGACGTTCGTGGCGCGCCGATCACACGGCACCGTGGAGGCCTTCGTGACCTGGCTCCCTTACCGCGCGGGGCGCGCGGCCGTGCTCGACGCGATGCGCCACCGGCCGAGCGCGCCTCCCGGCGTCATGGACCTCCTCATCGCCGAATCCGCCCTCGCCTTCAAGCGCGAGGGCCTCGAGGCGGTGAGCCTGGCCGTCGCTCCGATGGCCGACGCCAGCGGCGCGCAGGCCGCGTCGACGTACGACCGCGCGGTGCGGCTCATCTTCGAGCACTTCTCGCAGGTGTACGGCTACCGGACGCTCTTCCAGTTCAAGAAGAAGTTCGCCCCGCGCTGGGAGCCGCGGTACCTGGTCTTCCCGCGGCCCGACCTCCTTCCGCGGATCGCCTACGCCCTGATCGGCGTCCACTACGCGCGGTCCTGACGCGGGGCGCGGCCCTCGCCGCCCCTCGGACGAGCGCGGCGCCCAAGACGGCATCGGGCGGCCCTTGATATGGAACGTATCAAGTGCTATACTCGGTTCGTATACATGGGCTCGTTGATATGACTCAAGGCGAGGAGTTGTTCTTCATCAGCATGGCCGCGCGGGAGCTGGGCATGCACCCGCAGACGCTCCGGAAGTACGAGCGCCTCGGCCTGGTGCGGCCCACGCGCTCCATCGGAAGCGTCCGCCTGTATACGCGCTCCGAGATCCAGCGCCTGCGCGCCATCAAGCACCTGGTGGACGAGGCCGGCATCAACCTCGCCGGCGTGCAGCGCCTGCTGGGCGTGGCCGAGGCGGTCGAGCGGATCCGGCCCCTTCTCTCGGACGAGGCTCTCGGGCAGGCCGTGGGGCGCCGGCGCCTGGCCCGCGAAGTCGAGCGCTTGATGGAGGTGCTGGGCCTCTAGGCCCTGAGACGGCCGTGCAGTTCAAGGACTACTACGCCACGCTCGGCGTCGCCAAGACGGCGACGGAGAAGGAGATCAAGCAGGCGTACCGCAAACTCGCCCGCAAGCTTCATCCCGACGTCAACCCGGGTGACAAGTCCGCCGAGTCGCGGTTCAAGTCGATCAACGAGGCGTACGAAGTCCTGGGCGACCCGGACAAGCGCCGCAAGTACGACGAACTCGGCGCGAACTGGCGGCAGTACGAGCAGGCGCAGCAGCAGGGCGGCCCGGGAGGCTTCGGCGCAGGCGGCTGGACGGTGAACGTCGGCGGCGGCCCGGCCGGCTTTCGGACGATGACCGAGGACGAGATGCGGCGCCTCTTCGGCGAGGAGGACCCGTTCTCGGATTTCTTCCACGCGTTCTTCGGCGGGGCCGCGACTGCCGGCGAGCGGGGGCCGTCGCGGCAGGGGCGGGGCGGGCGAGCCCGCCGCGGGCGGGACGTCGAGCAGGATCTCGAGCTGACGCTGGAGGAGGCGTTCCAGGGCGCCCTGCGGCGGTTCGCCATCAAGCACGGCGGCCACACGCGAAGCGTGGACGTGCGCATTCCCGCCGGCGTCGGTGACGGCTCGAGGGTGCGGGTGGCGGGCGAAGGCGAGAGCGGCTCGCCAGGCTCGCCTCCGGGCGATTTGTATCTCCGCGTGCACCTGGCGCCCCACCCGCGCTTCGAACGCCGAGGCAAGGATCTGTACGTGCGCGTGCAGGTCCCGGTGACGACCGCCGTGCTCGGCGGCGAGGCGCACGTGCACGCCATCGACGGCGGGCGGCTTCGGCTCAGGGTGCCGCCGGCGACGCAGAACGGCCAGGTGCTCCGCCTGAAGGGACACGGCATGCCCGCCGTCGGCCGCGCGGACGACCGCGGGGATCTCTACGCCACGATCGACGTGACGCTGCCGCGCTCGCTGGACGCCGAACAGCAGCGCCTCTACGAGGCGCTCAGACACCATGAGGAGGGCTCGACCCGATCGAGCTAGTCCGGACGCCATGACGCTCAACACGTTGACGGAGAAAGCCCAGGAAGCCGTGCTCGACGCGCAGCAGCGCGCCGAACGCGCCAGCCACGCCCAGATCGATCCCGAACACCTGCTGACCGCCCTGCTTGGCCAGGCGGACGGCGTCGCCCCCGAGGCACTGCGCAAGGCCGGGCTCGATCCCCGCGCGCTCGCCTCCCAGGCCGAGGCCCTGCTCGCCCGGCTGCCGCAGGCGCACGGCGGCGCCGCTCCCGGCGCCTCACCCCGGCTGCGGGCCGTGCTGAACGCGGCGCTGGACGAGGCGCGGAGCATGAAGGACGAGTTCATCAGCACGGAGCACCTGCTGCTCGCGGTGGCGGGCGAGCAGGGCCGCTCCGCCGCCGCGCGCCTGCTGGCGTCGGCCGGCGTGACGCGGGAGCGCATCCTCGAGGCCCTGCAGGCCATCCGCGGGTCGCAGCGCGTGACGGACCAGAACCCGGAGGGCAAGTACCAGGCCCTCGAGCGCTACGGCCGCGACCTGACGGATCTCGCCCGCAAGGGCAAGCTCGATCCGGTCATCGGCCGCGACGAGGAGATCCGCCGCGTCATCCAGGTGCTATCGCGCCGCACCAAGAACAACCCGGTCCTCATCGGCGAGCCCGGCGTCGGCAAGACGGCCATCGTCGAGGGGCTGGCCCAGCGGATCGTGCGCGGCGACGTCCCGGAGGGGCTGAAGCGCAAGCGCATCGTGGGCCTCGACATGGGCGCGCTGGTGGCCGGCGCCAAGTTCCGCGGCGAGTTCGAGGAGCGGCTGAAGGCCGTGCTGAAGGAGGTCGCCGACGCCGACGGCCTGGTGGTGCTCTTCATCGACGAGCTGCACACGGTGGTCGGGGCCGGCGCCGCCGAGGGCGCCATCGACGCGTCCAACATGCTCAAGCCAATGCTCGCGCGGGGCGAGCTGCACACCATCGGCGCGACGACCCTCGACGAGTACCGGAAGCACATCGAGAAGGACGCGGCACTTGAGCGGCGCTTCCAGCCGGTGCTGGTGGACCAGCCGAGCGTCGAGGACACCATCAGCATCCTGCGCGGCCTGCGCGAGCGGTACGAGATCCACCACGGCGTCCGGCTGAAGGACACGGCCCTGGTGGCGGCCGCGGTGCTGTCGCAGCGTTACATCACGGACCGCTTCCTGCCCGACAAGGCCATCGATCTCGTCGACGAAGCGGCGGCCCGGCTCCGCATGGAGATCGACTCGATGCCAGCGGAGCTGGACGAGGTCGAACGCCGGGTGATGCAGCGCGAGATCGAGGCGCAGGCGCTCCGCAAGGAGCCCGATCCCGCCTCGGCCGAGCGTCTGGAGCGCCTCGAGCGCGAGCTGGCGGATCTCAAGGAGGCGGGACATCGGCTCCGCGCCCACTGGCAGCAGGAGAAGGACGCCATCCAGGACGCGCGCGCCCGCAAGCAGGAACTCGAGCAGCTGCGGCACGAGATCGACCGCGCGCAGCGCGCCGGGGACTTCGCCACGGCGTCGGAGCTGCAGTACGGCCGCGTGCCGGACACGGAGCGGCGCATCCGCGAGGCCGAGGAGCGACTGGCCGATCTCCAGCGCGACACGAAGATGCTGAAGGAGGAGGTGGACGAAGAGGACATCGCCGAAGTCGTCAGCCGCTGGACGGGCGTGCCGGTCAGCCGTCTCATGGAGGGTGAAATCCAGAAGCTCGTGCGGATGGAGGAGCGCCTGCACCAGCGGGTGGTGGGCCAGGACGACGCCATCGGATCGGTGGCCAACGCGATCCGGCGCGCGCGAGCCGGGTTGCAGGACCCGCACCGCCCGCTTGGCAGCTTTCTGTTCCTCGGCCCGACGGGCGTCGGCAAGACGGAGCTGGCGCGCGCGCTGGCGGAGTTCCTGTTCGACGACGAGCAGGCCATGATCCGGATCGACATGTCCGAGTACCAGGAGAAGCACACTGTCTCGCGGATGGTCGGAGCGCCTCCGGGCTACATCGGCCATGACGAGGCGGGCCAGCTCACGGAGGCCGTCCGCCGCCGGCCCTACGCCGTCGTGCTCTTCGACGAGGTCGAGAAGGCGCACGCCGACGTGCTGAACGTTCTGCTCCAGCTCCTGGACGACGGCCGGCTCACCGACTCGAAGGGACGCACGGTGGACTTCAAGAACGCCGTCGTGATCATGACGTCCAACCTGGGCAGCCAGTACCTGGCCGAGCGCGCCGGGCAGGCAGCCGACGCGGTGGACGACGGGACGCGGCGGCGTGTCTGGGACGCGCTGCGCGCGCACTTCAAGCCGGAGTTCCTCAACCGGATCGACGAGATCATCTTCTTCCATTCGCTGGGGCGCGAACAGCTGAGGCAGATCGTGGACATCCAGCTCGGGCGGCTCGCGGGCCGGCTCGAGGCCCGCAAGCTGACGCTCCAGCTGACGGACATGGCGAGGAACCTGCTCGTCGACGAGGGGTTCGACCCGGTGTACGGCGCGCGCCCGCTCAAGCGCGCCATCCAGCGAATGCTGCTGGATCCGCTGGCCCTGCGGATCCTGCAAGGCGAGTTCGCCGACGGCGACACCATCCGCGTCGAGGCGGCGGGCGACGACCTGGCCTTCACCAGGGTGGAGGCCTCCCCTGCGCCGCCGCCGCGCTAGGCCAGGGCGGGCGCCAGCCCGGGCCGGCGCCCGTCCGTCGCCGGCCGGCCGGCACGCGACTGCCCCGCCGCACGCCGGCGCCGCCGGCGCCTATCCCGGTCAGACCGCGCCGATCGATTGACGCCGGGCCGGCGCGGCGCTAGGATGCGCGCAACCTGTTCAGTCCAGGATGCGCACGCCCCCGGCGCGCGCGGTCCAGGAGCCGTTCCTACTGGAGGGAGCCATGCGGTGGAAGGTGGATCTCGCGGCGGGCGTATGCCTGTGCTTGTGGGTCGGCGTGGCCGCGGCACAGCAGACCGGCACGATCAACGGGAGGGTCTCGGACGCGTCCGGACTGGTGCTGCCGGGCGTCACCGTGGAGGCGCGGTCGGACGTGCTCCCCGCCCCGCGCGTGACGACGACGGGCGGCGCGGGCGAGTACCGGATGCCGGCGCTGCCGCCCGGCCGGTACACGGTCGAGTTCACGCTCGCCGGGATGACCACGGTGAAGCGGGAGGTGGTGGTCCAGCTCGGCCAGGACACGGTCGTCGAGATCAGGATGGCCGTCCAGGGCGTTTCGGAGACTGTCACGGTCACGGCCGCCATCGTCCCCGCCGTCGAGAAGGACTCGACGGCGATCAAGAGCGGGGTGTCCTCGGAGACCATCCAGTCGGTCCCGGTCGGCCAGGAGTACCGCGACCTCATCAAGCTCATCCCCGGCGTCCAGTACACGCAGGATGGCACCCGCGGCCCGAGTGCCGGCGGCAGCGGCCAGGACAACACGTACAAGTTCGACGGCGTGAACGTGACCCTGCCGCTCTTCGGCACGCTGTCCTCGGATCCGGCCTCGCACGACATCGCGCAGGTCACCACCATCAAGGGCGGCGCGAAGGCCGTCGACTTCGAGCGGTCGGGCGGGTTCTCGGTGGACTCGGTGAGCAAGTCCGGGACCAGCAGCTTCCACGGCATGCTGAGCTTCCAGCTGCAGAGCAACGCGATGGCGGCGACGCTGAACAGCGGGAGCCCCTCCCGGTACAAGCGTGACCGCAGTTGGCTCACCGCCAACATCGGCGGCCCGGTCCTCAAGAACAGGCTGTTCTTCTACGGTTCCTACTACCGGCCCGAGACCAAGCGCCACAACCAGGCGAACCTGTACGGCAGTCTGCCCGACTACAAGAGCACGCGCGACGAGGGGTTCGGCAAGCTGACGTTCACCCCGGCCAACTCCGTCCTCTTGAACGTCACCTGGCGGGAATCCCACCGCCTCGAGACCGGCACCAGCTTCGGGCAGGCGGTGGCGTCGACGACGGGCGCCGGCTACGAAACCTGGCAGCGGATCGGGACGGCCGAGGGCTCGTGGGTCATCAATGCCAGGAGCTTCGCGTCCTTCAAGTACACCCACTTCAAGTACCCGACGCAGGGCCGGCCGGACTTCGTGGCCAACGTCACGCCGAGCCTGGTCGCGGGCACCAAGCTCGACCTCAACAACCTGGACAAGGTCGGCCAGCTCTCGGTGCCGACCCCGGTCGCAGGCCAGGATGCCTACAACGCGTTCGTCGCGCCGATCATCGAGCGCTACGGGTACCTCTCCAACGGCGCGCGGACCGGCGGCGGGACGGTCGGCTACTACACCCAATTCGACAAGGACGACTTCTTCCGAGACGCGGCCCAGGTCGCCTACAACCTTACGGTGGGCAGCAGCGTGCGCCACGACATCCATGCCGGATTCCAGTGGTACATCGACTCGGAGGACCTGAAGCGCAGCTCGAACGGATGGGGGTCAATCTCGGTCCCAGGCGGGCGCCTCGCGAGCGCGGGGGTCGGCGGTGTGAACGCCTACTACCAGGCGATCTACCTCCAGCAGACCACGGGCCAGGTCCCCAAGATTCACTCGGAGTACGTGTCCTACAACATCGAGCTGAACGACACGATCGCGTGGAAGAACCTGTCGCTCAACCTCGGGGTGCTGGCCAGCAAGGATGTGCTGTACGGCCAGGGGTTGAAGAACGACGCGTCCACGCTGTCCGGCTTCAGCCTCGCGCCGGGCAACAAGTACAAGATGTACACCATCCCCTTCAAGAAGATGATCCAGCCGCGCGTGGGCCTCACGTGGGCCTACAACGGGACGGACATCGTCTATGCGAGCTTCGCGACGTACAACCCCGCGGCCAGCTCGCTGCCCCGTGCGGCGGCATGGGACCGCAACATCGCCGGCGCGCAGGTCAACGCCTACTTCGATCAGGCCGGCAATTACTACGGCAACACGATGACGCTGTCGTCCTCCGGCAAGCTGTTCGCGGACGGCCTGACGCCACGCACGATCACGGAGTACCTGGCGGGCACGTCCAAGCAGTTCACCCAGGCGTTGACCGGTCGCGCGTACTTCCGCTACCGCAAGGGAGCCCACTTCTGGGAGGACACCAACAACAACGGGCGGATCCTGTTCAACCCGCCCGCGGGGATCCCGCGCGAGCTGTACGTCCCGGATCTCTCGGCGAAGCTGGCCCAGATCGGCAGCGGCTCGACCTACGTCATCGCCGAGCTCGACGGCGCCTATACGAAGTACTACGAAGCGACGGTGGAGTCGGAGTGGCGGCCGAAGAACGCGTACCTGCGCGGGTCGTTCACGTGGAGCCGGTACGTGGGCAACTTCGACCAGGACAATTCGACGACCGACAACGACCAGAACATCTTCATCGGATCGTCGAACATCGGCGACGGTGCGGGCCGCCAGTTGTGGGACTTCCGCGACGGCACGCTGCGCGGCGACCGCCCGGCGTCGCTCAAGCTGTACGGCTACTACCAGCTCCCGTGGCACGCAAGCCTCGGCGCCTACGGCATCCTGCAGTCCGGCCAGCCGTGGGAGAAGTGGAGCTACGAACCGTACATTCTGCTGACAACGAGCACCAGCGACACGTCGCGCTACGCCGAGAAAGCCGGCTCGCGGCGCACCCCGACGCACTACCAGGTGGACCTCAATTACACGCAGAACCTGCGCATCTACCGCCGGACGAGCGTCCAGGTTGCGATCGACCTGTTCAACGTGCTCGACAAGCAGACCGGCTACAGCTATCAGCCGAGCGCGCACAGCACGCTGTTCGGCACGCCCAGGCTGTACATGGATCCGCGGCGGGTTCAGATTGCGGTGCGCTGTCAGTTCTGAAAGGCGTCGAGCGCGGACAGTCGGAGGGTAACGAGGCGGCCCGCCGCGCCCAAGGCGGCCGGCTGTTCGCTCGACGAAGGCGGGAAGCCAGGAAGAGGCAGGAAGGGGCCCGGCGGCCGGTGCCGCCGGGCTCGTCGTCTGTACGCGGCCGCTGCCCCTCAGGGTAAGGGCTGGCGGACGTTCTGGAACAGCCGCTCCCGCGCGATGAGCTCGCGCGTTGCGGCATCAGCGCCCCGTCTGGCGGCGGCAATCCGCGCGGCCTTGTCGGGCTCGTCGAGCATCACGCTCAGCTGAGCCCGTTTGAAGAGCGCCACCGGGTACTCCGGGTGCGACAAGGGCACCCGGTCGAGCGCCGCGCGCGCATCGTCCAGCCGATGCGCATCCATGTAGAGCAGCCCAAGCTCCAGGTCCCGAGCGAAGGCCCCGCCCTGCTGCGCTCGGGCTGCCTCGAACGCCTCCAGCGCGATCTGGGTACTGCCGCGGCTCATCGCGAGATCGCCCAGGCGCACCAGTTCGGCGGCGGCCGGCGGCCGGAGCACCGCGAGGCGCCGGCGCAGGTCGATCGCGTCGTCGATGCGGCCCTGCCGCTCCCTGATGCCAGCCAACCCCTCCAGCGCCGGAACGCGATCAGGGAACTCCAGCGCGGCCTGCTCGAGCAGCGGGATGGCGCGTTCCCAGTCCCTGCCTTTCGCGAGGTGGAGCCCGAGGTACATCCCGACGTCCGCGGACCGGGGCGCCAGTTCCTGCGCCCGCCTGAAGGCCGCCAGCGCCTTCGCGTCGTGCCCGAGCGCCGAGTGCGCCGTCGCCAGCCGCAGCACGGCGTCCAGGTTGAACGCGTCGGCCGCCAGGATCTGCTCGAGGACGGGCACGACGGCTGCGTACTCCTCCCGGACGAACAAGTCCGACGCCCGCTCGAGGGCGTCGAAGAGGCGCGTCATGTCCGCCGGGCGCGGTGCGCCCTTCCGGACGACCGGCGCGGCCGCAGCGCTGACGTAGCCGAGGCTCGCGAGCGCGCGGCGCGCGTCGGCATCCAGCGCGGCGGTCGGCCGGGCGGCGCCAGGCGACGGAACCGGGTAGTCGCGCAACGCCGCGGGAACAAGCGGCCGCTGGGCCTCGTCGGCCAGATCGCGCGTCTCCCCCGGATCGCCGACGACGTCGTACATCTCCAGGCGTCCGGCGAGGATCGACTTGTGCCGCCCTTCGACGGCCATCGTCTGCGGCTGCCAGCCGTAGTTCAGAAACGGCTTCATCGCCTCGCCCAGCACCACCTCGCCCCGGGACGTGCGGAGGCTGTCTGACGGATCCAGCCCGGCCAGGTCGAGGATCGTGTGAAACACCCGTCGGACGCTGACGGGCGCATCGACGGGCCCCGGCTCCAGGCCCGGCCCCGAGACGACGAGCGGCACGCGCATCGTCGCCTGGTAGAGCAGGTTCCCGTGGAGCGCCTCCCCGTGCTCGCCGAGACCCTCGCCGTGGTCGCCCGCGAGGATGACGGCCTTCTCCCCCGGGGCGTGCGCCTCGAAGGCGGACACGAGGCGGCCGAGCGAGGCATCCATCGCAGCGACTTCCCCGAGGTAGGGCCGCCCCGCAAAGCGCGTGCGGAAGGGCTCGGGCGGCTCGTACGGATGATGCGGGTCGAAGTAGTGCACCCAGAGGAACAGCGGCGCCCCCTGCGCCCCGTCGCCCGCCGCGAGGTAGCGGATCGCGGCGTCGGTCACGTCGGCGGCCGGCCGTTCCAGCCGGCCCTCGGGCAGGCGATCGTCGTAGGTGCCGAAGCCGCGCGCCAGCCCGAAGCGCCGCGCCAGGATGAACGACGACACGAACGCCGCCGTGCGGTAGCCGGCCCGCTCGAGGTGCTCGGCAACCAGGGCATGCGACGAATCGAGCGGCCGGCCGTTCTCGTGCACGCCGTGGCCGCCGGGGTACAGGCCCGTCAACATCGTCGCGTGCGCAGGAAGCGTCTCGGGAACCGCCGTGTATGCCTGGCGGAACGCGCGCCCCCGCCGGGCCACGGCGTTGAAAGACGGGGTCTCAATCCCCACGGCGTCGGGGCCAACGGCGTCCGCCCGGGTCGTGTCCAGGGTGACGAGCAGAATCGACGGCCGCGGCCCCCCGGCCGCTCTGCCCGAGGCGGGCGCGGGACCGGGAGCCTGCCGGCCCCCGCACGCCCCTGCCATCAGCAGCGCGCACGCCGCCGCCGCGCAACGGCGCCGCGCACGAGCGCGGCCCTCGGGAGACACCCGCCCCGCCGGGGCTTCGTTCGGGTCGCGGCCAGCGGGCCGTCCGCTTGCTCGGGGCACGAAAGCCCGGACCTCCCGGTTGTCGGCTGTCTTCGCCGTTATCCCATCCGCTGCATCGACGCGAGGAACTCGGCGTTCGATTTCGTCTTCGCCATCTTGTCGAGCAGCAGCTCCATCGCCTCGACGGGCGACAGGGGGTTGAGCACCTTGCGCAGCACCCAGATCCGGTTCAAGTCGTCGCGCGGGATCAGCAATTCCTCCTTGCGGGTCCCGCTCTTCTGGATGTCGACCGCGGGGAAGACCCGCTTGTCCACCAGCTTGCGGTCGAGGTGGATCTCCATGTTGCCGGTGCCCTTGAACTCCTCGAAGATGACGTCGTCCATGCGCGAGCCGGTATCGACGAGGGCCGTAGCGATGATCGTGAGCGAGCCGCCCTCCTCGATGTTGCGGGCGGCGCCGAAGAAGCGCTTCGGCTTCTGCAGGGCGTTGGAGTCGAGGCCGCCGGACAGCACCTTGCCCGACGGCGGGATGACCGTGTTGTAGGCGCGCGCGAGCCGCGTGATGGAGTCGAGCAGGATGATGACGTCCTTCTTGTGCTCGACCAGGCGCTTGGCCTTCTCGATCACCATCTCCGCGACCTGGACGTGGCGCTGGGCGGGCTCGTCGAAGGTGGACGAGATGACCTCGCCCTGCACCGAGCGCTGCATGTCCGTCACTTCCTCCGGCCGCTCGTCGATGAGCAGGACGATGAGGTAGGTCTCCGGGTGGTTCTGGGCGACCGACTGCGCGATGTTCTGCAGCAGCATCGTCTTGCCCGTCCGCGGCGCCGCGACGATCAGCCCGCGCTGGCCCTTGCCGATGGGGACCATCAGGTCCATCACGCGCGCCGAGAGGTTCTCGGGCGTCGTTTCGAGCCTGAAGCCCTCCTGCGGGTACAGCGGCGTCAGGTTCTCGAAGAAGAGCTTGTCGCGCGCTTGATCAGGCGGCTCGAAGTTGACCGCCTCGACCTTGATGAGCGCGAAGTAGCGCTCCCCTTCCTTCGGCGGCCGGATCTGGCCCGACACCGTGTCGCCCGTCTGCAGGTCGAACTTGCGGATCTGCGACGGCGAGACGTAGATGTCGTCGGGGCCGGGCAGGTAGTTGTAGTCCGGGGCCCGGAGGAAGCCGAACCCGTCCGGCAGCACCTCGAGGACGCCTTCCGAGAAGATGAATCCGCTCTGTTCCGTCTGCGCCTTCAGGATCTGGAAGATCAGCTCCTGCTTGCGCATGCCCGTCGCGCCGGCCACGTTCAGGTCCTTGGCCACCTGGGTGAGCTTCTGGATGCTCATCTCCTTCAGCTCGGCGATGCTCAGCCCGTCGCTCCCTTTCTTCGCGTGCTCCGGAGCGGCCTTCGGCGCATCCGCGCCCGCCGCCGCAGGCGCCGGCGCGGGAGGCGCCTCCGGCGGAGCGGCCGCCGGCGCCGCCGCCTGGGCTTCGGCCGGAGAGGAAGGGGCCGGCGCGGCCTGGCCGTTCGAGGCGCGCGCGGTCTGTGGCTGTCGCTTGTGGTGGTTCGGCATGGGTTCGGCTCGAAGCGTCGATGCGGTTGGTCCGTGACGAGCGGTCGTTACTCGCGGGGTGGAAGGGCCCCGCCGCCCGGATAGACGCGGGGGTTGCCTGGCCCCCTCACTATAGAGCAGGCCATTCGCGCCGTCAACTCGCTCACCCGGCGCGCCGGGAGTGCCCGTGCGGGCCGGGCGCGGGCGCACGAGAGCCGAGCGCGTCAGCGGCGCCCGCAGGCCCTTGAGGCGGGGAACTCGATAAGGCGCTCCGAGGCGCCGTGGCGCCGTGACCGATGCCGGGCTCCGGCGCCTGGTGCCTTGCTCGTGTCCTACAGCCGCGGCCCCGCCTGCTCCACCTCGCGCGCCTCCACCGTGTCGAACTTCTTGAAGTTGTCGATGAAGCGCGCCGCCAGCTGGCGGTACCGCTGGACGTACAGCTCGCGGTTCGGCCACGAGGCCGCCGGGTCGAGCACCTGGTCGGGCACGCCGGGGCAGGTCCTGGGCACCTGGAACCCGAAGATCGGGTCCGTCTGGTACTCGACGTCGCGCAGCTGCCCGCCGAGCGCGGCGTTGAGCATGGCCCGCGTGTGGCGGATGCTGATGCGCTTGCCGACGCCGTACGGGCCGCCCACCCAGCCGGTGTTGACGAGCCAGCAGTCGGCGCCGTACCGCAGGACCTTCTCCTTGAGGAGGCGGGCGTAGAAGTCGGGCTGGTGGACCATGAACGGCGCGCCGAAGCAGGTGCTGAACGTGATCTCGGGCTCCTTGCCGAGGCCGACCTCGGTGCCGGCGATCTTGGAGGTGTAGCCCGAGATGAACTGGTAGCGGGCCTGGTCGACCGAGAGCCTCGCAATCGGCGGCATGACGCCCGACGCGTCGCAGGTGAGGAAGATCACGTTCTTCGGGTGCCCCGCCCGCTTCTCGGCGAGCGCGTTGCCGATGAACTCGAGGGGGTACGACGCCCGGGTGTTCTCGGTCAGCGCCGGGTCGTCGAGGTCGATCATCCGGGTGACCGGGTCGAAGACGACGTTCTCGAGGATCGTGCCGAACCGGTGCGTCGTCGCGTAGATCTGCGGCTCCGCCGACTCGGACAGCTGGATGACCTTCGCGTAGCAGCCGCCCTCGAAGTTGAAGACGCCGTTGTCGCTCCAGCCGTGCTCGTCGTCGCCGATGAGCCCGCGGCCCGGATCGGCCGAGAGGGTCGTCTTGCCCGTGCCCGACAGGCCGAAGAACACGGCGACGTCGCCGCCCGCGCCGACGTTGGCCGACGAGTGCATCGGGAACACGCCCTGCAGCGGCATGAGGTAGTTCATGACCGTGAACACGGCCTTCTTGATCTCGCCGCCGTACCCCGTGTTGCCGATGAGGCACAGCCGCTGGCTGAAGTCGAGGACGATGACCGTGTCCGACGCGGTCGCGTCGATCTGCTGGATGCCCTTGAAGGCCGGGCAGCAGATGACAGTGAAGTCCGGCACGTGGCGCCGGTACTCCTCGAGCGTCCTCGGGACGATGAACATGTTGCGCGCGAAGAGGCTGTGCCAGGCGAACTCGGTGATGATGCGCACCGGCATGCGGTACTCGGGGTCGGCGCCGACGAAGCAGTCCTGGACGAACAGGTCGCGCCCCTGCAGGAAGCCCTGCATGCGCGAGAAGAGCTCGCCGAACTTGTCCGGCGCGAAGGGGCGGTTGTACTGCCCCCACCAGACGTGGTCCTCCGTCGAGGGCTCGCGCACGATGAACTTGTCGTTCGCCGACCGCGCGGTGTGCCGGCCCGTGCTGAGGACGATCGCTCCGCCGCGGGTGATTGCGCCCTCGCGCCGGAAGACGATCTCCTCGTAGAGGCCCTCGGCCGGGAGGTTCCAGTACACGCCGCCCAGGTTGTAGAGGCCGTGGTGTTCGAGCCCGTAGTCGCTCTTGAGCGCCGCCGCCTGCGGCCGCGCGGGCGTCTTGATGTCGAGGAGGTTGATCATCGCCAGTCCCTGATCAGGCGCTTGTCGCCGATGTAGATGTCGTTGGGGGAGGTCGGGTCGAGCGCCCACTTGATCCGGGCGATGCCCTCGGTCACGTCCTTCACCGTGCCGGCGAAGCTCAGCCGCAGGTGCCCCTCCATGCCGAACTCGCGCCCCGGCACGGTCACCACCAGGGCCTTCTTCAGCAGGAACCCCGACAGCTCGACGGAGTCCTGGCTGTAGGCCCGGAAGTCGGGCAGGCAGTAGAAGGTGCCGTCCGGCTTCTGCGTCTTCACGCCGTTGAACGAGCCCAGCTCGCGCATCACCACGTCGCGGTTGTTCTGGATCGTCAGGCGCAGCGACTCGACGAAGCTCTGCAGGCCGAGCAGCGCGCCTTCCGCCCCCGCCTGCATGACCGGCGACGCGCACGAAGTGGTCTGCGCCTGGACGTTGTTGATCACGGAGACGATCCGCCGCGGCGCGACGCACCAGCCGATCCGGAAGCCCGTCATGCCGTAGAGCTTCGCGATGCCGTTGATCACGATGAGGCGCGAGTCCTCCAGCGGCTTCGTCGTGAAGCGGTAGCACGGCGGCGCCGCGCGCCCGTCGAAGACGAGCTTGTGGTAGATGTCGTCCATGATCAGATAGATCTTCTTCCGCTCGCAGAACTCGACGATCTCCGCGATGAACGCCTCCCGGTACACCACGCCGCTCGGGTTGTTCGGGCTGTTCACGATGATGGCCTTCGTCGAGGAGCTGACCGCCCGCTCGATGTCCGCCATGCGCGGGTGGAAGCTCCCATCCTCGGGCGTGACGATGACGGGCACGCCGTAGACCATCTTGACCATCTCCGGGTAGCTCACCCAGTACGGCGCGAGGATGATCACTTCGTCCTGCGGGTTGAGCAGCGTGTACAGCACGTTGAAGATCGCCTGCTTGGCGCCCGAGGACACGATGACGTTCTCCGGCGCGACGACCTTGTCGTACGCTTCCTCGGTGTACCGGATGATCGCCTTCTTCAGCGACGGCAGGCCGTCGGACGGGCAGTACTTCACGTCGCCCTGGCTCAGCTTCGCCGCCGAACTCAGGATGGCGGTGATGGGCGTCTTGTTCTTGGGCTCCCCGATCCCGAGGTGAATGACCGGCTCGCCGCGCTCCCGCAGCAGCCGCGCCTCCTCGTTCAGCCGCAGCGTCGGCGACTCGATGATGGCTCCGGCCAGCTCACTGACGCTCATGGTGGCTCCTGTCTGTGCGTGTTCGGAAGGTCGGGCCGCACCGCGGCCCGCGGGGCGGCGCCCCACTATAGCCTAGGACCGCGCGCGCTTCTGGCGGAGGCGCGCCTCCACCAGGTCGGGCACGAGGCCGGTCACCGGCGCGCCCAGGGCGAAGACCTCCTTGACCAGCCGCGAACTGACGTACGTGTACTGCTCGGCCGGCATCATGAACACGGTCTCGATGGCCGGGCCCAGCCGGCGGTTCATCAGCGCCATCTGCAGCTCGTACTCGAAGTCCGACACCGCGCGCAGTCCCCGCACAATCGCCAGCGCCCGCCGCCGCTCGGCGTAGTCGACCAGCAGCCCGTCGAAGGACTCGACTTCGACGTTCGGGTGATCCTGGAACACCTCGGTCGCCATCGCGACGCGCTCCGCCGCCGAGAACAGGGGGGTCTTCTCGGCGTGCCGCAGGATCGCGACAACGATCCGGTCGAAGAGGCGCGCCCCACGCAGGATGATGTCCACGTGCCCGTTCGTGAGCGGGTCGAACGACCCGGGATAGACGGCCACCCGTTCGCGAGGTGTGCTCATGGACCCTCCCTCCCGCTGGCGGCCGGAGCCGGCGCCTCGCGGTAGAACGTCACGCTGCTGTCGCCGGCGGACACGAGCCGTCCCGCCGCAAACCGGCCCGCCCGCCCGGGCGGCCGCCGCCGGGTCGCGTGCTCGAGCACGATCACGCCGCCCTCCGCCATCCGTCCCGCGGCGGCGGCAAGCGCGGCGTCCAGGCCCGCATGATCATACGGGGGATCCAACAGGGCGAGATCGAACCGCGTGCCGGCGGGCAGCCGGCCGAGCGCCTGCGCGAATTCGGCGCGCATCATAACATAGCCCTGCGTGATGCCGCAGTGCGCCAGGTTGCGCGCGATGAGCGCCGCCGCGCGTGCGTCCCCGTCCACGAAGACCACCTCCGACGCCCCTCGGCTCAACGCCTCGATGCCCAGCGCCCCGGACCCGGCAAACCCGTCCAGCACCCGCGCCCCCTCGAGCACGGGCTCGAGGATGGCGAACACCGACTCCTTGAGCCGGTCCGACGTGGGCCGAAGCCCCGGCCAGGCCGGCTGCGCCAGCCGGCGGCCCTTGTACCGGCCCGCGATGACGCGCATCCGCCCCTCCCGTCCCGCCCCGGCGGCCCGCCCGGTTCGCCCTCAGCCGACGCTCGCCAGGCCGAACCGGCCGGACCAGCTCCGTCGGGCTTCCGCCACGATTGCGCTCGCCGCCGGGCCCCGCTCCAGCAGGTCCCGCGCGATCCGCCTCGCCTGCTCCATGATGTCCCGGTCCCGGAGGAGGTCGCCCGAGCGCAGCGTCGGCATTCCCGATTGCCGGAGGCCGAACACGTCCCCGGGCCCGCGCAGGTCGAGGTCCCGCTCGGCGATGACGAACCCGTCGGTGGTCTGGGCGAGGGCGCGGAGCCGGGCCTCGCCGCCCTCTCCGAGGGGCTCCTGGTGCACGAGAAGGCAGGCCGACGGGTGGGGGCCACGCCCCACGCGCCCGCGCAACTGATGCAGCTGCGCCAGCCCGAACCGCTCCGCGTGTTCGACGAGCATCACCGTCGCGTTCGGTACGTCGATCCCGACTTCGATGACCGTCGTCGCCACGAGCACGTGCACGTCGCCGGCCGCGAAGGCCCTCATCACGCGGTCCTTCTCTTCCGGCCGCAGGCGCCCGTGCAGCAGGCCCAGGCGGTACTCGGGAAAGACCACGGCCGCCAAGTGATCGGCCATCTCGGTCGCGGCCCGCACGTCGATTTTCGCCGAGACCTCCACCAGGGGATACACGATGTACGCCTGCCGTCCGGCCGCCAGTTCCCCGCGGACGACCCGATGCGCCTCGTCGCGCCTCGACTCCGGGAGCACCAGTGTGCGCACGGGCTGACGGCCCGGCGGCAGATCGCGGATCGCCGACACGTCGAGGTCGCCGTAGACGGTCAGCGCCAGCGTGCGCGGGATGGGCGTGGCTGTCATCACGAGCAGATCGGGGCGCCAGCCCTTCTCCCGGAGCCCGGCGCGCTGCATGACGCCGAACCGGTGCTGCTCGTCGACCACCGCGAGCCCGAGCTGCGAGAAGACGACATCCTGCTGCACGAGCGCGTGGGTCCCGACGACGAAGGGCACCCGCCCGGACGCCAGGCCCTCGACGATGCGCCTGCGCTCGATGGCCGGGGTCGAGCCCGTCAGCAGCTCCACGGTGAACCTCGACGGCTCGAGGTGCCGCCGGATTGTGAGGAAGTGCTGCTCGGCGAGCACCTCGGTGGGCGCCATGAAGGCCACCTGGAGGCCGTTCTCCATGGCCACGACGGCGGCGAGGAGCGCGACGATGGTCTTGCCGGCGCCAACATCGCCCTGCAGGAGGCGCTGCATGGGCCGGGGCTGCGCCATGTCCGCGACGATCTCCTTCAGCGCCTGGCGCTGGCCTGCGGTCAGCCTGAACGGCAGCACCGCCCGCGCCGCCGCCCGCACGCGGTCGTTGACGGCCGGCACGACCGGCTTCCGTTCGGCGTCGGCCCGGCGCCTGCGCAAGGCGAGCCCGACCTGGAACAGGAGGCACTCCTCGAAGATCAGTCGGATCTGCGCGGGAGTGCGAAACGCGTTGAGCGCCTCGAGCGGCGCCCCTTCCGGCGGGAAGTGCGCGGCCTCCACGGCCTCCCGCCAGCCGGGCAGTCCGAGTTCGCCGCGCAGCCACTCGGGCAGCAGGTCGGGCGCATCGGCCGGAAGGCGATCCAGCGCGTCGCGCACGAGCGCCCGCTGCATCCGGCATGTGACGCAGCCGGCCTTCTCGTAGATCGGCACGATCCGCCCCGTATGGAGCGAGCCCCGCTCGCCCCGGGCAGGCAGTTCGTACTGCGGGTTGGTGAGCTGCAGGCTTCCGTCCGCGCGGCGCTCGGCTCTCCCGTAGAGGATGACCTCCGCGCCGCGGCTGATCACGCTGGCCATGAACGGCTGGTTCAGCCAGACGGCCCGCAGCGGGCCGCTCTGGTCGCGCACGACAGCCTCGAACAGCTTGAAGCCGCGCCTCCGCGTCAGCCTGAGCCCGCACGACGCCACGGACCCGGCGACGGTGACCCACTGCCCGTCGCGCACCGACGCGGCGTCCCGGAACCGCGCGCGGTCGTCGTACCGCAACGGAAACCGCGCCAGCAGGTCGCCCACCGCGTGCAGGCCCGCCGCGGCCAAGTCGGCTGCCCGCCTCGGGCCGACGCCCTTGAGCGAGGCAAGCGGCGTGTCCAGCGTCACTGGGTAATGACGGCCTTCCGCACCTGCACGGCGATCTCGCGAATGCCGGAGGGAAGGGCGAATGGCGCGTCGAGGCTCACCCCAGCGGGGTTCGACGCGGTGCGCGTGTAGAACGACACCAGTTCCTGCAGCAGCGGCTTGGGGAGCGCGAAGCCGCCGGCAGTGGCCGATTCCAGATCGAGCCGGGCCGCGCCTCTCTCCGACCGGAGCACGCCTGCAACCGTCACCGCGACCTGTCCGCGAAGCAGCTGCGCGAAGTCGAAGACGCCGCGCGGCCGCGACAGACGGACGGCGTCGAGATCCACCGTCGCCTCGCCCGCGAGCCGGCCATTGCCCAGGGCGAACACGTACGGATTGACGATGCCGGCGGGAATCGCATCCTTCGCCGTGAAGCGGAGGTACGCGTTGAATTCGGTCTCGGTGACCGTCGTCTGCACGCCCTGCCGGCGGCGCGCCGCAGGCACGTCGCCCCTGGCGACGACGCCGGCCCACTTCGCGGCGAAGCGCGCCGCGTCGGACGGCGCGAGCGGCTCCCGCACAGGGCGCCGGTCCTGAACGGGGCTGACGGCCAAGCAGAGACCCGCGCCGATCACCGCGAAGAATCGCAGCACGACCCGAGTCTAGCCCGGATCCGGGGGGAACAGACGTGCAATCCTCGGCGCCGTCCTGAGCGCCGGCCGGTGCGGCGGCCAGGAATCCTCAGGGACGCCGGGCCGCCGGGGAAGACAGCGAGTCTCCCCGGCGCGCCCGCAGCATCAGCTGCAGCTTCCGCCGTTCCATGTTCTGCTCGAACACGCGGAAGCGCGCCTGGCGGCGCACGTCCAGCTGGCGGTCCAGATCCTCGTAGGCGCGCCGGAGTTCAGCGTCGGCCCGGAGGTCGAGATCCTCCAGGGCCCGAAGCCGTTCTCGCAGCCCGCGCACGTCCCCGTCCGCCCGCGCGCTCAGCCGCGACAGCGCGGTGATGTGGCGCTGGCGCTCGCGGTCGTGGCGCCGCCGGACGTCCTGGAGGTGCCTCAGCCTCGGAAGCACCCGGCCGAACTGCGTGTCGTCGAGTTCCAGGGCGCGCTGGGCCTGCCTCACGAAGTACGCGTCGAAGAGGCGCTGGAGTTCGGCGACATCCACGTCCGAGGGCGCGCCCGCCTGCGCGCGGCTCTGGCCGGCCCTCGGCCGATCGCCGCCGCCGGCGGCTCCGGCGGCGCGGCCCTGCGCTGCGGAGGCCGGATCCGGCAACCCCACGGCGGCGGCAATCGCCGCTGCCAGCATCGTTCGTCCGAGACGCTTGTGCATCGCCGTCAGTCCTCACACCCCTGGGATGATGGGAGCGGCGGCGGCCGACTCCGCCAGTTCCGCCTCGAGAATCGACGCCAGCGTCCGGCGCTCGTCGCTGCTGAGCTGCCACAGCGCGCGCTCCGATCCGCCGAGTGGCGGCAAGCCGCCCACGTCCGCTGCATCGTCCAGGCTGATGCCGGCGGAGAGATCGCTCACGAGGGACCACGACGGATCCTCCGCGGCCCGCTCGTCTCCGTCGGCGTCCTGCGCGAGGGCCTCGTCCGCGCCCGGCACCGCGCCGGCCGAGGCTGCCGATCCGCTCGCCGCACGCTGGTGCCACAGGGTGACGCCGACGCCGGCGGTGGCGGCAAGCACCGCCACCATCAGGAGCGGCGCGAAGCGCCAGCCCCAGGCCGCCCACCACGGCTTCGGCGCACCAGCCTCGCGGACCGCCCGGCCGATTCTCGCGGCCAGAAGGTCCCACGCGAGCGGCGACGGCTCGTCGTCGGGAACGTCGCGCAACGCCGCCAGCGCCTCACGCAACGACGCCACCTGGCGTCGGCATGCCTCGCAGGCCTCCGTGTGCGCCGTCGCGCGAGCCGCGGCGTGTCCCTCCGCCGCGTCGATGAGCTCTCCGGGGCTGAGATGCCTCATCGCCCCTCCGTTCCGTCGCCGGACAGCCGCCGCTTGAGGCTGCGGAGCGCGTGAAACAGGTTGGCCTTCGAAGCCCCGACCGTCGTGCCGAGCACGGCTGCGATCTCCTCGTGCGGCAGTTCGTGGTAGACGCGAAGGATGATCGTGGCACGCTGCCGCGCCGGGAGCCTCGCAATGGCGGCCCTGACGCGGTCGCGCCGTCCGCGCCGCTCGAGGCGGGCAGCTGCGTCTTCCTCACCCGCCGCCAGCGGCGCGGCAGCGTCGAGCGGCACGGCGCGCGGCGGCCGGGCCGCCGCGCGGTTCAGACAGACGTTGACCGCGATGCGGTAGAGCCACGTGGAGAGCGCCGCGTCGCCGCGGAAGCGGTCCAGCCCCTTGAACGCCCGAAGGAAGACCTCCTGCGACAAGTCCAGGGCGTCCTCGTGGGCTGGCGCGAAACGGCGGCACAGCCGGTACACCGCCCGCTGATAGCGCTCGACAAGCGCGTCGAAGGCCTCCGGCCGCCCTTCCAGACAGATCCGCACGAGCGCACGGTCGCCGAGGGCGGCGAGCGCCTCCGGGCTGGGCGGCGGCGGGTCGGTCGATGCTGCCACGGTCAGCGTCCACTCCGGTCGGATGCCGCCTGCCCAGCATGCCGCGGCTCGGGTCGACATCGGTCTCGCGTCTCCGGCTCTCGACGGATTAGACCGCGTCGCGGTCGGAACGTCACAGCGCACGCCCATGGTAGTCCCTTCGGCGCGCCGGGCGGCCGGAGTGCCGTGTGCGGCGTCCGGCCGCAGGTTGACTTTCGCCTTTCCTTTGCGGACAATATCGGTGCACCTCTCGGGCCGGTGCGGCGAGGAGGGCGGACAGGTGGCACTTCCACTCACGAAACGGCAGCGCGAGATCCTCGACTACCTCGGAGAGTTCATCCAGCAGCACGGCTACGCGCCGAGCCTCGAGGAGATCGGGCGGCGGTTCGGCCTGTCGTCGCTCGCGACGGTGCACAAGCACCTGACGAACCTGCAGGAGAAAGGGTTCATCCGGCGGGCGTGGAACCGGAGCCGCTCGGTCGAGATGGTGCCGACGCGGGGCGGAGGCCGCGTCCTCGAGCTGCCCCTGCTGGGGTACGTTGCGGCCGGCGTGCCCATCGAGGCGGTCGCGACGCCCGAGACGATCGCGGTGCCCGACGATCTGGTCGGCAAGCGCGACACCTACGTGCTCAAGGTGCGGGGCGACTCGATGATCGACGAGCACATCCGGGACGGGGATTTCGTCATCGTCGAGGACCGCAAGACCGCCGACAACGGCGAGATGGTCATCGCGCTCCTCGGCGGATCGGACGTCACGCTGAAGAAGTTCTACCGGGAGAATGGCACCATCCGGCTTCAGCCCGCCAACCCGGCGATGCAGCCGATTGTCGTGGCGGCCGGGGACGTGCAGATCCAGGGCGTCGTGGTCGGCGTCATGCGGAGGTACTGACGCCGGCCCTGACGCGCGCCGGTCGCGCAGCGGAGAGTGACTCATGGCTGAACAGCCGCGCCAGGTGAACTTCACCATCGTGCCCGCCGACGCGCCCGACACGCCGCGGACGTACGCGAACTTCTGCGGCGTCTCGCACACGCCGTTCGACTTCACGCTGACGTTCTGCGAGGTGCAGCCGCTGTCGGAGCGCGACGTGCAGGCGGCCCAGGACGAGCACGTCATCCGGGCGCCGGTGCGCGCGCGCGTCGTCGTCCCCGTGCAGATCGTGGCGAGCCTCGCGGCGGCCCTGCAGGAGCAGCTGCGCGCCTACAACGACGCCCAGGCCGCCGGCGGGCACCTCAAAGGACCGGTGCACTAGCGTGAAGACGGCGGAGGATGTCCGGGCGATCATCGACGTGCTCGCGCGCCAGCACCCCGGCGCCGACACCGAGCTCCGCTACGCGACCCCCTTCGAGCTGCTCGTCGCCACGATCCTCTCGGCGCAGTCGACCGACGCGGGCGTGAACCGCGTCACGCCCGCGCTGTTTGCCGCGTACCCCGATGCCGGCGCCCTCGCCACCGCGCCGCTCGAGGAGGTCGAGCGCCTCGTCCACGCGACGGGCTTCTACCGGCAGAAGGCCCGCGCGCTGGTCGGCATGTCGGCCGCGCTCGTCGAACGCCACGGCGGCGAGGTGCCGCGGACCATGGAAGCGCTGGTCAGGCTGCCGGGCGTGGGCCGCAAGACGGCGAACGTCGTGCTCGGCCACGCCCTCGGCGTGCCCGGCTTCCCGGTGGATCGGCACGTGCTGCGCGTCAGCGCGCGCCTTGGCATGGCCACGTCCGACGATCCCGAGCGGGTGGAGCAGCAGCTGACGGGCGCCCTGCCGCCGGCCTTGTGGACGCTGGCCTCGGACACGCTGATCCTTCACGGCCGGCGGATTTGCAAGAGCGAACCGCTCTGCCGGCAGTGCGCGGCGGCGGCGATGTGCGACTACCGGCGGCGGCCCGCCCGTCCGGCCCCGGCCCGCGCCGCGCGCAAGCCGGCCCGCACGAAGGCCTCGCGGGCGAAGGCGCCCGCCACGCGGCGGCGCTCGTGACCCGCGCCCGCTTCGAGCGCCTCGTCGCCGAGGCGATCCGCACCATCCCGGAGCGCTTCCGGAACGAGCTGCGCAACATCGCCGTCATCGTGGAAGACGAGCCCTCCGACGATCTGCTCGACGAGCTGGGCATCGCCCCCCCGGACACGCTGTTCGGGCTCTACCACGGCACCCCGCTCACCGAGCGCTCGTGGGACTACGGCAATGCGCTGCCCGATCGCATCACGCTGTTCCAGGGGCCGATCGAGGACTCGAGCCAGAGCGAGGACGATGTCGTCGTGGCGATTGGCGAGACGCTGATTCACGAGGTGGGCCACTACTTCGGGCTGTCCGAGGAGGAACTCGAGGCGATCGAGGAGCGCTACTGGCGCTCGTTCGATCCGCCGGAAGGCGAACGGGCGTGAAGCCGCGCCGCCGGTTCGGCCAGCACTTCCTCCAGCCGCCCTGGATCGCGCGGGTGCTCGCCGCCGCGGCGTTCGGGCCAGGCGATCGCGTCCTCGAGATCGGCCCGGGCCGCGGCGCGCTGACGGGCCCGCTGAGCGAGCGCGTCTCGGAGCTGGCGGCCGTGGAGATCGACCGCGACCTCGCGGCCTTCCTGCGCGGCCGGCTCCCGGCGCGCGTGCGGATCATCGAAGGCGATGTGCTCGAGGCCGATCCGGCCGCGCTGTTCGGCCCGCCGGGCGGGCCGCCGTGGCGCGTGGCGGGGAATCTTCCCTACTGCGCCTCCTCTCCGATCGTGTTCAGGCTCCTCGAGCTGGCCCGCACCACCGCGTGCGTGCGAGACGCGACCCTGATGCTCCAGCGCGAAGTGGCCGACCGCATGGCCTCGCCGCCGGGGTCGCGCCACTACGGCGCGCTTTCGATCCTGGTGCAGCTCGACGCCGACGTCGAGCGGCTCCTCACGCTGCCGCCGCAGGCGTTCAAGCCCCCGCCGGAGGTCTGGTCCGCGCTTGTCCGGCTGCACTTCCGGCCGCCAGCCGTCGCGGTGCGCGACCGGCGGCAGTTCGAGGCGATGGTTCGATCGCTTTTCTCGGGGCGGCGCAAGATGCTGTCGAACGCGGTGAAGCCCTTCGCGTCGGCCCGGGGCCTCGACGGGGCCGCCGTCGCGCGCGACGCGGGCCTGGATCCGACGCGCCGGCCCGAGACGCTGGATCTCCGGGACCTGTCGAGGCTTGCCGACCTCCTCTGCCGCACCTGAGCGGTGCCGCGCGCCGGTCTCGTGTGGTATAGTTCGCCTGTCATTACCGGCTTGATCACGCCTGTCGTCGGGGCTTTCCCAGCAGCCTGACAGGCGCCGATCGAGCCGGCGCCCTCCGCTGGCGTCCCCCGCCGGCGGGCGGCCCGCGCGGGGCGCCCCCTCGCTCGGCGCGCGCCGGGTGCCGGCCGATCACGGGTGGATTCCGTTTCAACCGCTGGGTTCGATCACCCACTGGGATTTGCGGCCGTGCGCGAGCGCGCTCGCGTCCGGCTCGGGGGCATGACGATGTCCGGGCACTCGGCCGACGCGGCGCCACGACACCCCACCCTCGAGATGGTTCCGCTCGGCGGGCTCGGCGAGTTCGGCTTGAACTGCCTGGCCGCCTCGTACGCCGATACTCTCATCGTCATCGACGCCGGGTCGATGTTCCCCGAGCCCGAGCTCCTCGGCATCGATCTCATCGTGCCGGACTTCACGTACCTCGCGCGGCGCGACGCAAAGCACCGCGCCCTGGTGCTGACGCACGGGCACGAAGACCACATCGGCGCCGTGCCGTACCTCGTCCGCTCGTTCGGCGGCCCAATCTACGGCACGCCGCTGACGCTGGCGCTCGTGGGCGCCAAGCTCGCCGAGCACGGCATCGAGCCCGGCGATCGGCTGCGGCCGATCCACCCGCGCGACCGGATCGCCGTCGGCGACCTCACGCTGGAGTTCCTCCGGGTGACGCACAGCACGCCGGACTGCGTGTCGGTCGCCCTGCACTCGCCTGTCGGCACGATCTTGCACAGCGGCGATTTCAAGGTGGACCAGACGCCGCCCGACGGCCGGCACTTCGACTTCCACCGCTTCGCCGAACTCGGGGCCGAGGGCGTGCTGGCGATGTTCTCCGACAGCACGAACATCGAGCTGCCAGGCGTCACCGGCTCGGAGCTCTCCGTGATTCCGGCGTTCGAGGAGATCTTCGCGAGCACGCGGGGCAAGCTCGTCGTCACGGCGTTCGCGACGAGCGTCTACCGCCTGCAGATCCTCGTGGACCTCGCGTCCAGGTTCGGCCGGAAGGTGGCGTTCATCGGGCGCGGCATGGTCGAGACGTCGCAGCTGGCGCAGCGTCTCGGCTACCTCTCGGTCCCGCCGGGCCTGGCCGTCCGCGATGCGGACGTCAAGGCGCTGCCGCCGTTGCAGGTGCTCTGCCTCGTCACCGGCAGCCAGGGCGAGCCGATGTCCGCGCTGTCGCGCATCGCCATCGACGACCACCGGCACGTGCGGCTCGGCCCGGGCGACGTGGTCGTGTTCTCGGCGCGCGAGATCCCCGGTCGTGAGCGCCAGATCGACCGCGTGGTGAACCACCTCGCCCGCCGGGGCGCCGAGATTGTCAATCAGCAGACCAAGCACGTGCACGTCTCCGGCCACGGCAGCGAGGAGGAGCTGAAGCTCCTGCTCTCGCTGGTGCGGCCGCGCTGCTTCCTGCCCATCCACGGCACCTTCCGGCAGCGGGCGCGCCACGCGCGGGTCGGCGAGCGGCTGGCCCGCAGCGTCCCGGGAAGCATGGACGTGCTCGTCGCGGAAAACGGCGACGTGCTGCATTTCGACGCCGGCGGGTGCCGCGTCGCGGGCCGGGTGCCGTCCGGCCGCGTGCTCATCGACGGCGCCGGGGTGACGGGCCTGGGCGACGAGATCCTCAGGGACCGCCGGCACCTGGCAGAAGACGGGCTGATCGTGCCCGTGCTCGCCATCAACAAGCAGACGGGCGCCGTCGAGGGCGTGCCCGAGGTCATCACCCGCGGCATCGTGGTCCCGCAAGGCGACGAGCAGCCCTTCCGGGACCTCTCCCGCCTGATTGCGGACATCGTGGATTCGGCCAGCGTCGAGGAGCGCACCGACTACGGGATCATGCGCGACAAGCTCGGCGTCGAACTGCGCCGCTTCTTCCGGAAGCGCGTCGGGCAGCGGCCCCTCGTGCTCCCGGTGATCATGGAGATCTAGTCGGTGAGCGCCTCATCCACCCTGTCGCGGCGGCTCAGCGAATTCCTGGGCGTGGCGGGATTCGCCGTGGGCCTCCTGTGGCTCATCGCCCTGGCGACCTACTCCCCCGCGGATCCCGCATGGTTCTTCAACACCGGGTCGTCCGCACCGGCAGCCAACCTGGCTGGGCGCGTCGGGGCTTTCGTCGCGGAGCTCTCGCACCAGGTCGTGGGATATGCCGCCTGGCTGTTTCCGCTGCTGGTCGGCGCCGTCGGCTGGCGCCAGTTCTGGTGCCGGCCCATCGAGGCGCGCTTCACGAAGGCCATCGGGGCCCTGCTGCTCGTCGGCTCCGCGTCGTCGTTCCTGAGCCTCGCGCTGGCGCCCGCGCGAACGACCGGGGCGTCGTTCGAGCCCGGCGGCTGGCTCGGCGACCAGTTCGCCGGTGCGCTCGTAGCCTCGTTCAACCGCACCGGCTCGCTCATCGTCATCCTGGCGTGCCTCGGGCTGAGCCTCGTCTTGACGACCCAGTTCTCGTTCGGCCGCGCCTTCTCCGCCATCGCGTCCTGGACCCGCGAACGGGCGGCGACGCGCGTCGCGGCGTTCTGGACGTGGCGCGACGCGCGGAGGCGCGAGCGACAGCGCCGCGAGATCGTCTCGAAGCACGCGAGGCGCGCCGGGACCACCGACGCAGCCAAGGGCTCCCGGCCGCCTGGCGCCGAGGCTGGGCCCAACGGCCGCCGGGCCCAGCCCGCCTCCGCGGCCGTCGCCGACCCGAACGCCGCATCAGCGCACCGCAACGGGTCGGCCCTCGCCTCAAGCTGGCCCCGCCAGCGGAAAGACACCCCCATTACCGTGGTCGGCCCTCCGGCCCCCGCGCCCCCGGCCGCCGACCCGCCGGCTCGATCCCCCGCCGAACGCAAGCGCAACGGCTATGCCTTCCCGCCGTCCACGCTGCTGGACGCGCCGCGGACCGAGCGCAAGATCGACGAGCGCGAGCTGATGGAGTCTGCGCGATTGCTCGAGGAGAAGTGCCGCGAGTTCGCCGTCGCGGGATCGGTGGTCCAAATCCACCCTGGCCCGGTCGTGACGACGTTCGAGTTCAAGCCCGAGGCCGGAGTCAAGTACAGCAAGGTCACGGGCCTGGCCGACGATCTCTCGCTCGCCATGAAGGCCGAGTCGGTCCTGATCGAGCGGACGCCGGGCAAGTCCACGGTGGGCATCCAGATCCCGAACCAGTTCCGGGAGACGATCTCGCTGCGCGAGATGCTCGAGTCGGCGGCCTACCAGGCGTCGCCCTCGAAGCTGACGCTGGCCCTCGGCAAGACGATCCAGGGGGAGCCCTTCGTGGCCGACCTGGCGACGATGCCGCACCTGCTCATCGCTGGGGCGACCGGGACCGGGAAGTCCGTCGCGCTGAACGCGATGATCACGAGCATCCTGTTCCGCGCGACGCCCGAGGACGTGCGGATGATCTTCATCGATCCCAAGCGCCTCGAGCTGGGCATGTACGAGGAGATACCGCACCTCCTGACGCCCGTCGTGGTCGACCCCAAGCAGGCGGCGAACGCGCTGACCTGGGCCGTCCGCGAGATGGAGGAGCGGTACAAGACCCTGGCCGCCGAGGGCGTTCGGAACATCGACCAGTACAACCGCAACGTGCGGCAGGCGGTGCTCGAGCGCTCCTCGTCCGCGGACGAGCCGCTCCCCAAGCCGCTGCCCTACATCATCGTCGTCATCGACGAGCTGGCGGACCTCATGATGGTGGCGCGCGGCGAGGTCGAGGAATCCGTCGCCCGTCTCGCGCAGATGGCCCGCGCCATCGGCATTCATCTCCTGCTGGCGACCCAGCGCCCGTCGGTGGACGTCATCACGGGGCTCATCAAGGCCAATCTGCCTGCGCGCATTTCGTTCCGCGTCTCGTCGAAGGTCGATTCGCGCACCGTCATCGACGGGAACGGCGCGGAGCAACTCCTCGGGCGGGGCGACATGCTGTTCTCGCCTCCGGACTCGTCGCGCCTCGTCCGCGTGCACGGGCCTTACATCTCGGAGCAGGAAACGGCGCGGCTGGCCTCGTTCCTGCGCAAGCAGGGCAAGCCCACGTACGACACGTCGATCATTGCCGACGAAAAGGCTGCCGACGCGATCGAGTTCGAAAAGGACGACTTGTACGACGAAGCCGCGCGCCTGGTGGTCTCGACCGGCCAGGCCTCGATCTCGTACATCCAGCGGCGGCTCCGCGTCGGCTTCAGCCGGGCGGCGCGGCTGATCGACATGATGGAGGCCGAGGGCATCGTGTCGCCCGCGATGGGCGGCAAGCCGAGAGAGGTGCTGGTGGACAAGGGGTACTTCGACGAGGTGGATCAGCAGCTGCGGTAGCGCCCGACATGCCTGGACTGCCTTCACGCGCCCGCGGCCGGCCGGCCGTCCGATACGCCCTGGCGGCGGTGTGCCTGGCCGCGGCCGGCCTGTCCGGTTCTGCCGCGCCCGCGCCAGCCGACCCGCAGGAGGGAGCCCGCCGCTTGTATCAGGCGGCGGCAGCGCGCGAGGAGGCGCTGCGCCAGGCGCTGGCCGCCTCACCCCCGGGGCCGGCGCCGACGCGGGACGCGATTCGGCAGGTGGTCGCGGCCTACCGCCAGGTGGTGCTGCAGTACCCGCGGAGCGGATACTGCGACGATGCTCTGTGGCTCGGCGCGCACCTTCTGGCCGAGGCGTTCTCCCGTTACGGCAACGACCAGGACCGCGCCAGCGCGGTGGCCCTCCTGACCTCGCTCGCGCGCGAGTACCCGTCGAGTTCGCTGGCGGCGCGTGCGCGCGCGGAGGCTGCGAGGCTGCGGGGACTCGCCGCCCCGGCGGCCCCGGCGGCGGACGCTGGCCAGGCGGCGCCTGCGCCGCCTGGCGCCGCCGCGGCGAGTTCGGCTCCCCGGGGCCGCCGCGTCCTCGTCCGCGACATCCGGCGCCTCGTGACGCCAGGCGGGGCCTCGGTGGAAGTCGAACTGGACGGGCCCGTTCAGTTTCGCGAACAGCGCCTCGATCAGCCGCCGCGCCTCTTCGTGGACCTCGCGAACACGCACACGATGGACGCGCTCCGCGACGCTTCGTTCGCGTTCGAGTCCGGCGCGGTCAAGCGGCTGCGCGTCGGACGGCACCCGAACGACGTCACGAGGATCGTGATCGAGACGGGGGCGGCGGCCCGGTGCTCGTCCCGCCTCGCCTCCGCACCCTACCGCGTGATCATTTCGTGCGACGAGCCCGCCGTTCAGACCGGCGTCCCGGCTGTCGAGCCCGTCGCGGAGCCGGCCGCGGCAGAGCGCCCGCCCGAGCCCGCGCGCGCTCCCGTCCAGCCGGCGGATCCCGGGCCGCGGGGCGAGGCTCCGGTGCCGCCGCCAACGCCTGCTCCGGCTGTGCGCTCCGAGTCGCCAGCCGCGCCATCGGCCAACGGCCGCGGCGGCTACTCGATGGCCAGGCAGCTCGGGCTCCGCGTCGGGCGCATCGTGATCGACGCGGGCCACGGAGGCCGCGACCCTGGAGCCGCCGGGCCCGGCTTCAACGAGGCTGACCTGACGCTCGACGTCGCCCTTCGCCTCGAGAAGCTGCTCTCGGGCGAGCCCGGCATCGAGGTGGTGCTCACGCGCCGCACCGACGAGTTCGTCGAGCTGCACGAGCGGACCGCCATCGCCAACCGCGCGGGCGCGGACCTGTTCGTCTCCATTCACGCGAACGCCAGCCGCAACCGCAACGCCCGGGGCGTCGAGTGCTACCTGCTCAACTTCGCGTCCACGCCGGAGGCTGCCGCGGTCGCCGCCCGCGAGAACGCGTCCTCGTCGCTCACGATGAGCCACCTCAACGATCTCGTGAAGCAGATCGCCCTGAACAGCAAGCTGGAAGAGTCCCGGGATCTCGCCGGGCACCTCCAGCGCTCGCTCGTGAGGCGGCTGAGGGCGTCGAACCAGGGGATCAGGGACCTCGGCGTCAAGCAAGCGCCCTTCGTCGTCCTCGTAGGCGCCTCCATGCCCAGCGTCCTGGTTGAGGTGTCCTTTCTGACGCATCGGCAGGAAGGGCGGCTGCTCGGCACCTCGAGCTACCGGCAGCGCATCGCCGAGGCGATCCTCGACGGCATCCGCGGCTACCTGGGCACGCTGAAGCGCGTACACACCGCCGCCGGCGCCGGCGACGGGCCGGTGCGGGGCCAGGCGCTGGAGGGGCTACAATAGCGGGTCGTCGATGCTCGCAGCGCAGCCCGTCACCCCGGTCATCGTCAAGGTCGTCCCGGAGCCGACTCCCCAGGTCGGCGCCGCCGACGTCATTCTTGACTCGCTCGGCCTCGTGGGCGTCATCGTGATCGCCGCGCTGGCCGTCGGCGGCCTGCTGGGCGCCGTGCTCATCGGCATCAAGCGGTGGCGCGAGGCGCGCCACGGCGGCGCGCTGCCGAGCGATCACACGCCGCTGGATCTCAGCTCCCCCCACCGGTAGCCGGCGCACCCGAGAGAGCGAGGCGATCAGGCCACAGGCGGCGGCCACGCGTCAGGCGTGCAGGCGAGTTCTGCCATCGTTCTTACCGCCACGCCCGTCGGGCCCTTCGGCTGCCACGGCTGCGCTTCATCCGCCCAGGCCGTGGAGGCGATGTCGAGGTGGGCCCAGGGACGTCCTCCGCTGAACTCCTGCAGGAAGAGCGCGGCTGTGATCGACCCGGCCGGCCGGCCGCCGATGTTGGAGATGTCCGCAATCTCGCTGCGAAGCTGTTCCCGGTACTCGTCGACCAGGGGCATCTGCCAGACGCGATCTCCGGCCCGGGCCGCCGTCCGCGCGACGAGATCGGTCCACTGGGCGGGCGTGCCGAACAAGCCTGTCATGTCGCGGCCCAGCGCGATGCCGATGGCCCCCGTGAGCGTGGCCGCGTCCAGCAGATGCGTCGCGCCCAGTTCTCGCGCGTACCACAGCGCGTCGCCCAGGATGAGCCGCCCCTCCGCGTCCGTGTCGAGGACCTCGACGGTCTTCCCCGACGCGCTGCGCAGGACGTCGCCCGGCCTCGTCGCGCGCCCGCCTGGCATGTTCTCCACAAGCGGCACCACCCCGATGACCGGCGCGTTCGGTTTCAGCGCGGCGACGGCTTTCATGGCCGACAGCACCGCCGCGCCGCCCGCCATGTCGGTCTTCATCAGGTGCATCCGATCCGAGGGCTTGATGGAAATGCCGCCGGTGTCGAACGTGACGCCCTTGCCGACCAGGCCGAGCAGGGGCCGAGCCGGCGCGTCCGGCGGGTCGTATCGGAGGACCACCACGCGCGGAGGCTCCGCGCTGCCGCGCGAGACGCCGAGCAGGAGGCCCATGCCCAGGCCGGCAATCCGGTCTTCGTCGAGCACATCGACTCGGAGGCCGGCGTCTGCGCCGACCTGTCCGGCGATGTCGGCGAACAGCCTCGGCGTCATCACGTTCGCAGGCTCGTTCGTGAGGGCTCGCGCGAGGTTGCTGCAGGACGCGAGGATGTAGCCGCGCCCCGCCTCCCGCTCGGCCTCCCGCACGTCGGCAGAGGCCGTCGCGGGCGGCACCACCACGAGCGCCTCGATCGGCACCGGCCGCGCCTCGTCGCCGCTCTTGTAGATGCCCGAGTAGTGGGACGCCAGCGTCAGCCCCTCCGCCGCCGCCCGGGCTTCGTCGGCCAGCGGCAGCGCTCCGGAGGCCGCCATGGCCAGGCGCCGGACGCGCCGCTCGCGCGCGGCGAGTGCGGCGGCCGACGCGGCCCGCCTGACGCGCCTGGCGTCGCACGCAGCGCGCGTTCCAAAGCCGGCGAGCATCACGCGCTCCGGGCGCCAGCCTGGCCCGGCGGCCGGCAGCACGAGCGTCGTGAAGGCCTTCGGGGTGAACTCCCGGCGTTCGATGACCGCGCGGACAAGCGGCCCGAGCACCGCGTCGAGGTCGGCCGGAAGCGCCGGCACCTCGCCCTCGAAGACCGGCACGACGAGCAGATCGACGTCGAGCGATGACCACGCCGACGCGATCACGCCGACAGGGAGCGACTGTTCCGTGTACCGCATCAGTCGATTATGCACGAGGTGGGCACAAAGACACACCGCCCGGCCGGGCGCCGCGGCCCGGACGGTGCGCGGCGCGCGGGAAGCAACCTGGCGGCCTACGCCACGGCGCCGGAGAAGCCGGGCCCCGCAGGCGCGCTCCGGCGCCGGCCGAAGCGGCTCAGGATGACGGCCCCGAGGCCGACGGTCCACGCGACGTACTCGACGAGGAAGCCGGCCACCAGCAGGCCGGCGACAAAGAAACCAGCCGGAGGCCCGAGCAGGCCGACGAACCTCGCGACGGCCGTCAGCGCCCAGATCACGGCGAGGCCGAGGACGAGCGACGCGGCCATGCCCGGCGCCGCGCCGCCCACCCGCCGGGCAACGCACGTGCCCAGCGCGCGCCCGGCCCCGGCCAGGCCCAGCACGAATGCCAGCCCGACGGCGATGAGGCCAAACGGCACCAGCAGGAGCAACGGGATCCCGATGATCGAGATGGCGAGCACCGCGACCGTCAGCACGAGCAGCGGAACGAACAGCAGTTCAGCGGCCAGGCCGACGAGGCCCGCGCGCCAGGGTTCTGCCGCGGCGCGGTCCGAGACCCCTCTCACCGCCCCGGGCGCCACCGCTGCCACGATCGCCGCGAAGAGCGCCGCGAGCCCGAGACGAACGAGCGTGGTCAGCAGATCGACCGTGCCTCTCGGCCTGCCATCGAACGGAGCGATCACCCAGCGCCAGTCCCTCCACGGCCGAACACGGAGCAGCGGCCCGAGATGCGGTCCCGAGAAGGCGATCTCGTTGCTCTCGCCTTCCAGGACGGCGCCCGGATCGCACTCGACGCCGCCGCCGATGGACGTCACGTCGCCGCGGACGCGCGCCGTCGGCCCGAGAACCACCGAGCCGCCCACGGCGACGACGCTGCTCTCGACGAGCCCGTCGACGCGCGCCGACCCCAGGACGACCACCACGTCGCTGACCGCTTCGTCCCTGCCGACGATCACATCGCCGCCTATCCGGACGCGTGCGCCGCCATGGCGGCCCCAAGCCGCCTTGGGCCAGCCGGACACGTCGGGCAAGGCCGGCCGACCCGGGGCGCCAGGGGCCTCGGACTCCGGCGATGGAATCCCCGCTGTGGCGGCTGCAAAGAACGCACGACAGCCCTCCGCGTCAAGAAACGACAGCTGGGCCACCAGGTCCGCGTCCCTGCCGAGGCGATCCCGCAACTCGCGGCCTGTTACCGCGGTTCCGTCGAGCAGCACCCGCCCGTCGTTCACGTCGATGGTGCGCACGCCGGCCGCGTCCGATCTCGGAATCAAGATCATCCCCCCTCGGATCTCGACGATCCGGAACCGCTCCTCCGTGCGCTGACGCAGCGCGCGCAGGTCCGGCGGCGCGGCCTCGGCTGGCCGCGTCCCTTCCCGCTCGGCAGACGCCGGCACGGACGTGAGCGCGAGGCCGCTCGCCATGACCGCGAGCGCAACGGCGACCACGGGACTTCGCATATCAGGGCTCCTGTTCGCGCATCAGGCGATGCAGCGCCGCGAGCGCGCCAGCCGCGAGCGCGAGTTGCGCGGCCAGCAAGGCCGCAAGCTCCGGGCCGGCGAACTGGCGGCCCAGGATGCCGGCGGCCCGGCCGAGGCCGGACCACACCGCCAGTACGCCGGCCACCCAGGCCCAAGCCGCCGCGGCCGCGCCGCCCAGGCTCAAGGCAACGGCGCGCAGCGACGCGAGAAGCGCGCGGCACCAGCTTTCCGGCGGGAGTGCGGCTCCAGCCGCACCGGCCGACAGGATCGCCGACGCGACGGCCGCCCGCAGCCACCACGCCGACCAGACATCCGGCTTCGTCCTCAGGGCGGCGAGCCTGGTCGCGACAGCCTCCGCCAGCCAGACCGGCGGATCGAGCCGGCCGATTCCGCGGGCCACGGCCCTGAAGCGCCAGTCCGCCTCGTCCGGCCGCCCCGCCTGCTCGGCCGCCAGCCACTCCGTCACCCGGCCGTCCGGCTCCATCAGCATGACCTTCCAGTCCCTTCTACGCGCCCGACCCCGGGTCGGGTTGCACCGGGCCTGGCGTGCGCGCGGGATCGGGCCCCCACCCGGACTCCGCCATCAGGCGCGCGAGGGCCGCTCGCGCCCGGTGGAGGTGGCTCTTCACCGTGCCGAGCGGCAGGCCTGTGGCCAGCGCGATCTCCTCGTACGACAGGTCTTCGAGGTAGCGCATGACGACGAGCGATCGGAACGCCGGACGCAGCCGCGAGAGGGCGGCCTCGAGATCGGCCCGCAAGTCGCGCCGGAGGGCGTGATCGAGGGGAGACGGCGCGCGCGCATCCACCAGAACGTCGCCCGGGTTCTCCGAGCCCGACCAGTCGTCAATGGGCACCAGGATCGGCCGCACCCTGCGCAGGTGGTCGATGGCGAGGTTGTGCGCGATGCGGAGGACCCAGGTCGAGAACTTGTAGGCGGGGTCGAAAGAGCCGAGCGCGCGGAACGCCTTGAGAAACGCCTCCTGCGTCAGCTCCTCGGCGACGCCCTCATCGCGGACGACCCTGGCCACGAGGTTGTACACCGCCCGCGCGTGGCGCTCCACCAGCTGCCTGGACGCGTCCTGCGAGCCGGCGAGCGCCAGCCTGACGAGCTCCGGGTCTGCGCGCACCATGGCCTCAAGACGAGAGCCGGCCACCCAGCGACGATCCGCCGGAACCGGGATCGCCAGGCCTGCCTGGTTGCGTACGAACGGGGATCCCGCCGGTCGCCCGAACAGCCCGTTCGACGCGATCCCAGGCGCGAGCGTCAGCGCGCAGCCCGGCCAGGCGCCAGGCGCGCCCTTCGAAGAGGCGCCAGGATGCCGCCTCGAGGCCTTGTTCGAGGAGCGGCGGAACCAGAGCGCCCGAGATGAGCGCCAGTCGCTCGGGCAGCGTGGCCGCCGCCGCCCCGAGCGTCCCTTCGTCTCCCCCAAGATCCATGACGACGGCCCGGCCCTGGATGAGATCCGCGAGCCGAGCCAGGGCGGCCGCATTCCGATCGGGAAGACCGGCGAGGACGACGAAATCCGCTCCGCCGGCGATCACTAGGTCATCGGCGCCGACCTCAATGACTCCGCGGCTGACGGCGGCCTCGAGCCGGTCGTTTCGGTCGCAGCCGATCATGAGCGTCGAGGGCCAGGCGCGGCGGAGCGCGAGCGCAAGCGAAGCGCCAACGGTACCCAGGCCCGCGATCGCCACGCAAGCGAAGGCCGGCGCATCGCCTGGGCCGCCACGCGAGTCGAGTACGGAGAATCGCCGCCTGCCTTCGCCCATATCCCCTCCAGCGCCAGCGCCGCCCGGCTGCCCCGGCTCGCGCCGCGCCCGCGCCGGCGCGCGCCTTCATGTCGAGACGTGATCCTGTCCTGCTCCGTTCCCTCATGAGCTGCCGAAGTCCGTGCGCTTGGGCGTCCTTGACCCTGCGGCGCCATACTCGCTATAAGGTGAGCAGGTGAAGCACCCAGCGATTGCCGCGCTCGTCCTGGCGTGGGGCGCCGTCACGCTCACGGCGCCGGCGCCGACGCCCCACATGCCCGTTGCCGAGATTCGTCCCGGCATGGTCGGTGTGGGAAAGACCGCATTCCAGGGCACGGCCATCGAGGAGTTCCAGGCGCACATCCTGGGCGTGCTCCACTCGAACGTGGGCCCCAGGCGAGACCTGGTCCTGGCGCGCCTCGAAGGAGGGCCGCTCGCGAACACCGGCGTGATTGCCGGGATGAGCGGCAGCCCCGTCTATGTCGGCGGGCGGTTGATTGGCGCGGTGTCGTACTCGCTCGGCGCGTTCGCCACTGAGGCCCTCGCCGGCATCACGCCGATTGGCGAGATCGTGGAGGCCGCACGCAGCGGGCTGGCCGGTCCCGCGGCAGTCCCGCCGCCAGTCCCGGTCGGCTCTGATCTGGCGACCCTGATGTCCGTCGTCGAGCGCGCGTTGGAACGGGCCAGGGACCAGGCCGGTGCGCCATGGGCCCTGCCACCGTCCGGACGCGGGCTGCCCGGCGCCGCGTCGCTGCAGCCCATCGCGCTTCCGCTGACGCTCGGCGGACTGGGCAAGCAGGCCGCCGAGGCGGTGTCCGGTCCGTTGCGCGCCGCGGGATTCCTGCCGCCGGTCCAGGCGCCCGGCGGCCTGCCGGCGGCGTCTGGCGCGCCGCTCCAGCCGGGCGAGCCCGTCGGCGTGGCCCTCATTACCGGCGACCTGCAGCTCGGCGCGACCGGCACGGTCACGGAGGTCGACGGCCAGCGCGTCTACGCCTTCGGCCACGCGATGTACAACCTCGGCCCCGCCTGCTTCGCCATGACGCGAGCCTACGTGCACGCCGTCTTGCCGAGTCTCTCGCAATCGATGAAGATCGCGTCGGTTGGCGAGACGATCGGCACGATTCAGCAGGACCGCGCCACCACGGTCGCCGGCCTTACAGGCGTGCGCCCGGACATGGTCGGCATGACGGTGTCGCTGCGCCGGGACGGCGGGCCGGCTCGGCGCTTCTCCTTCGAGCTTGGCGACCACCCGCTGCTGACTCCCCTCTTGGCCTACACGGCGCTCACCGGCATCATCGTCGAACACGAGCACGACATCGGACATGCGACGTACCGGGTCCGCGCCCGCATCGCCATTGACGGGCATGCCCCCGTCGAAATCGACGACGTCCATGCCGGGGAGCAGCCCGGCGCGGCGGCTGCTTCCGCCGTCGCCGTGCCGCTCAGCTCGCTGTTGACCAACGGCCGCGATCCGGTTCGCGTCAGGGCGATCAGCGTGGACATCGACAGCGCCGAGCGGCTTCGGGCCGCCACGATCGATCGCATCTGGCTGGCTGCGCCGGAGCCGCGGCGCGGGCAGACGGTCCCGCTGAAGATCCTGCTCACCCCGTGGAGGGGCGAACCGGCCGTCAGGACCGTGGAGATCGAGATCCCCCGCCACGCGGAGGGCCCCCTGACGCTGGTGGTCGCCGACGGCGTCAGCTTCGCCCAGTGGGAGCAGCGCGAACGCCGCGCCGCGCTCGCGCCGTCGACGCTCGACCAGCTCATCAAGGCGCTGAACCAGGCGCGGCGCGGGAACCGGGTGTACGTGCGTCTCGCGGGCCGGGACGCCGGCGCCATTGTCAACGGAGAAATCCTCCCCTCGCTGCCGGGGTCTGTGCTGGCCGTCATGCAGAGCGACCGCGGCGCCGACGCCGCCTCGGCTCTCCAGACGTCGGTGCTCGGCACGTGGGAGATCTCGACCGACGAGGCTGTCCGCGGGATCCGCACGATCACCATTCCGCTCGCCCCTCCCGTACCCGTTCCGTGACCACGATGGTCGCGCGAGGCCACTGTCGCATGAGACTCCGCCTGCTCACACCGGCCACCATAGTGCTGCTCCTCGCTGCCGGCGCCGCAGCGACCCACGCGTCGACCGCGCGGTTCTGGCGCGTGTCCACGCGGGCCGACCTGCTCAAGGGCGAGGCAACCGGGCTGTCAATCGACTACGACGGCCGGCTCGTGCTGGGCCCCGCCTCGCGGACGCTCCTCGAGCCGGCCGCCGCGTTCATCTGGTGCCTGGCGCCGGCCCCTGGCGGCGCGGTCTACGCCGGCGGCGGCAACGACGGCCTCGTCTGGCGGGTCGATCGCGACGGGTCCAGCCGCGTCGTGTTCGACGCGGCCGAACTGGAGGTGCATGCGCTGGCCGCCTCGCCGGACGGCTCGCTGTTTGTCGGGACGTCGCCGGACGGCAGAGTCTACCGGATCGGCGCGGACGGCGCGGCCACGCCCTTCTTCGATCCGGACGACACGTACATTTGGGCTCTGGCGCTTGACCCGCTGGGACGCCTGTATGTCGCCACCGGCAGCAAGGGCGCGATCTACCGGGTCGGGCGCGACGGGCGCAGCGAAATGGTCTTCCGCGCGCAGGCGGCCAACGTGACCTCGCTGGCCGTCGACGCCGCGGGCCGGGTCTTCGCCGGGACCGAGTCGCCGGGGCGCATCGTCCGGATTTCGGCCGACGGCAAGGCGTTCGTGCTTCTCGATTCGCCGTACCGCGAGCTGCGCGGACTGCGGGTGGACGCCGAGGGAACGCTCTACGCCGTCGCGGTCGACGGCAAGCCCGAGGCCCGTGAAGCGGCCCAAGCGGCGTCGCCGCCCGAGCCTCCTCGGGCGGTTCCGGCCGCGGCCGTCTCCACCGAGATCACCGCCGTCACTGTTGTCGACGCGTCCGCGCCCGCCTCAGGCGCCCCGCCCGCCCACGCAGCCGCCGGTCCCTCCCCCGCCGCCAAAGGGGCCGTCTACCGCATCGATGCGTCGGGCGCCAGCGAGATCGTCTGGTCGTTCCCCGACGATCAGCCGTTCGATCTCGTCCTCGAAGACGGGGGCAGCCTTCTCGTCGCCACGGGCGGCGCAGGCAGGATCTATCGATTGGCCGGTGACCCGTGGAAAGCGATGCTCGTCACGCGCGTGGATTCGCGGCAGGCGACGTCGCTCCTTCGGCTGGAGGCCGCGACCTATGTCGCGGCCTCCAACCCGGCTCGCATCGTGAGGATCGAGCGCGCCTCGGCTGCAGAAGGCTCCTACGTCTCGGAGGCCAAGGACGCGGGCATGGCGGCCTCGTGGGGCACGATTGCCTGGCGTGCGTCCGGAGCAGCCGGACCGGGCGCCATTCGCATCGCCACGCGCACCGGCAATACGGCCGTTCCGGACGACACCTGGAGCGACTGGAGCGCGCCGTATCAACGGGCGGAAGGAGATGCCGTGACGAGCCCGGCCGCCCGGTACCTGCAATGGCGGGTCGAACTGAAAGGCCAGTGCGCCGGCTCCGCCTCGCCCGCGCTGGCGTCGGTCAGCATTGCCTACCTGCAGCGCAACGCACGGCCGCGCGTCACCGAGATCACGGTGCA
>Ga0116178_10000121_pt1 | contig 63433 bp, 18 predicted proteins | sample AD_STIC12_MetaG_FD_89880 | JGI IMG/M metagenome (GOLD analysis project Ga0116178, IMG submission 89880) | Active sludge microbial communities of municipal wastewater-treating anaerobic digesters from USA - AD_STIC12_MetaG | ecosystem: Engineered > Bioreactor > Anaerobic > Digestate | place: USA...
CCCCGTGCGCATCGGCCTACGGCAGGCGGTGGACCGTGCACCAGAAGTGCACCAAAAGCCGTCTAGCGCCTTGATTAGATACTTCAGTCGGCCCCATCCATCATCGGGGCGACCGAGAATCTACGCAATTGATTTTCACCAAGGATAGCGAGGTACAGAAGGAACGAGATTTTGAGTTTGCGTCACGATTTTCTCCAAAAACACCGGGCGTATCCCGTCGTTTCCGGACTCAATTTTCTATCGGCGCCGAATCCCCGAAAATCAGCGCTACACGTCGCACAAGGAACGCCTCGGCGTCGCTCAAAGCACCACCTCCTCACGGTCCTTGCCATCACGCGCCGCGGTCATACGCTCGGCCAGCTTGCGGATTGTCGGCGCCTCGAACACGTCGCGCAAGGTGAGGCGCGCGTCCGACACGGCGCCTATACGCGCAATAACCCGCGTGGCGAGCAACGAATGTCCGCCAAGGACAAAAAAATCATCATCGGGACCGAACGCTTCGACGCCCAGCAGGCCCGCCCATATCTCGGCGAGCTGCCGCTCCTCGACCGTCTCGAAAATTGTGGTAGCCAGCAGAGATACCTTATCGGAAACGCTGCCCGCTTCAGAAGCGGCTTGCTGCGCCGCAACTTCCGTTCTGACGTCTCCCATCGCCACGATGGCGTGCGCGCGTTCACCAGCCACAAGGGCCGTAAGCGCCCCAAGCGCCTGATCGGGCGGGATCTGCTGACGTTTCTGCAGATCAACCAAATCGGCATCAGCCTGGTCATCGAGAAGTCGCGCAGCCATGCCGATGTCACGCCACTGCCCCCAGCCGATGCATAGCGTGCGTCGCCAGGCAGTCGGCAGGACTTCGCTCTCGACGAAGGCGTTGAGCACGGCGTTTGCGCCGCAATAGGCACTGAGGCCGGGGTACCCCGACACGCCGCTGATCGAGCCTGTCGCTAAGAACAGCGCGAGCGGTTCCTCGCGCAGAGCTTCGGTGATGGCCTCTATGCCTTCAAGCTTGGGGCGAACGACGTTGTCGAAATCCGCATCCTTGGTGAAAAAGGCAATGTCGCCGACGCCGGATGAGCCCGCCGCATGGATGACTGCGTCGAGCGCGCCGAAAGCCTGTTTCGCGGAGGTCGCCATGGCGCGGACGGCCGCCGGATCGGCCATGTCGCCTTCGAAGACAAGAGCGTCGCCGCCGAGGCGCCGAATTTCCGCGATGGCGGAAGCCTTCACGCCTGCATCGGCGCCGCGCGAGATGAAGATGATGCGAGCCTGGAGCGTCTGGGCGAGTTCGCCAGCAATGGCGCGACCGATAGCGCCCAAACCGCCAAAAACCATCACCACGGCACCTGCGGGGAGCGCAGAAGCCGCGCTCGCGGGCTGAGGCGACGCCAGGGGGGCGATATCGCGCACAAAACGCACTCCGCGGCGCCAAGCGGAGAACTGGCCGGACGAGGCATCACGGGCCTCGAACGTCAGCGCCTTGGCAAGCGAAGCTTCGGCGTCGACATCAACATAGCGTAGCCGAAGGCCCGGGCATTCGCGCTGCAAGGCGAGGACGGGGCCGAACACCAGCGCGGCGTAGGGGTCGCGAATGCGTTCATCCAACACGCGGACCAAGCCCTGCCCGCCAACGAGGATGCGACAGGGGGTAGCGCGGTTCCATGTTTCCAGCTTCTGCGCCACGGCGACGAGCGTGTGATAAGCGCGCCTTGCTTCGGCAGGGCCGGCGGTCGTCATCGGTCCAAGTAGGATGGCGCCGGAAACCTCAGAGGGCTTGTCAATGTCGGCGGCATCGCTGACGCGCGCAGCATCAGCGCCGGCATCGCGCAGAGCGGAGAGGAGCACATCGCCGCGCGACGAAGCCTGAGGTTCGACGAGCAACCAGCGGGCGTGCAGCGACGCGGCCGGCGCCTCCTCACTGCGCTTCCAGGTGATGGCAAAATGGTTCACTCCCACCGCCAGTGCAGAAGGAGGCAATGCCGTTGCCGGCGCGTGAGACGGATCCACCCAGTGGCGCTTGCGGTTAAACGGATAGGTGGGCAGCGCAATGCGCAACAGACCGGCCGCCTCGTTAAGGCGCGCGGGCGCATCGAGCGCGCCCAGCGTCCATAGCTTGCCGGCGGCGGCGAGAATCGTCGCTGCGTCCTGATCGGCCTGATCCGGACGGGGCGAGGATTCAACAACACGCGTCGCGGCGTTGGACGGCAGCGAGTTGCGGGCCAATGTCGCCAGCGCACGGGCGGGACCGACTTCCAGCAAGGCGGCGTCCGGGAAGGCGTCGATGACAGCGTTGAGGCCGGCATCGAAGCGCACGGGGCGACGCAGATGCTCCGCATAATAGGCGGGATCAACGGCCTGCTCGGCCGTGATCCAATCGCCTGTGACGTTGGAAACATAAGGCAATGCCGGCACATGACGCTGCACGTTGGCGACCACCTGCTCGAACGCCTTCATCACCGGCTCCATCATGCGCGAATGGAAGGCATGCGAGACACGCAGTCGACGCGCGCTGACGCTTTCGGCTTCGAGCTGCTTCACGAAGGCGTCGATCGCATCGACACGACCGGAAACGACGCAAAGATCGGGGCCGTTCTCAGCCGCTATCTCGAGATCGGCGGCGTCGATGCGCGCCTGCGCCTCGTGAAGCGGCAGATTGACGGCAGCCATCGCGCCTGGCGGCATATCCTGCATGAGGCGACCGCGCGCGACGACGACCTTCAGCGCATGCTCCAGCGAGAATACGCCGGCGATGCAGGCTGCGGCATACTCGCCGATGCTGTGGCCCAGCATAGCAGACGGTCTTACGCCCCAGGAGGCCCAGAGGCGCGACAGAGCGTAGGATGTCGCAAAGAGTGCGGGTTGCGCGATGGCCGTCTGCGACAGCGTTTTGCTGTCGCCTTTGAAAACAAGCTTACGCAAGTCCTCCTCCATCCAGCGCGCAGCGATGTCGGCGCAGGCATCGAATGCGGCGCGGAAGACAGACTCAGCGCGATAGAGTCCCGCAGCCATACCGGGGTGTTGCCCGCCCTGCCCGCTGAAGAGGAACGCGACGGGGCGCAGGCCGCCTTCGTGGTGTCCGGTCGCGCCCCGCTTGGCGTGTAGGTCTTTGAGAAGGCTCTGTCGATCGACGCCGACGATGGCGCGGCGATGCGGGAAGTCGCGCCGGCCTGCCTGCAACGTCCACTCGGCATTGGCGAGGTCTGCTTCGGACGCATCGGCGAGCGCATCGGCCATCCGATCGCCCAAGGCGTCAAGCTCCTCCTTGTGGCGAGCGGAAAGCACGAGTAGCCGTGTCGGGCGCACGGGCGCTGCGGCAGCGAGCGCGGGCGCCTGCTCCAGTACAACGTGAGCGTTGGTGCCGCCGATGCCGAAAGAGCTGACCCCTGCTCGGCGCGGGCCTTCGACCATCCAGGGCGCAGCTTCGCCGCTGAGCAGGAACGGGCTACGCTCAATGTCGAGCGCGGGATTGACGCGTTTGAAATTGACCAGCGGTGGTATGGCGTCGCTCTGCAGGACGAGAAGCGCCTTGATCAGACCGGCGACGCCGGCGGCGGCGTCCAGGTGGCCAAGATTGGCCTTAACGGCGCCGAGGCGGCAGAAGCCGACGTCGCTCGTATCAATGCGAAAGGCCCGCTTCAGAGCCGCAATCTCGATTGGATCGCCGAGCGGCGTACCCGTGCCGTGGGTCTCGATGTAGCCGATGCTGCGCGCCGGCGTGGCGGCGAGCGCGAGCGCGGCAACGATGGCCTCTACCTGTCCGTCGACGCTAGGTGCAGTGAAGCCGGCTTTCGCCGCGCCATCATTGTTGACCGCAGCTCCTCGGATTACACCGCAGATCGAATCGCGGTCGGCGAGAGCGTCGGCCAGACGCTTCAGCACGACGATGCCCGCGCCAGCGCCGGGACGAGTGCCGCGCGCATCCGCATCGAACGGACGGCACCGGCCATCCGGCGAGAGGATCATGCTCTCTTGATAGAGATAGCCGGCGCGCTGCGGGAAGGTGATCGAAACGCCGCCCGCCAGCGCAATGTCGCATTCGCCACGCGCCAGAGCGCGACAGGCCTCGACGACCGCGACCAGTGAGGTGGAGCATGCGGTCTGCAGCGTCATGCTGGGGCCGCGCAAATCGAACTGGTAGGAGGCCCGGGTGCAGAGGAAGTCCTTATCGTTGGCCAGCATCAACTGGTAACCTCCGACCGCTTCTGTAAGCTGTGGGCTCCGAAGAATGTGGGCAAGCAGATAGGTGTTCATCGAACAGCCGGCGTAGACACCGACCGCCCGTTGCGCCGGCTCGCGCGCGTATCCGGCTGTTTCCAGTGCCTCCCAGCAACATTCGAGGAACAAGCGGTGCTGTGGATCGAGAATTTGCGCTTCGCGCGGCGACATGCCGAAGAAACCGGCATCGAACATGTCCGCGTCGGCAAGGTGGACACCGCCCCGCACGTAGGCCGGATCACGACGCAGCGCGTCGGGCACGCTGGCGACATCCATTTCAGCGTCCGAGAAGGCCTGGAATGCGTCGACGCCGTTCGCGATCAAGCGCCGATAGGATTCGATGTCAGGTGCGCCAGGAAAGCGACCCGCCATACCGATGACGGCGATGGCGTGGGTTGGGAAGCCTTTGGTGGCGTAGGGATTAGACATGTGCCTGCTTTCCCGCCCGAGCGAGCGCGCGCTTGACCGCGACATCCTCCTGCTCCGAGCCGTTCATCAGTTCAGCCTGCGCAGCCACAGTGGTGTAATTGAACAGCTCGACGATTTGCACATCGCGATCAAACGCGGCGTTAAGCGCCGTCTGGATCTGCACGACCAGCAGCGAATGACCGCCGACATCGAAGAAGTTCTCGTGCAGGCCGACGCGCTCGATTTTGAGGACGCGCTTCCAGATGTTAGCAACACGGTGCTGAGCGGGCGACATTAGCACATCATTGCTGGCCTCGCCACGCGGCGCGCGGTCGGACGTGGGCGCCGGCAGGGCCGCCCTGTCGATCTTGCCATTGCCGGAAAGCGGGAATGCCTCTATCGCGACGAAGGCGGAGGGCAGCATGTAGTCTGGCAGGTCGCCGCGCAGCACCGCAAGGGCCTGTCGCGAATCGAAGGGTGCATTCGGCGAGGCGATCACATAGGCGACGATCTGTTTGTCGCCCGGCGTATCCTCGCGGACGGACGCCACAGCGGACGCGACGCCGGGAACCTTGGCCAAGCGCACCTCGATCTCACCCAGTTCTATCCGAAAGCCGCGCACTTTCACCTGCCCGTCTCCACGGCCGATGAAATCAAGGACGCCCTCGGCGAGCCATGCAACCGCGTCTCCGGTACGATAGGCGCGCTCCTCCCGGCCTTCGACGTTGATCGTGCAGAAGCGCTCAGCTGTGAGTTCAGGGCGATTGCGATAGCCGCGGGCCACGCCCTCGCCTGCGATCACCAGTTCACCCTGGGCTCCGATGGGCGCGAGCCCGCCGGAAGCCTCGAGCACGTAGACGCGCGTGTTGGCGATGGGATGGCCGATCGGGATACGCGGTCGGTCGAGATCCGCGCGCGTCACGCGGTGCATGGTGGACCATATCGTGGTCTCGGTCGGACCATACATGTTCCAAAGAGCGTCAACCTTATCAAGCAAGGCAGCCGCGAGCGCTCGCGGCATCTCCTCGCCACCACAAAGTGCGACAAGGCCGGGGGTACCCGTCCATCCAGACTCAAGCAACAGGCGCCACGTGGCTGGTGTCGCCTGGAGAAAGCGAACATTGTGGCGCGAGATCAACGCCCGGAGAAGGCGGCCGTCGAGCGCCTCCTCGCGCGTGGCGAACACGACGCGGGCGCCCAACGTCAGCGGCAACCAGATCTCTAGGCCGGCAATGTCAAAGGCGGGCGTCGTGACCGACAGCAGCACGTCGTCCGGCTTTGGATCCAGTGCCTGATGCATGGCTTCAAGAAAGGCGACGAGTTGGCGATGCTCGACCTCGACGCCCTTCGGCGCACCCGTCGATCCGGACGTGTAAATGACATAGGCAAGTCCGACGGGGTCGACTTGTGCATGCTCCATTACATCGGTTCGAACTCCGACGGCGTCGACCGCCAGGATCGGCATGGAGAGGTCTTCGAAAGCTGCACGACCGATATCGTCGGAAAGAATGCAGGCGACGCTGGCATCCTCCGCCACAAAGCGGCGACGGGCGGGAGGGTGGGCGGGATCGAGCGGCACATAGGCGGCACCAACGATCAGCACGCCCGCCAGCGCTATCGCGAGATCAACACCGCGCTCCATGCAAACAACGACGCGATCGCCAGGCTTCACGGCATGTGCGCGCAACGCGTCAGCGACGGCGTGAGAACGGTCGGCCAGATCGCGATAGGTGAGTCGGTTCTCTCCGCAAACGCAGGCCACAAGCTCGAGGCGCGCATCACTGGATGCGCGGAGCATGGAGGGGATGGTGCGGGCACGATCATGCTCGACCGCCTCGCCCTGCCAGTCGTCAAGCAAAAGCGAGCGCTCTGTCGGCGTGGCAAGTTCGCAGGCGGCAAGAGAGGCTTCCGGTTGGTCGCACGCATATGCGATGAGCGCCACGAAGCGCTCATGCAACCGCGCAATGGTCGCCTCGTCGAACAGATCGGTCGAGTATTCGTAGCGCACCCTGAGGCCGCCAGTCTGCACGCCGAACGGCATCTCGAAGACGTCCGCCGCAAGTTCGAATCGCGCAATCCCTGGATCGGCCTCGATCTGCATCGCGGAAACTCCGCCGGGGCCCCGCGTCTCCATCGGGAAGCTCATGTAGGAGAACAACGTCTGAAACAGAGGCGCATGCGCCATGGACCGCGCGGGGTTGAGCGTCTCCACCAAAAGATCGAACGGCGCCGCCGCGTGACCGAAAGCGTCCAGTGCCCGACCGCGCGTGCGGCGCAGCGCTTCTGTGAACGACGGGGCAGAGCTGAAATCGGCGCGCAGCGGCAGGTTATTGACGAAGCAGCCGATGACGCCTTCCAGCGTCGGATCCGGGCGGCCGCCAATGGGTGTTCCGACAACAAAATCGTCCTGCCCGGAAAGGCGCCAGAGCGTGGCCTGCCACAGCGCCATCAGCGCCATGAACGTGGTGGCGCCCCGTTCACGCGCTAGCGCCGCAAGGCCGACGCCGAGCTCTCGCGGAATATTGTAGCTGCATCCCGCGCCGCGGAAGGTCTGGCGCGCTGGGCGCGGCCGATCGGTCGGAAGGTTGAGCACGGGCGGCGCTCCGCCTAACGCCTTACGCCAGAAGGTGAGATCGGGGCTGAAGCCATTGCGCTCAGCGCGGCGACGTTCCCACGCAGCGAAGTCAACATAGCGTAGCGGCGGCGTAGCGGATGCTGCGCCCTCATAGAGCTGGGTGATCTCCTTGAGGGCCGCCGCCAGCGACCAACCATCGCTGACGATGTGGTGCATCGCCAGGCTCAGCACATGATCATCCGGTGCGAAGCGAAGGATGCGCGCTATGGCTAGTCGGCCTTCGGCGAGATCGAACCGCGCGCCCAGCACCTCGCGGGCCGTGATGTCGGCTTGCCGGTCGCGCGCTTCGGCGTCGAGACCCGGCGCTTCAACCAGATCGACGGTCGAGACGGACTGATCAGCGATGCTCACCTTCGGCTCGCGGCCGGTATCGATGAAGCGCGTGCGGAACGCCTCATGCCGGGCCATGAGCGTCTTCACGGCCTCCACCAAACGTTCAGCGTCGAGCGGGCCGCTCAGGCGGAGGCTGCCGCCGATATTGTAAATCGGCGCACCCGCACCGAACTTGTCGAGAAACCAGAGGCGGCGTTGCGCGAAGGAGGCATCGTGGGGGCCGGGACCGGCGACCGGCTCCAGCATATGCACAACATCCGCCTCCTGTTCATCGCGACGCGACTCAAGGGCAACCAGGATAGCGTCACGATTGCTGCTGATGTCAGCCTTCGTCGCCTCATCTAGGGTGCCCTTTGGAGCGTTGACCTTAAGGCGCGCGCCATCAAGAGCGCACCGGATATCGCGGCTGGCCAAGCGCTTGAGGGTGGCATCTCCGCGCTCGGCTGTCGTGGCCCGCCGGCCCGGCAGCGTTTCAACTCGCACATGAAGATCGGCGCAAATAGCGCGCAGGAGTGCAATATAGTCATCGCGCAGCGCGTGCATCGCATCCGCCTCGAACAGGCCGCGATCATATTGCCACATCGCTGTGAGCCGGTCTCCGAAGTCACCGACCTGGAGCGACACATCGAAGTAACCGGGGATCTCCGTAATCGGATGGTGGCGTATGCGCAGCCCGCCATACTCGGCCGCCGGTGCCTCAGGGATGGGCGTGAGCGCCGCTTCGAGCCCTTTGAAGGCGCTGAACTTGTGCAGTGTGAACTGGCTTTCCACCAGCGGCGCGCGATGAGCGTGCCGCGTCGGCTGAGATATCTCGACGATGCGAGCAAACGGCAGATTTTGATGGTCAAGTGCGCCCTGTACCGCATCTCGCACCTGCGCCAGCACATCTCGGAATGTGCCTCCCGGCGCGAAGCGAGTGCGGATCGGCAGCGTATTGACGAACTCGCCAACGATCGTTTCGAACTCAGGCCTGCTGCGGCCGGAGCCGGGCGTGCCGAGGATGACGTCATCCGCCCTTGTCCAGCGGTGCATTAACGTAATCTGCGCAGCCATAAGGAGGACGAAAAGTGTCGTGCGCTCCCGTGCGGCGGCGGCGCGCAAGGCCTGGAGGAGATCGGCATCGATGGTGGCAGAGGTCCAGTCCTGACCATGAGAGACGCCCCCTCCGCGCGGCCGGTCGATCGGCAGGGATAGGCGCCGGCCGGGCCGGGCCAGCGCGTTCCTCCAGTAGCGTTCAAGTTCGGCGCCGCCGACCGATGCGAGATGATCGTGCTGCCAGTTGGCGAAAGCGAAAGCATCTTCGTCCAACACTTCGAGTGCAGACGGCGGACCACCGGTGGCTTCGGCGTAGAGTGTGCGGAACTCCGCGACGAGGCGAAACAGCGAGGCACCGTCGAGTACGATGTGATGACCCATCAGCACTAGGGCATGGTCGTTCGCGGCGCGGGTGACGCAGATGACGCGGAAGAGCGGACCGCTCACCAGATCGAACGGCTCCAGCGCGGCGCGGGCGACTGCCGCCTGCAGTGGTGCATCTGTATAGCCAGGCGCATGGATGTGCTGGAAGGCGATCGAGGCCGCGCCAGGGATGCGCTGGAGCAACTGGGCGTCTCTCCAATAGAACGTGGCGCGCAGGGCGGCGTGACGATCGAGTATGGCTTGCGCCGCGACGCGCGCGGCCGAAACATCAAGCGTGGATTCGACCCGAACAGCGAAGAAGACGTGATAGGCAGCTGGGTTCGCATCCGTCTGGCGGCGAAGCCAGTGGGCACGCTGCCCCTCTGTGGCAGGGCCTTCCGCGACTGTCGCTTCCGCATCGCTCCGCAGTCGTGCAATCAAGGCGACTTTGGCGCCGGATACCCGCTCGCGCAGCTCTGCAGTGAAGGCACCCTTCGGAGCACGGAAGCGCAGCCGTTCCCCCTCGACCCAGAGGGTTATGTCCCGGTCGCGTAGCATTGCGAGAAGAGCATCAAGCTGCATTGTCGCCCGCACTCTTGTGGAAATCGATCGTTCGGCTCACCACGAAGCTGACCGCTAGCGCGGCGGCGAGAAGCAGCACCCCCAGTTCAGTGGGTACATTAAACCAGTTCACCCACGCGGCCAAACGGGCCACGCTGCGCGTCCAGGCGACCTGCATCAGGTCGTCAGACGCAAGGAGGTACGAGGCGAACACAAGCCCGACGCCTACACGAAGCGCTGCGAACACCGCGCTCCCGGCCAAGGCATTGACGGCGCCGCGCGAGGGGCCGACTGCAACGGCCAGCAGATTCATAGCGTGCCCTTCTCCCATTCCGGCTCGGCCGCCGCTTTGGGCGCGGCGCTGACGCCGAGCTGCGCCACGATATCCGCTGACACTTCGGCTACGGTAGGCCCCTGCAGGAGGCGCTTCACAGGGATATCGACATTGAGGGCTGACTGCACCGCGTTGCGGATCTGCACCGCCATCAGCGAATCAAAGCCCAGTTCAGATAGCGGCGTGTCGGCATCGAGTGACGCGGCAGAAAAACCGAGCACGCGGGCGATGTTAGCCCGCGTGAAAGCGGTGACGGCATCGCCGCGATCCTCGTCCGAGGCGGCGAGAATGCGGGAGGCCTCGACGTTCGCTTCAGCCAATGCCTCGCCAACGCCGGATTGCGTCTCAAGGCCGAAGAGCGAGCGCAGGCCAGGTCCGCCATTGGCGCGCAGGCGCTCCATATCGAGCGCGGCGATGGCGGCGTAATCGAGCCCGCCTTCGAGCGCCGCATCCATGCCCGCGAATGCCGAGTCGCGATCCAGCAGACCAAGACCCAGGCGAGCCCAAGTGGCGCGCGTTTCCGGCGCCAGAGCGGCGGCCATGCCCACCTCGCCCCAGGCGCCCCAGCCGATGCTGGTCGCCGCAAAACCGCGCGCGCGCAGCCATCCGGCAAGACCGTCCATGAAGGCATTGCTGGCCGCATAGTTGGCCTGCCCCGGCGAGCCGATCAGGGCCGAGGTGGAAGAGAAGAAGACAAAGAAGTCGAGGTTGAGACCGCCCAGCGCGTTGTGGAGCGCCCAAGCCGCTTCCGATTTCGGCGCGGCCACCGTGCGATAGCTCGCTTCGTCCTGCGCTTCGAGCGCCGCATCGGCGAGCACGCCGGCGGAGTGAACGATGCCGCGCAGCGGGCGGCCATTCCCGGCCAGCGTTTTGGCGAGCGAGGCGACGGCCGCGGGGTCGCTGACATTGCAGCGCATGCGGCGCACCTCCGCGCCGAGGCCGCGCAGCTTGGCGAGCTGCTGGTCTTCGATCGCAGTGGGATCGCGGCGAGCGGCGAGAATGATCTCGCCGGCGCCGCGTCGCGCCAGGTGTTCGGCGGCGGCAAGGCCGAGACCGCCGAGGCCGCCGGTGACGAGATAGGCCGCATCGCGGCGGATGGCGACCGGGCCCGCAGGCGGTGCAATCGCGATCTTTCCGATGTGACGCGCGCCGGCCATGTAGCGGAAAGCTTCCTTGGTATCTTCAAGCGGGAAGACGCGCACCGGCAGGGGTGGCAGTTCTCCGGCGGCCGAGTCAGCGACGATTTCGGCAAGCTCTCGGCCCACGGCGTCGGCGTCGCGCACGATCTCCTCGCCCAGATCGCGTACGGCGTAGTGCACGTCCGCGCGCAAGGTGGCCGCCTGCTCGGCGGTCATCGTCTCCGCCTTGCCGATCTCGATGAAAGATCCGCCGGACCGCAGGGCCCTGAAGCTTTCCCGGATGAAGGCGCCTGTGAGCGAGTTGATGACAAGATCGACCCCTTCTCCGCCCGTGGCGGCGAGGATGGCGTCCGCGAAGTCGGCATGGCGCGAGGAGAAAACGAGGCTGGCGCCCTCAGCTTTGACAAGAGCTTGCTTTTCAGGCGCGCCGGCGGTCGCGAAAATCGTCGCCCCGGCGCGGCGCGCAAGGCGCATGGCAGCCAAGCCGACGCCGCCGGCAGCGGCATGTACCAGCACACGCGCACCTGGCTTGAAGCGGCCCACGCGCAGACAGAGCGCCGCCGTAAGGTAGGTGTTGGGCAGCGTGACGGCCTGCGCGTAAGTGAGCCCGTGCGGCTTGTGCGTCGACAGTACGGCGCGAGCGATAGCGTGGGTGGCGATGGAATCGCCGGCAAGCGACACGACCTCATCGCCTGCCTTGAAAATGGAGACACCCTCGCCCACAGCCGTGACGACACCGCTGACTTCGCTCCCGAGGCGGCCGGCGTCGCCGGGATACATACCAAGGGCGTTGAGCACGTCGCGAAAGTTGAGGCCAGCCGCCCGGACGGCGATCTCAATCTCGCCTGCCGCGGGCGCGCGGCGGGGCATTTCTTCAATCACGATGCGATCAAGGTCGCCGCGTTCGCGGATACGAGCGACACGCATGGGGTTGGCGGCGGCAGATTTCACGGGACGCAGATTTTCCAGACGCTGGGTGCGTGTCTCGCCCTGACGGACGGCGAACTCGCGCGCGCCGTCAAGCGGGGTCGTGATTAGCGCCACAATATGCGCGGCGGACGACTGAGCGGCGGGATCGAGATCGATGCGCACTACAGGAGCAAACGGGCGCTCGACCGCAACTGTGCGCCAGAAGCCGACCAGCTCGTGCGCGGCGGGATCGCCGCCATCCCCCGGACCGGCGATATGAGCGCCGCAGGTGAGAAGGCAGTAGCCGATCCGCGGCGAAACGCCGGCGAGCGTGCGCGCTAAACGAAGAGCGCGACTATACATGGCCGCCCCATCGCGTGACGCATCGTCTTGCCATGCGCGGCCAACCGCGGCGCAATCGACGACCCAGACCGCGCCTTCGCGTGGCGCGGCTTCGAGCGCAGCAGCGAGCGCATCATCCGAAACCACGGACGCCTGGACGCCTTGTGCGGTCAGCACTGAGGCAAGCTCCGACGCCAGGCCGCCGCGATCCGGCAGCAGGATGCAGGCGGCGGGCGCGGCGCCTTGCGCAATCTGCGCAGGCTCCCACACGCGACGCATTGCGTGCGTGCGCATGTGGTCATCCTGAAGGGCGCGGGCGAGCGCCTCTTCCGTGACTTTGCGCAGCTCGAGGCCACGAATATAAGCGACGACCGCGCCGCTCTCATCTTCCAGCGTCACGTCGGCGATTCGCGCATCCTGATCTTCGCCGGTCTCGCGGACACTGACCGCGACCCAGACGCGCGGGCCGGCCGGCGCGAGCATAACGACTTCCCGCATGCCCATCGGCAGGAAGACGGAGCGTTCGCCTTCCGCCTCGGCGAGGAAGACGCCTCCGAGTACGTGGAAAGCCGCATCGAGCAACGCCGGGTGCAGACCGTAGCCGCGCGCCATGCCGGCGTCGGGCAGCTCAACAAGACCGTAGGCAGCATTTGGCGACGCCGACAGCTGCGAGACGCCCCGGAAATTGGGGCCGTAGCGCAAGCCGAATTCTTCGAGGCGATCGTAATAGCCTTCGACATCGACAGTGTTCATCGCCGCGCCACGCAGCGGCGCAACCCGGACGGGCGCCACGGGCTCTTCGCGGACATCGTCGATCGTGGCGGTGGCGTGATCGATCCAGGACACATCGCCGACGCGGCGGATACGGACAACGCGACGGCCCTCCTCGCGCTCGATGCTGGTGTGCAACACGCGCGATTCGCCGTCGGTAATATCCAGCGCAGCCGAGATGGCGACATTGCGCAACCGCACCGGGCCTTCGGGCGAGACGGCGCGCGCCGCGGCCAGAGCCATCTCCAGGAAGGCGGCGCCGGGATAGAGCGTCTTGCCGAGGACAACGTGGTCGGCCAGGTAAGCCGGCTTCGCAGCATCGATCTCGCTGGCGAAGGAAGCGTTGGGCGGCGGGGCGAGCATGCGCGCACCCAGAAGCGGATGCGCATTGAGATCCGAGCCGAGAACGCGCTTCTTCTGCGTGTCGACCCAGTAGCGGTCGCGCTGGAAAGGATAGCTCGGCAGGTTGACGCGCTGGCCGCCGGTTTGCGCCTGCGCGGCGCGCCAATCTATGGAGGCGCCGGCCACGAAGAGGCCGCCAAGCGCCTCCTTCATGTGACGCCGGTCGTCACGGTTGCGACGAAGGGACGGGATCTGGCGCCAGGCGGCGCCGGGCAATGCGCGCGCGGCGAGGCCGAGCAGCGTCGGATGCGGACCGATCTCGAGCAGCGCGCCGATGTCCAGCGCACGCAGGGCCTCGAGCGATTGGGCGAAGGCGACCGGTTCGCGCGCATGGCGGCGCCAGTACCGCGCATCAGGGGCCGCGCCGAACGCGAAGGCCGCGCCGGTGAGATTGCTGATCAGCGGCATGCGTGGCGCAGCGAAGGCGACGCCGGCGGCGCGCGCCTGGAACGCATCGAGCATCGGGTCCAGCAGGGGCGAGTGGAAAGCATGCGACACCTCGAGCCGGCGGCAACTTACACCCTCGGCCTCAAACCCGGCTACGAAGCGCGCAACCGCTTCGCCATCGCCGGAGATCACAGTTTCTTCCGGGCCATTGTAGCCCGCAATGGCGACGCGATCCGCTGCCGACGCGATGTGTTTGGCGACAACGTCGCGCGTTGCGAAGATCGCGGCCATGGTGCCGCCAGCCGGAAGCGCCTGCATCAGGCGGCCGCGCTCGGCGATGAGAGCGAGGCCATCCTCGAAGCCGACCACGCCGGCGACGCAGGCTGCAGCGTATTCGCCGACGCTGTGGCCGAGCACGGCGGCGGGCGTCACGCCCCAGCTGGTCCAGACATCGGCGAGCGCCACTTCAAGGGCGAACAGCGCGGGTTGCGTATAGGCGGTTTGCGACAGACGGTCGCCGCTGTCGCCATAGATGACATCCAACAGGTCCCGCTGCAGAACGGGTCGGAGGGCTTCGGCCGCGCGATCCATGCGGGCGCGGAACACGGGCTCGTTGTCGTAGAGCGCGCGGCCCATGCCGGGATACTGAGCGCCTTGCCCTGTGAACAGGAAAGCGATCTTGGCGGGCTCGCCCGGGCGAGCCGATCCGATCATGTCGTCGCGCTTGCCGGCCGACAGCTCCTGCAGCGCCGAGACCAGCTCCTCGCGGGTTTCGGCGGTGATGGCAGCGCGGCGGCGAAGCTGCGAGCGTCCTACCGACAGCGTGATGGCGGCGTCGGCCAGCGAAGGGCCATCGGGTTGCGAGAGGGCGGCGGCGTGGCTGGCGGCCGACGTCTTGAGGGCCGCATCATTCATGGCTGAGAGCGGGACTGTGACGGGCCGCTCCGCCACGACGGCTCCCGGCGTCACCACCGGCGCCTCCTCGAGGATGACGTGCGCATTGGTGCCGCTGAGACCGAAGCCACTAAGGCCCGCGAGGCGCGGACGCGAGGTGCGCGGCCAGGACGTGTTCTGGTCCACGACCTTGACCCGCCCGGCGGCCCATTCGATCCGAGGATTGGGTGTGTGGAAATGCGCCTGCCCGGGCAACTGCTCGTGCTCCAGTGAGGCAACCAGCTTGAGAAGGCCTGCCATGCCGGCGGCGGCCTCGGCGTGGCCGATGTTCGGCTTCAGTGCGCCGATGAGAAGCGGACGGTCTACGGGACGGCCCGGACCGAACACGCCGGCTAGCGCGCCGACCTCAATCGGGTCGCCGATTGGCGTACCTGTGCCGTGAGCCTCGACATAATCGATATCGGAGGGCGAGAGGCGCGCGCTGGCGAGGGCCTGGCGCACCACGGATTCCTGAGCCGGCCCGTGCGGCACAGTCATGCCGCTGGAGCGCCCGTCAGAGTTGACTGCGGACCCACGAATGACTGCACGGATCGGATCGCCGGCGGCGAGCGCATCAGACAGGCGCTTGAGCACCACAACGCCGCACCCCTCGGCGCGCGCGAACCCGTCGGCTGCTGCATCGAACGTCTTGCAGCGGCCGTCCGCGCTCATCATGCCCCAGCGTGAGAACATCACCATCGCATCCGGCAGCAGGATGACGTTGACGCCGCCCGCGATGGCAAGATTGCTTTCGCGGTTCCGCAAACTCTGACAGGCAAGGTGAACCGCGACGAGCGACGAGGAGCAGGCGGTGTCCACCGTCATGCATGGGCCCTGCAGACCGAACGTGAAGGCGATCCTGCCCGAGACAGCGTTGAGCGCACCGCCGGTCGCCGAATAGGGATCGGCCTTGTCGACCCCGTCGGCCCACATCAGACGGCCATAGTCGTTGGTGGAGACGCCGACGAAGACGCCAGTGAGAGTTGTCGCTAGGCGATCAGCGGGAATGGCAGCGGCGTCTAGCGCTTCGACAGTGGTTTCGAGCAGCAGGCGCTGCTGCGGATCGAGCGCGGCGGCCTCCCGCGGGGAGATTCCGAAATAGTGTGGATCGAACTGATCGACATTGCGCAGGAAGCCGGCGCGGCGCGTGGTCATGCGGCCAGCAGCTTTGGGATCAGGATCGTAGTAGACGTCGATATCCCACCGGTCCGCAGGCACTTCGGCCACCGACTCGCGCTGCTCGGTAAGCAGCGACCACAGTTCGTCGATCGAATCCGCGCCCGGATAGCGACAACCCACGCCAACGATCGCGATCGGCTCATTGTCCGCGCCGCGCTCGGCAAGCCGCGCCTTAAGCTTCTCGATCGTCGCAAGCGACTCACGCAAGAGATCGCGCGCCATCTCAGTCCCCTTTTGCCGCCGCAGCGACCATTCTACTTGTCATGTCGATTCAATCAGACTCAGCAGGCGAGCCTCGACCTCGTCATCAGTCAGCGCATCCAGGTGGCCCGTATCGTCCGTCGCCAAGGTGGGCTGAGCCGGCGAAGAGCTCGCGACTACGATATCGAGATACCCAGAAAGCGCTCTTACATTCGGATAGTTAAAGGTCAGCGTTGCAGGAAGCGCGTGGCCGATCCCCTGCTCCAGCCGACGTTTCAGCTCGAGCGACATGAGGGAATCCATGCCCATTTCAAATAGACCCAGATCAAGTGACGGCGGATCATCCGGGCTGGAACCGAGGACGCCGGAGACCTCGGACCGGACGAAGGCAGTCAGCAGTTCCATTCGCTGGGCGGGCGAGGCCGAACCGATCTGCTGAAGGAGGCGCGCGTTACTTGCAGCGGCAGGCGTATCGCCCAGCTGGTCGCCCACGATCTCGGTCAGAAACGGCCGCGCGCGTCGTGTTTCATGGAGCGCTTTCATTCGCGACCAGTCGATGTCAGCGATCGCCAGCGCGGGCAGCCGCGCGGCGATAGCCCGACCCATCAAGTCCAGAGCGCGTGTCGGTTCCATTGGACGAAGACCTGCCCGGCGGTAGGCGTCGCCGGCTTCTTGCGACACGCCGCGCATTTCACTCCAGGTGCCCCAATTCACCGTCAAAATGTGCGGACGACTTACTCTTGACTGGGCGGTTGCATCCAGAAAAGCGTTCGCGCCCGCATAATGGGCGAAGCCAGCCGCACCAAGGAGCGCGGTGGTGGACGAGAAATGCACGATGAAATCGAGGTCAGCTTCCGCCAAGACGGACTCGAGCGCCAGCGCGCCACCGATCTTCGGTGCTACCATCTGGGCGATCTGGTCGTCGGTGAGACTTGCGAAAGGCGCCGTGTTAAAGCTGGCCGCGGCATGGAACACGCCGGCGATCCGTCGCCCCATGCTGACGAATCTGGCAATAGCGGCGCGCAGGCTCACCGCATCCGCCACATCGGCTGCCAGAACATGGACAGTTGCGCCGGCCTGACGGATCGCGTGCAGGCGTGGGTCGGCCTCGTTCGGCTTGCGACCCAGCATAACCACATGGCGCGCGCCGCGCTCAGCCAGCCAGCGGCCGACATGCGGGCCGAGGCCGCCGAACCCGCCGGTCACCAGATAGGCCGCGTCAGCACGCGGAACAAAGTCGGCCGCCTGCGGAATGCCGCTAGGTGTGAGGCGCGCGACGAAAGTGCGGTTGCCGCGAATGGCGATCTGGTCCTCCATACCGCCGCGCAGAATGGCGTCGGCGAGGTGCCTGGCGCTATCCGCATCGGCGGCTCTGGGATCGAGATCAACCAGCGCGCCCATGCGGTCAGGCACCTCGACAGCGAAGGCGCGGCCAATTCCCCAAGCGGTCGACTGTGACCGCCCCTGCGGCGATACAACGCCCTCGACGGGCCAGGCGCCGTGCGTGGCGATCCAGGCGTGACTTCGCGAGCGAGCCAGCGCTCCGTGGACGGCTATCAGCTCGTCTGCAGGGTCAGCCGTCAGGTTGGCGAGATAGACGAGTTCGGCGTCGAAGTCAGCGCGATCCGTTACGCGGTGTCCGCGCGACTCCAACTCGGTCGCGATGGCCGTCGCCAAAGGATTGTCGTCGGCGGCGGCAATGCGAAAGCTGCGGGGAGAAGCCGCGGCGCGCGCGACGATCAAGGCTTGCTGGCCACCCGCCCGACCGTGCTCGGCATGGTCGCGGCTGACGATCACATCATCGAAACCGCTCGCCGCTAGCACGTCACGCCAAGCCGTGCGGCCGATCAGCGGCGAAGCCTTGCGCAGATCCGTATCCGTGTAGCGTCGCCAGCCATCCGTGAGGCCGAAGGTAAGCTCCACCCAGGCGTCATCATGGACGCCTTCGAGGGCGAGCATCAGCCCGCCCGGCGCCAGCAGGGCGCGGGCATGGCGCGCGGCGTCGGCGATATCGCGCGTGGCGTGGAGCACATTGGCGGCGATGACGATGTCATAACCGCCTTCGGCGAAGCCTTGGCTGGCCGGCGCAGTTTCGATGTCAAGCACGCGGTATTCGATCGACGTGTCGGAGAAGCGCTCCTTTGCACGTTCCAGGAAGAGCGGCGAGACGTCGGTCAAAGTGTAGGCGATCTCACGACCGGCGAGAGCGCCAAGGACCTGGCTCGTGGTGGCGCACGTGCCGGCGCCGATTTCCAATACCCGGACGCGCGCATCGGCGGGCACGGCAGACAGCGCCGTGCGCAACGTAGCGGCTAGCGCTGTGTTGTGCGTGCGGGCCGAGGCTGACTGTTCGTAAACCAGCCGCAGATCGTCGAACCCTCCATTGGGGAAGAGCAGCGAGGTCGGATCGACCGCGCCGCGCAGGACCTCCGCCAAGTTCCCACCGCAGCGGCGGAGCAGACGAAGTTCGCCATTGGCTGGCGCAAAGTCCGCGAGCAACGCATCACACCGAGGCTCTGGGTCGATGGACTCCATGCGGCGCTTGACGCGCACCCCATCACCGTCAATCGCGCAGGCGCCGGACACCTTGAGGACAGCCTCGAAGGTGCGAGCGCGCTCCGCTGGAATGCCCAGACGGGCGGCTTCCTCGGCGAGGCCGGCGATGCGGCCTGGCGTGTCATCAAAGCCCAGTGCAGACAGCGCGCATCCGGCATAAGCGACCGACAGATCGTCAAGTGTCGCCAGAATTGTGTCGTACTCGCGGATTCTATGTTCAGCGGCGGCGGCCTCCCAAGCGACTTCCAACGGTCGCGCCAGCGCGGTGGGAAGTACGAAATGCGGGATCGCAACGGTCGTAGTCTCGATCTGCCGCCACGCCAGAGCGTAGCACCACTCATCGCGTGCGGGCGCGACAGCACGTAAGCTAACACCTTCTATCGCGCCGAAAATTGTTCCATCCGCGTCACATAACGTCACATCCGCAAACACCTGATCGGGGTCGCCGGCCGGAAGCCTGAGCTGGGCATGCGCAAAGCATGGACCGGCGGGGGAGGGATCGATTTCCAATGTGTCGATCGTCGAGACAAGGCGAAGCGGGGCGTGGTCCGCGGCGGCGAGACTGATCGTTTGGAAGGCGGCGTCCAGCGATGCGGGATCAAACGCAGCGTCCGGCGCGAGGGGGAGACGCCAGTCGATGCGGGCGAGCGCCTCGCCCCCCCCCCGCCAAGCACTAACGATACGGCGGAAGGCAGCGCCGAAGCGGACGCCTTTCCCCGCCAGCGCTTCATAATGAGCGACGGGATCGGCCGTCGACAGCCGCGCTTGCAGAGCCGAAAGATTGATGCGTCTGTCATTAAATCCGGCCGGCGGCTCGAACCGGGCGCGGGCGCAAACGGCATCCGCCCCGTCGCGGGAGAGTTTGTGCAGGGCGTGGACGTTCGGCGTCTCAGCAACCCGCTCCAAGACAACGCCCTCGGGTCGAACCTCGATGGCTTCCAGGAAGGCGCAATCGCGCAGGCGCAGCGCACCGCGGACACCCGCGATGGCCTCGATCTGGCTGGACGCAGAGACTATGATGCGATCGCCCACCACATGGTCGGCGAGATAGCTGCGCTCGCGCGTCGATAGGCGGATCGTGCGCGGCTGATCGGCGCCTTCACGCGGGTTGAGGCGGGCAGTTTCGATCCAGTATTGGCGGCGATCGAAAGGATAGGTGGGTGCGGCGACATGGGCGCGCCGGCGGCCCTCGTCCCAGCCGCGCCAATCGATGTTGACGCCGCCGACAAAAAGTTGGGCGACAGCGGTTGCGATTTCCTGCCAGTCATCACAATCGCGGCGCAACGAGGCGGCCAGGACGGTGGCTTCGCTCAGGATCGGCGCAGCGAGCGCAGTCAACGTAGCGTGCGGCCCGATCTCAAGGAAGCGTGTGAAGCCGTCGCGTTCCAGAGATTGCAGACCATCAGCGAAGCGAACGGTGGCGCGCATGTGTGTACGCCAATAGCCGGCATCGGGTGCGCCATCGCCCGGTAACGGCTCACCCCCAGTGACGTTCCAGGCGACTGGGATGCGCGGCGCCTGCATGGAAACCTTGCCTGCTTCGGCCTCGAACCCCTCGAGCGAGCCCTCAACCAGCGGCGAATGCGCCGGCATGTCGATGCGCAACACTTGGCTGCGCAGGCCCCTCGCCTCAAGGGCGGCCGTAATCGACATCACCACATCGGGCGCGCCCGAAATCACTACATTGTCTGGCCCGTTGATCGCCGCGATCCCAACGCGATCGGGCTGTCGCGAGACCAGAGCTGCGACATCGGCTTTCGGCGCAAAAATCGACACCATCGCGCCCGGCGGCATCGCGGCGCACAGTCGCCCGCGTGCGGCTGTGAGGTGAAGTCCGGCCTCGAAGCTAAACACACCGGCGGCGCAAGCGGCCGCGAACTCGCCCAGCGAATGGCCGAGCACAGCCGCAGGCTCCACGCCCCAAGCGCGCCACTGGGCGACCAGCGCATGCTGGAACGCGAACATGGCCGGCTGCGTCCATTCGGTGCGGTGGATTGCGCTGTCGCCAGCTTCGACGAATAGAACATCCTGCAGACGGAGGCCGTCCGGCCCGTCGCCAATGATGTCGGCGCAAAGATCGATGGTTTCTCTGAATTTCGCGGCGTGCGCATAGAGCGCGCGACCCATGCCGGGATCCTGTCCGCCCTGCCCACTGAACAGGAAAACAACGTCGGCCCGGTTGTTGGCCGAAACTTCTCCGCGCCGAAGCCCGGGATGCGGCGTATCGGCGGCGAGCGCCGCGAGAGCGGAGCGCGCCTCGGTCACGTCGCGCGCGATCACGGCGGCGCGATGCGTCAGGCGCGCGCGGCCGACGCCAGCCGCATGAGCTAACGCCGCCAGGTCCGCCCCCCCGGCCAGAGCCTGTTCGTAAGCTGCGGCCAACCGTCGGAGTGTCGCCGCGTTATGAGCCGACAGCGGGAGGATATGCACCGGCCGCTCGTTCGCGATGGCGGACGCGGGCTCCGACGCCGGCGCCTGTTCGAGCACGACGTGAGCATTGGTGCCGCTAAAGCCGAACGAGCTGACGCCTGCGCGGCGCGGGGCCTCCGCTTGCGGCCAAGCCATCGTGTCGGCGGCGACCACCACATTCGCTTCCTCCCACGCGATGTGCGGGCTCGGCGTCTTGAAATGCAGACTCTTCGGGATCACGCCTGCGTCGATCGCCAGCGCCGTCTTGATGACACCCGCGACACCCGCCGCCGATTCCAAATGACCGATATTAGTTTTGGCCGAGCCAATCACCAACGGGTGCTTGCGGCCGAAGCCGAAGGCGCCGCCCAGCGCGCGAACCTCAATAGGATCGCCCAACGGTGTGCCTGTCCCGTGCGCCTCTACGTAGTCCACATCACTCGGGGCCAGGCTTGCATCCCGCAACGCGGCTCGGATCACAGCCTCCTGTGAGGGGCCGTTGGGCGCGGTGATACCACCGCTGCGGCCATCCTGATTGACCGCGGACCCCCGGATGACGGCGATGATGCGATCACCATCGGCCTGAGCGTCGCTGAACCGCTTTAGTGCGACCAAGCCGCAGCCTTCGCCCCGCGCGAATCCGTCGGCGGCCGCATCAAACGCCTTCGAGCGACCATCCGGCGCCAGCATGCGGCCCCGCGAAAGGGCGATGGCAACTTCCGGGGCGCAGATGACGTTAACGCCGCCGGCCAGCGCCATCCTGCACTCGCCTGAACGCAGGCTCTGCGTCGCGAGATGCAAAGACACCAGCGAGGACGAACACGCCGTGTCAATGGTGATCGCCGGCCCCTTAAAACCGAAGCAATACGACAAACGGCCGGCGGCGACGCTGGGCGCGTTACCGGTAGCGAGATAGGCGTCGATCCGCTCGCGCCCGTGTGCGGCGAGGCGATGAAAATGATCGATGTTACAGAGGCCGACGAAGACGCCGACAGATTGGCCGTGCAAACCATCGGGCGCTTGCCCTGCCCGCTCCAGTGCTTCCCAGGCAGTTTCAAGAAGTAGCCGCTGCTGCGGATCCATAGTGAGGGCTTCGCGCGGCGAAATGCCGAACAGGCTGGCGTCGAAGCCCGCGACGTCGCGCAGATAACCGGCTCGACGCGACACGATGCGGCCGAGCGCATCGGGGTCGGGATCGTGTAGCGCATCGGCATCCCAGCGGTCGGCAGGTGTGTCAGACGTCGCGTCCCGGCCTTCTGACAGGAGGCGCCAGTATTCATCCGGCGAGTCCGCGCCGGGGAAGCGGCAGGCCATACCGACGATGGCGATCGGCTCACGCACCTCGGCTCGATCGAGCCGCTCACTCAACTCCACCGCCAGCAACAGGAGTTGCTTCGGCGACATCTGGCGCAGTTTGTCGAAGGAAATACTCATATGCGTCGACCCGTCATGCGTTGAGCCAACAACTTGTCGATCTCGTCGTCGCTGAGGTCGCCTATGATGTCGGCTAGGTCGCCAGCGTCGGGCTGCATGGCTTCGACCTCCCGCTCGACTACGGTGTCCGGGAAAACCGTCGCGCTGATGTACGCGGCCAACGCATCGATGGTCGGACGGTCGAATAGTAGCGTCGCCGGGAAGCGGGCGGCAAAGGTCTCGTTTAACCTGTTGCGCAGTTCGACCGCGAGAAGCGAATCCAACCCCATCTCGTTCAGGGCGAACGCGGGATCCAGCGCGCGCTCCGACTCGAAGCCGAGCGTGACAGCGGCCTCGCGCATGATCCGCGCCGCGATGAGAGCGGGCCGGCGCTCGATGGGCGCGCGGGCGATCTCGTCCCTAGCGCTGGCCACTGGCTTCGACGTGGAGCGTACTACCGGCTTCGCCTGCGGAGCGGCGGCGCGCATCATCGCGACCTCCGCCAGCATTCGCGGGGGCGCCGTGCCGAAGCGTCCAACGTAAAGCGGCCAATCGATGCGAGCGGCAAATAGCTGAGGCTGGTCTCGCGACAGCGCCACATCCAGCACGCGCAGCCCTTCCTCGATCGAGAGGAACTCAAGGCCCGTGCCTCGCAGCTTATCGGCGGCAGCGACAGCCGCTCCAGCGCCGGCCCAAGCGCCCCAGTTAAGGCTGATCGCAGGCAGGCCGCGTACACGGCGACGGTGCGCGATGGCGTCAAGGCTGGCGTTGGCCGCCGCGTGATTGGCTTGGCCGATCGCGCCCACCACAGAGGCGGCGGAAGAATATAACACGAAGAAATCGAGCGGATCGGAAACGGTCAGCGCGTCGAGCACGCGAGCACCTTCGACCTTGGCGTGGAAAACGTCGGCGAAGCGGCCGGCGTCCTGATTGGACAGCGCAGCGTTGGCGAGCGCGCCGGCGGAGTGGATAACGCCACGCAAAGGCAGACCGCGTTTGCGGATACGAGCGAGCAGGTCTCCCATGGCGCGCGGATCGGCAACATCGGCGGATTCCGCCCAGACTTCGGCGCCCGTCGCCCGCATCTCCGCGAGACGGGCTTCCGCGGCAACATCAGGACCACTGCGATTGAACAAGACGACCAGGCCCGCGCCCCGGCGAACAAGGTGCGTCGCCGTTTCGAGACCGATGCCGCGCAAGCCACCGGAGATCAGATAGGCGCCGTGCTTGCGGATGCTGGGGACGGACTTGCGGCGGACCAACGCAAGCTTTCCGAAATGGCGCGCCTGCGCCATGGCGCGGAAGCCTTCCTCGGCCCGCTCCGCCGAGAAGGTGCCGACGGGAAGCGGCGCGACCTCTCCGGCCTCGGCGCGCTTAAGCGAACGATCGAACACCGCTACGATGCGCTGCGGATCGGTCTTGGCCGTTTCGCCCCAATCGACGATCGAATAGGCCATGGCTGTATCAATGGCTGCGGCTTCAGATGGTGCCTTGATGCCGCGCTTACCCAGTTCAACGAAGCGACCACCCTGCTTCAACACGCGGAAGCTAGCCTCCAGCGCTGAGCCGGCCAGCGAGTTCAGCACGACATCAACACCGTCGCCGTTCGTGGCGGCGAGGATGGCGGCAGCGAATTCCGTCGAGCGGCTGTCATAGACATGCGCGATGCCGAGAGCGCGAAGCGCCTCGCGTTTCCAGAGCGCACCCGCCGTTGCATGCACCTCAGCACCGAGCGCTTGGGCCAGATGCACTGCGGCGAGACCAACGCCGCCGCCCGCTGCATGAATGAGTACACGTTCGCCGGCCTTTAGCCCCGCGATGTCTTCAAGGCAGAAGGAGGCCGTAATCCAAGGAATGGGGAACGTCGCTGCTTCCTCGATAGTCCAGCTGTCTGGCTTCCGGCGCACAAGCGACGCCCGCGTCGTGACATGCGATGCGAAGCTGCCACCCGCCGCTGCCATGGCGATATCGCCGACGGCGACGTGTCGGACATTGGCTCCAACTGCCGTGATAAGGCCAGCGCATTCTCCCCCGAGCGGGCCGGCATCCCCGGGATACAGACCAAGGACATTCAGCACATCGCGGAAGTTGAGGCCCCAGGCTTGCGTCTCGATCTCGACCTCGTCCGGACCTGGAGCGCGGCGGGCGAGCGGCGCGCGGGTGAAACCATCCAGCGCACCGAGCTTGGCCGGCGCGAGACGCCAGGCTTCAGTTTCGGCGGCGGCGTTTGGCGGGTGATGGCGCTGCAGGCGCGGCGTCCACATGGCGCCGCCGCGCAGCGCAATCTCGGTGCCCGCCGGCGCCGCGAGCGCCTGAGCAACGCGATCGACTCCTGACTGGTTCGGATCGAGATCGATGGTCGCGGTTTCCAGGGACGCCGCTTCCAGCGCCAGCGTGCGAGCGACGCCGAGCACAGCCGCTTGTGCGGGCGCGACGCTGGCTGGCACGAGCGCAGGCTGGGCGCCGCGGGTAATGAAGCGCAGGCGGGGTTGCGGGGACAGTTGCAGCGCGGCCTGGGCAAGGGCGGCGGCCCTATGCCCGCAGGCCGCGGCGGCGGTATCCTCCGCTCCAAGTGCGCGCGTATCGATAACGCCGCGCCGACGGGCTGCGTCCGTTCCGGCGAAGGCAGCTTCAAGCGCTTCGACCGAAACAGAGTCTCCGGCGAGATGCACAACCTGAGCGCCACCGGCGCTGAGTGTATCCACCAAGCACGGCGCGACAGCATCATCGCCGAGGACGACCCAGGCTTCCGTATCCTGCGCCAACGCGATGACCAGACCTTCTGGGCGATCGCGCAGCGCGCTGGGTGTAACCACCTGAACACCACCAAAGCCTTCGTTCACCAGCGCCTCTCGCCAGCCCACTGCATCCAGCGTGCAGTACCCCGGTCGCAGATCCGTATCCTCGAATGCCCACCACCCGGCCGTCAGACCGACTGTGAGATCGAACCAGCGTTGCGGGCGGAGTACCTCGATCAGCAGCAGTACGCCGCCGGGTTTCAGCAAACTGCGCACCCGCTTGAGCGCGGCGCGCACATCGCGTGTCGCATGGACGACGTTGGCGGCGATGACGACATCGAACCGACCAGTCTCGATGCCTTGAGCCTCGGGGTCCGCGTCAACATCGAAGCGGGTTGTCTCCACGCGCGGATCGTTGGCAAAGCGCGTCCGGGCGCGGGCGAGGAAGGCTTGGCCGATGTCGGTGAAGACATAGCGCACGCCTTCCGTTGGCAGGGCTTCCAGGATCGGCGCCGTCGAGCCACCCGTGCCGCCGCCGATTTCGAGGATGTCCAGCGCGCGAGTTTCGGCCTTGTGCGCCTCCGCGATGGCCTGGACAACGCGTGCCAGCATGGCGTTAAGCGCCTTGGCCGTCGGTGCATCCGCATACATGCGCTCGGCATCCTCGGCCGAGCCATCGGGAAACAACGCTCCAAGAGGATCGGCCTTGCCGGTCAGTGCGGCAGGTAGAAGGACGCCAGTGCGTTCGACGATGGCGATCAGGGCGCGCAAGCCCGGGCCGGCCTGGCGTCTCAGGCTCTCGAGATCCGGTGCGGGATCCTCCAATGAAAGCGGGGCCCGCACGCGCCACGAATCTCCTTCCAACCGCAGCAACAAATCCTGCTCAGCAAGGATGGCGAGCATGCGGGCAAATAGTCGCTGGTGAGTGGGTAGAACACCGAGGAGTTCAGCTAGATCGCGCGTTCGGACGGTCTCGCCGGCCTCGAAGCGCGCGCCCATAGCCGCAAGAGCGCGGGCGACCAGCATGGCGCAAGCACGCTCCACCGTATCCATGTTGCTGGCGTGAGCGAGGAGGCCGGCGCGCTCCGTTGCGGCAGGCTCTTCCTCGATCGCAACGGCGGCGAGCTGGCCGGCGTCGAGCGGTTGGAACGGCCGCCAAGCGACGTCGTAGAGCACATCATCCAACGCGACATCGCGATTGCCCGCGGCGAAAGCCACGCCGATGCGGGCGAACCAGACGCCGAAAAGGTGCAGCGCGACGCGGCCATCCTGGTCCATGAGATCGAAGTTCGCCGAGAAACCAGCTTCAGTAACGCGGGTGATGCGGGCATGCGCGATGGCACCGCTGGCAAGCCCACCGATATCGAAGACCTCGCAGCGATCGATCGCGGCGGGCACGTAAACCGCACCGCCGGCGTCTCCCAGCGCGATGGCGGCAGCCTGGAAGCAGGCGTCCAGCACCAGCGGATGCAGGCCGCGCGGATCGGCGGCTCGATCAGTCGTGTTCAGTTCGATATCCGCTACCGCCTCACACCCTGCGCGACCTAACTTGCGAATAATTTGGAAGGATGGACCCAAGGTGACGCCGCGGGCGGCAAGATCGGTATAAAGTGCTTCGGGATCGATTGACGTACCGCAAGCCTTGCGGATAGCGTCGATATCGCGCCGCGGGGATGCGGCGGCTAGCGCTAGGGATTTCGTCCGAGCGCAGACGCGCCACTTGCCACCCTCAGCGGCGAAGACGGTCGTCTCACAGCTGTCGTCGCCGAGCCGCGCGCACAATGTCTGCACCTTCACCGCCTTCCCCTCGGGGACTTCGAGCGGCGTGAGGAAGTTGACATCAGACAGTTGCACCCCTTCGCTTTCCAGTGAGACGCTTGCAGCGCGGCGCATCATCTCGAGCAACATGGCGCCGGGCGCAATGGTGCGCCCATGCGCAACATGCTGCCGAATATAGTTCGGTTCGTCGCGCGTAACTGCGGTTTCGAAGAGCCCAGCGGCAGCCGGCGTTTCAATACGTTCGCCCGGAAGGCCGCCTGCCTGCGCCATGGGCGCGAACGATGCACGCGCAGGCGTGCGGAACCAATGACGTATGCGTTCGAACGAAGCACCGGGAAGATCGATGGGCCGGCCGACCCGATCAGCATCCAGGCCTTTCCAGTCGATCTCTACGCCAGCGAGATGCAGCGCGGCGACTGCATCGAGGAAAGCATCCCATCCATCGGCGTCCTTGCGGAGACTGGCTACGATGTGCGGCGCCCGCTTGCCTTCAAGTACGCTGGCGGCGAAAGCGCCGAGCACGGGCTGTGGGCCGATCTCGATCAGAACATCGACGCGAGCAACGCCAAGCGCGCGCAGGCCGTCCTCAAAGCGGACCGGGTGACGCAGATGCTCGCGCCAATAGGCGGGACGCGCGATCTCGCTGGCGGTGATGGCCCGACCCGTAAGGTTGGAGATAACACGGAGGCGCGGCGGCGAAAAGCGCGCCTTCGCCGCCTCTTGCTCGAACGCATCAAGGATCGGGTCCATCAACGCCGAGTGAAAGGCGTGCGAAACGTCAAGCGGATGTGTCTTCACGCCGGCGGCGGCAAGCGTAGCGCGCACGCGCCCAAGGCTTTCGGCCTCGCCCGAGATCACCGCCTGGGCTGGTCCGTTGATGGCGGCGACGGACACCCTCCCCGCCTCGGACTTGAGCGTGTCCGCGAATTTGGAGGACGGCGCGAACACCGCCGCCATGGCGCCTCCGGCAGGTAGGCTCTGCATGAGGCGCCCGCGCGCAACGACCAGGCGCATCGCATCGGCCAGCGAAATCGCCTCCGCCACGCAAGCCGCCGCGATTTCCCCGATCGAATGGCCCAATGCCGCAATCGGCGTCACGCCGACGCTACGCCAAAGCATGGCGAGAGAATATTCCAACGCGAAAAGCGCGGGCTGGGCATAACCCGTCTGCCGCAGTGCATCGCCCGCATCGATGGAGAACATCAACGGCAGCAACGGGCGATCCATCAAGGGATCGGCAACGGCGGCGCAAGCATCCATTGCCGCGCGAAAAACCGGCGCGGCGTCATAGAGTGAGCGGCCCATCCCAGCATATTGTGCGCCCTGCCCGGTGAACAGAAAGGCGATGCGCGGCGGATCCCCGGCGCGAGGCGCAGCCTGCTTGAATGCGCCCGACTCGTCACGCGCCAGTGCTTGCAGTGAAGCTTTCAATGCTGCGGCATCAGAGAAACGCGCTACAGCGCGATACCCGGTATGGGCGCGACCTTCGGCGAGCGTACGGGCGATATCCGCGAGCGCGGCCTTTGGCGAGAGGACGTCGGCCAGTGCGGCGGCGGAAGCCTGGAGCTGCGCGGGCGAGCGTGCCGCGAGCGGGATGACACGACTTCTGGCGTCGATCGATGTGGGCGCTGGCGCCGCCGGCGCCTCGACGATGACATGCGCATTTGCGCCGCTGAAGCCGAACGAGCTGACGCCGCCACGCCGCGCGCCGTCCACCGCGGGGAATGGCGTCGCTTGCGCCGGCACGCGCAGCGAGGTTTCCGCCCATGGGATATGCGGCGACGGCTCATCGAAATGCAGATGACGCGGAATAACGCCGCGCTGTAGCGAAAGGATCAACTTGACCAGACCGATCGCACCGGCCGCCGCTTCCATGTGACCGATATTGGTCTTGACCGAACCGATCCACAGCGGGCCGCGGTCGGCCGGTCGGCCAGCAAAGACAGAAGCCAGGGCGCGCGCTTCCAGAGGATCGCCCAGCTCCGTACCCGTGCCATGTGCTTCGATATAACCGATGTCATGCGGCTCAAGTCCGGCGGCGGCAAGCGCCGCGCGGATCACGACTTCCTGTGCCGGGCCGTTGGGCGCAGTGAGGCCGCTGGAGGGACCATCCTGATTGATGGCTGAGCCGCGGATAACTCCGAGAATACGATCGCCATCGGCCTCTGCTTCGTCCAAGCGTTTCAGCGCCAGCACTGCGCACCCCTCGCTACGGCCGAAGCCATCGGCGGCGGCCGAGAAGGTCTTGCAGCGCCCATCCGGCGCCAGCATGCGCGCGCGCGACAGGGCGATGTAGATATCCGGCGCCAGCATAAGATTGACGCCGCCTGCAAGTGCGAGTCGACATTCGCCGGCGCGCAGCGACTGGCAGGCCAGATGAACCGCGGTAAGCGAAGAAGAGCAGGCCGTATCGATGGTGAGGCTCGGCCCCTGCAAGCCCAGGAGATAAGACACGCGGCCCGAGAAGACGCTATGCGCAATGCCCGAAGCGAAGTGCGGATCGAGCAGCGTTGGGTCGCCGGACTTGAGCTGAAGGTAGGTGTAGTCGGCCGACGCCGCACCGACGAACACGCCCACAGGCGCGGATCGCAGCCCATCCGGCGCGATGCCCGCATGCTCCAGCGCGCGCCAGCAGCCTTCGAGGAGAAGGCGTTGCTGCGGATCCATCCCGTCCGCCTCGCGTGGGGAAATGCCGAAGAACGGCGCGTCGAACTGGTCCACGTCCTCTATGAAGCCGCCGGCGCGCGCAGCGATGCGCCCCGGGCGACTGGGATCGGCATCGAACAGCGCATCATGGTCCCAGCGGTCGCGCGGGATCGGCCCGATGGCGTCGCGTCCCTCATCAAGCAGCCGCCAGAAGCTCTCGGCGTCGTGCGCGCCGCCGGGCGTGCGGCACGAGAGGCCGATGACGGCAATGGGCACGGTCTGCGCGCCTTCCAGCTCGACGATGCGGGCTTCGGCGTCCTGCAGGGCGAGAAAGGCCTGTTGAAGCGGCGTGAGCGGCGCGTTCATCGCACGCCTCCCTTGCGGTTTTTCTGCGAGGATCTGACCGCCAGCTTCTCGGCGATCTCAGCGTCGCTCATCGTTGCCACGCGATCTGCGCCAACCGGCGACGGCGACGGCGCAGACGGTGCGACGGGAGCGGGCGGTGGCTGCATCGACGATAGGAGATACGTCGTCAGCGCCTCGATCGAGGGATGGTCGAACATAACCGAGGCGGCCAGCGGCTTGTCCAGCGCGAGCCCGCGGCTGAGGCGATTACGAAGCTGCACGGCCATCAACGAATCGAGGCCCAGATCTCTGAGGGGGCTGTTGCGATCCAGCGCCACGTCCGGCGCGGTGCGCAGGACGGCGGCGACCTGACCGCGCACGAAGTCACGAAGGGCGTCGCGCCGCTCGGCGGGTGAAAGCTCCGCGAGCGTTTCGACAATCTGCGGGACGGCGGCAGGCTGATCCGCCATGGCTGCGATTGGGGTGGATGCTTCCTCGCCCCGCGCGCCCAAGGCGCCGTGAGTCTTTGCCAGGATCAGGTGCTGGCCGAGCGCCTCGCCTGCCTCACCTGCCTGCGGCCATGAGCCCGCTTCCTCGAAACCCGCATCGCGCAGCGCCTGCGTCCACGTACCCGGCGGCAGCAGCGGTTCGTCCTGGCGCAGCGTATCGTCGAATGCGCGCCAGCCTTCGATCAGCCGCGTGGTGATGTCGAACCACGCGAAGGCCGTGGTGGATTCCACCAGCGCCAGCATGCCACCGGGCGCCAGGGCGGCCTTCAGCTTGCGCAGCGCGGCAGGCAGATCGGCGCAGGCGTGGACGGCATTCGAGGCGACGATGATGTCGAACGCGCCCGCATCCGCAGGATCGAGCGGGGCGTCGAGGTCGAACAGGCGGAAGCGCAGGGCCGGCACGTGACCGAAGCGCTCACGGCCGCGATCGAGGAAAACGTCCGACACGTCGGAATAGGCATAGGCGCCGACGCGCGAACCGAGCGCCGGAAGAAGTTCGGAAGTCGCGGCGCCAACGCCCGCGCCGACTTCAAGCACACGCAGCCCCTTTGCGCCCGGCGCGAAGGCGCGAACGGCGGCGACGGCCATCAGGTGTCCGTAGTGCATGGTCTGGGAGCGTTGATAGAGGTTCTCGGCCAGCGCGAAGTCGCCGCCGGGGAACAGCGTCTCCAGCGCACTTTCGCGCCCGGTGACGACGGCGCCCACCAGCCCGCAGCAATGACGGACATAATCCAACAGGGGCTTGTTATCGCTCAGGGCCGCATCGACCAGGCGCAGCTGCGCGTCGACATCCAGCATGTCGATCGACGCATGGGCGCGATAGGCGTCCGCTTCCTGAATTGCAAAGCCCGCGTCAGTGAGGCGCCGCAGCCAGCGCGTCGCGAGCGGGACGTAGGCCGGCGCAATGCTGGCCCGGTTGAGGATATCCACTGCCGGCCGACCTTCGGCGAGTGACAACGCATCCTCGCGGCGCAGCCCGCGGGCGGCTACGGCGAGCGTAAGGCGCTCGAGCAGCGCCCATTTCTTAGGATAGGACGCCGGCGCGAGGCCGAGCGGCCCCTGAAGCGATTGCGCAGCGGCGGCGGCAGCGACGTCCGGCCACGCCGCTTCCGACTTCGGCTCGCTGGCGGCCTCGATCCAGTGGCGGCGACGCGCGAAAGGCGTTGTCGGCGCCGCGATGCGATGGCGCGGATAATCGGCGTCAAAGCCGGCCCAATCTATCTTGGCGCCATCGACATGCAGGCGCGCGAGGCTTTCCAGGAGATCGATCCACGACGCGCCGTCGCGGCGCATGGAGGCGAGCCAGCGACCGTCGTCGCCATGCGCATCGGCCCCCAAAGCACAGAGCGCGGGATGCGGGCCGATTTCGATCCAGTGCGTGGCGCCAAGGTCTCGCAGCGCGCGCACGCAGGCGTCGTAACGCACGGGCTTGCGCATCTGCTCGACCCAGTACGACGCAGTCGACATCTCATCGGGCGCGGCCAGCGCGCCCGAGAGGTTGGCGGCGATCGGTAAGCTGGCCGACGCGTAAGTCGCCCTGCGGAGGGCCGCCTCGAGTTCAGGAATGGCGGGCTCGACGAAGCGCGAGTGAGAGCCGAACGGAATATTGAGAAGGCGCGCCTTGCGGCCCTCGCTCTCGAAGCGCGCAACGAGGCGCCTCGCCGCTTCCGGCGCGCCGCTGAGGACGAAGTCGGCCGGGCCATTGTAGGCAGCGATGGTAAGATCCGGCTCTCCGCGCAGAGCGGCCTCGACGATATCGAGTGATGCCTGCACCGCTACCATGGCGCCCTGGCCTTCGGCGCGCGCAGATGCCGTTCCGCGCGCCATGACGATGCGCATGCCATCCTCGAGCGACCAGACCCCAGCCGCGCAAGCGGCAGCGTATTCGCCAAGGCTGTGACCCAGCACCGCGAAGGGCTCCACGCCCCAGGATCGCCACAACGCTGCAAGACCGGCCTGCAGCGCGAAGGTCGAGGGCTGCGCCAACGCCGTATCGCTCGACAGGTCGCCATCGCCCAGCAGCGCCGCGCGCAGATCAATGGGGCGTACGCTGGCGGCGATGTCTGCGCATTGATCAATCACGCCCCGGAAGACGGGAGACGTGTCATAGAGCGCGCGACCCATGCCCGGATGGTTCAACCCCTGCCCCGTGAACAGGAACACTGGCCGCGGACGATCCGTAAGGTTGGGCCGCGCCTGGAAGGCGTCGGCGCCCGTAGCCGCCAGATCGAGGCCGGCCTTGAGCGAGGCGCGATCGGTGAAGACGATGGCGGCGCGTTCCTCCAACTGGGCGCGGCCGATATTGGCGGTGTAGGCGAGATCGGCGAGCGTATCAGCGGTTTCCGCCGCATCGCGCCAGCGTTGGGCGGCGTTGCGTAGCGTTTCGGGTGTTCGCGCGGAGATAGTGAGTATATGCGCCGGACGGTCCGCATGCACGGGCGTTGGCGCAGCGAGCAGCTCGGGCGCTTCGAGGATCAGGTGCGCGTTGGTGCCGGAGATGCCGAACGCGCTGACCGCGACCAGGCAGGCACCGGGCAGCGACATAGCGGCGTCGACCACTTTGAGCGGCGCAGACTCCCAATCGAAATGCGGGTTGCCGGTGCGGAAGTGCGCATTCGGCGGCACAGAGGCATTCGCGAACGCCAGCACGCATTTCGCCACGCCCGCCGCCCCCGCCGCCGCCTCTGCGTGGCCGATATTCGATTTGACGCTACCGATGAGCAGCGGCGTTTCTCGACCTGCACCATAGGCGGCCGCCAACGCATTCAGCTCGATCGGATCGCCAAGTGGCGTGCCCGTCCCATGGCATTCCACATAACCGACATCCTGCGGGCGTACGCGCGCATCGGCGAGCGCGGCCGCGATGACGACTTCCTGCGCTGGACCGCTGGGCGCCGTGAGCCCACTCGAGCGGCCGTCTTGATTGATCGCCGAGCCCCGGATGATGGCGAGGATGCGATCTCCCTCCGCGCGCGCATCGGCCAACCGCTTCAGCGCGAACATCACGCACCCCTCGGCGCGCACATAGCCATCAGCATCCTTATCGAAAGCCTTGCAGCGGCCATCAGGCGCCAACATGCGCCCCTTCGAGAAGGCGATATTCGCCTCCGGCGCCGCGATCACATTGACGCCACCGGCAACCGCAAGATCGCATTCGCCGCGACGCAACCCTTGGACAGCAAGGTGCAGCGCGGTGAGCGACGAAGAACACGCTGTATCCACCACTAGTGCCGGGCCCGTGAGGCCGAGCACATAGGCGATACGGCCAGCCGCGACACTCGGTAGGCCACCAGTCATGAAGTACGGATCGATCAGCGCGCGCCGCGTCAGGATCGCCCGACTGTAGTCACTGTTGCTTAGGCCAAGATAGACGCCAGCCAGCGCACCGCGAAGCTGATCTGGCGCAATGGCTGCGTTCTCCAACGCTTCCCAGGTCGTCTCCAGCGCGAGGCGCTGCTGCGGATCCATACTATCGGCTTCGCGCCCCGAAATACCGAAGAAAGCCGCGTCGAACTGGTCCACCTGGTCGAGATAGCCGCCATGGCGCGCGGTCATGCGCCCCGACGCTTCGGGATCAGCATCGTAAAAGTCCTCCAGACGCCAGCGATCCGGCGGTGTCTCCACGATGGGATCGACACCCTCCCACAGCACGCGGGCGAAGCTTTCCGCGTCGTTTGCCCCTCCGGGCAGGCGCAGCCCCATGCCGACGATAGCGACCGGCGCATACAGCGCGCTATCAGCTGCAGTCAGCTTCGCTCGGAGATCGCGGATCTCGTGCAGAGCGCGTCGGATCAGCTGTTCGGCGTTCGCGCTCATGACCGCGCACTTTCCGCCGCCAGCGAGAGGAGCGCAGCTTCAAGCTCGGCTTCGAGGTCATTTGCCTTGACTGCAATCGGCGCGGACGTCAGCGACGCGGGCGCGGGCTGTGTTGTGTTCAACGACCAGACAACAGCCAGCCGATGCTCCAGCGCCTCGATGGTAGGATAGTCAAATGCCAGCGTTGCTGGAAGAGGCATGCGGCCAAAGCGTGCGAAATGGTTGCGCAACTCCACGGCCATCAGCGAGTCCAGCCCGCATTCGCGCAACGGGGCATCAACGGGTGGCGCCTGTGAGCGATCGATCCCCATCACGGCACAGACGCGGCCGACCACCAGATCGCGAAGCGCTCTTGGCCTCAGCATAGATGACGTCGTGCGCAAGACGGTGAGCGGAGCGTTCTCATCTTCGACCCCAGCGCTAGTCGCGACAACGTGCGTCGGCAAATTGCCAGCGAAGGGCGAGGCGTCAAAGCCATCCGGCGTGGTTGCGGCAAAAACCTTCCAATCCATGTCGAGGATCAGGGCCGAGGTGGCGCCGCTGGCATAGGCGCGATCCAGCAAGGCATGCGCGCGCGTGGGTGCCATTGGCCTAAGGCCGCGCTGTAGCCAAGCGTCGCGCGCCACTGCGGCGACGTCTGCGAACATGCCCCCCCCTCCCCACGCACCCCAGATGGCGCAGAAGGCCGGCAGCCCTTGCTTTCGCAGGATCTCGGCGAGGGCTTCCTGTTCGGCGTTGGCGCTGGCATAGGCGGCCTGTCCGGTGGCGCCGAGGTGGGCAGCGGCGGCGCCATAGAGAATAAAAAAATCGAGCCCCCCATCCGCAAAGGCGAAAGCGAGAGCGCGCGCGCCTTCAGCCTTGGCGCGACGCGCCCGCATGAAAGCGGCCTCATCGAGATCACGCACGAGACCGGAGACATCGACGCCCGCTGCATGCAGAACGCCGCGCACGCGCCAGCCATCGCCGGCAAGACCAGCGGCGAGCGTTGCCATCGCATCAGCATCAGCGCAATCGGAACGGACGATACGAACTTCGACGCCAGCGGACATTACCGCATCGATCGCGACCTGAGTCGACGGATCGGGTGTGGAGCGCCCGATCAGGACAATGCGGCGTGCGCCACGCGCCTGAAGCCAGCGCGCGCCTTCGATTCCCAGCGCGCCGAGACCTCCCGTGATCACGTACGCGCCGTCCGCGCGCACCGGCATGGCTTCTGGCGCGGCTAGCACCAGCTTGCCGACATGGCGCGCCTGCGCCATCGCGGCCAACACGTCACGTGCCTGGCTCAGCGGGCGCGTCGAGACCGGACCGAAACTCTCCCCGCGCCTCAACATGACGAGCATCAATTCGGCGGTCTCCGCGAACAAAGCCGGCCGATCCGCCGCCATCGAGCCGGCGTCGTACGCATGATAGGCGACGTCGGACCGGACGACTGCAACCTGCGCGGGCGTCCACACCCCACGCTTGCCAAGTTCAAGGAAGGTGCCGCCCTGCGCAAGCGTTCGCAACGTGGCGGCGATGAATTCGCCATTGAGTGAATTGAGCGCGACGCGAACCCCTAAGCCGGCTGTATCTGCCAGGATCTCGTCTGCGAAGGAGAGTGATCGGGAATCATAGACATGCTGCACGCCCATGGACCGCAGCAGTGCCCGCTTCTCCGGCGATCCGGCAGTCGCGAAAATTTCGGCGCCCCGTCGACGAGCCAGCGCCAACGCGGCGAGCCCCACACCGCCTGTCGCGGCATGAATCAGCACACGATCGCCCGCACGAACATCCGCGAGCGAGGCTAGGCCGATATACGCAGTCAGCGCAACGACCGGCATGGCGGCGGCATCCAGCGACGATGCGCCTTCAGGCAAACGCGCCAGCAGATCAGCGCGCGCGATGGCATGGGTTGCCAGGCTGGCGCTGGCGAGGCCGAACACACGATCGCCAACGCGCAAGCCATCGACATCCTCGCCCACCGCATCGATGCGACCGGCGCATTCGGCGCCTAGACCGACCGGCTCCCCCTCATAAGCGCCGAGGGCCAGCAACGCGTCTCGAAAATTTAACCCCACAGCTTCAACCGCGATCCGCACTTCGCCGCGCGCAGGCCTGGTTGGCGCAAAGGTTTCAAACCGTAAGCCGTCGAGGCCGATTTCACCGGACACCCAGCGCTGCGGCACACCATTGGACGCCGGCGATTTCCGCCAACGCGGCGCCAGCAGCGTATCGACCTTGAGACACAGATGCGCATCAAGCCAGCGGCGCGCATCGAGAACAGCCCGTGCGGCGGCTGCGAGATTCGCATCCGTCGCGATCTCCACCGTACGCAGATCGAGGTCCGGTCGTTCAACGCGTGCTGCGATGACCAATGCGCGGATAGCTGCTCCCGCTGCGTCGGCGCGGACAGCCAGAATTACTTCGCAATTTCCATCGAGCTTCGAGAGCGCTCGCGCAATGCGGGCAAGCTGCGATGTCATCGCGCCTTCGACGGCCCATAGAATTGCGAGAACTTCACCTACGGAAACATCGGCTTCTTGAACCTGGCGGGCGGTCATACCGGCGGCGGCGGCGGCGACGGCGAATGCGCCGAAAACTTCCGGTTCATCAGCGAGCACAGCCCAGCGTGCCGGCGCACGTGAAGCAGCGATGGGAGCCTCGAAGGCGCGGAGAAACACCTCGCCACCGGCTTTGTCCGAAGCACGCGTCAACGCATCGGCATCCGAGCGGATCATGCGCAGACCTGCGAGCATGAAGACAGCATGGCCGTGCGCATCGCGCAGCACGACATCGGCGGTCGCGGCGTTGGCTGAGTGCGCGCGGATGACCGCATCGACGCACACTGCGCCACTAACACCGCCGGCGAACGAAGCGCGATCGATGCCGACCGGCAGGTAGAGCCCATCGGAAGAAACAAGCGCAGCCGTCACCAACTGGATTGCCGCGTCCATCACGCAGACGTCGGGCTGACCAGCGGACTCGATCCGTGCCGTAGCGAAGCCTTCGCCGCGCGTGATGCTGCGAAGCAGGCGGAATCCGGCGCCGAAATCAGCGCCGCGCGATTTGAACGCCGCATAGAAGGCCTCGGCATCAACCGTTTCGTCACCGTCGCGGACAGCCGACGCAGAGATCGCTTGCGCTGATTCGCTTTGCGCCCGCGCGACGGCGTGCCAGGTCACGGTTGCGGCGTCGCGAGCTTCAAAGGTCAGATCGCGATCTGGGCCCAAACGGATGCGCCAGGCGGCACCTGGCTCTGGCGCTAGAAGTGGGGTCTCGAACGCGACATCGAGCAGGTCCACCGCTCCGCCTCCACCCGATTGCGCGGCGGCCATCATGGCCGACAGGATCGCCGCTCCAGGCAGCACCTGCCTATCGAACAACCGATGGGCCGACAGCCACGCTGCCGCCGCCTTCGGGCGCAGCGGAACAACCGCGCCCTCGGCCTGCGCTTCGCGCGAGCCTATGAAACCGACGGTCTCAACAGGCCGGGTCGCGATCCAGTGACGATGACGGGTCCAGGGATAGGCCGGCAACGAGACGACGGGCGCGTCCTCCTGCGCCATGTCCCAGTCGATCTCTGCGCCAGCCTCGTAAAGACCGTCCAGCGTAGCGCGCAGGGCGTCGACCTCGTCGCGACCCCGTCGCAACGTCGGCAGCACGGCCCGCGGCGTGCGGCCATCCAGCGTCTGCGCGATGGCGCCAGCAAGCACTGGATGGGGGCCGATCTCAATGAAGACATCGATATCGTCATCGGCCATGACGGAGATGGCGTCCGCGAAGCGAACCGGTGCGCGGATGGCCCGAGCGATATCCGCGCCCTTGAACGCGCCGGGCGCTCGGGCGCCGGTGAGCGTGGAATAGAACGCTATGGTGGGATCCTTCAGCGCCACAACGCCAAGCGCCTGCTGGAGCTGCTCCTGCAAAGAAGCCATGCCACGGCTGTGAAAGGCATAATCGACCGGCATAAGTCGGCCGCGCGACGGGCCAGCCTCCGTCAGGGCGGCACGCACCAGAGACTCGTCGCCCGATAGAACCAGCGAACGCGGTGCGTTGTAGGCGGCGATATCTAGTTTATTGCCCGCCAGCGTTCGGACATCGCCCTCAGACATTTCGAAGGCGGCCATGCGACCATTCCCCGTCGCCTGCTGCATGATGCGACCGCGCAGCACGACGATGCGCGCGGCCTCGGCCAACGACAACGCGCCTGCGACATGCAGTGCTGCGATCTCGCCGATGCTGTGCCCAATCACCGCATCGGGAACGACGCCCCAGCTTTTCAGGAGCGCTGCCAGCGACACCTGCAGAGCGAAAAGCGCGGGTTGCGCGAATTCTGTTTGACCAAGGCGCGTCGCCCCCTCATCTCGCCTCAGCTCGGCCAGTACCGACCAGCCGGCCGTGGAGACGAGAGCGGCGTCGCAAGCGTCGAGCGCTTCGCGGAAGGCGGGCTCATGCGCGTAGAGCTCAAGGCCCATTGCGGCTCGTTGCGGGCCCTGACCGCAGAAGACGAGACCAACGCGGGGCGCACCGCTATGCGATGCGAAGCCGCCCTGCTCCAGCCGTGCGACCAGGGCAGAACGCAGCCCCTCGGTCGTACGCGACGAGACGGCGACGCGCGTTGAATGGTGCGTCCGGCGACGGACGGCAGTCGCGCAAAGATGGCTGATCGGCTCGGAGGAGGTCGTCAGAAGCTCCAACCAGGTTCGACTGAGATTGCGCAAACCTTCGCCGGTCTTTGCGGAAAGCGTCAGATGCAGCGGCGCCTTCGATACAGCCTCCGGCGCAGCGATGACTGGAGCGGCTTCGAGCACGGCATGGGCGTTCGTGCCGCCAACGCCGAAAGAGCTGACCGCGGCGCAGGGCGGCGCGCCAGTGTCCGGAAGCGCTGTCGCTACGACCGATACGGCTAACCGGCCGCGCAGGCCGAGATTCGGGTTGGGCTTGGAAAATCCCGGCTGTGGCGGCGCCATGCGATGACGCAGCACTAACGCGGCCTTGATGAAGCCCATCACGCCGGCCGCCGCTTCCAGGTGGCCGAGATTGGCCTTGGCCGACCCGAGCAGGCAGGCTGGGCCGCCGCTATCCGCGAAGACTGAGGCGATCGCCTCCACCTCAATCGGATCGCCCAGAGCGGTGCCGGTGCCGTGCGTCTCGACGAAGACGACGCGCTCGGGCTTCAGCGCGGCATTCGACAGAGCTTCCCGCAGGAGCGCAGCCTGCGCCGGGCCATTGGGCGCCGTTAGAATCGTGGAGCGGCCATCCTGATTCACCGCCGTGCCGCGCACCACGGCGTAGATCCGATCACCCGCCGCCAGTGCATCGCTGAGCCGCTTGAGCACAACAATACCGCAACCCTCGCCGCGGCCAAAGCCGTCGGCGGAGATGTCAAACGTCTTGCTGCGCCCGTCCGGCGCCATAAATCCGACCTTGGAGAGCGCGACCATAATCTCCGGCGTCAGCATTAGCGAAACGCCGCCGGCAAGCGCCCAATCAATGTCACCCATGCGCAACGCCTGGCATGCGAGATGAATGGCGGTGAGCGAGGCCGAGCATGCCGTATCGATGGTAATGCTGGGGCCGCGCAGATCAAAGAAGTGCGAGATGCGGTTAGCAACGACGCTGTGCAGCGTGCCGGTCAGCGTACGCAAGTCAACGGCCTCGATGTCGCGATAGACCTCCCGCGCATAATCGTTGTGGTAGGAAGCCATATAGACACCCGCGCGGACGCCTTTGATGTGGTCCTGGATCAAGCCAGCATCGTCGATTGCTTCCACGGCGCATTCGAGCGACAGGCGTTGCTGCGGATCCATGAAGTCGGCTTCACGGTCGAAAATGCCGAAATAGTCGGCGTCGAAACGATCAACATTGTCCAAGAAGCCGCCGCGACGTACAACACTCTTGCCAAGCGCAGAGGCGTCTGGATCGAACCAAGCGTCAGCATCCCAGCGATCAGCCGGCACGTCGCGGGTGGCGTCGACACCATTCTTCAAAAGGGTCCAGAACGCATCCGGCGTGTCGACGCCTCCAGGGGCGCGGCAACCGATGCCTACGATGGCGACCGGATCCGCATTGAGGATGGCACGCGCATCCTGTCGGGCCTCGCGCGCGAGCAGCGCGAGTTTGATAGCCGATAGATCCGAAAGCGCCGCGGTCATGCGCGGCTGCCTTTGCGCGGGCCACGCAGCTGCGCCAGCGCCTCCTCGTCGCTAAGCGCCGAGACGGAGGTGAGCACACGGACGGCCGCCTGCGGTTCGCCGGTCTTCGACTCGGGGGAACCAGCCTCATCGGTAAGATGCGTCGAAAGGCTTTGGAGCGTGGGATAGTTGAACGCCAGCGTCGCTGGCAGCGGGCGATTGAGCGCGTTCTCAAGTCGGTTGCGAAACTCCATCGCAAGTACCGAGGTGAGACCAAGCGAGCCAAACTCCACGTTGTCGGCGATCCGGACCGGCGGAAGCTTCAACGTGACGGACAGTGCCTTGCGCGCAATATCCGCGATGGCTGCCTGATCGAGAGTCCTCACCTCGCCGACGCCTCCGGTGCCCGCTAAATCGGCGAGCAGAGAGAGGCGGCGCGTGCGCATATACTGCGCCCAGTCTCCCGATGCGAGAACGAGATGCGCAGCCGCGCGGCCCGCCGCCCAAGGGAAGAGCGCTTCGCCATCTTCCGGCGTCAAAGGCGCAAGTCCACGCCGCGCCATATCGTCTGCGTTCATCGCGCCCGCGCCCGCGGCGACGAGGCCAGCCCCGGCCCATACGCCCCAACCTAGGCTGATCGCGTGCTGGTCGCGGCGGCGGCGATTGTGCGCCAACGCATCAAGGCCGGCGTTAGCGGCAGCATAGTTTGCCTGTCCCGCCTGAGGTAGCAAAGCGCCGAGCGAGGAGAACATCACCAGCCAGTCGAGATCGGGCAGATTGGCATCGATATGCCGGGCGCCGTCGAGCTTGCCGGCGGCAGCGGCGGCGAAAGACTCAGCAGTGAGATTGCGGGCGAGCCGGTTGTCGAACGCGCCAGCAAGGTGCGCAACGCCGCGGATAGGTGGGTGCGCGTCGGACACTTCCCGATCCAGAAGAGCACGCAGTGCAGCGTCATTCGATACATCCAGGCGCTCCCATCGGACGTTTGCGCCCCGCGCCTCGAACTCTCGCACGAGCGCGATCTGGCGGCCAGCGGCGGAGTCCGCATCGACATCACGCCAGGCGCTGCGAGGCGGTGGCGCATTGCGGCTTATCAGAATCAAATGGCGTGCACCGGCCTTGACCAGCGCGCGGCCGATGCGCCGGCCCAACGCGCCGAAACCACCGGTCACAAGATAGGAGGCGTCTGTCCGCAGGCGCAACGCGAAGCCGGGCGTATCGGCAGCTTCAACCAGGCGTGGCGCGAAAGCGGCGCCATTGCGGATCGCCAGCTCGTTGTCCTCGAAGGCGCCGGCAAGCACGGCGGCGGCGACTTCGTAATCCGCAGCGGTAGGAGCGGCGGAGAAATCGATCAGGCCGCCCCAAATGTCAGCGTGCTCTTCACCCACGACGCGGGCCGCGCCCCAGGCGGCCGCATGATCGACATCAACCGTCTCGGCTTCGTTCGGCGATTGAGCGCCCTGCGTCGCCAGCCACAACCGGATAGGCGCTGCTTGCGGCAAAGCGCGCGCAAAGGCGATGGGAAAGTAGCCAGCGGCGGCCCCGAACGGCGCAAACGCAATGACACCTGGAGGCTCACCCTGCCCTTGCAGACGCGCCGCAAGATCGTCCAGCGCGCAGACCTCAGCGTGCAGTGAGCGCTTGCGAAGGGCGGACGCAAGCTGCTCGTCCTCACCGACAACGAGCCAACGCGAAGGCTGCACGCCGCCGCTGGAGGCTAGCGGCGCAGCACGCCAGACAACGGTATGCGCCAAGGCCTTGAGGCGTGGTTCGATGTCGACCTGCTGGCCAGCCGCGTTCGGCGCGGCGATCTCAGCGATATCGATCCAATGGCGCTCGCGGCGCCAAGGGTAGAGCGGAAACGCCTCGACATGTGGCGCGCCGGCGCGCTCGCCCGGCCAGGCGACCGCGCCGCCCGAACACCAAATCTGACCAAGCGCCAGCGCGATGGACACATCGGCTGACACATCACGCCGGCCGACACAGATGACAGAGGCATCAACGCCACGCGCGCGGGTGACCTGCGTGATCGCCGGTGTCAGCGTCGGATGTGGCCCAAGCTCGACGAGGATACGAATGCCGCGATCCAGCAATGTCCCCACCGCAGCGCTGAACTGCACGGGCTGGCGCAGGTTAAGCGCCCAATAAGCGCCATCCAACCTCACGCCCGGCATAAGGAATCCCGTTACGGATGAAACGAACGGCGTTGTCCCGTCGGATGCGTGGAGACCGGCAAGCTCCACTCCGAGCACGCGCGCCGGCTCATCCATGTGACTGGAGTGAGAGGCGACATCGACATTGACGGCGCGACTGAACACGCCCTCGCGCGTGAATGTCTCGATCCATTTTTCGATCAACGCCGCATCTCCGGAGATGACGCAGGCACGGGGGCTGTTGATGGCGGCGACACCGACGTTCGGCGTATCGGACACTAGCCGGGCCTCGACAGTCGCCGCGTCAAGGTCGACCAGCGCCATCGCGCCACGGCCGCGCTCTGCTCGCATCAGCGTGCTGCGTCGCGCGAGCACGTCGAGCGCATCCTCAAGCGAGAGTACCCCCGCAAGGCGGGCCGCAGCGGCTTCCCCCATGCTGTGTCCCGCCACTGCATCTGCACGAACGCCAAAAGCTTCGAGCTGCGCGGCATAGGCGATGGACATGGCTCCAAGCGCCGGCTGGACCACGTCGATATCGCCGAGGCCAGCCCCCGTGCGCCACGAGACTGCGGCAGCCCCACCTGCGAGTGAGATTTCACATGCATCTAGTGACGCGGAGAAGGCGGGTGCGCGGGGCGCCGCCAACGCCATGCCAGCCCATTGTCCGCCCTGCCCTGGGCAAATGAAGGCGACGGGACGCGTTGCACGCGGATCGACCTCGCCCTCGGCCGGCGCCGGACCACCAGCCGCATAGGCCTCAAGCGCCGCGAGAAGCGCCGCGCGATCAACCGCAGGGAAGGCGGCGCGATGCGACAGGTGGGCGCGGCGATGCTGCGCATGCAGGCAGAGCGCTGCCAAATCCAACGCATCATCAGCCACTAGCAGCTGGCGAACCTCGAAAGCCAGCGCTCGCAACGCCGCCTCGCTGCGCGCGGACAGGGGCAGCACAGGCGCCGCCGACTGGATGGGCGACGGAGCCCTCTCTGGAGGCGCCTCGACAATAATATGCGCATTGGCTCCAGCGATTCCGTAGGAGTTGACGCCAGCAATCCGTGTCGCCTTCGCGTTCCAGCGCGTACCTTCACGCGCAATCTCCACCGGCGTTGACCAATCGATATCCGGATTCAGCGTGGTGCAATTGAGGCTGGGCGGAATTTGGCCGGTGTTAACGACGAGCACCGCCTTCATCAAGCCGGCAGCGCCGGCGGCGCCTTCTGTGTGACCGATATTGGTTTTCACAGAGCCAATGGGTAGCTTTGCCTCGATCCCGTTCGGACGCAGCGCGGCGGCGATGGCGGCGACCTCAACCTTGTCGCCCGCGCGCGTGCCGGTGCCATGCGCTTCGATATAACCGATCTCCGCACCAGCGACGCTCGCGTCGGCGCAAGCGACGCGCAGCAACGCCTCCTGCCCCGCTCGGCTGGGTCTGCCGATCGATCCGCTACCGCGACCGTCATTATTGATCGCCGATCCACGGATGATGGCGTGGATGCGATCGCCATCGCGCAGGGCCGATTCCAGTCGCTTGAGTGCAAATAGGCCGACGCCTTCGCTGCGGACATAGCCATCCGCCGCGGCGTCCCCGAATTTGCAGCGGCCGTCCGGTGCCATCATGCCGCTTTGCGAGTAAGCGATGTGGATGTGGGGCGATAGGATAACGTTGACGCCGCCCGCGAGCGCCAGGTCCGTCTCGCCCGAGCGAAGTCCCTGGACGGCAAGATGTACGGCCGTGAGGGAAGACGAGCAGGCCGTGTCCATCGTCACGCTCGGCCCCATCAATCCGAGCGCATAGGCGATGCGGCCCGAGCTGGCGTAACGACCGCTGCCGAGCGTCATCGGGAAGTCGACATTGGCGGGATCTTGGAACAAGCGCCATTCGAAATCTGATAACCACTGGCCGACATAAACGCCCGTGCGGCCGCCTTCGAGCCGGATCGGATCGAGGCCCGCGTCCTCCAGCGCTTCCCATGCCGTTTCCAGCAGCAGGCGATGCTGAGGATCCATACGCTCGGCCTCGCGCGGCGAGATGCCGAAAAAGGCCGCATCGAACTGATCGAGCCCCACCAGGAAACCACCGCGCCGCGCGATCGTCTTTCCGGCCGTCTTGGGCTGCGGGGAGTAGTAACGCTCCAGGTCGATCCGCTCTGGCGGGAGGTCGCCAATGGCGTCGACACCATCGAGCAACATTTGCCAAAACTGGCGAGGCGTGGTCACGCCGCCCGGGAAGCGGCACGCCATCCCGACAATGGCAATGTCTCTCCCCGGCGTGCGGGTCATTGCGCCGGCTCCGAGCCCAGGCGATGGCGCGCGAAAGCGGCGAGCGTTGCTGAGACATCGGCCAGCAAGGCGTCGCGCGCATCGTTTATATAGAAATGACCGCCGGGAAAAACTCGGATGCGGCACGGACCTGTGGTGGCTCCGCGCCAAGCCTCGAGATCCTCGCGCGAGACAGCCGGGTCGTCCGCGCCGCCGAACACAGAAATGGGACAAGTTAGCTCGCCCTTCACCTCACCGAAGGTCTCCAGCGCCTCGATGTCGGCCCGCATGCCAGGCAATAGCAACTCCAGCACATCCGGAAGCTGCATAATCTCGTGAGGCACGCCGGCATAGCGGCGGTTCAGCTCGGTGATGAAAGAGGCATCGTCCAGCTTATGCAGCAACGAAGACGGGCGGCGCATGGGCTTGGCGGAGACAAAGAGGTGAACTGGGACCCTGCCCCGTGCGGATAGCACGCGCGCTGCCTCGGCCGCCACCAGACCGCCCATCGAATGGCCAAACAGCGCGATCGGCCGGTCGAGCATCGGGGCCATGACCGACAGGGCCTCGGCGACCAGATCTTCAACACGCCGCAAGGGCGGTTCACGGAGACGATTGGCGCGAGCGGGGGGCTGGTAGGCGACGACCTCGACCGACTCAGGCAGCGCCTGCGGCCACAACCGAAAAATGCCCGCGCCGCCGCCGGCGTAAGGAAAGCATAGCAGACGCAAAGCCGGATTCCCGCGTGGCGCGGGAACGTAAACGCCGTTCGATGACAATAGCGCCGTCCCTTCCACCGGAGTCCCCCCCACCGTCTGCGTCGGTTGCTACGAGACCGCGCCAGCAAGGCTGAATTTCAAGTTTTAAGTACATAGCCGTGAATTAAATATCGACGGCCGAGACGCCTGACGCTTGTGCAGTATTGAGTCAGATGAATCAATACGAATCAATCCTGCCGCATGCAGAACTCATGCCAAGTGTCGCCTTTCCATCGCGCGTGCGCAGCATGCCCTTGTGCGCTGACCTTAACGGCTCCGGCACAACCGGCAACCTAGGTTAGGAGAGATCTATTTTTGGGGCGGTGCGCCATCCAGAGAAGGCTTGGCTGTACGCAGCCTGATAGCACATTGTTGGCAAACACCCGTACTATCATCCACCAATCTTGTTATAGGCTAGCCCGATATGTCGGACGACGCGCAGATGTTTAGACAGACAACGTGGACGTCCACTTCAACAACGGAAATTGATCCCGCTACGCTTGATTGGGACGACATACATCTTTGTCTTTTGCCGCTGACTCAACCCCCATCCGTTCTGGACGATCTCGCAACGACGCTGACGGTCGACGAGCACGAAAGAGCGTCGCGTTTTCGCTTCGACAGGGATCGGCATCGATTCATCGTTGCTCGTGGGTTATTGCGAAGGCTGCTAAGCCGATACGCTGGAGCGTCACCAGACGCGCTGCGCTTCGCTTACGGCACCTTTGGCAAGCCGTATCTTGAAACCGGTGCAAACCAAGAGAAGGTGGCTTTTAGCTTATCTCATTCTGGAGATTGGGCGCTGGTCGGACTGACGCGCGGCCGCGAGATCGGCGTCGATCTGGAACAGGTTCGACCAATGGCTGACTATCTGGATCTCTCGGAATCAAATTTCGCACCGGCAGAAACCGAGGCGCTTCTCCGCCTGCCCGAGGACCAGCACATCGACGGTTTCTTTGCTTGCTGGACGCGCAAGGAGGCATACATCAAGGCCCTCGGATTGGGTCTCTCGCTGGATCTAGCGACATTCGTGGTGTCGGTCGAGCCACGCGAAAGCGTGGAAATCATTCCCGCCACGCCGCGAGCTGACGCGCACCATGTGTGGGGCATGCGGCCGCTCCGAGACTTCTGGGCAGCCGTCGCCATCGCGGCTCCAAATGCACCAGCGGTGTTTCCCAAAATAAGCCGAGTTTCGCATTCTACTCTTGCGACGTAGAGACGCCCGCGGGATACACGACAAGCGATTCCAAAGATCGCCGACGCGATATACGTGCCCTCCAAAGCATAGGACCTAAATGGCGAATATTCGCCGCGCCCTCGTCTTCGCTTCGGCAGGACGGTATGCAGCCAGGGCCGTCAATCTCGTTATGACGTTCGTACTCGCACGCATGATGGGTCCGAGTGAATTTGGGGTCTCCGTACTCGGCGCATCCGCTTTTCTCATCCTTGAGGCGATCCGGGAACTCGCTTCGGTCAACTATCTGGTGCAGCAACAAGAATTGACCCGCGACAAGATCAACAGCGCATTTACCGTCAGCTTGGCGATTACCGCCGTCCTGACGATCATGGTGCTGCTGTTAGCGCAACCCATAGCAGCGTTTTACGGCGAACCACGGCTAGCCACCTACATCTACGTCACGGCTTTTGGTTTCGCGCTTGGACCATTGATGCAGCCGATCTACGCGCTGTGGAGCCGCGCACTGGCTTTCCGGACCATTGCCTTCATGGACGTCTTGTCCGCCGCTATCAATGCGATCGGCTCGATCGCGCTGGTGTCGCTCGGCTTTAGCTATATGGGGCTAGCTTGGGCTTCAACACTATCGGCAGGAATTGGCGTGGCTCTGGCGTGTTGGCTGACCCGTCATCAGCTCGCAATATTTCGCCTGTCGCTTAAAGAATGGCGTAGCGTCTTTTCCTTTGGTCTGTACAGCAGCGCAACAGCGATCATCTATAAAGTATCTGATGCTTTTGCATTCATGGTGTTCGGCAGAATACTGAATACGCAGGCTGTGGGATTGCTGCAGCGTGCCGTCACCTTATCAAGCTTCCCGGACAGCGTAATCCTCGCAGGCGTCAGCGCCGTCGCGCTTCCCGCTTTTTCACACAAGGCCCGCAGTGGCGAGGATCTGAAACAGGCCTATCTCACCGCATTGTCGCACGTAAGTGCGCTGCAGTGGCCGGCACTGGTATTCATCGGCACGATGGCCACGCCGCTTACCCTCCTCGTGCTCGGGCCGCGCTGGATCGAGGTTGCTCCTCTGGTGCAGATTCTGGCGTTCGCTTCGATGTTTAATTTCGCCCTGACGCTCAATTTTCCGATTCTTGTCGCTGCGGGCGCCATTCGGCACACACTGCCGATCGCCATAGTCCAAGTTGTGTTAGCGCAGCCGATTTACGTTTTGGCTGCAACACAGGGGCTGCAGACCATCGCCTTGAGCGCGTTTGCAACCGTGCCTTTGGGGCTGATTTTATGGACAAGCTTAGTGCGAGCCCACGTGCCTTTCAGGCTAGATGAGTTCTTCGCCACTCTTGGCAAGAGCGCCGTCATTCTGCTGTGTAGCGCGGCTGGACCAATTGCGGTTCTGATTTATCGGCAGGGAGCCCCTTCGATTTCAGACGCGGCGGCGGCGGCGGGATTGTGGGCCACAGGGTGGCTGCTCGCGGTACGCCTGACGCGCCACCCGTTGCTCTGTGAGATAAACAAGGCGCGGACGGCCATTCTGCGCCAGCTTCGAAAAAAAACGGGAGCTAAGCCACCCCCAAACGCGAACTAAGGTTCAGAAGGGGTCACGACCTTCGGATCAACGAACGTTGTCGTGCGGAGCCAGGCCTTCACCATGCCAAACAGTCGCTCGCGATCCGCGGCGAACGTAAAGGTGTGGTCGCACCGGGCGAAATATTCGAGCCGAAGCTGCTTTCCAAAGCGCACATTCCGCATCGCATCTAATAATTGGCGGCGATAATTGTGCTGGTACTCTAGCCCACCCGTAAAAACCGCGAAGAGCTGATTGCCGCTCCGCACGGCTGTGCCGTAAGCATTTTCCAAGAATTTTCGCACTTGGTGATCTTTGAATGAGAGCTGCGGCGGAGCCCACTCTTCGAGCGACGGCTTGGGCGTCGATTTGGCGAAAGCTCTCCAGAACCGGCCTCGTCCCCGCATAAAATTGGTCCAGTTTTGCGGGCGCATCAGTCGCTCGCCGAAGAAATTCAGATAATAGCGCGGCGTAGGTGGAATGGTGGGATCAAGCAAGATCAGACCAACAACGCGGGGATCGCGACCTGCATAAACAATCGAATGATCCGCTCCGGAACAAAGGCCTACGAGCACCACGCTTTTCACGCCCCGAGCAGCGAACAACCAATCGATCGCGTCCTTGATGTCTGCGAGGCTGGCCATCAGGGGATCGATGATATCGGGCCGCGCTTCGCTATCCCCAATGCCCGAGAGATCCACCCGCAGAACAATGTGCCCCAACTCCGCAATTTCGCGGGACAGGGCTACGTACATGCGATTGTGGCCGACCCGGTGTATGATGCCGGTGTTCAAAATTATGATGGCGGGAGCATCGGCTTCCGGAGCGCCTAACGGCTGAGTTGCGATGGCAACAACGGACTTGCGCGCGCCCAGCAGAACCACCTTGTCTGTGGTCTTGGTCATTGCGCGACCCACTGCACGATCTTCTGGAGAACATTGACTGGAACGATGCCCGCGCTTCTGGGCCAATCCTCAAGCCAGATGGGCAGATGCTCGATACGCTCGATTGCAATAGACGACACCGAGTCCAAAGCCTTCTGCGCACGTTGGCCGGCCAGTTCCGACTGCGAGACGATCACATGGACCGGGCATCTGACTTCTAGCGCTATCGCTGCGAGGGACAGATCCAACAACTCGGCATGGACACGTCCCGTAAGCGGAAAGCCAAGAATCTCGAATCCACCGCCTAGACTCTCTGGTCGCGGCACAGGCTCCTTTATCGCGATCGGCTGCGCGCGACAGACGGCGTAGAGCTCTTTTACGTAGTCACGCCCGTCAGTGACCGGATCCCAGAGCACGAGACTCTCGACAGCCTTACCAAGATCGACGGATGCCTTCGCAGCCAACGTCGCGCCGAGGCGCAAACCAACCAAGCTCAACCGCGTGACGCCAGCGAGGCTGGTCAATTCTTCAGCCGCGGTCAGGATATCCTGCCGCCATCCCGCAAGATCGCCCTCAATGCCGTCGCCCGCAGAATCGCCCGTTGCATAGTAGTCGAAACGCAACGAGTCGATGCCTGCGTCCGCAAGAAGACCGGCCAGATGTCGCATCGATCTGTGGGCGTGGAGATATTCGGAGCCCCAGGGATGGCAAAGCAACACCGCGCGGGGCCTAGAGCGGGCAAGCCGTGACGGCTCATAGATTCCAAAAAGACGCCGGCGTCCCGATCCGAAATAAAAGGCGTGCATCAGCCAGACTCGGCTTGCGGACCGTCGCGTCGGGCAGAGGCGGCGATCTGTCGTAGCGTTTGGAAGAACATCGTTCGCGCCGGTATCCGCCAGCCAGTTTGCTTTTCAATGGCAGCTGCAGCGCGAAGCGAAAGCAGAGAGTGTCCGCCGAGTTCGAAGAAATTGTCTTCGACGCTGACCCTTTCGACTTGCAACAAGTCCTGCCAGATTTTCGCGATCAGGCGCTCCATCGCCGTTGCAGGCGCCGTGTAGACATTCAATCGGGTGGCGCGTTTGTAAGGATCGGGTAAGGCGCGGCGATCAACCTTGCCGTTTGGCGTCAGGGGAATGCTTTCCAAGGCGACATACGCAGACGGCAGCATGTATTCGGGTAAGATGTGACGGAGATGCGCCCTCGCCTCGCTGCCGGTCAGCTCTCCACCGTCCGCGTAAACTATGTAAGCGACAAGTCGCGCATCTGCGCCGCCCACTTCGCGCGCGACAACTACCGCCTGCCGCACCGCGGTATGCGTACGGAGCGCGGTTTCAATTTCACCCAACTCAATGCGGAAGCCGCGGATTTTCACCTGATGATCAATGCGACCTCGGTGGATTAGCTTGCCGTCGGCGCGCCAATGTCCGACATCGCCGGTTCGATAGAATTTCGCGCCGCTACGCGGCGAGAAAGGGTCCGATACGAAGCGGCGCGCTGTCAGCGCTTCGCGCTTATGGTAGCCGCGAGCGACACCCCCGCCGCCGATCCAAATCTCGCCTAGGACACCGGTCGGGCATGGCTGGCCGGCGGCGTCTAGAACATAAACTTGCGTATTGGCGATTGGGCGACCAACCGTGATCTGCTCCGCACCGCGCTCGACCTTGTCGACTGTGGACCAAATGGTGGTTTCGGTCGGACCGTACAGGTTCCAGAGCTGCTCCACTCGATCAAGTAGGTTGTCGGCAAGATCCCGAGCGAGCGGCTCTCCACCGCAGAGGGCACGGAACCCTGCAGGACCACACCAGTCGGCTTCGACCAGCAATCGCCATGTCGCTGGTGTGGCCTGGAGAACAGTCGCGCCGCTCGCCTTGAGCTGTCGTGAAAGTGCGGGACCATCGGACGCTGTTTCCGCGGACACGAGTTCGATCCGTGCGCCCGCTATCAACGGCAGATAGAGTTCCAATCCTGCGATATCGAACGAGATCGTCGTGACGGCGGCCAGTACGTCGCGACTCGAGATGCCGGGCTCGATCCGCATGGAGCCCAGAAAATTGGACAGAGCAGCATGGTCGATCACAACGCCGTTCGGTTCGCCTGTCGAACCCGAGGTGTACAGGATGTAAGCTACAGCATCCGGCGCTATGCGTTTGCCAAGATCGCCATCTTCGAAACCGGCAAGGTCGAGCGCCGCCGGATCTACGACGCTGATGTTTTGCGACGCGCCGGACGAAACGCCGTTGTCACTGAGCAGAACCGCAGCGCCGCTATTGGTCAGCATGAAGTTGAGACGATCCTGGGGGAAAGCAGGGTCAAGCGGCAAATAGGCCGCGCCGGCTTTCTGTATGGCAAGGAGCGCGACCAGCAAATCAAGCGATCGCTTCATGTGAACGCCGATCAGCGTTCCGTCTGCAACACCTATCGATTGCAGGCCGCGGGCAAGACGGTTGGCGCGACGATTGAGGGCGTCGTAAGTGAGGTTCGCACCGTCGAACGCAACAGCTTCTACACCGGGCGTAGTGGCGACTTGACGTTCGAATTGCATGATAAACGGATCCGGGTCGAGCGTGACCTCGGTAGCATTGAAGTCTTTGACTACCTTCTCACGCTCAGCAGGCGTCAGCACCGATATCTGGCTTATTTTCCGCTGCGGATCCTGCACGGCCATTCGCAAAATCGCTTGAAGGTGTGAAGCGATCCGATCAATCGTTTCAGCCTGATAGATATCCGAACGGTATTCTAAGGAACCTTGTAGTTTTCCGTCGATCTCGGCTGCGTACCAGGTCAAATCCTGGACGGCGCCGCCGCTCCAAAGATCACCGGTGGCTCCGCCAACGCTATCGTGCATGACGACGCTGACCTGAAACAGCGGCGAGCGGTCAAAGGTGCGGACGGGATTGAGGCGCTCAACGAGAGTTTCGAACGACGCGTGCCGGTGATCGTGAGCATCGAGGACTGCGTTGCGGGCACGCGAGAGAAGTTCACTGAAGCTTGGGTCATCCTCCAAGTCGAGACGCATGAGCAAAAGATTGACGAACGGACCGATGACGCTTTCCAGTTCCGCACGCTCACGCAGGCCCATAGGGCTGCCCAACACGAGATCTGTTTGGCCTGTGTGAGCGCGTAGCGCGGTAGCGCAAGCAGCCAACAAGGTCATATAGATTGTAGCACCCTGCCCCCGGGCCAAGGCATGAATCTCCTTGGTCAATTCTGAATCCCAGCAGAAAGGCCGCGAAGCGCCCGTCGGCTCGTCGCCAGAATGGTCGGCCGGAAAGGTCGAGAACTGTGGGATATCGGCAAGACGCCGCTCCCACCAATTCAAATCACTCGCCGCCGACGACGAGGCGTGCATACGCCGCTGCCAGGCGGCGTAGTCGCCATACTGCAGATCCAAGGCGGGGCGCGGCGCGCCGCCCTGGGCGACGCTCCGACACTCGGCCTCCAACTCCTGGCGTAGAATACCGAAAGACCATTGGTCGATGACGATGTGATGGGCAGAAACAAGAATGGCCAATCGTCCTTTTGAAAGCCGGTAGACCGCCCATCGTATCGCAGGCGCCTTCTCTAGGTGAAACGGCCGATGGGACGCAGCGTTGCGATCCTCCTCGAGCAACGCGTGCGCTTCCAAGTCGGTCATCCCGGCTATATCCAGGATCCGGACATCCGACTCTGCAACGAGTTGCACGCGCGGCTTGCCGGCCTCATCACTGAAGGTGGCGCGCAAAATGTCGTGACGCAGCGCCAGGCGACGGATTGCCTCAATGGTCTGGTGGGCATCAACGCCTTCTGAGCCTGGCCAGATGACAGCCACGTTGTAGGCAGTGCTATCCGGCTCCAGTTGATGGATGACCCACAAGCGTTCCTGGAATAACGATAGTTCTCCGGGGCCGACACGTGGAATCGGAGCGCCCTCGGCGACGTCACCTTCCGCTATGGCTTCAAGCGCTTTGATGAGTTCAGCCTTGTTGTCGGCGATCGCTTGACGGGTCTCTGCATCGAGCGCGCCCGGCAGCGCGCGCACGCGCAATACGCCGCCGACCGCAACGAGGCCGATGCGGAGGGAAGCAAGGTGCTCGAGAAGGTGCGTGGTGTTCAGATCAAAATCTCTTCTTGGTCGTCCTGTTCAGCCCGAAGTTCGGTCAGAATCTTGGTTAAATGCGTAGCCAGCATGCGTACAGTGCGCTCTTCAAACACATCCCTAAGAGCAAGACGCACACCAAGCCTAGTGTTAATCCGCGCCAATAACCGCGTCGCCAGCAGCGAATGCCCGCCAAGCTCAAAGAAGTCGTCGTCGACCCCGATTTGAGGCACGCCTAACAGCTCAATCCAGATTTCAACCAGCTGATTTTCAACTTCGTTCGCGGGAGCGGCGAAAATCGTTGGTGACGGGACGCGCGCCTTATCGGCCGCGCTCGCGGGAGAAGACGCTGAGGATGCGCGTGTGCGGATGCCATCGACGAGCTTCAGCAGATCGAAGCTTGTCACAACTGCCCGCTTGCGATCGGAAGCTAGAAGGTCAACCAAAGCCTTAACGCCGGCCTTTGGTTCGATCGCTTGTTTCAGAAATGCCGCCCGCTCAGCCTTTTTGGCGTCGGGCAACGAGAGGTTGGCGGCCATCCCGATCTCGCGCCAAGCAGTCCAGTTGATCGAAAGCACACGTCGCCACGAGAGCGGCACAGCATCGCTATCGGCGAAACTGTCGAGTACGGCGTTGGCGGTCGCATAAGGTCCTGCGTTCGGCGAGGGAGCGATGGCGTTGATCGAGCTCATCAGGACAACGAAGTCGAGCGGCTTGTCACCGAGCAATTCGGTCAGCACGGCAAGACCGCCCCGTTTTGGAGAGATAACGGATCGCATCTCTTCTGTGGTTTCAAGGAATGACGGCTCTCCCGCTCCGGGCACGCCCGCGGCGTGGATGACGCCGTCGATCGCGCCCCAACGAGCGTTCGCATGGTCGATAGCGAGGCGCATCATTGCTGCGTCAGCGGCATCGGCAACTACCGTGAGAATCTCAGCGCCCTCGCCCTCGAGAGCGCGAATAGCCCGGATTGCAACGACTGCGCGATCGTCCGGCGCAACGGCGGCCAGACGTTCGTCCCATTCCTCACGCGCCGGCAGCGGGGTACGTGAAGTGAGAACAAGCCGCGCGCGCACCGTTCTGGCCAACCAGCCAGCCAGTTCCAGACCGAGGCCGCCAAGGCCGCCGGTAATGAGATAGACGCCGTTTTGCTTTACTGGCGGTGCGCCCTCCTCAGCAAGGGTAAGCGGCTCGTAACGCCGCAACCAGCGGCACCCTGCGCGCCAAGCCACGAAAGGCTCGACGTCGTGTCGCATAGCTTCTTCAAGCAACAAGCGAGTGGCAACGGTTGGATCGACGCCGGCATCCAGATCGACGCTGCGAAGCATAACAAGCGGCAGTTCTGCCGGCAGGGCTAGTACCGCGCCAAAGGTTAGCGCGGCATCGACGTTACGCACTGGTTCGCCAAAGACGCTCTGCGCGCTTGTTGAAGCAACCACAATCCTTGCCGCGATCGTTCGTTCAGCGGCGCCCAGATCTGCCGCTAGGCGAAGCAGCATTTCGTATCCCGCGAGGTCGCCGAATGCTGCTTTATCAGCCGACGTCGGCTCCCACGCGTAAATGACGCCGCGAACGGCGGCTGCGGATCTCGACACGCTGCGGATGGCCGCGTCCAAGCCTCCCGCAGCCCCCGGGCACACCTGCACCACGTCGCCGCGCTGGCCAGCAGCCATCGCTGGTTCAAAAAGCATGGCCTCAGCGCCTACGTCTTTGAGTCCATTCAGAATGGCCCGTGTCCGCGGTCCATCCGCGCCGACGACAATCCATGTCTGCGATGAAAGTGATGTTTTCGGCGCTTGCGACGTGTCTCGAGTCCACGTCGGCGCGTAGAGACGCACGTCGTTGTGGCCGGTATCAGGTGCGAGCGCAGAGCGGCCACCGATCGACACTGGGGGTCCATCAACGAAATGGCGGCTACGCTCGAACGGATAGGTTGGTAACGGAACGCGCGTGCGGCCGACACCATGAAGGCCCCGCTCGTCCAGCTGCACACCTGCGACCCAGAGCCGGCCTGCGGCTTGAAGCATAGCAATTGCGTCGGGGCATTTATGCCGAGGATGCGACAGAGAGGCGACTACGAGTCCCGCTCGCGCGGCGGTGAGGTTGGCACGTGCCAGCGTGGTGAGGGCGTCCCCCGGCCCAACTTCCAACACGAACATGCCGCCGCTCGCAGTCAGCGTCTGAATGCCGGCCTCGAACTGGACGGCATGACGCAAATGCTCGGCGTAATAGGAAGGCGACATCGCCTGCTCGGACGTTATCCAGTTCCCGGTGAGGTTAGACACATAAGGAATGAGTGGTGCGTGCAGCGACGCTTTTTCCACCACCGCGATGAAGTCGGCAAGCGCCGGCTCCATCATCGACGAATGGAAGGCGTGCGATGTGTGCAGGAGACGGCTATCGACGCCACTTGCCCCCAGCGCAGCGACAAAGGCCTCCACGAGCGGCGTAGGTCCTGCGATAGTGCAGAGTTCGGGGCCATTAACGGCCGCGATCTCGACGCCCGCCGTCAGGCGCAGCCGCAAATTTTTGGCCGCAAGATGGATCGCGGCCATGCTTCCAGGCTGCATGGCTTGCATCAGTCGACCGCGCGACGCCACCAATGCAAGCGCATCGTCCAATGAGAAAACGCCCGCGAGGTGCGCCGCTACATATTCGCCAATGCTGTGGCCCATCATGGCGCTCGGCTTCACACCCCAGGACTCCCAGAGTTTTGCCAAGGCCAATTCGACAGTGAACAGGGCCGGTTGGGTCAAGGCTGTCTGGCCAAGCGCTTCGCCGGATTCGCCAAACATCGTGTCACGAATATCTAGACCAAGGTGCGGCTTCAATATCTCGGCGCATTCATCAACGATGCGCCTGAAAACTGGTTCGGTTTCGTAGAGGTCGCCGCCCATACCTGGATGCTGACTGCCCTGACCGCTAAACAGGAAAGCTACGGGGCGCTCGCCGCCTTCATGCCTGCCGACGAACAGTGGCTTGGGCGCTTCCCGCAACAGACGAATTGCCTGGGCAGCGTCCGCAGCCACCACTGCGCGGCGCTGCGCGAAGGTCTTGCGACCTGTGTGCAGTGTCCACGCGACATCAGCCATTGCTTGTTCAGGATGCCGTTCCAGGTGCGTTGCAAGATTTTGGCTGGCCTGATCCAGCGCAGCTGGCGTCAGCGCCGACAAAACCAGCAACATCGGCCCGCCTGCTTCGACAGGCGTCGAAGCGGGAGCTTCTTCCAACACTACGTGCGCATTGGTGCCGCCAATACCGAACGAACTGACGCCAGCAAGCCTCGGAGCACCTATGGTATCCCAGGGCGTAAGCGTCGCGCTTGCGACAAAGGGGCTGCCCTCAAGCTTCAGCTGCGGATTGGGTGAAGTGAAGTTCACCAGCGGCGGGATCTCACGATGCTTCAGCGCGAGGACGGTCTTGATGAGCCCCGCAACGCCGGCGGCGGCGTCAAGATGGCCCAGATTGGCTTTCAGTGAACCGAGCCGGCAGAAGCCAACGTCGTCCGTCGAAGCACGGAAGACTTCGGTCAGGGCGCGGATCTCGATCGGGTCTCCCATCGGCGTCGCGGTGCCGTGGGCTTCCATGTATGTGATGGCGCGTGCGTCAACGCCGGCAAGAGCCTGGGCAGTGGCGATCGCTTCAATCTGACCGTCGACGCTCGGCGCGGTGTAGCCGATCTTGTCGGCGCCATCGTTGTTCACAGCAGCACCGCGGATGACGGCATGAATGGTGTCGCCATCCGCGATAGCGTCCTTCAGACGCTTCAGCACAACGAGACCCGCCCCGGCACCTGGTCGCGTTCCAGCAGCCGCTACGTCGAACGGACGACAGTGACCGTCTGGGGACAAAATCATGCCGTCTTGATAGAGATAACCCGAGCGGAACGGAAAACTTACCGAAACGCCTCCCGCCAGCGCCATATCGCATTCCGCGTTTCGCAGCGCTTTGCAGGCAAGTTCAACAGCAACCAGCGACGTTGAGCACGCCGTCTGGACGGTCATGCTAGGCCCGTGCAGATCAAGCTTGTAGGAGGCTCGCGTGCAGAGAAAATCCTTGTCGTTGCCCAGCATGAGTTGATAGCCGCCCGCGGCCTCAAGCACCGACGTGTCGCGCAGTATCTGGTTGAGCAGATAGGTATTCATGCTGGCGCCGGCATAGACGCCGACGACGCCCTTCTCGTTTGGGCCACCATAGCCGGCGTGCTCCATCGCCTCCCAAGCGCACTCCAGGAAAATGCGATGCTGCGGGTCCATTACCTGAGCTTCTCGAGGAGATACGCCAAAGAAGCCCGCGTCAAAGAGCTCGGCACCCTCAAGATACGTCGTCTTCCGAACGTACAGCGGATCGGAACGAAGCTGCATTGGTACGCCTGCCGCGTCCATGTCCGCATCGCTCACGTCGGTAAGGGCTTCCCGACCCTCACGCAGATTGTTCCAGAATTGATCGAGGTCAACTGCGCCGGGAAAACGGCCCGCAAAGCCAACGATCGCGACTGCATGTGCAGGAAAAGATCGGATGTCAGACACGGGCAAATCTTTCTGCACGGTCGCGCGCGCGTTCCAGCGCATCGCTCGCGCGCAAGGGCGAGTTCATGCGGTCGGCCTGTGTGGCCACAGTGGTTCGCTGAAAAAGTTCGACAAGCGGAAAATCGATACCGAACTCTGCCTTGAGCCGAGCGTGGAGCTTGACAAGTAGCAAGGAATGCCCGCCGAGATCGAAAAAATTGTCAGTCAGACCGACATGATCGACGCTCAGGAGGTCTTTCCATATCTGCGCGACACGACGCTGGGCCGGATTCATGAGGTCGGCTGCGCGATCGATACCCGCAGAGCGAACAACGGCGCAATGGCGCGGCAGGGCAGCGCGATCAATCTTGCCGTTGGGAGTGAGAGGTAGTGCATCGAGCACCATGAAAGCGCTCGGGGTCATGTATTCCGGCAGTCGTTTGCGCAGTTCAACCTTGGCCGCATCAACATCAAACTCAAAGCCGTGCGCAACCGTTAGATAGGCGACAAGACGCTGATCGCCTGGAGCATCCTCCCGTACGATCACTGTGCATTCCCGTATGCCTTCATGGCCAGCGAGCACGGCCTCAATCTCGCCCAGCTCGATCCGGTAACCGCGCACTTTGACCTGGTGGTCGCGACGGCCGATGAACATAAGCTGGCCATCACTTGTGAAGCGAGCGAGGTCCCCGGTGCGATAGAGCCGCTCTGCGCTTCCACTTGGAGTATCAAGAACGACGAATTTTTCAGCACTGAGATCTGGACGATTGCGATAGCCGCGTGCGACACCTTCGCCGCCGATGCAGAGCTCACCAACGACACCGATCGGCACCGCGCGATCGTTCGCGTCGAGCACACAGACACGGGTGTTTGCGATAGGCCGACCAATAGTGATCGGACTTGCAGAATCCGTGATGCGACTCACAGTCGACCAGATGGTGGTCTCGGTCGGACCATACATGTTCCAGAGTTCGGCAACGCGCCCAAGAAGATTTGCAGCGAGATCGCGCGGCAACGCCTCCCCCCCGCATAGAGCCTTGAAGTCGGCCTTCCCTGTCCAACCGGCATCCAAAAGGAGGCGCCATGTTGCTGGCGTCGCCTGAAGCATGGTCACGCCGTTCAAGCGGATGAGGTCCGCCAACCGCGCACCATCAATCACATCGGCGCGAGTCGCCATGACGACGCGGGCGCCTTTCATCAACGGAAGCCAAATCTCGAGCCCCGAAATGTCGAACGCGGGCGTCGTGACTGCCAGCAGACAATCATTCGCCGAAAGACCAGGTTGACGCGCCATTGCGTCGAGCAACGCGACAAGATTGCGATGTTCGACCTCAACGCCTTTGGGCCGTCCCGTAGATCCGGACGTGTAGATAACGTAGGCAAGGTCGCCCGGATCTACATCAATCGCGAGTGACTCGCTCGACTGCTCCTGTAGCGCGCCTTGCTCCTCATCCAAAATGAAAAGCCGCGTCTTGGAAGCGTCGAACAACGGAGCGAAACGGCGCAGGGTGACGACACAGGCGGCGGCTGAGTCCTCGATGACATAACGCAACCGATCCTGCGGGTGAGCTGGATCAAGCGGCACGTAGGCCGCGCCAGCCTTGAGGATCGCGGCCATCGTTGTCGGAACATCCGCCGTTCGATCGAGGCAAAATGCGACAAGATCCCTCGGCTTGACACCTCGCTCGACAAGCAGCCGGGCGAGCCGGTTAGCGCTCCGATCCAAGTCGGCGTAGCTTAGCGTGCCCTCGGCGGCGATTAGCGCTGGCGCGTCTGGAGTCGAGGCGGTCGAAGCTTCGAGCAACTGATGCGCGCACAGCTCACGATCGTGCTCGACGGACGCCGAAGACCAAGTCTCGATAAGAGCACGGTCCCGCGAGGAGAGCGTGAGAGGCACGTCGACAATGCGCTGCGACGCATCTACCGCGAACGCAGTGAGCATCTGCTCGAAATGGTCGTGCAGGCGAGCGATTGAGCTTTCGTCGAATAAGTCGGATGCGAACTCGTAATTGACGCGCTGTTTGTTTGCGTGTTCTCCAAATGCGTCAATCGACATCTCACACGTGAGATCGAATCTCGAAGCGACTGGGTCGAGGACGACTGGCTCGATACTCAGACCTGCCGTCGATGGCGCGCCGACGGGAAATGACATATGGGTAAAAAGCACCTGAAAAACTGGGGCGTGGGCTGCACTTCGGTGCGGGTTGAGATGCTCGACCACCAGATCAAATGGCACCTGTCCATGCTCAAACGCAAACAGCGATCGGCTTTTTATCTGGTCTAGGAATTCAGCAAGAGTCGGAGATTCGTGAAGGCGACCGCGCACAACAACATTGTTGATCAGGCAACCAATCAAGCCTTCGAACTCGGGGCGATCGCGATTCGCCAGCGGCGTACCAACCAAAATATCTTCTTGGCCAGAGTAACGGTGCAATACCGATTGCCAACAAGTCATCAGCGCCATGAAGGTCGTGGCATTCTGCTGCTGCGCACGTGACCTGACCCGCGCGATCAGGGCGGGGTCTATGAAGCGCGTCAGACGCCCGCCGCTGAGGCTGGCGGCGGCTAACCTCGGACGGTCAACCGGAAGGTCTAGGACGGCCGGAGCGTCCTGCAGGGCCTGCTTCCAGTAAGCGAGACTGCGGTCAAAAAATCGTGCGACAATCTGATCGTGCTCCCAACCTGCAAAGTCGATCGGACTGAACTCTAAAGGCGGCGGCGGACTCACTCCACCAAGATGGGCTTGATAAAAGTGGAACATTTCGCCGAGCATGAGGCTCAGCGACCAGCCATCAGAAATGATGTGATGAATGCAGCTGGCTAGCACATGATGATCGTCGGCCAGTCGTATGAGCAACGTCCTGAACAACGGCCCCCGCGCTAGATCGAATCCGGTGCGCCCAAGCTGATTTGCTAATTCGTGTAGTATCTTTTCAGCTTGCTCGGGGAGACAGTCCGTTAGGTCGACAAGTTCAGCATTCGCGCTAGCCGCTTCAACGATTTCGAGCCAGGGCGCTCCGTCACGTTCGCCAATGCGGGTTCGCAGCGCGTCGTGTCGTGCAATCACATCTTGAAATGCGCGTTGGATGGCCGCCACGTCGAGATGCCCGCGTATCCGCAGCGCACCCGCGATATTGTATGCAGCGCTTCCGGGGTCGATTTGATTGAGAAACCAGAGCCGCTGCTGAGCAGCAGACATCGGCAATCGACCGTCTCGCGGAGTACGCTTCAAAGCACCTGGAATTCGTTCGCCAAGCAAGCTGATCAGCAAAGGTTTGTTTGCGGAAAGTTGGGCGCGCAGGGGCTCGTCGAGCACGCCCTTTGGCGCACTCACACGCAACGCATCGCCCTCGAGCACTAGCCTGACACCCTGCTCCTCGAGACGGCGCAGAAGCGCTTCAACCTCCGACCTGCCCATCATCCAACGTGCTCCACCACGGCGTCGCCGCCGCACAAGCCTCTGTCTGAGCGTTCGAATATACGGGACATTCCTAACTTATCCGCCAAGACGGGTCGCAAAAGCGGCTGCTTCCAGCGCGCCAAAAATCGAGAGACCCCGGTGCGCCGCACGCATGCGAAAGGTAGAATATCTAAGCAATGGACTTATTGATCGCGCCCAAGTGCTGGAATCAAGCGCTAGCTGTAGCTTCGGCACTCCAAGCTGAGGTGCTGCAGGGAGCCCCCTGAAGAAGCTGTTCTTTTGATCGGCCATGCTATTCCGCAAACTGACTAACTTGGGCCGGATGCATTAACCAAGCGACGGACGCCATTTAGGTTTAACTCCAAGCTTCCCGCTACGTTCATCCGCACGCAAATTTGAGGCCGCCCGGCCTATTAATATTCATATTGCTCACCAGCAGAAAGGCCACAGGAATAACCAATGACGCCGGAACAGCAGTTGCTTGCGCCTAGGCCACTTGCCGCCCCTGCCGGCCAATCTCGGCTCCGCGACCAGCCGTGCAGACTCAAAGAGTTACATCCTAGGTTTGTTTTTTGCGCCACAACCTAGGAAAACCCCTGAAGCGCGCATCTTGCGCTATAAATACATTCAAGCGGTAGGGATGACCCTCCCGAGATGATGCAAATGCACCAACGGGCGGACCAGGTAATTTTAGCCGCAGCACCAAGGGTCTCGCGGTATTTAAACTAAGGGCGTACGTGCGCACCGTTGTTGGTCGTGCCACGGCTTGCGAAAAATAGCCGTAAGCGCGTAATGTCGAAGAATTGTTGCGCTCTTCGCTCATAGCTTGCACGGCGCGCTCAGTTCGGCGTTGCCGGCGCAAGCATGCTCGCTTGAAATTGCCGTGCGTTTCCCGCGCGTTTCCAAGATTTCGCTCAATTTTGGTGCGCTGGGTTGGGTCCCGGATGCGCCGGATTTTGGCTGAGTTTTCAGCCGCCTCTTGTTTGAGAGATTCGAAATTGTTCCGAGGTGCGCTGTCATCTTCCTTGCGAGCCGCAGGGAGCCAGACCGCAATATGTGCGTTGGTTACCGGACGAAGGGAGCAGTTCATGTTTACGCTGACAGGCCGGATCTCGGGCAAGCTGCTTAAAGTCGACGATCATGCGCGTTGGAAGAATGTCGAGCTGATGTCCTGTGTCATCGTGGGCGGGCCGGCGGTGCGCTTCGACAAATTTGAGAGCGTCGCCTTCATGAATTGCGTCTTCCTCTATGACGGCATGGAGATCGAAGGGCGCGAATGGCTGTCCTTCATGAGCATGGAGCGCATGCCTGCTCCAATGCGCGCGGCACGCCGCAACGGTTGATGCCGCAAGCGTAGTAGCGCCTACGCGCCGTCGTAGGATCGCCAGCCCCCGTCCCTGCCACGCAAACGAATGCGGCCGTCTTCTGTTTCAACGTCAACTGGCGAAGCAAGCGCTTTGGAAACACCGCCTGGAATGTCGATGACGTAATGCGGTTGCGCGAGACCTGAGATGCGATCGCGTAGCTGGCGAACAAGATCCTGTCCTCGCTCAACCGTGAGACGGAAATGCGATGTGCCGGGCGCGAGGTCAGCATGATGCAAGTAGTAAGGTTTGATCCGCACTTCGACGAAGCCGCGCATCAATTCAGCCAGCGTATCGATATCGTCATTCACGTCCTTCAACAGAACGGTCTGACTTAGCAGAGGTATGCCGGCGTCGATCAGGCGAGCACAGGCCGCGCGGACGTCGGCGGTTAGTTCACGGACATGATTGCAATGCACCGCGACGTACACGGCCTTTGATGCGCTGCGTATCGCCGAGACGAATTCGACAGAAACGCGTTCTGGATCAGCCACCGGCATGCGTGTGTGCCAGCGGATGACCTTGACGTGAGCAATCGCCTCAAGCTCGCGCGTCAGCGCCGAAGCGCGGCGCGCAGACAACATGAAAGGATCACCGCCCGTGATGATGACTTCCCAGATTTCCGGGTGCTGGCGGATATAGGCTAACGCCGCTTCAAGCTCAGCTGGCGCAAGATTGCCGTCCTTGTCAGGCCCCACCATCTCGCGCCGGAAGCAAAAGCGACAATACACCGGGCAAACCGACACGACCTTCAGCAACACGCGATCGGGATAGCGATGGACGATGCCGG
>Ga0116178_10000127_pt1 | contig 62348 bp, 53 predicted proteins | sample AD_STIC12_MetaG_FD_89880 | JGI IMG/M metagenome (GOLD analysis project Ga0116178, IMG submission 89880) | Active sludge microbial communities of municipal wastewater-treating anaerobic digesters from USA - AD_STIC12_MetaG | ecosystem: Engineered > Bioreactor > Anaerobic > Digestate | place: USA...
ACCGGCTCGAACCGCGCGTAGCGCTCGTAGCCGCCGTAGTCCGCCAGCAGGAACTCGCCGCCCCAGGCCGTGCCGTCCTCGCCGTAGCCGTAGCCGTCGAGCGACACGCCGAGGACGGGCCGCGCGGGCACATGGCCGTGCTCGAGGAGAGGGGCCAGGACGTGGGCGAAGTGGTGCTGGACGCGGAAGTGGGGGATGCCCATCGAGGCGGCGTAGCGGGTCGTCCGGAAATCGGGGTGGAGGTCGGTGACGACGGCCTCGGGCCTGGCGTCGAAGAGGCGGAGCAGGTGGGCCAGGGTCTCCCGGAAATAGCCGAAGTTGCGGTAGTCGTCGAGGTCGCCGAGGAACTGGCTGGTGACGACGTAGCCGTTCTTATAGAGGGAGACCGTGTCCTTGAGCTCGCCGCCGAGGGCGACGAGGACGCGGTCGGAGCGGAGCGCCGCCGGGACGGGCTGGGGGTAGGGGACATAGCCGCGGGCCCGGCGGACGAAGAGGGGCCGCCCCGAGACGACCTTGACCACCGAATCGTCGGCCCGCATGGCGATGGGCCGGTCGTGGGTGAGGACGGCGTCGCAGAGGCGGCGGACGCCCCCGCCCTCCGCCTCGTCCTTGGCGATCGGGGCGTCCTTGGGGTTGGAGCTCGTGGCCACGACGAGGCCGAGGTCTTCGAGGAGGAGCTGATGGAGGGGCGTGTAGGGCAGCATGACCCCGATCTCGCCGAGGTCCGGGGCGATGAGCGGGAGGTCGGCCCGCTTCCGCAGCAGGACGATGGGCCGGCGCGGGGAGAGGAGGAGGCGGCGCTCGGCCGGCCCCGGCGCGGCGAAGCGGCGGACGGCGCCGAGGTCGCGGGCCATGAGCGCCAGGGGCTTCGTCCGGCGGTCCTTGATCCGGCGCAGGCGGCGGACGGCCCGGAGGTTCCCGGGATCGCAGACGAGGTGGAAGCCGCCGAGGCCCTTGACGGCCAGGATCCGGCCGGCCTTGACCAAGGCCGCGGCCTCGGGGATCCCGCCGCGCATCCGGCGTCCGGTCCGGGCGTCCCGCAGGACCAGCCGCGGCCCGCAGGCGGGGCAGGCGATGGGCTGGGCGTGGTGGCGGCGGTCGAGCGGGTCCTCGTATTCCCGGCGGCAGTCGGCGCACATGGCGAAGCCGGCCATGGTCGTGCGCGGCCGGTCGTAGGGCAGGCCGAGGACGATCGTGTAGCGGGGGCCGCAGTTGGTGCAGTTGGTGAAGGCGTAGCGGAAGCGGCGCTCGCCCGGGGCCGCGACCTCCCGGGCGCAGTCGTCGCAGGTGGCGATGTCGGGCGAGATGAAGACGAAGCCGCCTTCGCCGCGCGACTCGCGGATCTCGAAGCCGCGGAGGTTGGCGACCGGGGCGGGCCGGACCTCCAGCCGCTCGATCGCGGCCAGTGGCGGCAGGCCCGACCGGAGCGCGGCCGGGAAGGCGTCGCGGACGGCCGCGGGAGGGCCCTCGACATGGATCTCGACGCCCGAGCCGGCGTTGGCCACCCAGCCGTCGAGCCCCAGGCGCCGGGCCAGCCGGTAGACGAAGGGCCGGAAGCCGACCCCCTGGACGACGCCGAAGACGGCGAGGCGCGCGGCGGCGCATCGGGGACGTCTCACGGCGGGACCCTCTCCTTGGCCCGGGCCCGGGCGGCCTCGCGGCTGTAGAGGCAGCCGCAGTAGTCCTGGCGGTAGAGCCCGTGGGCCCGGCTCAGGGCGACGCTCTTCTTGAAGCCGTCCTTTTTCTTGAAGTCGGCCTCGAGGAAGGACAGGCCGAAACGGGCGGCGAACTGCCGGCCGACGCGGTTCAGGACGGCGGCCTTCTTCCAGGGGCTGAGGCTCATGACCGTGGCGAAGGCGTCGAAGCCGTCCCGGGCGGCCCGCTCGGCCGTCCGGAGGAGCCGCGCGGCGTAGCAGACATCGCAGCGGCGGCCCTTCTCCGGCTCGTCCTTGAACTTGAGGGTCAGGCGCGTCCAGCCCTCGGGGTCGTAGACGTCCTCGAGGAGCGGCACGCCGCAGAGCGCGGCGGCCTCGCGGGCCTCCCCGAGGCGGAGGTCGTACTCCCGGCGCGGCTGGATGTTGGAGTTGGAGAAGAACCCGGCGATGTCGTAGGCGCCCTCGAGGAGGCCGAAGACGTAGAGGGCGTCGGGGGCGCAGCAGGCGTGGACGAGCAGGCGGGGCTTGGGCATTCTAATTCAGGCGTTCGAGGCGGGCCTCGAGGTCGGCGATGGCCCGGTTGACGCCGTCGATCTCGAAGTAGAGCGTCGAGAGGCTCGCCGGACCGGGCCGGGCCTCGTCGAGGATGCGCCCGATGTTCTCGAAGAGGGGCTCCATGAGCCGCTTGACGCCGACGATCCTGTCCTGGACGCGCTCCTTGGCCTTCTGCCACTCCCGGATCTCCCTCTCCCGGGCCTGGAGGCGCTCGCGGTACTCGGCGTCGATCCGCTGGATGGCCTCGTTGAAGACCCGGACGCGGCCCTCGGCTTCCTCGAGCCGGCGCTCGAGCCGGTAGCGCTCGTCCTGGACGAGGGGCGTCTTCTCGCGCAGGCGGGCCAGGCGCTCCGAGAGCGCGGCCGTCCTTTCGCGGACCTTGTCCAGGCGGGCGGTCCGGACGGGCTCGGAGAGCTTGGGGTTCCCGGCGATCCGGCGGGCGTCCTGTTCGGAGGCCCGGACCTGGGCCTCGACCGTCGCGGCCTCGCTGAGGGAGGACTCGAGCGCTTCGAGGAGCTCCTTCTTCCGGTTGGCCAGGGCCAGCATCTCCTCCTGGTGGGGGCGGCGGGACTCCTCCTGCTCGGCGACGAGGGCCCGGAAGCGCTTGAGGGCGGCGTCGTGCTCCCGGCCGAGGGCCTCGATGCGCGAGTAGACCTCGTGCCAGGTCTTCTGGTGGCGGCCGATATCCTCCTCGAGGCCGGAGAGCTTGGCGCACTCGGCCTCGAGGCAGGGCTCCCGGACCTCCTCGCTCCAGGCGAGCTTGCCCAGCTCGCGCCAGAGCGACGTCTTCCTCTCTTTCTCTTTCTTCAGCCGGACCTGGAGGCGCAGGCGGGCCATGTGGCGGCGGGCGCCCGAGAGGAACGAGCTGACGCGGCGGCGCAGGTCCTTGTCGCGGAGGAAGATGAAGGCCAGAAGGAGGAGGATGACGCAGAGGAGGGCCCAGAGGAGCCAGTAGGGGAGGCCTTCGGCGGCGGAAGCGGCGGGAGCCTGGGCCGTGAGGAATTCGTCCACGCTTCTATTATAAGCAAGAGGGGGTCAAACCTTTAATTTTTTAATTTTTCTTCCTGGCTCGTCGCCGGTCTGGCGGGAAAATTAAAAAATTAAAGGTTTGACCCCATTCTAATATTGCCGGAAGAGGCGGACCAGGGTGGCCTTGTCCATGAGGCTGGACTGGCGATGGCGGATGAAGCCCTTGCGGTCGACGACGATCGTGGCCGGGATGTAGTCGCCCGGCTCGTAGGCCCGGACGATCTCCGGAGTGGCCAGGGCGACGGGGTAGTTGATGCCGGTCCGCCGGGCCCAGTCGCGAAGCGCCCCGGCGGTCATCTCGTCGACGGAGACGCCGAGGATCTCCAGGCCCTCGCCCTGGAGCTCGCGGTAGGCCTCGATGAAATCGGGGATCTCGCGGCGGCAGGGCGGGCACCAGGTCGCCCAGAAGTTGAGGACGAGGACCTTGCCCCTGTACGAGGCCAAAGACAGGGTCTTGCCCTCCAGGTCCGTGATGGCGAAATCCGGAGCGGCGGCGGCCGCGGCCTCCTTGGCGGGCGTGGCGCACGCGGCGGCGGCGATGGCGATGGACACGACGATGGCCGCGGCGGCGGCGAACGAACGTCTCATCGTTCACTCCTCGGGATCAAAACCTACTGAATACGTCGTAAATTATAGTGAAAGCGGGGCGAAAAATGAAGGGGTCAAACCTTTAATTCTTTAATTTCTGGTCCCGGACGGATCGGTCCGCCCGCGAAAATTAAAGAATTAAAGGTTTGACCCCTTCCGGCTCTTACCCGGCGCAGCTCCTCATCAGGCGCTCCCAGCGGGCGTCGACCTCGGCCTGGACGGCCGCGACCTCCGCCGGCTTCAGGTGCCGGAAACGCCCCTGGAGGCGCAGGAAATCCTCCACCGGCTTGCGCTCCTTGAGCTTCAGGTTGACCGTCGTCTTCTCGCCGTCCTCGATCTCGTAGAGCGGGAAATAGCCGTTCTGCACGGCCATCCGGGCCAGCTTGATCGTGTCCTCGGGCCTGCTCTTCCAGCCCGTCGGGCAGGGGGCGTAGACGTGGAAGAAGCGCGTCCCCCTGATGTCCTTGGCCTTCTTCATCTTCTTGACGAAGTCCTCCGGGTGGGAGACGCTGGCCGTGGCGATGTAGGGGATGCGGTGGGCGGCCAGAATGGCCACGATGTCCTTCTTGGGCCGGTTCTTGAAGTGCTTGACCGGCGTCGTCGTCGTCCAGGCGCCGTACGGCGTCGCCGACGAGCGCTGGATGCCCGTGTTCATGTAGGCCTCGTTGTCGTAGCAGACGTAGATGATGTCGTCGTTCCGCTCGGCCGCCCCGGACAGGGCCTGGATGCCGATGTCGAAGGTGCCCCCGTCCCCGGCCCAGGCCACCACCGTCGTCTCCGTGTCGCCCGTCGCCTCCAGCCCGGCCTTGACGCCCGTCGCCGTCGAGGCGGCCGTCTCGAAGGCGCAGTGGTAGATGGGCACGTCCAGGGACGAGTAGGGGTAGGGCCCGTCGATGACGGCCCAGCAGCAGGCCGGGATGCAGAGGACGGTCTTCTGCCCCAGGGCCTTGAGCATGTAGCGCATGGCCAGCGTCGCGCCGCAGCCCTGGCAGGCCAGGTGGCCGCAGGCCATCAGCTCCTCGGCCGGCAGGGTCAGGGCGAACTTCTTCTCTTTTTTCGCTTCAGGGCTCATTTCTTCACTCCGATCCAGACGATCTCTTCCTCGGCCTTGGCCTTGGCCATCGCGTCGGCGGCGACCTCCTTGAACTGGGCGGTGGTGATGTCGCGCCCGCCGAGGCCCGCGACGTAGCCGATGAGCGGCGGCATCCCCGGCCGCCCGTAGACCGCCGACTTGACCTCCTGGTAGAAGATGCCGCCCGCGCCGTAGGAGCAGTTGCGGTCGACGACGGCCGCCTTCTTCACCTTCCCCAGGACCTCGCGGACCCGGTCGAAGGGGAAGGGCCGGAAGACCTTGATGCGCAGGTTCCCGGCCTTGACCCCGGCGGCCCGCAGCTCGTCGACGGCGACCCGGGCCGTGAAGCCGGCCGTCCCCGAGGTGACGAAGACGAACTCGGCGTCGCCGCAGAGATAGGGGTCGACGAGGCCGAGCTCGCGGCCGAAGACCTTCCCGAACTCGCGGCCCGTCTCCTCGATCAGGGCCGGGGCCTTCTCCATGTCCTTCTGGAGCTTGTAGCGGAGCTCCATGTAGTGCTCCGCGCCGGTCAGCCCGCCGAAGGCCCGCGGGTCGGCCGGGGTCAGCTTGATGGACGGTTTGAACGGCGGCAGGTAGCGGTCGACGAGCGCCTGGTCCGGGACGTCGACGACCTCGTAGGTGTGGGACAGGGCGAACGCGTCCAGGATGACCATGGCCGGGATCATCAGCGTCTCGGCCACCTTGAAGGCCTGGATGACCGTGTCCACGACCTCCTGGTTCGAGGAGCAGTAGAACTGCATCCAGCCGGTGTCTCGCTGCGACAGGCTGTCGTTCTGGTCGGTCCAGATCGACCAGCCCGGGGCCATGGCCCGGTTGATGTTGCCCATGACGATGGGGTGGCGGCCGCCGGCCGCCCAGTGGAGCATCTCGTGCATCAGGGCCAGGCCCTGGGCCGACGTGGCCGTGAAGGCCCGGGCCCCGGCGACCGAGGCGCCGATGCAGGAGGCCATGGCCGAGTGCTCGGACTCGACCTTGATGAACTGGGCGTCGAGGGTCCCGTCGGCGCACATCTCCGAGAGCAGCTCGACGACCTGGGTCTGGGGCGTGATCGGGTAGGCGGAGATGACCTGGGACCGGGCCAGCATCGCGCCGTAGGACAGCGCGTGGTTGCCCATGATGACTTTTCTCATTTCCGCTCCTCCACCATGGCGATGCACTTGGTCGGGCATTCCTCGGCGCAGATGCCGCAGCCCTTGCAGTAGTCGTAGTCGATGACGGGCCACTCGTCGACGACGTCGATCGAGGGCTCGGGGCAGAACTTCCAGCAGATGCCGCACTTGATGCATCTCTCGAGGTCGATCTCGGGCCGGATGTTCCGCCAGGCCCCGGTCAGGTTGTGGGTCTGGTGGCCGACCGAGCAGATCATGAGCGGCATCTCCTCGGCCGACTTGAAGACGATCTTCTTGGCTTTCCTGGGTCTCATGTCGTCTCTCCCTCAGGCTTTCTCGTAGGCCTCTTCGGCGGCCTTGACGTTGTCCTCGGGCTTGATCGGAATGCCGTCCCGGATGGCCGCGGCCAGGGACTCGGGCCGGGCCAGGCCGAGGATCTTGACGACCGCCCCGGCGATGGCCGTGTTGACGATCGGCGCGGTCAGGCTGCCGAGCTTGTGCTTGACGGCGATCTCCGTGGCGTTGATCGTCCGGACCCGGAACTTGCCGCGGAACTCGAACTCCTCGGGCCGGCGGTCGCTGTTGATGATGATGGTCCCGCCGGGCTTGAGGCCCTCGGTGATGTCGATGGCCTCGACCAGGGTGGGGTCGACGACGACGACGTGGTCCGGCGCGTAGATGCGGCTCTTGTCGTAGATGGGCCGGCCGTCGATGCGGATGAAGGCGACGACGGGCGAGCCGCGCCGCTCGACGCCGAACTCGGGGTACGCCTGGACCCACTTGCCCTCCTTGGCGATGGCGTCGGCCAGGATCTTGGAGGCGACGACGGTCCCCTGACCGCCGCGGCCATGGAAACGGATTTCGACCATGGGCCTCTCCTTGTCGTTATTGGATGAAGGGCCATTATAAGCCCGCCGGGGAAGCCGGGTCAAACGCTTCGTGCGCCCTGGGCCCGGTACAGCCTCTTCAGCATGACCGCGTCGGCCTCGAGGTTGGGGCTCTCGCAGACGACCATGCCCTCGACGCCGAGGTCGCGCAGGGCCTGCAGCCACTCGTCGTAGCGGAAGTCGGTCTCCCCGAGGTTGAGGTGCTTGATCTCGCCCCTGTCGCCGTAGTGGATGCCGGCGATGTGGATGTGGGCGTTCCGGAGGGCCCGCGGCCCGAGCTTGCGGGCCACTTTCCTCAGCACCTGCTCGAACTCCGAATAGGAGTTGATCTTGCCCTCCCGGGCGTGGAGGTGGGAGAAGTCGAGGCAGGGCTGGAGCCCCTCGAGGTCGCGGCACAGGCTCAGGACCTCGTCGAGCGAGCCGAACTGGGCCCGCTTGCCCATCGTCTCGACCCGCAGCGTGATCCCCAGGCGCTCGCGCCGCAGGATGGACAGGACCGTCCGGAGCCCGGACCTGACGGCCTCGTAGGCCTTCTCGGGCGGGTCCTGCCCGTAGAAGGCGGCGTGGAAGACGGCGCTCGTCGCGCCGCAGGCCTCCCCGATCCGGGCCGTCTTGAGCAGGCGCTCCTGGCTGGCCAGCCGCTTGCCCGGGTCCTCGGAGTTGAGGTTGATGTGATAGGGGGCGTGGACGCTCAGCCGGACGCCGAGCGCCTCGGCCCGTTCCCGGACCTTGCGGGCCGTGTCGAGGCCCATCGCGACGCCCTGGACGAACTCGATCTCCTGGCCGTCCAGGCCGAGGGCTTTGACGCGCTCGATCCCGGCCAGGGTGGAGGGGTCTTCCGCGGAGAAGGGGACGCCGGCCGTGCCGAAGAGAAGGGCCCTAGGAGCACTCGCCATCGGCCTTCCCGTCCGAGCCGAGGAACTCGCCGACGAGACGCATGGCGCAGAACTCGCCGCACATGGAGCAGGCCGCGCTCCGGGTCCGGCGCCTCTTCCGGACCGCGGCGAACTTGGCCGGGTCGATGGCCAGGCGCCGCTGGGTCTCCCAGTCGAGGCGCTTGCGGGCCCGGGCCAGCTCCAGGTCCCGCCGGAGCGCCCCCGGGACGCCCTTGACGATGTCGGCGGCGTGGGCGGCGATCCTCGAGGCGATGAGGCCCTCGCGGACGTCGTCGTCGGTGGGCAGGCCGAGGTGCTCGGCCGGCGTGACATAGCACAGGAAGTCGGCCCCGGCCGCCGCCGCGACCGCCCCGCCGATGGCCGAGACGATGTGGTCGTAGCCGGGGGCGATGTCGGTGACGAGCGGGCCGAGGACGTAGAAGGGCGCGCCGTGGCAAAGGCGCTTCTCCAGGCGCATGTTCATCTCGACCTGGTCGAGGGGGACGTGGCCCGGTCCCTCGACCATGACCTGGACGCCGGCCTCGCCGGCCCGCTTGACCAGCTCGCCGAGGGTCAGCAGCTCCTCGATCTGGGGCCGGTCGGTGGCGTCGAGGATCGAGCCCGGCCGCAGCCCGTCGCCCAGGCTGAGGGTGATGTCGTGGCGGCGGGCGATCCCGAGCAGCCGGTCGAAGCGGGCGTAGAAGGGGTTCTCCCTGTCGTTGTGGAGCATCCAGGCCAGGTGGAAGGCCCCGCCGCGGGAGACGACGTCGGCGACGCGGCCCTGGCTCTTGAGCCTCTCGACGGCCTTCCGGGTCAGGCCGGCGTGGACGGTCATGAAATCGACGCCCTCGCGGGCCTGGGACTCGACGGCCTCGAACAGGTCCTCCTCGGTCATGCCGACGATCGACCGACGGCTTTCGAGGGCCTTGACCGCGGCCTGGTAGATGGGCACGGTGCCGAGCGGCACCGGCGTCCTTTTCAGGATGGCCCGGCGGATCCGGCGCAGGTCGCCGCCGGTGCTGAGGTCCATCAGGGCGTCGGCGCCGTGGGCCAGGCTGATGCGGACCTTGCGCAGCTCGTCGGCCAGGCGCGGGAAATCGCGCGACGTCCCCAGGTTGACGTTGACCTTGGTCCGCAGGCCCTGGCCGATGGCCGCGGGCCGGGCCGGGGCGTGGCCGGGGTTGAAGGGGACGACCGCGAGGCCGCGGGCGACGCGCTCGGCCAGCGTCTCCGGGGCGATCCCCTCGGCCGCCGCGGCCTTTCTCAGGGCCGGGGAGAGGATGCCTTTCCTGGCTTTTTCCGTTTGCGTCATGATGGGACGGGCCCGCCGTCGAAGCCGAAAGCAAAGTATAGAGGAGGGCCCGCGGAGTGTCAAGGAAACGGACGCCTTCCAGGGGGTTAGCCCGGTCCCGTTCCCCCTCACCCCAAAGGGTCAGGCCCGGGAGGGGTTTTTCACCCCTGGATTCATCCGGCCTGACGATTGTCCGCCGGGGGGGGCGCCCCTTATCATGGACGCGCTATGGAACGGCATGCCCCGGATTCTCCGCAGGCCCGGCCTCAGGCTATAATGGGGGCAGCCTTCATTCGCAACAGCCGCTAAAGCGTCCGAGCTTCCTGCCGCGAGGTGCGGCGTTCTATCCACCGGCGGTAGCCTGCCGCGAAAGCTCCGATCATGCGTTCCGTGGATATCCGCAACGGCCTGGTCCTCCGCAACACCGCCCTGAACCTCTTCGGCCTCGCCCTGCCCCTGGCCGCGGGCTTCGCCGCCATCCCCATGGTCGTCCGGGCCCTGGGGACCGAGCGGTTCGGCATCCTGGCCCTGGTCTGGGTCGTCTTCGGCTATTTCGGGCTGTTCGACCTCGGCCTCGGCCGGACGGCGACCCGCACGGTCGCCGACGCCCTCGGCCGCGGCGCGCCGGAGGTCATCCCGGCCGCCGTCTGGACGACGGTCGGCCTCCAGACGGCCATCGGCCTGGCCGCGGCCGGCCTGTCGCACCTGCTGGCCCCGTCGCTCGTCCGGCACGTCCTCAACATCCCCGCCGCCTTCGCCGGAGAGACCGTCCTGACCCTCCGGCTCGTCGGCTGGTCCCTGCCGGTCATGTTCGTCGCCGCCTCGTTCCGCGGCGTCCTCGAGGCGGCCCAGAGGTTCGACCTCGTCAACGCCGTCAAGGCGCCCTTGAACGTCCTGTTCTACGTCCTGCCCCTCGTCGGCGCGGCCATTGGCTGCGCCCTCCCCGGCATCGTCGTCCTGCTCATCCTGTCCCGGGCCGCCGCCCTGGCCGCCTGGGCCGCGCTGGGCCTGCGGGTCCTGCCCGTCCTGCGGGCGGCCCCGGTCTTCCGCCGCGCCCTGGTCCGCCCGATCTTCTCGTTCAGCGGCTGGCTGGGCCTGTCGGGCGTCCTCTACGCCGTGACCACGTCGATCGACCGCCTCGTCATCGGTTCCCTGCTCACGGTCGAGGCGGTGGCGTTCTACAGCGCGCCCTACGAGGCCATCAACCGGCTCGGGGTCGTGCCCAACAGCCTGTCGATGGTCCTCTTCCCGGCCTTCTCGTTCCTCGGCGGCGGGGACCGGGCCGGGCGGGCCGAGGACCTCTTCGCCAGGTCGACGAAGCTCCTGCTCCTCACGACCGGCCCCGTCTTCGTCCTGCTCATGTTCTTCGCCGGCGACGCCCTGAGGCTCTGGCTCGGGCCGGACTTCGCCGCCCGGAGCGCCTTCGTCGTCACCGTCCTGGCCGCGGGCTTCCTCGTCAACACGGTCGTCGCCGTCCCCAACAACTACCTGATGGGCATCGGCCGGGTGGACATCGCCCCGAAGTACCAGGTGTTCGAGCTCGTCGTCTTCGGCGCGCTGATCTGGGCCGGCGCCAAGGCCGGCGGCATCAAGGGCGTCGCGGCCGCCTCGGCCCTGCGGCTGACGGCCTTCCCGGCCTTCCTCATGGCCGCCTCGTTCCGGCCCGGCCGGGTCCGCTTCGGCTACGTCTGGAAGAACGGGCTGGGCAGGGTCTCCGCGGCCCTGGCCGCTTTCGCCGCCGGGCTGGCCGTCAACGCCGCTCTCGGCGGCGGCTTCTTGGGCGCGGCCGCGCTCTCGGTCGCCTTCGCCGCGGTCTCCTATCGCGTCCTCCTCGACGCCGGGGAGAGGGCCTTCGTCGCCGGGCTCCTGCGGCCGCGGCGGGCCGCCGCCCCGGCCGGGGGGGCGGGGACGGAGAGGGCCGGATGAGAGCCCGCATCGCCGTCGTCCATCCGGGCCTCGTCGCCGGCGGGGGCTCCGAGGCGGCGGCCCTGGGCGCGGTCCGGGCCCTGCAGGACGATTACGCGGTGACCCTGATCACGACGGGCCGCCCCGACCTCGCGGCCTTGAACGGGAAATACGGCGCGGGCATCGACCCGGGCCGGCTGGAGACGCGGCTCGCGGCCGTTCCGCCGGGGACGCGGCGGCGTTTCGACGCCCTGCGGGGCTTTCCCCTGGCCCGCTATTGCCGCCGCCACGCCCGCGAGTTCGACCTCATGATCTCCGCCTACAACGTCATGGACTTCGGCCGGCCCGGGGTCCAGATGATCGCCGACCTCTCGTTCGACGACGGCCTCCGGCGGGAGGCCGATTTCCCCGGCGGGGCCGGCGAGCCCGCCTTCCACAGGCCTTCCCGGGGGCGGTCCCTCTACCTCCGGCTGGCCCGGGCCCTGGCCGGGGACCGCGAGGCGGGCTGGCGGATGAACCGGACGCTGGCCAACTCGAGATGGGTCGCCCGCCGGCTCCGTGACCGGCTCGGCCTCGACTCCGAGGTCGTCTATCCGCCGGTCGCCGGCGCCTTCCCGGCGGTCCCTTGGAGCGAGCGCGAGGACGGCTTCGTCGCCGTCGGACGCCTCGTCCCGGAGAAGCGGTTCGACCTCATCGTCGCCGTCCTGGCCGAGGTCCGCAAGACCCGGGCCGTCCATCTGCACATCGTCGGCCGGCGCGGCCGCGGCGCCCACGGCCGCACGATCGAGGCGCTCGTCCGCCGGCACGGCGACTGGGTCCGGTTCGAGGGCGAGATGTACGGCCCGGAGCTGGCGGCCTTCCTGGCCCGGCACAAGTACGGCATCTCCGGCCGCCGGGCCGAGCCTTTCGGCATCGCCGTGGCCGAGATGGTCAAGGCCGGGCTCGTCGTCTGGGTGCCCGATTGCGGCGGCCAGGTCGAGATCGTCGACCACCCGGACCTGACCTACTCCGGCCGCGACCACGCCGCGGCGCTCATCGGCCGCGTCCTCTCGGACGCCGCGGCCGAGGCCGGGCTGCGCCGCCACCTCGAGGCCCGGGCCGGGGCCTTCTCGGCCGCGCGCTTCGCCTCCGAGATGAAGGCCGTGGTCGAGGGCGCCCTCGAAGGGAGGAGCTCCGGTGCCGTCTAGGATCTCTTTCGTCGTCGCCACCAAGGACCGGCCCGAGGAGCTGGCCCGTCTCTGGCGGAGCCTCGTCGCCCAGACGCGCCCTCCCGACGAGGTCGTCGTCGTCGACGCCGGCGCCCGGCCCGCCCCGCCCGCGGGCCCGCGGCCGCCGCGGCCCGTCCTGCGGCACGTCCCGTCGCCGGTGGCCTCGGCGACGCGCCAACGCAACCTCGGCCTCGACGCGATCGGGCCGGACATCGATCTCGTCGGCTTCGTCGACGACGACGCCGTCCTCGAGCCGGCGGCCGTCGCGGAGATGCTGCGTTTCTTCGACGAGTTCGGCCCCGAGCTCGGCGGGGCGGCCTTCAACATGCTCAACCATCCGCCGCTCGGCCTGGCCGGGCTCAAGCGGACGCCCTTGGCCGAGGCCCTCGGCCTCTACGCCCGCCGCCGCGGCGCCGTCACCGCCTCGGGCTTCCAGACGATGCTCGGCCGCGTCGAGGCGACCGCCTGGGCCGAGTGGCTGCCGACCGGGGCCTCGGTCTGGCGCCGGGAGATCTTCGGCGGCCACCGCTTCGACGAGTGGTACTCCGGCTACAGCTACCTCGAGGACCTCGATTTCAGCTACCGGGTCGGCCGGGTCTACCGGCTGGCCGTCGCCGCGAGCGCGGGCTACCGGCACCTCCCGGCCGACGGCGGCCGCGGCGGCGCCTATGTCTTCGGCCTCCGCGAGGTCCTCAACCGGGTCCATTTCGTCGGGAAACACGTCGAGCTCTCGCCCGCCAGGTGCCGGGCGGCGCTCGCCGCGCGGCTGCTGATGAGCCTCGGCCTGGCGGTCCGGCGCGGAGACGCCTCTTTCCTGGCCCGGGCCTTCGGCAACGCCGTCGGCCTGGCGAGGTCGATCATCGTCCCCGAATGACGCCATGAGCACGCTCCGCCCCAGGGTCCTCGCGTCGGCGTACGCCTGCCATCCCCGCCCGGCGACGGCCCATTTCCCCGGCGAGGCCATCCTGGGCTGGAACCTGGCCCGGGAGATCGCCGCCTTCGCCGACCTCCATCTGATCACCTGGGGCTTCAACCGGGACGGCCTCGAAGGGACGCTCGCGGCCCCGGACGGCCGCCCGGCCGAGGTCCACTACGTCGACCTGCCGCCGCGCCTCCACGAGGTCCTGCGGGACCGTCACCTCGGCACGCGCGTTTATTATTACCTCTGGCAGAAAGCCGCGGCCAAGGCGGCCCGCGAGCTCCACCGGCGCCGGCCGTTCGACCTCTTCCACCAGATCACCTTCTCGAACGACTGGATGCCGAGCTACGCCGCCCCGTCCCTCCCGGTCCCGTTCGTCTGGGGCCCGGTCGGCGGCGGGCAGAAGGTCCCCCGCGAGCTCATGCCGACGCTGGCCCGGCGCGACCGGCGCCAGGAGCGCTCGAGGGTCCGGCTGCAGAACGTCTGGCGGGCGACGCCGGCCCGCCGCCGCACGGCCGCCAAGGCGTCGGCCATCCTCGTCTGCAACCGGGAGACCGAGGCGGTCCTTTCGAAGTGGCGGGAGAAGATCGTCCCCTTCCCGGTCAACGGCATCGACCGGCGCGACCTTGCGGCCGAGCCGCCGGCCCCGGGCCGCCGCGACGGCTTCCGCCTGCTCTACGTCGGACGCTTCGACCCGATCAAGGGACTGCCGTTGGCCCTCGAAGCCCTGGGCCTCCTGCGGGAGACCGCCCCGGGGGCCGTCCTCGAGCTCGTGGGCGAGGGTCCGGAGAAGCCGCGGCTCGAGGCGCTGGCCGCCCGTCTCGGGGTCTCCGACGGCCTGGCCTGGGCGCCGTGGTCGCCCCGGTCCGAGATTTTCGTCAAAATGAGGCGAAGCGACGTGTTCCTTTTCCCGTCCTTGCGCGACGGGGGAGGCGCGGTCGTCGTCGAGGCCATGGCCTGCGGCCTGCCCGTCGTCTGCCTGGACCTGGCCGGCCCCGGGCTCCACGTCCGGGACGGCTGGGGCGTCAAGGTCCGGCCGGGCCGGCCCGGCGCGGTCGCGGCCGGACTGGCCGCCGCCCTGGAGAAGCTCCGGCGCGACCCGGGCCTGCGGGACCGGATGGGCCGGGAGGCCAGGGCCAGGGCCGAGTCGTTCTACGAGTGGGGCCGCCTCGGCGAGAGGCTCCGGGCGATCTACGCCGACGCCCTGGCGGGCCGGCCGCCCCGCCGGGAGGAGCGCCCGTGACCCCTTCGCTCGTCCTGTGGGCGCTCGTCTGGGGCGGGATGTTCACCGGGCCCTACAACCTCGTCCCGTTCCCTTCGGTCCACGACCGCCTGGCCCTCGTCCAGGGCCTCCGGGCCCTCCTGCCGGTGGCCGCGGCCTACATCTGCCTTCTCTGGGCCCTGGCCGCGCGGGCGCGCTACCGCTTCGGCTGGACCGCGCTCGGGTTCATGTCCTATTACGGCCTCCTGGGCTTCGTCTCGTCGGTCGCGCTGTCTCCGGAGCCGGCGACGGCCGTCTACTGGTGCTCGGCCTACCTCTCGCCGCTTCTCGTCGCCTGGTTCGTCGTCGAGCGGCCCGAGCCCCTGCCCGTCCTCCGGGCCCTTCTCCGCGTCAACACCGCCGTCGTCGTCCTCCTTCTCCTGGCGGTCCTGCCCGAGGCGGTCCGCTTCGGCTTCGGACGCTCGACCCGCTACATGATCTATCAGATGCCCTTCGGCCTCGGCGAGGTCCGGGCCAACGGCGTCGGCCGCTACGCCGTCGTCGTCCTCATCTCCGCCTTCGTCGCCCTGGCCTCGTCCCGGCCGGCCAAGCGTCTGCTCTGGCTGGCCCTCGCGCCGCCGGCCTTCTTCGTCCTCATGCAGACCCAGTCGCGGTCGGCGCTCCTGGGCCTGGCCGTGGCCGGCATGCTCTTCGTCGTCGTCCGCGGCGTCAGCCTGAAGTTCCTCGTCGCCGGCCCGGCGGCCGCCTACGCCATCTGGGTCTCCGGGTTCACCTGGCGGGCCAAGGGCGACCTGGGCTCGCTCGTCTTCCTGACCGGCCGGGAGACGACCTGGCAGAAGGGCCTGGCCGCGATCGGCGGGTCGCCCGTCCTGGGCTGGGGCTTCCACGCCGACCGGCTGCTCTTGGATTCCCAGCACATGCACAACTCCTACCTCCACGCCGCCATCCAAGCGGGCGTCCCCGGGGCCCTGCTCTTCGCCGCGGCCGTCGCCGCGCTCTGGGCCTTCCTGTGGCGGGGCGGCGTCCTTCGCCGCGTCCGGACGGCCGGCGGCGCCGACCGGCCCCTCCTCACCCAGTCGGCGCTCCTCCTCGGCTTCCTTTCGGTCCGGAGCCTGTTCGAGTCGACGGCCGCGTTCTACGGCGTCGACCTGCTCCTCGCCGTCCCGGCCGCCGCCTACCTCTATCAATGGGCCCTGGAGAACCCGGAGCCGCGGCCGTGAGGGTCTTCCTCCACACGATGTATTACCTGCCGGACTTCGGCAGCGCCCCCGTCCTCATGGACGAGCTGGCCCGCGGCCTGGCCGCGGCCGGCCACGAGGTCGAGGTCGTGACGACCATGCCGCGCGAACGGGGAGAGGAGTTCCGCGGGCTATTCTATTCCCGGCGCGACGCCGGCGGCTTCACCGTGAAGCGGTTCTGGGCGCCGGCGACGCCTCGTCCGCTCGGCCGGCTCCTGGCCTGGAACGTCTACACGGCCGGGGCCCTGGTCAACCTCCTGTCGGTCCGGCCGGGCGACGTCCTGTTCCTGCGGACGCCGCCCCTCCAGCTGGGCCTGCCGGCCTTCCTGGCCCGGACGCTCGGCCGGGCCCGGGTCCTGGTCAACGTCCAGGACATCCACCCCGACCTGGCCATCGAGTCCGGCATCCTGCGGAATCCCGCCGGCATCGCCTTCGCCAAGGCGCTCGAGCGCTGGGTCTACGGCCTGGCCGACCGCATCGCCGTCATCAGCGACGACTTCGCCCGGAACCTCCGGGGGAAGGGCGTGCCGGAGCGGAAGATCGCCCTCCTGCCCAACTGGGTGGACACGGACGCCGTCAGGCCCGGCCCCAAGGACAACCCCGTCGCCCGGCGGCACGGCCTGGCCGGGAAGTTCGTGGTCATGTACTCGGGCACGATCAGCATCAGCAGCGACCGGGCCCTGGGCCGGGCCCTCGAGGCGGCCAAGCTCCTCTCCGGCGAGCCGGACGTCCTCTTCGTCGTCGTCGGCGAGGGGCTGAGGAAGGAGGCCGTCCGCGAACGGGCCGCCGCCCTCGGCCTCGGGAACGTCCTCTTCCTGCCCTTCCAGCCCTACCGCGACCTCCCCGCTCTCCTGGCCTCGAGCGATGTCCTGCTGGTGCCGCTCGACCGCGGCAAGTCGGACCTGTCGGTGCCATCCAAGCTCTACACCTTCATGGCCGCCGGCCGGCCCGTCCTCGGCCTGGCCGCGCCCGGCTCCGAGGTCGCGGCGCTCCTCCGAGAGCGCGACTGCGGCGTCGCCGCCCCGCCGGACGACCCGGCCGCGATCGCCGCGGCCGTGCGCGGGCTCGCGGCCTCCCCGGACCGGCGCCGGGCGCTCGGCCTGAACGCCCGGGCCTACGTCGTCGAGCGCTTCGCCAAGGACAAAGTCCTCCGCGATTATGATATGCTCCTGAGGTCCATGGTCGCCCGATGAGCAAGAAAGCCGCCGCGCGCAAGTTCGCCGCCTATGTCCTGCCGCCGCTCCTGTGGATGGCCTTCATCTTCCCGGTCGGCAACAGGGCCTTCGCCTCGAGCCGCATCTACGAGGTCTTTGTCCTCGTTGTCCGCTGGCTCGCGCCGCGCGCCTCCGGGCCCGCGGTCGCCGCGGCCTACATCGTCTTCCGCAAGACGCTGCATTTCATCGAGTACGGCCTCCTCGCCTACCTCCTCTACCGGGCCTTCCGCGGCGGCCGCGGACCGCACTGGTCGAGGCGGGCCGGGCTCCTGGCCGCGGGCGCGGCCATCGCCTACGGCTTCGTCGACGAGTTCCTCCAGTCGTTCGTCCGCGGCCGCTACGGCAGCCCGTTCGACTGGGCCGTGGACACGGCCGGCATCCTGGCCACGGTCGGGCTCCTGGCCCGGACCGGGAAGCGCCGCGACGCCGACCCGCTGGGCCCGGCCGGGCGCCTGCTCTGGCTCAAGCGGCCGTTCGATGTCGCCCTCTCGGGCCTCGGGCTCCTCGTCTCTCTGCCGCTCTGGATCGTCATCCCGCTGGCCGTCCGGCTCGAGGACGGCGGCCCGGCCTTCTACGCCCAGGAGCGGGTCGGCCTCGGGGGCCGGACCTTCAAGGCTCTCAAGTTCCGGTCCATGGTCCGGGACGCGGAGAAGGGGAGCGGGCCTGTCCAGGCCGTGGCCGGCGATCCGCGGGTGACCCGGGCCGGCCGCGTTCTCCGGGCCACGGCCATGGACGAGCTGCCCCAGCTCGTCAACATCTTCAAGGGCGACATGAGCTTCGTCGGCCCCCGCGCCCTCCGGCCGAACGAGAAGGAAGTGAACGGCGGGGCCGAGGCGGTCCCGATCGCCGGGATCCCCGGCTACGAGGCCCGCCACGCCGTCCGGCCCGGGCTCACCGGATTGACCCAGGTTTTCCTGCCGGGCGAGACGCCGCGGCGGAAGAAGTTCCGCTGCGATCTTCTCTATATCCGCAAGCGGAGCTTCGGGCTCGACCTGCGGCTCATCGCCCTGTCGTTCTGGATCACGCTCCGCGGCAAGTGGGAATCGAGGCAGCCCAAGGTCTGATCATGAAGCCGCCGATGTTCCGTTCCGCCCGCCGCGGTGAATCTTCACGCCGTCCCGGTCCGGAGCCCGTTCTTAGGTCTCCGTACCGAGGCCGGCTAATTCACCGCTTCATGCTCGCTTCTAGGATGCCCCTCAACCCCTTCTTCCGCGGCCTCTTCCGGCTTCCCGGTCCCGGGGCTCGGATATGCGCTCGCGGCGGAATATCGGCTTCGATATTGATTATGACCGGCGACTTGGGCTAAAAGGACACAGAACATGAGGACGGCGGATGTGATCGTGGCCGGCGCCGGCCCCAGCGGCCTGCGCGTCGCCGCGCGGCTGGCCGCGGCCGGGCTCGAGGTCCGCGTCCTCGAGCGGAAGGCCCGGGTCGGGGAGGCCGTCGTCTGCACCGGCATCGTCGGCCGCGAGGTTTTCGGCGCGTTCGGCCTCGACCGGGGCGCCGTCGTCGGGGAGATGCAGACGGTCCGGCTGGTCTCGCCTCGCGAGACCGAGTTCGTCTACACCCACCCCCGGCCGTTCGCCTGCATCGTCGACCGGGAGCGCTTCGACGGGGGGCTGGCCGAGGCGGCCGCCGCGGCCGGGGCGGTCGTCGTCTGCGGCGCCCGGGTCGAGGGCGCCGCGGCCGGGCCCGGCGGCGTCGAGGTCGCGGTCCGGCACCGCGACGGCGGCCTCGAGCGGGAGCGGGCGAAGCTCCTCGTCCTGGCCACCGGCGTCGACTTCGCCCTCCAGAAGAGGCTCGGCCTGTCGGCCCCGGCCGACTTCCTGATGGGCGCCCAGGTCGAGTGCGCGCACCCCGGCGCGGCGACGGCGGCGCTCTACTTCGGACGCGAGGTCGCGCCGGGCGCCTTCGCCTGGTCCGTCCCCGCCGGGCCGGGGCGGGCCCGGGTCGGCCTCCTGACCCGCAAGGACCCCAAGGCCCGCCTCCGGGCCTTCGTCGACCGCTCTCTCGGCGGCCCGTCCGTCCGCGAGGAGGGGCCGGTCCGGGTGAGGCCCGTGGCCCAGGGTCTCCTCCCCAGGACCTGCGGCGACCGCGTCCTGGCCGTGGGGGAGGCGGCCGGCCAGACCAAGACGACGACCGGCGGCGGCATCAGCTACGGCCTCGCCTGCGCCGACCTGGCCGCCGGGACGGCCCTCGACTGCTTCCGCCGGGCCGCTTTCGGGCCGGCCGACCTGGCCGCCTACGAGCGGCGCTGGAAGGAGCTCCTCAGCCGGGAGATCCTGGTCGGCCAGCTCACCCGCAGGATGTGCGCCCGTCTCAGCGACGGCCGCATCGAGAGCCTGTTCGAGCTGGCCCGGACCGACGGCCTCGTGCCCATCATCCGGGCCACGGCCGACTTCGACCGCCACAGCGATCTCATCTTCGCCCTCCTCCGGAGACTGTCGTTCATGAGCTTCTTCCGCGACGTCCGGGACCGCCTCGGGCCTTTCTGCGCGTCCTGACGCCGGACCTTCGGACAATGACCAGAGCGTTCCCCGCCGCCGCGGCGGCCCTCGTCCTGCTCGCCGCGGCCGTCCGCCTGCCCGGGCAGTCCTTCCGGAGCTTCGACGAGGAGGCCGCGGCCGCCGAAAGCGTCCGGCTGCGCCTCGGCCCCCTGCGGCTCGTTCCCCGGTTCCGGCTGACCGAGGCCGGCTACGACTCGAACGTCTATTACCGGGGCGAGGACGGGGAGGCCGTCGCCGACATGACCGCGACCCTGTCGCCGGAGCTCCGGGGCTTCTGGCCCGTCGGCCGCGCGGCCCTCCTGTCCTTCACGGAGAACCCCGAGTACGTCTTCTACGGCCGGGAGAAGGGCCTGAGGGCGTTCACCCACAGCTTCTCCGCCGGCCTGCGCCTGCGGCTCCTCCGGGGCCTCTCGCTCGGGGGCGGCTATCATGCCGACAGACACGTCCGGCGCGTCATGAGCGAGCTCGACCGCCGCATCCGGGACTCCTCCGCGGGGGGGACGGCGGCGCTCTTCTTCGAGACGCCGCGCGGCACGGCCCTCGGCCTCACCGGCCGGGTGGACGACTTCCGCTACAAGGACGTCGCCTCCGGCGCCCCGGACGACATCTACGGCCGGGCCCTCGACCGCCGGGAGGTCTCGGCCGGGCTCGAGATCCATTACCGCGTCTTCTCCGCGAGCCGCCTGTTCGCCGTCGTCGAATGGACGCGTTACGCCTTCGCCCACGCGGAATCGGCCTGGCGCGACGCCGAGGCCGTCGCCGTGGCCGGAGGCCTGCGCTTCCCGCTCACGGGCCGGGCCCGGGGGACGGTCCGGCTGGGCTGGAAGGCCTTCCGGCCCGACGCGGCCGGCCGGGAGCCCTTCGCCGGCCTGGTCGCGGCCTCGGAAGCGACCGTCCGCCTGGGCCGGGCGGCCGTCACCCTGGGCTACGGGCGCGACAACGCCTTCTCCTACATCGAGACCGCCTACTACTACATCGACAGCCGGGCCCGGGCCCGGCTGTCGCTCTACGTCGCCCCGTTCCTCCGCCTCGACGCCGGCGTCCAGCTCGGCGCGATGACCTACCCCGGGCCGCAGACGGTCTGGACGGGGGGCGGCCCGGTCGTCGTCGACCGCCGCCGCGACGACGACCGGGTGTTCTCCGCCGGCCCGGTCGTCCGCCTCGGCGGGACGGCCGGCCTGGGCCTGACCTTCAACGTCTACGCCCGGGAGTCGAACGCCCCGGGCTTCGACATCCGCCGGACTTTCGCCGGCGCCTTCGTGACCTACGAATTCTAGCCACGACTATACTCACAACGCCGCCCGAGGAGTCGCCCATGGCCAAGACAACGAGAACGCCGGTCCTCGCCGCCGCGGTCCTCGCCGCCGCCCTGGCGGCCGCCGTCCCCGGCGCCGCCCAGGGAACGGGGGCCGAGTACAGGATCGGCCCCAAGGACCTGCTCGAGATCTCCGTCCTCGGCGTGCCGGAGATCGCCAAGCTGGTCGTCCGCGTCTCCGAGGAGAGCCGGATCACCCTGCCCCTGCTCGGCGAGGTCGAGGTCGGCGACCTGACCAAGTTCGAGCTGGAGAAGAAGCTGGCCGCCCTGGCCGGCGAGAAGATCGTCCTCAATCCCCAGGTGACCGTCCACATCCTCGAGTACATGAGCCGGCGCGTCTCGGTCATCGGGGCGGTCGAGACGCCGGGCCCGTTCGAGCTCCTCGGCCGCCAGACGGTCCTGGCCGCCCTGGCCCAGGCCGGGGGGCTGACCCGCGACGCGGGCGAGGAGATCGTCGTCATCCGCCAGCTCCCGGGCGGGGAGAGCGCGTCGTTCCGCATCTCCGTCGACGGGCTGTTCGTCCAGGGCGACCCGCGGCTCAACATCGCCCTCGAGCCCGGCGACGTCGTCAACGTCCCCGTCGACAAGCCCGTCCCGATCTACGTCTTCGGCCAGGTCCGCAACCCCGGCGCGCTCCAGGTCAAGCGGTCGAGCCTGCCGAGCCTGACCCAGGCCATCGCCCAGGCCGGCGGCTTCACCGACCGGGCCAACCGCAGGCGGGTCCAGGTCCGGCGCAAGGACGCCTCCGGCCGGGAGCTCGAGATCACCGTCAACGTGCGCGACATCCTCAAGGGGAAGCTCAAGGATGTCCCCCTCCAGGTCAACGACACGGTCTACGTCCCGGAGAGCCCGCTCTGACCGGGGCGACGGGAGAAGGCCCATGAAAGGTTTCACCGGCCCGTCGGAAAGAAAGGAGCTCGACCTCGCCGAGTGCGGGCGGGTCCTGCTCAAGCGCAAGTGGGTCCTCCTGACCTTCACCGCGGTGCTCGTCGCCCTCGCGGCCGTCCTCTCCTTCACCAGGAAGCCGCTCTACCGGGCCACGGCGACCCTGCTCATCGACGAGCCGGGGGCGTCGCTCCTCAACATCCAGGACGTCCTCAACGCGGGCGCCTACTACCGCAGCGACTTCCTGGGGACCTATTTCAACACCCAGCTCCGGCTGCTCGCCAGCCGGTCGCTGGCCGAGCGCGTCTCGAAGCGGCTGAACCTCGCCGCCCGGCCCGAGTTCCGCCCGGCCCGCCCCGAGGCCGCCGCGGGCGACGCCGGCGCCGCGTTCGACATCCTCGGCGGCCTGAGCGTCGCGCCCATCGCCGAGACGCGCCTGGTGTACGTCAGCTACGTCTCGCCCCACGCCGCCCTGGCCGCCGACGTCGTCAACGCCCTGGTCGAGGAGTTCGTCGATTTCTCGGTCGAGACGCGCTACGAGGCGACCAAGCAGACCTCCGAGTTCCTGACCGAGCAGGTCGCCCTTCTCCGCGACGACCTCAAGCGCAAGGAGGAGGACCTCCAGAAATACGGCCAGGAGAAGAACCTCCTCTACCTCAGCGACAACGAGAGCGCGGTGGTCAACAACTTCGCCTCGGTCAACACGGCCCTGACCACGGCCCAGATCGAGCGCTACGCTAAGGAGTCGGCCTTCCGCGAGCTGCGCAGCCTCAGCGTCGACGCCCTGCCCGAGTCGGTCAGCAACCCGACCGTCCAGGCCCTCAAGACGCAGTACAGCCAGGTCAAGTCGGAGTACGAGGAGAAGGGCAAGATCTACCGCCCGGAATACCCGGAGATGGTCCAGCTCAAGGCCCGGCTCGACGCGACCCGCGACACGCTCCAGGAGGAGATCCGCAAGGCCGTCGTGGCCGCCGAATCGGAGTACCGGGCCGCCCTCAAGAAGGAGGCCTCGCTCCGGACCCTCCTCGACGAGCAGCGCGGCGGCGTCGCCAGGATGAACAAGAACGCCATCTTCTACCACACGCTGCGGACCGAGGTCGAGAACATGCGGACCCTCCTCAGCACCCTGGTCGCCAAGCAGAACGAGATCCAGGTCTCCAGCCAGCTCGGCGGCCTGCGGACGAGCAACATCAAGGTCGTCGACCGGGCCCTCGTCCCCCGCGCCCCGTTCTCGCCCAACGTCAGGCGGAACCTCCTCATGGCCCTCCTCGCCGGCCTCCTCGGCGGGCTGGGCCTCGTCTTTCTCGTCGAGTCCATGGACAACACCGTCAAGGGCCCCGAGGACGTGGAGAAGCTCGTCCGCCTGCCGTCGCTCGGCGTCATCCCCTTCCTCACCGCCGAGGGCGGCCGGAAGGCGGGCGGCGTCTACGGGGCCTACCGCTCCTACGGGGCGGAGAAGGACAAGGCCGGCGAGCTCGAACCCGAGGTCCGGGAGATCGAGCTCATCAACCATCTCTACCCCAAGTTCTCCATCGCCGAGGACTACCGGACCGTCCGGACCTCGATCCTCTTCTCCCACGCCGACTCCGCGCCGAAGACGATCGCCTTCACCAGCACGCTGCCGCAGGAGGGCAAGACGGCGACCGTCTCCAACCTGGCCGTCTCGTTCGCCCAGCTCGAGGGCAAGGTCCTGCTCGTCGACGCCGACCTGCGCAAGCCGCGCCTGGGCAAGGTCTTCAACCTCCGCAACGTCACCGGCCTGAGCAGCTTCCTCGCCGGCAAGGGCTCGTTCGACGAGGTCGTCCAGAAGACCTCCATCGACAACATCTGGACGATCCCGAGCGGGCCCCATCCGCCGAACCCCGCCGAGCTCCTGAACTCGAAACGGATGAAGGACCTCCTGGCCGAGGCCAAGGAGAGGTTCAGCGTCGTCCTCCTCGACACGCCGCCCGTCCTGGCCGTCATCGACCCGGTCATCGTCGCTTCGCTGGCCGACTCGACCGTCTTCGTCGTCCGGGCCGGCCGGACGACCCGCCGCCCCTTCGTCCGGGCCGTCGAGGAGGTCCGCAAGTCCAAGGCCGACATCATCGGCGTCGTCTTCAACGAGGTCCGCGTCGGCCGGCGCGGGGTGGGGACGCCGTTCTACCACTACTACCAGTACGAGTACGAGTCGGAGGCGCGTCCGGCGGCCCCGGCGGCGCCGGACGCCAAGCCATGAACGCGAAGAGGCCCGTCCTCGAATACGGGCTCCCGGCCCTCCTTCTCTGGAGCCCGCTGCCGGCCGCCTCGGTCGAGGAGTGGTCGCTCTTCGTCGTCGAGCTCGCCGTCGCCGTCCTGGCCGCGGCCTACGTCCTCCTCGACGAGAAGCCGGCCCTCAATCCCCGCCTGCCGCCCGTGCTGAAGGGCGCCCGGCCCCTCGTCGCCGCCCTCTTCGGCTTCCTGGCCCTGCAGGCCGTGCCGCTGCCCGCCGGCCTGGTCCGGGTCCTCTCGCCGGGGGCCTACGAGTTCCGCCGGCTCTACGCGCCGGGCTTCCCCCGGATGAAGTTCATGAGCCTGTCGATCGCCCCGGGCGCGACGCTGCGGGAGGCGCTCTTCCTGGCCTCGCTCGTCCTCCTGGGCTTCCTCGTCGTCAGGACCGTCGTCCGCGGCCGCCGCATCCGGACGATCATCGCCGTCCTGGCCGCCTCGGGCGTCTTCCAGGCCCTCTACGGCCTCTTCGAGCTCACCCGGACGAAGCCGCGGCTCCTTTTCTACGCCAAGGCCTTCAACCTCGATTCCGTGACCGGGACCTTCGTCAACCGCAACCATCTCTCCGGCTACCTGGAGATGATCGTCCCCCTGGTTCTGGGCCTGGCCGCGGCCCGGATGAACCTCCTGACCTTCGGGGTCAAGGGCTTCCGGGAGAAGCTCCTTCTCTGGACGTCCAAAGGGGTCCTCGGGAGCGTCATCCTCCTGGCCGGCGTCGTGGTCATGTCGATCGGCATCCTCCTCTCCCGGTCCCGCTCGGGGCTCGTCGTCCTGGCCCTGTCCTTTTTCCTCTTCTTCGCCCTCTCCGTCTACGCCTACAGCCGGACCGGCTTCCGCCAGCCCTGGATCGGCCGGACGGTCCGGGCGGTCTTCCTCGCCGTCGTGGCCCTGGGCGTCGCCGTCGGCGTCGGCTCGACCGTGAGGCGCTTCACCCTCGACGACGTGCTCCGCGAGGACCGGCCCCTCTACTGGGCCAACACGCTCGACATCGTCGGCGATTTCCCCCTCTTCGGCGCGGGTCTGGGCGCCTACGCCTCGGCCTACGGCGCCTACGAGAAGGGCGCCTCGTCCGAGATGACCCTGCGCCACGCCCACAACGACTATCTCGAGGCCCTGGCCGAGCTGGGCGTCGTCGGCGCGGCCCTCCTGCTCGGTCTCGTCGTCTATCTGGCCGTCCGGGCCTTCCTCGTCTGGAGGGTCCGGAGGAACGCCCAGGCCCGGGGGTTGGCCATGGGCGGCCTCGTCTCGCTCGCCGGGGCGGCCGTCCACGCCGCGACCGACTTCAACCTGCACGTCGCGGCCAACGCCGTCCTCTTCACCGTCGTCCTGGGCCTGACCCTGGTCATGGCCTACTACCGGAAGACCTGAGGTCCCGCCGTGAACAAGAAGCTCTTCCCGCTTTTCGGGCTGGCCGTCCTCGTCGCCCTCCAGGCGGCCTCGGCCTGGAGCGGGCGGCTCCTCTGGAGAGGGCGGGCGGCCGCCGCGCCGGACGACAGGGTCCGCCTTCTCGAGCGGGCCGAGGCCGCCTTCCCGTGGGACGCCGCCGCGCCGTTCGAGCTCGGCAAGGCTCGTTTCGAGAAGGGCGTCGAGGCCCTGGCCGACCCGGCCGCGCGGGACCGGGATTTCGGCCTGGCCGTCGAGGCCTTCCTCCGCTCGCTCCGGCTCGACCCCGGCGCCGCGGCCGTCCACTTCCACCTGGCCCAGGCTCTTCTCTACATGAGCTACGTCCCGCTCCCGACGCCACTGCCGTACTTCGAGGAGTACCGGCGGGCGGCCCGGCTGACCGGCCACAACAGCCGGATCGCCCTCGACGTGGGCAAGGTCATGCTCGGCCGCTGGCCTTCGCTCTCCGCGGACGAGCAGGACTTCGCCGTCGATGTCCTGCGCCGGGCGCTGGCCGGCGCGGACGAGGAGAGGATCCTCGACGTCCTGGAGACCTGGCGGCTCGAGGCCGGCGACTACGGGCTCGTCCTCCGCTTCCTCCCCGACGACGCCGCGGCGCTTCGCCTCTACGCCCGCTTCCTCGGCGAGCGCTCCCTGTCGCTCGAGGAGCGCCACGCCGCCCTGGTCCGGGCCGAGGGGCTCGACTTCATCGCCGCCCAGGGCGAGGTCGACGCGGGGCGGCGCGAGGCCGAGGCGGTCCGCCTGCCCGCGGCCGCCGACCGCTTCCGCGCCGCGCTCGCCGGACTGGGGCGGATCAGGTTCTACCAGGCGCTGGCCGGCCGCCGGACGATCGATCCCGCGGAATACGAGAAGCTGCGGCGGACGGCCCGCCGCCTCCTGGCCATGAACCGCGTCGAGGCGACCCGCTCCCTCGTCGACGAGGACGGGGCCGTGGCCGCCTATCTCGCCGGCGGGGACGAGTTCACGGCCCTGGGCGAGTTCGAGCGCTTCCTCGAGGAGCGCGGCCTCATCGGCAAGGGGCCCACGGCCCGGTCCGCCTTCAAGGACCTGGCCACCCTGGCCTTCCGGCTGGGCCTCGACTTCCAGATGAACCGCTACCGGGACATCGTCCGGGTCGGCGACCTCCTGGCGGCGAGCTCCATCGTCGTCGCGCCCTCGGGCCGGCCGGACTATGTCCGGATCCTCGGCCTCATCGGCGAGGCCGACCTCAAGCTCGATTATGTCTACGAGGCCGAGAGGCACTTCCGGATGGCCCTCGAGGCCGAGCCGGGAAACCTCGACGCCCTGCTCGGCCTGGAAAGGTGCTACGGCCGGCTGAACGACGAGGCTCGGGCCGCCGAGGTCCGCGACGCCCTGGCCCGCATCACGGGCCCGGCGACGATCGACCTCGGCGGCGAACGGCTGGCGAAGGGGGAGAGCCGGGCGGTCGAGCTCCTCTCGGACGGACGGCCGGAAACGCTCCGGATCGAGTTCGAGCCCGCTGAGGCGGGCGGCCGGGCCCTGGTCGCCGTGTTCCTCAACGGGCGGGTCGCTTGGGAAAACGACGGGGGCGCCGGCCAAGCGGCCTTCCCGGCGAGCCTCAGGCCGGGCCGCAATTCCGTCGAGATCGAGGCCGTCGGAGGGGCCGTCCGGCTGGGCCGGATCGTCCGCGCGGCGGCCCCGGCGCCGCCCGCCTAAGTCGTTATATAGCTTGACATTTCCAATGCATTCGGGCATCATGATCGGTGCCAAGGAGGAAGCCCATGAGGCGAGGTGCCAAGGTCTTGGTCTCGTGGGGGTCGGCGCTGGCGCTGATCCTCGCATTCACTCCCGCCGCCCTGATTTCCCAGGCCGCGGCCAAGGGTGACCTGGTCGGCCTCGTCACCGAGAAGGACGGCTCGACCCCCGTCGCCGGCGCGGTCGTCGTGGTCAGGAACCTGACCACCGGCATCGTCACCGAGGGGGCCCGTTCCGACGCCAAGGGCGCCTTCAGCTTTCCCGGCCTCGCACCGGGCCTCTACGCCTTGGGAGTGACGTCCTCCCGGGGCAGCTACAACTCGCAGGACTTCTTCGGCGTCTCGGCCGACAAGACGGCCCGGATCACCGTCGCCCTCGAGTCCTACGACGAGGCCGCCGCGGCGGCCGCCGCGGCCGTCATCAAGGAGCAGCGCGACAAGGGCGAGGCCTTCATCGGCCGGGTCGTCGAGTACCATCCGGACGCCAAGGAGGCCGAGGTCCTCGTCGAGGTCGGCCTCATCCAGGACAAGGACCGCATCCACGTCAAGGGCCAGGTCACCGACTTCTACCAGGACATGAGCGCCCTCCGGGCCTACGGCGCCCGGACCAAGCGGGTCCTGTCCGGCTACACGGCCCTCTTCCACGCCGTCAAGCCGTGCCAGGCGGGCGACTTCGTCTATATCGTCTGCAAGCGCGGCGTGCCGCCGTTCTTCCTCGCCCCGCTGGGGATCGCGGCCATCGTGGCCGGCTACGCCCCGCTCAGCGCGACCTACACGGAAGACGTCTCGCAATACAAGATCAAATACTAGGCTCCCGAAAGGGGACACACACTGTGTGTGTCCCCCTTCCTGAAGTGAGCGAAGCCGTTACCGCCCGCCTGTTCGCCCTCTGCGCCCGGCTGGACCCGGGCCCCGCGGCGAGAGCGGAAGCGGTCCGGCTGGCCGCCGGGGTCCGGGACTGGGACCGCGTCCTGGCCCGGGCCGAGGCCGAGGGCCTGCGGCCCCTTCTCTATTGGGGGCTCCGCGACAGCGCCGGCGCCGTTCCCGCCCCGGTCCGGGAGGCGCTGCGGCGCGCCTTCCTGCGAAATCTGGCCCGCAACACCCAGCTCTTCCGGGAGCTCGAGCCCGCGCTCGACGCGATCCGCGGGGCCGGTCTCCGCGTCGCCCTGACCAAGGGGGCCCGGCTGGCCCTCGACGTCTACCCGGACCCGGCCCTGCGGCCCTTCTGGGACGTCGATCTCATCGTCCACCCGGCCGACTGGGCGTCCCTCCGGCGGATCCTCGACCGGCTCGGGTTCGCCGGCCCTTCGGTCGGGGCGGCCGGCGACGCCGCCGGTCCCCGGGTCCTCGATTGGTCCTTCTCGCCCTATTTCAGGAAGGGGCCGCTCTTCCTCGAGTTCCACGCCCATCCCCTCGGGCTCCATTTCCCGGTTCGCGGGGCCGACGGCTTCTGGGCCTCGGCCGGACGGCTCAGGGTCTGCGGCACCGAGGCCCTGGTCTTGCCGGCCGAGTGCGAGATGTGCCATCTCGCCGTCCACGCCCAACAGCACTCCTACAGCCGGCTCGTCTGGCTGGCCGACATCGCCGCCCTGGCCGGGCGGCCCGGGCTCGACTGGGACCGCGTCGTCCGCGTCGCCCGCGAGGCCCGGGTCCGGGGGCCGGTCCATCACGGCCTCCGTCTCGCCGAAGCGCTCTGGCCCGGAGCCGTCCCGCCGGGCTGCTTGGCCGCGCTCCGCCCCGGCCCGGTCGAGGCGGCCGGCCTGCGCTGGCTGTGGCCCGAGGCGGCGGTGGCCCGTCGCGCCCCGGCCCCGGACTGGCCCTACTACATGCCCTCCCTCTTCTCGCTGTGGGAGCGAAAAGACCCCGTCCTGGCCCTGCGGACCGTGGCCGGCATCCTCTTCCCGCCTCAGGCCTGGCTGGCCGCGGCGACCGGCGCCGCCGCGGGATCGCCTCGCCTTTACGGCCGCTACGCCGGGCGGCTCTTCCGGCCGGCCGTGACGGCGGCCCGCCGGCTCTTCCGGACCGAATGAACGCGCCTCCCGCCATCCTCGCCGAAGGCCTGGTCAAGAGGTATCCCGTCTTCCGCGGCTTCCGCGAGCTCGCTCGCCGGCCCTTCGACCGCCGCGCGGTGACCGCCCTCGACGGCCTCAATCTCCGCGTCGAGAGGGGGCGCGTCTTCTGCCTTCTCGGCCCTAACGGGGCGGGCAAGACGACCCTGATCAAGGTCCTGGCCACGCTCGTCCTGCCCGACGGCGGGCGGGCCTGCGTCGACGGCCGCGACGTGGCCCGGGAGCCGGGAGCGGCCAAGCGGGCGGTCGGTTACGCCGTCGGCGAAGAGCGCAGCTTCTACTGGCGCCTGACCGGACGCCAGAACCTCGACTTCTTCGGCGCCCTCTACGGCCTCGGCGGCGAGGCCCGGAAGCGCCGGGTCGCCGAGGTCCTGGGCCTCGTCGGGCTCGAGGCCGCGGCCGACCTCCGCTTCAACACCTACTCCACGGGCATGAGGCAGATGCTGGCCTTCGCCCGGGCCCTGCTGGCCGACGCCGCGATCCTGCTCGTCGACGAGCCGACCCGCTCGCTCGACCCTCTGGCCGCGGACAGGGTCCGGACGTTCCTCCGGGACGAGCTGGCCGGGCGGCAGGGCAAGACGGTCCTCTGGGCCACCCACGACCTGGGCGAGGCCGCCGACCGGGCCGACGACATCGCCGTCATCGGCCGGGGCCGCATCCGCCTCCAGGGCCCGGCCGCCTCGCTGGCCGGGGGGAGCCGGGCCGCCCTGCGCCGGGCCTACGAGCGGGCCGTCGGCGAATCGGAGGGCCGGCCTTGAGCGGACGGGCGCGGGCCGGCGTCCTCAGGGCCTTCCTGCGCCGCGACTTCCGCGAGGCCGCGAGCTACAAGCTCTCGTTCGTCTCGTCCATCGCCGGCATCCTCCTCTCCTCGGCGACGTTCTTCTTCGTGGCCAAGCTCGTGCCCCGCGGCGCGCCGTCCCTCGGGCCCTTCGGCGGCGATTACTTCTCGTTCGCCGTGGTCGGGGTCGCCTTCGCCGGGCTCCTGGGCATGTTCCAGGAGGGCCTCTCCTCGGTCGTCCGCGGCGCCCAGCTCTCCGGGACGCTCGAGGCGCTCCTGGTGACGCCGGTCCCGGTCCCGGTCGTCCTCTTCGGCTCGTCGCTCTATCCGCTCCTCTTCCAAGCCGCGAGGACCGCCGTCCACCTGGGCGTCGCCGCGGCCCTGTTCGGCCTGGCCTTCGGGCGGGTCAACGTCCCCGGCGTCCTCGCGGTCGGGGCCCTGACCGTGGTCTGCTTCCTCAGCGTCGGCGTCCTCTCGGCCAGCTTCATCCTCGTCTACAAGACCGGCAACCCCTTCGGCTGGCTCCTGGGCACGGTCTCGGGGCTGTTCGGCGGCGTCGTCTTCCCCGTCGCCCTCCTGCCGCCTTGGCTCCGCTGGGTCTCCTCGCTCCTGCCCGTGACCTACGCGCTCGACGGCATGCGCAAGAGCCTGCTCGCCTCGGCCCCCTTCGCCGCGGTCCTGCCCGACATCGCCGCCCTGGCCGCGTTCGCCGCCGTCCTCATGCCGGCGAGCCTGCTCGCCTTCCGGCTGGCCGTGCGCAAGGCCAAGCGCGACGGCACGCTGGCGCATTTCTAGGATGGGGTCAAACCTTTAATTTTTTAATTTCCATCGCTGGGACCATCCGGCCGTGAATGGAAATTAAAAAATTAAAGGTTTGACCCCTTCCGATGGATGCGGTAGCCTTGTCGGCATGAGGGAGAAGAACGTCCACCGGCGCGCCGACGTCGCCGTCGTTGCGGGAGCCGTCGCCGCTTCCCTCGCCCTCGCCCTCGCGCTCGTGGTCACGGCTTCGTTCGCCCAGGCCTCCGCCCAGGTCTCGCCCGAGGTCCGGGCCAGGGCCGCCCCGGTCTTCGCCGCCCTGGAGAGGATCGAGGCCGCCTCCCGCCGTCCCCTCCCGACCCGCATCCCCGAAAAACCGCCGTCGCCCGCGGAGGCGCCAGGCGCGCGCAGCCTGACCTTCAGCGAGGCCGAGTTCAACGCCTACGTCGCCTGCCGCCTGGCCGACGAGAAGGAGGCCTACGTCAAGTCGGCCGAGTTCAAGCTCCTGGACGCGAACAGGGTCGAAGGGCGCATCGCCATCGATCTCGGCAGGCCCCAGGCTTCGGGCGTCCTGCCGCAGAAGCAGGACCTCCTCCTCTCCGCCGCCTTCGAGACCCGGGACGGCCGGATCCGCATCGCCCCGGACAAGGTCTTCCTCGGCACCCAGCCGATCTCGCCGGCCTTCATCGATCTCGTCATCGGGATCGTCTCCCGCCTCCAGGGCGTCGAGCCGACGACCCTCAACGATTGGTACGACCTGCCGCCCGGCGTCCTGCGCCTGGAGACGCGCCCGGGCCGGGTGGTGGTCATCTACTGAGATGCTCCGGATCATCGGCGGCGCCTATAAAGGCCGGCGCCTGAGGCTCGTCTCCAGCGCCTCGGTCCGGCCGATGCAGGACAAGGTCAAGGGCGCGCTCTTCAACATCCTCGGCGACCGGGTCAAGGGCGCCGTCTGCCTCGACGGCTTCGCCGGGACCGGCTCGGTCGGCCTCGAGGCCCTCAGCCGCGGCGCGGCCCGCTGCGTCTTCGTCGACGAATTCCTTCCCGCGGTCAAGGTCATCCGCCGGAACGTGGAGGCGTGCGGGGCGGACGAGAAGGCCGTCGTCCTCCGCCGCGAGTTCAACCGGGCCGTCATCGACCTGGCCAAACAGGGCGTCCGCTTCGACCTCGTCTTCCTCGACCCGCCCTACCGGCTCCTCGAGGAGCGCAACCCCCTCCGCGTTCTCCGCAAGAGGGACGCGGTCAAGCCCGGCGGCCTCGTCGTCCTCCGCCACCACTACCGCGTCGAGCCGCGCCTCGGCGATTTCCGGCTCGAGCGCCGGGCCGCGCTCGGCGACGACGTCCTCGCCCTCTTCGTCCGCGACGGCACGACCCTTCCGGCCGGCGGCGGGGCCGCCGGCGCCGCCCCCGCGCCGCCGAAAGGCCCGAAGGCCGGCCCGAAGGCCGGCTTGTCTCGGCCGCGGCATTCGCTTAAAATGAAGGCATGAGACGCGGCGGGCGGGCCGAGCCCTTCTGGACCGACACTCCCCTCGTCGACGAGAAGGAGATCTTCTCCGAGCTCCATGTCAAGCAGGGGAGCTCCCTCTTCCTCGGACGCTACACCCTGGCCGAGGTCCTGGCCGTCCTCGACAAGAAGGGGTTCCTCAAGGAGGCCCGCAAGCGCTTCCTCTGGCCCCTCGCCTACGAGCTCGATTCCTCCGACATCCACGTCCAGAGGCTCCAGATCTTCCTGCGCCGGCCGGCCCCCGAGAACCTCATCGTCGACGTCAAGCTCCGGGAGTGCGAGTTCGCCCCCAAGCCGCCGGCCGCGGAGGGCCTGCCCCTCCCGCCGCCGCTGAAGGCCCTGGCCTTCGAATGGCTGACCCTGCAGAACCCGCTGGACACGTTCGGCGAGCCCTTCACCCCGCTGCCCGGCCAGACCCGGCCCGGCCTGCGCATGCGGGCCCGGGTCATGGACCTGTTCGTCTACCTGGCTCGGCTGACTCGTAAGGACGGCCTGCTGGCCTTCCCGGCCTACTTCCACAACGCCGTCCTGTTCTCCCGCTACTTCCGATTCTGGAACCCCCGCAAGGAGGCCGAGGTCCTGGCCATCCGCAGGACCTTCAGCCACCTGCCCTTCCGCCAGCTGGCCTGGGCCGTCCACCTGAACTGCCTGAGGCGCCCTGACGGCCGCGTCTACGAGTGGGCGGCCGAGGAGCAGATCTACCCCCTGACGCGCCCGCCCAAGGATTATCTCGATTCCCGGCGTTACCGGGAGATCGTCAAGGCCGGCCTGAAAGAGGCCGCCTTCACCCTGGACAAGGGCGAGTACGAGCGCCGCGCGGCCGAGATCCCGTCCATTTGCGGCGGGGCCTAGCTCCTGCTATAATACCGCGCTCAAGGAGAGCGTCCCATGAAGAAAGACCTCCATCCCGAATACCAGGAGTGCGTCGTCACCTGCGCCTGCGGCAACACCTTCAAGACGCGGTCGACCAAGAAGGAGATCCGGGTCGAGATCTGCTCCATGTGCCACCCCTTCTTCACGGGCAAGCAGAAGTTCATCGACAGCGCCGGCCGGGTCGAGAAGTTCAAGAAGAAATTCGGCGAGGCCAAGGACTTCAAGAAGGCCAGGGACGTCAAGAGCCTGGCCAAGACCAAAAAATCCTCTCGATGATCCAGGAACTCCAGGCGATCGAGGACAAGTATCGCCGCTTGACCGAGGCCCTTTCCGACCCCGCGATCGCCGCCAATCCCCAGAAGGTCCGCGAGCTGGCCAAGGAGCGGGCGGAGCTCGAGCCCGTCCACCGCAAGCACGGGGAGTGGGCGCGCGTCCGCAAGGACCGCGAGGAGGCCCGCCGCCTCCTCGACGACCCTCGGACGGACGCGGACCTCCGGCATATGGCCCTGAGCGAGATCGAGGAGCTCGAGGCCCGCGAGGCCGCCCTGGCCGCCGAGCTGCGGCGGCTCCTCGTCCCCCGGGACCCCAACGACGAGAAGAACGCCATCCTCGAGATCCGGGCCGGCGCCGGCGGCGACGAGGCCTCGCTCTTCGCCCAGGACCTCTTCCGGATGTACTCCCGGTTCGCCGAGAAGAAGGGCTGGAAGGTCGAGGTCGTCGAGACGAGCCTGTCGCCCGTGGGCGGTCTCAAGGAGGCCGTCGCCGAGGTCCGCGGCCGGGGCGCCTACGCCCTCCTCAAGTACGAGAGCGGCGTTCACCGCGTCCAGCGCGTGCCCCGGACCGAGGCCGCCGGCCGCATCCACACCTCGACCGCGACCGTCGCGGTGCTCCCCGAGGCCGAGGAGATCGACCTCCGGATCGACCCCAAGGACATCAAGGTCGAGGCCTTCGGCTCGTCGGGGCCGGGCGGGCAGAGCGTCAACCGCAACTACACCGCCATCCGCGTCACCCACAAGCCCTCGGGCCTCGTCGTCTCCTGCCAGGACGAGAAGTCCCAGCACCGGAACAAGGAGAAGGCGATGCGCGTCCTGCGCTCGCGGCTGCTGGACATCGCCGAGCGTGAACGGCGGGCCGAGATCGCCGACCGCCGCCGCTCCCAGGTCGGGACGGGGGAGCGGAGCGAGAAGATCCGGACCTACAACTTCCCCCAGTCGCGCGTCACCGACCACCGCCTGAACGAGAGCTTCCACAACATGGAAGCCGTCCTCGACGGCGGCCTCGACGACGTCCTGGCCAGGCTCGTCCATCGCGCGGAGGCCCAGGCGCTCGGCGAGGGGGCGCCGCGGGGCGCGCCGCAGGCCAAGGACGTTGGAAGCTAAGCCCGGCCCGGCCCTCGCCGACCTCTACCGCGCCGGCGTCGCCCTTCTCGGCGGCCGGCCCCAGGCCCTCCTCGAAGCCAAGGTGCTGCTCCTGCGCGCCGCCCGGCTCAGCGAGGAGCGCTTCCTGGCCGCCCCCGAACGGCCCTGCTCCCCCCAAGCCGAGGCCTTCTTCCGGCGCCTCGTCGGGCGGCGGCTCGAGGGGGTGCCCCTGGCCTACCTGACCGGAACGAAGGAGTTCTGGTCCATCCCCTTCGAGGTCACGCCGTCGGTCCCCGTGCCGCGGCCGGAGACCGAGGTCCTGGTCGAGAAGGTCCTGGAGCTCTCGCGCCGCGACAAGGAGTCCATCGTCGACGTCGGGACGGGCAGCGGCTGCATCGCCGTCGCCCTGGCCCAGGAACTGCCCAAAGCGGACATCGACGCCGTGGACATCTCCGAGCGGGCCCTGGCGGTGGCCCGGCGCAACGCCGCCCGGCACAGGGCCCGGCGGGTCCGCTTCCTGCGGAGCGATCTCCTCTCGGCCTACCGCGGCACCGGGGCCAGGTTCGATTTCATCGTCTCCAATCCGCCCTACATATCGCACCGGGAATGGGAGGCGCTGCCCGCGGACGTCCGCGGCTACGAGCCGCGCCGGGCCCTGCTCGCCGGGGAGTCGGGGCTCGAGCTCATCGGGCGGCTGGTCCGCGGGGCCGGCGCGTTCCTCAAGCCCGGCGGCTATCTCATCTTCGAGATCGGCGAGGGCCAGCGGGACCGGGTTCTGAGCCTCTTCGGCCGGCGCTGGACCGAGATCGAGACGGCCTGGGACCTGGCCGGCAAGCCCCGGGTCATCACCGCCCGCCGCGCATAAAAGGGGACATGATGCCTATTTCCCAATTATTTCCGGAGCGTGAAATCAGGAAATAGGTATCATGTCCCCCAATTCCGCTATTTGACCGGGTTGCCGTCGGCGTCGATGACGGTGACCTGCGGGAAGCCGAGCTCCTTGATCTTGGGCTCGATCTGGGCCCGGTCGCCGACGACGATCCAGACGACGCTGTCGGGGTGGACGGTCTTCGCCGCCGCCTTGGTCAGGTCGGCGACGGTCAGCTTCTGCACGAGGCCCGGATACTTCTGGTAGTAGTCGTCCGGCAGGCCGTACTCGACCATCTCCTCGAGCGAGCCCAGGACGCGGCCCATGGTCTCCCACCGGCCGGGCAGCCCGAGCACGATGCTGTTCTTGGCGTTGGCGTACTCGTCCCGGGTGATGGGCTTCTTGCCCAGGATGCCTTCCAGCTCGCCCTTGATCTCGACCATGGTCTCCTTGGTCTTGTCCGACTGCACCGGCGCCAGGACCAGGAAGGGCCGCTGGCCGCGGGCGCCGGGGATGGCGCTCTGGACGCCGTAGCTCCAGTGCTTGTCCTCGCGGATGTTCATGTTGAGGCGCGACACGAAGTCGCCGCCGAGGATGGTGTTCATCGTCGTGATGGCGACGTTGTCCGGGTCGGCCGACGACGGCGCGGGATGGCCGCAGATGACCATGGACTGGGGCGCGCCCGGCTTGTCCATGATGTAGACGGCGGGCTTGGCCGCCAGCGCCACGGCCGGGATCTTCTTGACCGGGGCCTGTCCGGCGGCCCATCCTCTGAAGAGCGCCTCGAGCTTGGGCTTGATCTCGGCCATGGTCGTGTCGCCGACGACGATCAGCGTCGCGCCGGAGGGCTTGAACCAGGTCTTGTGGAACTTGACCAGGTCGGCCCGGGTGATCTTGGCCACGGTGTCGGCGTAGCCCGACCCGGTGAAGGGGATGGCGTAGGGGTGGCCGGCGCCGTAGACGAGCCGCGGGAAGACCCGCAGGGCCATGCCGAAGGGCGAGGCCTTCTCCTGGGCGATGCGGGCGATCTGCAGCTTTTGGAGCCGCTGGAAGTCGGCCTCCGGGAAGGACGGGTCGAGGATGACGTCGGCGTAGATCGCCAGCGCCGGGTCGATCTTGTCCTTGAGCGTGGTCAGCGAGACGGACGACGTGTCCAGGTTCGAGCCCGTGCCGAGCGAGGCGCCGAGCATGGCCAGCTCGTCGCTGATCTGGAGCGAGGTGCGCTTGGCCGTGCCCTCGTCGAGCATGTCCATGGCCAGGGAAGCCGTGCCCGGCAGGCCGCCCTGGTCGGAGGCGTAGCCCGCGTCGAGGTTCAGGGCGAAATGGACGACCGGGATGCTGTGGCGCTCGGCCAGCAGGACCTTGAGGCCGTTGGACAGCGTGGCCCGCTGGAGGGCCGGGAAGCTGACCTGCGGCGCGGCGCCGACGGCCGGCATCGTCTTCCGGTCGGCCCCCGGCACGCCGGCCTTGAGGGCCGGATACGGGGTGACCTCGAGGATGTAGACGCCGTCGGCCAGCCAGTGGTTGGCGCTCTCCTTGAGCCCGTCCACCGTGGCTTCCTCGATGTGCCGAAGGGTCTTCTTGTAGGCGTCGGGCGATCCGCCGTAGACCATGCTCGTCGCCAGGATGTCGGACTTGCCGCCGAAGCCGCCGATGCGCTCGATGCCCTGGATGAAGCGGGCCCGGGCCTGGACCTTGACCCGCTCGAGCTCGGCCGCGGTCGGGCCGTCCTTGAGGAACTTGGCCAGCTCCTCGTCGACGGCCCGTTCGATCTTGGCCAGCTCGACGCCGGGCTTGGCGTCGGCCTGGATGGCGAACTGGCCGCCGATCTCGCGGGTGTTGACGTAGCAGGAGACCGAGCTGGAGATCTGGTCGTCGTAGATCAGGCGCTTGTAGAGGCGGGAGGTCTTGCCGTCGGCCAGGATGGAGCTCACGAGATCGAGCTTGTCGGCGCACGCGGTGCCCCAGCCGGGAACGTTCCAGACCTTGTAGATCCGGGCCTGGGCGACGCGGTCCTGGACGGCCTCGCGCTTGGACCCGGTCATCTTGGCCGTCCAGGCCGTCGGCCGGGCGATGGGCGGCGAGGGCGGGATGTCGCCGAAGTACTTCTTGACCTTTTCCAGGACCGTCTCGGCGTCGATATCGCCGGCGATGGCGACGACGGCGTTGTTCGGCCCGTAGTAGGTCGCGAACCAGGCCTGGAAGTCCTCGAGCTTGCCGCTGCTGAGGTCCTCGATCGACCCGCCGACCGACCAGGAGTAGGGATGGCCGGGCGGGTAGGTGCCCTTGCAGATGAGGTCCTCGGTGATGCCGAAGGGCTCGTTGTAATACTGGCGCAGCTCGTTCTGGACGACGCCGCGCTGCTCGTCGAGCTTGGCCTGAGTGATGGCGCCCTTGAGGTGGCCCATGCGGTCCGACTCCATCCACAGGACGAGGTCGAGGGCCGGGACGGGGACGTTCTCGAAGTAGTTGGTCCGGTCCTCGTTGGTCGTGCCGTTGAGGTCGGTCGCGCCGACCTTCTGCATGGGCTTGAAGTAGTCGTCGTCGTAGTTCTCGCTGCCGTTGAACATGAGGTGTTCGAAGAGGTGGGCGAAGCCGGTCTTGCCGGGCTTCTCGTTCTTCGAACCGACGTGGTACCAGACGTTGAAGGCCACGATGGGCGCCTTGTGGTCCTCGTGGACGATGAGGGTCAATCCGTTGTCGAGGACGAACTTCTGGTAGGGGATGTCGACCTTGGGCGTCTGGGCGGCCAGGAACGGCGCGGCCAGGACGGAGAGGCCGATGACCAGGGCCGCGACGGCGGCCCGGCGGGACGGGGACGTGCGCATGCGGGGCTCCTTTTTAATGGGGATAGGCAAGGTCATACGCCTTAATATAGACTACGTTAACGGCCCGGCAGGAGTTTCAAAATGGGGGGACGCAATGCGGGGCCCCTTTTTTTCCCAGGGTAAGAAGGTGCGTCATGTCCCGGCCTTTTCACGGGGAGAAAACCGGGGACAGGGCATTGTGCCCCCCATTTCAGGAGGCGAGGGAGCGGCCGAGGTCGAAGGCCTGGGCCATGAGGTCCTTGCTCCTGGCGGCCGCGCCGGCCCGGCCTCCGCCGCAGTGGACCATCCCCGCGATCGGGGCGCCGAGATAGGCGAAGGCGTCCTGGAACGAGCGCATGGCGTTGACCGCGCCGGAGGCCCGGGGATCGGCGTCCCCCGACGCCAGGATGACGCCGACGCGCTTGCCCTTGAGCTCCCGGTAATCCCTGGCGCCGAAGACATAGAGGCGGTCCATGAACAGCTTGGCCTGGCCGCTCATGGTGAACCAGTAGACGGGGGAGGCGATGACGAGGCAGTCGGCGCCGCCGATCGCGCCGTGGAGCGCCTTCATGTCGTCGTCCTGGACGCAGCCCTTGGCGCCCGGCTTGCGGCAGCGGTCGCAGGCCCGGCACGGGCCGAAGACGAGGTCGGCCAGCCGGACCGTCTGGACCTCGGCGCCGGCCTCTTCGGCGCCGCGGGCGGTCTCGGCGGCCAGGATCGAGCTGTTGCTCCGCGGCCGCGGGCTGGCGACGATGATCAGGATCTTTTTCTTCTTCTTGATGGGGGACATGATACCTATTTCCCTATTATTAGGATCCGTGGCTTAGCTCATTTGCCTTGGAAAGCGATCGTGTCGCCGTGGACTTATCATGTCCCCCATTTTAGGCGGGTCGTTTCGAAGCGGACCCTCTCCCAGACCGCCAGGTCCAGGCCGCTGAAGACGTCGACGACCCCCGGGTCGAACTGGGCCCCGCGGCCGTCCTCGAGCTCGCGCCGGGCGGCCCGGAAGTCCCGCGGCGCCCTGTAGGGGCGATGGGAGGTCACGGCGTCGAGCGTGTCGGCCACGGCGAAGACCCGGGCCTCGAGCGGGATCGCCTCGCCCGCGAGCCCCTTCGGATAGCCCCGGCCGTCCCAGCGCTCGTGGTGGCAGAGGATGATGTTCCCGACCTCCGGGACGAGCCTGACGTCGCTGACGAGGCCGTAGCCGAGAGCCGGGTGCTTGCGGATGACCTCCCATTCCTTGGGCGCGAGCGGGCCGGGCTTCTTCAGGATGGCGTCGGGGATGGCCATCTTCCCCGCGTCGTGGAGCAGCGCGCCCCGGCGGATGTTCTCGAGCGCCGCCGGCTCGCGGATGCCGCAGGCTTCGGCCAGGACGCGGCAGTAGCGGGCCACGGTCTTGGAGTGGCCGTATGTCTCGACATCCCTCATGTCCAGGGCGGTCATGAAGTTCTCCAGGGTCTCGTCGTAGGCCTCCTCGAGCTCGCGGGACCTCTGCAGGTGGCGGGCCAGCTCCCTCTCGAGGCGTCGGACCTCCTCATTCCGGGGGCCGTTGCCGCAGCGGTGGCGCTTGACCCTGATGCCGTGGCCTGACAAAAATGCGCGCAAATCGGCGCGTTTTTTGTCATCCTCGACGACGAGATAGGTTTCGCGCTTCTCCATGACGACTTCTTATACATTTTTTTCGCGGCGAGCGCAATATCGCCGCAGTCCGGCCTTGACAACGAAGCGGCCGAGTCACCATAATATGCGCGCTAAGGTTCAAGGAGCGGCCATGCGACACGATCCGAACATCTTCAGGGACTCCTCTCAAGTCATCCAGGAGGTCGAGGACCAGCTCGACCGGGTCCTCCAGAAAAAGTTCCGCGACGTCGACTCCGAGCTCGTCGAGCGCATCAACCGCGAGAAGGAAGCGGCCCGCCAGCGCAAGGAGGAGATCGAGCGCGAGTTCGAGAAGGAGAAGACGGCCCTCGCCGACTACCGGGTCATGGTCCGCGATTTCGAGGAGCAGCGGGCCGGCCTGCTCAACGAGGCCCGGGAGGGCTTCGACCGGGTCCTCAAGTTCCAGGCCGAGATCGAGAGCCTGGCCAAGGCGACGGTCGAGGAGATCCGCCGGGTCAACGAGATCCAGGAGCGGCTCGAGGCCCTGCGGGCCAAGACCTCGGAGCGGGCCGCCTTCCTCAAGGACGACCTGCGCGAGCGCTTCGGCATCGCCGCCGAGATCATGGAGGAGGAGCCCCGGCCGCTTTCGCTCAACCTCGACGAGGAGCTGGAGAAGCTGAAGAGGATCAAGGAGCTCCTGGCCATCGAGTCGGCCACGGCCAGCCTCGGCCGGGTCGGCGGCGAGGCCGCCCGCGAGGAGGACCTCGGGGCCCTCGACGTCGCCGCGGCCGGGACCGGCCCGGCCATCCCCGAGATCGGCGATCTCATCTCCGGTCCGGCCCCCGCGTCCGGCGCGGACAGGGCGGTCCCGGCGCCCGAGCCCGCCCCGCCCGCCGCCGAAGAGGAGGCCGCCGCCGCCGTCGAGTCCTTCCGCCGCACCGAGCCCGCCAACGGCAACGGCGAGATCCACTACTTCCAGGGGGACAAGACCGTCATCGCCGACCCGGAGAAGCTCCTGGACGCCGTCGACCAGGCCGTCGAGGAAGGCCGGCGCCTGGCCGCCAAGCTCGGCCAGACCGAGTCCCCGAAAGACCAGTTCTTCATCAAGCAGGAGCTCATCAATTGGCAGGAGGGCCTGCGGGCCCTGTTCCTCCGGGTCATCAAGATGTGCGAGAGGAACGCCTGGACGCTGCCCCGCTACACGGCCGGCGTCCTCGACGCCCCGGTCCTGCGCCGGCTGCTCGAGCGTTTGAGCATGGAGAACTGGAGCAACCTCGAGGAGTTCGGCGCCTTCGCCGCGGCCGCCGAGGAGCTGCGCCGGGCCTTCCGGGCCCGGACGGAGCCGCGCCTGGCCTATCTCTTGGACCTCAGGCGCGAGCTCGAGGAGAACTGAGGCCGGGCCGCGGCCCCGGTTGCGGTCAGGGAACGGCGCCCTGTCTCCGGAAGCGGGACAGGTAGCTCTCGAGCCCCTCGATCTCCTTGTACGTCAGGTCCTTGAACCTGACCCCGAAATAATAGAAGGCGGGCTCCCCGCCGCTCCGCTCCGAATAGACGAGATCGGTCTTGACGAATGTGGCCTTGTCCTCGATGACCAGGATGGCGTCGAGGGACGGGCCCTCCGGCAGCGGGGCGTCGGAGACGATGCGGGCGCCCTCGAGGCTGATGTTGACCGTCTTGGCCACGCGGAAGCCGCCGTCCTCGCGGATGAGGACGGGCGTCGAGACGTTGAAGCGCTCGTACTTCCTCTTTTCGCGGAAGAAGCGCCGCTCGGCGCCGGCCGCGCCGTCGCCCGGCCGGGCCTCGAGGGCCTCCTGCCAGACGAAGCTGCAGACCCGGTTCTTGTCGGCCGGGCCGTCGGCCGCCCCGCGCGGCTCGAGGCCGGGCCGGCGCTTGCCCTTGGCCTCGGCCATGGCCAGGTCGGCTTCGCCGGCCAGGCGCCTGAGGTCGTCGCGCGTCAGGGCCAGCGGCGGCTCGCCGCCGCCCCGGGGGAAGACGGTCACGCCGAACGACATGGTCAGGTTGCCCCGCGGCTGGAACTCCTGGGACTCGAAGTAGTGGTCCTCGACGTTCTTGCGGATGCGCTCGGTGAGCAGGGACGCCTCCTCCACCGACTTGACGCCCATGAGGAAGAAGAGGAACTCCTCGCCGCCGTAGCGGCAGATGAGGTCCTCCTCGCGGATGGACAGCTTGAGGACGTGGCTGAGCTCGCGGAGGAGCTTGTTGCCGGCCTCCTGCCCGTTGCGGTCGTTGTAGGCCTTGAACCAGTCGACGTCGCCCATGACCAGGGCCATGGCGCCCTCTTCGCGGCGGCGCTTGCTCAGGGCGTTGACCTTCTGGAGGACCTTCTCGAAGAACGGCTCGGGCCGGAGGAGGCCGGTCAGGGGGTCGAACTGGATGAGGTTGAGCTTGGTCATGGCGATGGCCATGTGGTCGGACAGGCCGCGCAGGGTCTGCTGGTCCTCGCGGCCGAAGCCCTCGTCGGCCAGCTTCGCGCCGGCCCTCTTGTTGACGACCTCGAGGACGCCGATGACCCGGGCGGCGTGCATGATCGGGACGGCCAGCAGGCTCCGCGGCGGCGTCCGGAGAAACGACAGGTAGCGCTTGCTCAGGCGCCGGTCGAAGGCGATGCCGGCGACGCTGACCTCGTGGCCGAACCGGGCCGCCGAGGCGGCGAAGTCCTGGGCCCCGAGGGGGGCGATGAACTGGGAGAAGTCCGAGTGGGTCAGGAAGGCGTTGTCCCAGACGAGGGGCTTGAGGTAGCGGCCGATGGCCTCGTTCTCCTCCATGATGTAGACGGTGACGCTCTCGGCCTGGACGAGGTCGCGGATCTCGGGGACGATGTCGAGGAGGCTGCTGACGTCGTCGGCGCCGTAGATCCGCCGCAGGATCGACTCGAGACGCTGGCGCTCCTTCTGCGACCCGACGTAGCGGGCCTCGATGGCCAGGCGCTTCTCGATCTCGCGGAGAAGCCCCGAGTCGAGCAGGCCCTTGATCTCCCGGATCTCGGCCAGGACGTCCTTGACCTTGGCCTCCTGGAGGCCGAGGGCGCGGCGCAGTTCCGCCGCCTCCGTCCTCAGGCGGGCGCTCTCGAAGACCCGGCCGAGCGAGCGGAGGAAGGCCGTCTCGCGGGGCGAGGCGGGGGAGGAGCGGCAGAAGTCGATGTCGAGGCCCGGCGGCCAGTCGTCGGCGGCCCGGGCCAACTCGGCCTCGTCGTCGCCGGTGAGGAGCACTCCGGCCGGGGGCCGGACCAGGTCCCGGAGGGCCGGCGACCGGGACAGGGAGGCGTCGATGACCGCGACGGCGACATCGCCGTCGGCGACGGCGGACCGGGCCGCTTCGGCGTCCGTCACGGCGCTGGCGGGGCCGTACTTCCGGGCCAGGCGGGCCAGGCGGTCGGCTTCGGCGGACAACGCGTGAATGACGAGGATGCGCTTCTCGAACATAGCCCTCTTCGAGTCTTTCCCGGCGGAAGCGCCCGGGTCCTTCCTTTTCCCGGTCCAAATGTATATCAGGTCCGCCGCGTTCGTCAACCGGAATTTTCGTTTTTTACATGCGCCGGAGGGCTGTGGTATAGTCCCCGGTGAGATCGTTTCGAGGAGACAGAAAGTGGCAAGATCGGCGTCAGAACCCGTCCTGAACATCAAGGCCCCGAGGGGGTCTCGCCTGACGGCCAAGGGCTGGTCCCAGGAAGGCGCCCTGCGGATGCTCATGAACAACCTGGACCCCCAGGTGGCCGAGAAACCGGCCGAGCTCATCGTCTACGGCGGCACCGGCAAGGCCGCCCGGAACTGGGAGGCCTACCGGGCCATCGTGGCCAGCCTCAAGAAGCTCGAGAACGATGAGACGCTCGTCGTCCAGTCGGGGAAACCCGTGGCCGTCTTCCGGACCCACGCCGAAGCGCCCCGGGTGCTCATCTCCAACTCCATGATCGTGCCGCAGTGGGCCACCTGGGACGAGTTCCGGCGGCTCGAGGCGCTGGGCCTGACCATGTACGGCCAGATGACGGCCGGCAGCTGGATCTACATCGGGACCCAGGGCATCCTCCAGGGGACCTACGAGACCCTGGCGGCAGTGGCCAAGAGGCATTTCGGCGGCTCCCTCAAGGGCACGCTGACGCTGACCGCGGGGCTCGGGGGCATGGGCGGGGCCCAGCCCCTGGCCGTGACCATGAACGACGGCGTGGCCATCGTCGTCGAGGTCGACCCGCACCGGATCGAGCGGCGCCTCGAGACGAAGTACGTGGACGTCGCGACGGACTCGCTGGACGAGGCCCTGCGCCTGGCCCGGGAGGCCAGGAAGAAGGGCGAGCCCCTGTCGGTGGCCCTGCTCGGGAACGCGGCCGACGTCCTGCCCGAGTTCGCGCGGCGGGGCATCGTCCCCGACGTCCTGACCGACCAGACCTCGGCCCACGACGAGCTCAACGGCTACGTCCCGAACGGCCTCCCCTACGAGGAGGCGCTGGCGCTCAGGAAGAAGGACCCGGCCGACTACATCCGCCGCTCCTACGCGGCCATGGCCGCCCACTGCGAGGCCATGCTCGAGCTGCAGAAGCGCGGGGCGAGGTCGTTCGACTACGGCAACAACATCCGCGGCCAGGCCAGGAAGGCGGGCGTGACGGCGGCCTTCGACATCCCCGGCTTCGTGCCGGAATACATCCGGCCGCTCTTCTGCCTCGGCAAGGGGCCGTTCCGCTGGGCGGCGCTCTCGGGAAGGCCGGAAGACATCTTCGCCACCGACGAGGCCGTGCTCAAGGAGTTCCCCGAGGACGAGGCCCTGTCCCGGTGGATCCGCAAGGCCCGCGAGCGGGTCAAGTTCCAGGGCCTGCCGTCCCGGATCTGCTGGCTCGGCTACGGCGAGCGGGCCCGCTTCGGGGCGGTCATCAACAACCTGGTGAAGAAAGGCAAGGTCTCGGCGCCCATCGTCATAGGGCGGGACCACCTCGACACCGGCTCGGTCGCCTCGCCCTACCGCGAGACCGACAGCATGCGCGACGGCTCGGACGCGATCGCCGACTGGCCCATCCTGAACGCCCTTATCAACGCGGTCAGCGGCGCCTCGTGGGTGTCGGTGCACCACGGCGGGGGCGTGGGGATCGGCCTGTCGATCCACGCCGGCATGGTCATCGTCGCCGACGGGTCGGCGATGATGGCCAGGCGGCTCGAGCGGGTGCTCACGGTCGACCCGGGGATGGGCGTCGCGAGGCACGCCGACGCCGGCTACCCCGAGGCCGTGGCCTGCGCCAGGAAGAACCGCATCAAGGTCCCGATGCTGAAATAGCTCCCGGCGTGTCCCCGTCCGTGGACCGTCCCTCCCGCGCCGAGCCCGCCGCTGTCGACATCGGTTGACGGCGCTCGGGCCGCCCGCCCTCCATCCTCTTCCTTTTCAGCCGCTTCCGCGCCGCGGCCGCGCCGCCGGCCTGGCATGCGGCTTGCTCTCTCGGAGGGCGAAAGGAGATAACCGATGAAGAAGCTGGCAATGCTGGTCCTGGCCGGCCTGGTGCTGGCCACCGTGACCGCGACCTTCGCCATGTCCCCGAGAGTCAACGACCAGTCTCTCTGCAACAAGAACCACTTGGAGTGCCGAGAGTTCGCGCTCAACCTCGACGAGCCGTGGTACAAGGTCGCGCTCATGCTCACGGTCTGCGACATCGCCTTCGGCAAGTGCGCGCTGGGGCTGTGACCGGGGCAGGACGGGCGGCGGGGGCGGGCGTGGGCGCCGCGGCGGCGTTGGCGGTCCTGGCGGCGGCCGCGCTCGCCCTCGGCCCGGCCGAGGGACCGGCGCGAAGGACGGGCCCGCGGGAGAGGGACGTCGCCCGCGTGAGGGCGGTCGAGGTCCCCCGGCCCGCGGACGTCGCGGATGAGGCGGTGCTGGGCCGCCCCCTGGCGCTGGCTTTCAGCGAAGGCGAGCTGTTCGTGGCCGACGCCCAGGACTGCGCGGTCAAGGTCTTTTCGGCCGACGGGCGCTTCGTCCGGGCCTTCGGGCGCAAGGGCCGCGGCCCCGGCGAGCTGTCGTTCCCCTCGGGCGTCGCGGTCGCCGGCCGGACCGTCCGCGTCGCGGACAAGCTCAACTCCCGGATCCAGGCCTTCGACCGCGAGGGGCGTCCGGCCGGGTCGTTCCCCACCCGCTTCCCTCCGGACCGCGTCTACGCGCTGGCCGGCGGCCTCCTCCTGGTCACGTCGAACCCGGCCGGAAAGCGGACAGGTGAGACGCTCCTCCACATCTTCGACGCCGAAGGACGGATGCGCTGGGAGGGCCTCGAGGCGAGCGTCAGCGGCGATCCGGCCTACGACGCGCTCCGCAACATGATCCTGGTCTGCCCGGCCGGGGGCGGGGATTTCCACGTCGTTCACCGGAGCGGCGAGCGGACGGTCCTGCGCTTCGCCTCGACGGGCGCCCTCGTCGGCCGGACAGCGGTCGACGGGCGGCACCGCTCGCTCCCGCTCGACCTGCCTTTCGCGGGAGAGAAGAAGCGCCTGCTCGGCTTCTGCTGGGCCGCCGCGGCGGACGGCGACATCCTTTATCTTTCCGCCCCCGCGCCGGTCGGCGGCAAAGACCTCGGCCCGGGCCGCGAGATCTCCGTCATCGACGGGACGGGCCGTCTCACGGCCGTGATCGAGCTCGGCTGCGCCGTCCACCGCTTCGCCTTGGCGGGAGGCCGCCTCTACGCCATCGACGACGAGGGCGACCTGCGGGTCTTCGAGGTCGTCCGGTGAGCGCCCGGTCCGCCGTCACGGCCTTCGCGGCGGCCGCCCTGGCCGCCGGAGCGGCGCTCGCCGGGGGCGGCGTTTCCGGCCGGGACGCCTCGGCCGCGGTCCCGGCCGAGGTCCGCATCTGCGGCGGGCTGGACGAGGCGGCCCCGCCCGGGACGGGCCCGCTGCTCCTCGTCTTCTTCTCGCTCGACTGCCACGTCTGCTCGGACGAGCTCATCGAAGCGAGATACCTCGTCGAGAAAGGCCGCTGGCCGGTCACGGTCGTCGGCGTCACGTCGGGGCCCCGGGAGCCGCTGCGGGAGTTCCTCGAGAAGCACGCCTGGGAGCTGCCGGTGGTCCTGGACGCCCGCAAGGCGCTGCACAAGCGCTTCCAGGCGGGCCCGGCCCCGGGCATGGCGCTCGTCGTCGCGGGGGAGGTCGTCCACCGGAACGACCCCTACCTCGGGTTCGAAGAGCGCCGGAAGGAGTTGGAACGATGCCTGACACGGCTCTTCTCGCGCTGACCTGGCGGATCACGAGGCGGCGCGTCCTCGCCTCGTGGCCGGCCGTCGCCGCCGCCCTGGCCTTTCCGGCCGGCATCGCCTGGATCGGGATCGGCCACTCCTACGGCACGGCGGCCAAGCTCTTCTACTTCCTGCTGCCGCACGCCTTCCTTCTCGCCGCCCAGGACGCGGCCAGGACGGACCTCGAGAGCGGCGCCCTGGAGAACATGCTCTTCGCGGCCGGGCGGTTCCGGGGCTTCCTCCGGGCCAAGGCGCTCGTCGCCGCGGCCTGGGCCGGGGGCTACGCGCTGGCCCTGTTCGGGCTCTTCGCGGCCTGGGGGCTGGCCCTGGGCGAGTTCCGCCCGGCCGACCTCGTCAAGTTCGGCCTGGCCGTCCTGGCGGGGCTGTACTACGCCGGGCTGGCCGCGGCCCTCGGCCACTGGATGCGGGGCGGCGCGAACGTCCTGGCGCTCCTCCTGGCCCAGGCGGCGGCGACCCTGGCCCTCGTCTTCACGGCCGGCGCCCGGACGGGGTTCCTCGACCACGTCGCCACGGGGCGGTTCCCGGGGCTCGGGCCGAAGCTCCTTTTCGCCGGGCTCGCGGCCCTCCTGCCGAACGTCGTCGTCGCCGGGCGCCTGTCGGTCTTCACGGCCGAGGTCCTGGCCGGCCTCGTCCTCGTCTGGGCAGCCGAGGAACGCCTGGTCCGGGCGCTCGAGCTCCGCAAGGGGACGAGGCCGTGATCGAAGCCCGGCGCCTGGCCAAGAGGTTCGGAGCGGTCGAGGCCCTCCGCGATGTCGGATTCCGGGCCCCGAAGGGGGCCATCACGGCCCTGCTCGGCGAGAACGGCGCCGGCAAGACGACGACGCTCAAGATCGTCCTGGGCTTCCTGAGGCCCGACGCCGGGGCGGTCGCCGTCGGCCCTGGCCCGGTCGGCTACGTCCCCGACAGGCCGGCCTATTTCCCCTGGCTCGACGGCTGGACCGTGCTCGAGTTCGGCCGGGCCGGCCGGAACGGGCCGGCGGGCGGCAACGGCCGCGACTTCCGGGCCCGGGTCCTGGCCGCGGCCCGGGACCTCGGCTTCGATCCGGCCCTGCTCCGCCGCCGCCCCGGGACCTACTCGGCCGGGAACCTGAAGAAGTTCGCCTTTCTCCAGAACCTTGCCGCCGGGCCCGCGATCCTGGTCGTCGACGAGCCCTACGCCTCGCTCGATCCGCCCTCCGTCAAGGCCGTCCGCGACGCCCTCCTGGGGCTGAGGGAGTCCGGCGCGACGGTCCTCCTGAGCTCGCACATGCTGGCCGAGATGGAGAGGATCGCCGACGCGTTCGTGGTCGTCCGCCGCGGCGCGACCGTCGCCCAGGCCGGGCTCCGGGAATGGCGGGCCCTGCGCTCGGCCCGGACCGGGCCGGACCTCGAGTCCGTGTTCCTTCGCCTGTCCGCGCCCTAGTCCGCGGCGGCGGCGCCCCGGTCGTTCCTGCGCGCTCTCCCGGCCTACTTGGCCGCGTTCTGCACCGGTCCGAGGTCGTCGACGATCCACATGCCCCGGCCGTTGGTGGCGATGACCAGGGCGTTGTCCCGCGGGTGGACGGCGATGTCCCAGACGTAGCTCGTCGGCAGGTTGCCGCCGAGGACGTTCCAGCTCTTGCCGCCGTCCCGGCTGACGTAGACGCCCGTGTCCGTGCCCGCGTAGAGGATGTCCTTCACCTTGGGGTCCTCGCGGACGACGTTGACCGGCCCGCCGGGGATCCCGGCGGCGATCGAGGCCCAGGTCTTGCCGTAGTCGACGGACTTGAAGACGTAGGGGTTGAAGTCGTCGTCGTGCCGGCCGACGAGCGTGACGTAGACCGTGGCCGGATCGTACTTGGAGGCCACGACCTTCCAGACGTGCTTGTTGTAGGGGAGGCCGGCCGTGAGCTCGGTCCAGGAATCGCCGGAGTTCCTGGTCACCCAGACCCGCCCGTCGTCGGTCCCGACGTAGACGAGGCCGAACTTGAACGGCGACTCGTCGACGGCCGTGATCGTGGCGAAGGGGATGGCGAACGGCCACTGCCCCTGCTGGGCGGGGTTGTTGTAGGTCAGGTCGGGGCTGATGCGCTCCCAGGTCTCGCCCCGGTTCATCGAGCGGAAGAGGTACTGGAAGCCGTGGTAGACGACCTGGGGGTTGTGCGGCGACAGGGCCAGGCCCGCCAGCCACTGGCCGCGGTAGGCCGGCTCGCCCTCGGCCGCCTTGGGGTAGATCTCCTTGCTCGTCCAGGCGCCGTCGTCACCGTATTCGGCCCGCTCGAGCCGGCCGTAGAAGGACGAGGAATAGACCGTGCGCGGGTCGCTCGGGTCGATGGCGTGGAGCGTCCCCTCGCCGCCGGGCGCGCGCACCCACTGCGCGCGGGCCAGGGCGTCGAACTGCCGCCGCCCGGCCGCCGGCCCGCCGGCCGCCGGCCGCCGCAGCTGGATGCGGCCGCGGTGCGAGTTCTGGTCCTGGACCGAGCCGTAGGCGTAGAACGGCGTCGAGTTGTCGAGGGCGACGTTGTAGAACTGGACCGCCGGGATGCCGTCGTGGAAATCGCGCCAGGTCCGGCCGCCGTCGTAGGAGATGTTGACGCCGCCGTCGTTGGCGTTGAGGAGGTGGTCGGGGTCGTCGGGGTCGATCCACAGGCTGTGGTGGTCGCCGTGGAGCCCCTCGCTGGTGAGGGGGGAGAAGGACTTCCCGCCGTCGGTCGACTTGGACAAGCCCAGGCCCATGATGTAGACCGTCTCGGGGTTGCTGGGGTCGACCCGGATCTGGCCGAAGACCCAGCCGTAGGTGCCGCCGAAGTTCTCCATGCCGCCCGGGCTGACCTTCCGCCAGGAGGCGCCGGCGTCGTCGGACCGGTAGACCTCGGCCCCGACGATGCCCCGCTGCTTGGGCCGGCCGTAGGCGTCCCTCTCGCCGGGCTTGGGCTCGACGCCGGGGGTGTGGTTGTCGACGTAGGCGTAGAGCGTCGAGGGCTTCGTCCGGCAGAGGTCGATGCCGATCCGTCCGGTCGCGGCCGTGTCCGGGAGCCCGTTGTTGATGGGCGTCCAGGTCCGGCCGCCGTCGGTCGTCTTGTAGAGGCCGTCCTCGCCGCCGGGACGGGGGTCGCTCCAGCGGAGGCGGATGCGGTTCCAGGTCGCGGCGTACAGGGTGTCGGGGTTCCGGGGGTCCATGACCAGGTCGTTGGCCCCGACCTTCTCGTTGACGTAGAGGACCTTGGCCCAGGTCCGGCCGCCGTCGGTCGTCTTGTAGACGCCGCGTTCGGGATTGTAGGTCCATTCGTGGCCGGTGGCCGCGACGTAGACGATGTCGGGGTTTTCCGGGTGGATGACGACGCGGGCGATGGTGTAGGTCGCCTCGAGGCCCATGTGCGCCCAGGTCTTTCCGGCGTCGGTCGATTTGTAAACGCCGAAGCCGGCCATGGAGCCGCGGAAGATGTTGGCCTCGCCCGTGCCGGCCCAGACGATCGACGGGTCGGACTCGGCCACGGCCAGATCGCCGATCGACATCGTCGGCATGTTCTCGAATATGGGCTCCCAGGTCGTTCCGGCGTTGACCGTCTTGAAGATGCCGCCCGAGGCCGCGCCGGCGTAGAAGACGGTCCGGCTGCCGGCGGGGACGGCCACGTCGGTGCAGCGGCCGCTGAGGTCGAACGGGCCGATGAAGCGCCAGCGGACGTCCTGGAAGGGCGAGGACCGCTTCATGGCCGTGTGCTCGTCGAAGGCCTTGAGCCGCAGGGCCGGGTCGGTGTTCTCGACCTTGACCGGGCCCCTCGGGGAGGCCTTCTTCTGGGGCGCGGCCGCGAGGGCGCCGGCCGCGGCGACCGCGGCGGCCAGGGCGATGATGACGAACGAACGCTTGGAGAGACGCATGGGAAACCTCCTCGAGATCATGGGGGAAGCCCAAATATATTACATTTCAGCGAAGGCTGTCAACAAAATGGGGGACATGATACCTATTTCCCTATTTCTCCGCCGCCGGGTCAAAAAGAGGCGCGATCCCATTCATCGAGGAAAAGCCCCTGTTCCGGGTCTCGACCGTTCGATGGATGGGGAACAGCCTGGGTCATTCACGGATCGAGGCGGCCCCGGATGCGAGGCTCGAGGGGTGAGGCTTCATTCGGGGCCGGATCGGTCCGCACGGGGGCGGAAGCGCCGAAAAAAACATTGGTAAAAAACGGGGCGCCCCCGCGAACAGGCCGGGACAGGCGTCATGTCCCCTGTCAGGAGAGGATCTTGAGGAGGCGGTAGTCCGACTCGATGTCGGTCGTCTTGACCTCGCCGGCCGCCTCGAAGGGCATGAACTCGACCCGGTCGCCGACGAGTCGGACGAGGCCGCCCGTCCGCCCGGCCACGAGCGCCTCGACCGCGGCGTGCCCCAGCCGGGAGGCCAGGATGCGGTCGTGGGCCGTCGGCCGGCCGCCGCGCTGGATGTGGCCGAGGACGGCGATGCGCGTCTCGAGGCCCGTTCGCGCCGTCACCGCTCCGGCCACTTCGGCGGCCGAGGCCCGGCCCTCGGCGACGACGATGATCCAGCTGGCCTTGCCCCGGGCGGCGCCGGCCTCGATCTCGGCGCAGACCGCCTCGATCGGCGTGTCCTTCTCCGGCAGCAGGACCTCCTCGCAGCCGCCGGCCAGGGCGACCTGCATGGCGATCCAGCCGCACCTCCGGCCCATGACCTCGACGACGAAGATGCGTTCGAGCGACGTGGCCGTGTCGCGGATCTTGTCCAGGGCGTCCAGGGCGACGTTGACGGCCGTGTCGGCGCCGACGCTGAGGGCGACGCCCGGCACGTCGTTGTCGATCGTGGCCGGGACGCCGACGACCGGGAAGCGGTGCCGTTCGGCCAGGTCGCGCGCCCCGGCGAGCGACCCGTTGCCCCCGACGACGACGAGGCCGTCGACCGCGTTGGCCCGCAGGCTGGCCAGGCCGGCCTTCTGGCCTTCGTCGGTCAGGAAAGCCTCGGCCCGGGCCGTCTTGAGGATGGTCCCGCCGAGCTCGATGATGTTGGAGACTGAGCGCCTGTCGAGGGGGACGAATTCCCCGGCCATGAGTCCCTCGTAGCCGCGCACGACCCCCAGGACCTCGAGGCCCCTGGCCGCGGCCGCCCGGACGACGGCCCGGATGGCGGCGTTGACCCCGCCGCAGTCGCGGGTCAGGAGGGCGATCCGTTTCACGCTCACGGGCGGATGATAGCACAAAACCGGGGTTCGCGGGGCCCCGTATGATAGAATATCGCCACAGGCATTCATTAGGAGAGTGATCCCCATGGCCAACAAACGCTTCGCCGTCGGCTGCCTCGCGGTCGTCCTGGTCGTCCTCCTTCTGGGGGCCGTCTACGTCACGGGCGTCTACAACTCGCTCATCGGCCTCGACCAGAAGGTCCAGGCCCAATGGGGCCAGGTCGAGAACCAGTACCAGCGCCGGGCCGACCTCGTCCCCAACCTGGTCGAGACGGTCAAGGGCGCCGCGGCTTTCGAGCGGGACACCTTCACGGCCGTCACCGAGGCCCGGGCCAAGGTCGGGCAGGTCCAGGTCGCGCCCGGCCAGCTCACGCCCGAGGCCCTGTCGCGGTTCCAGCAGGCCCAGGACGGCCTGTCGTCGGCCCTGTCGCGCCTGCTCGTCGTCGTCGAGAAGTACCCCGAGCTCAAGGCCACCGAGGCCTTCAAGGAGCTCCAGGCCCAGCTCGAGGGGACCGAGAACAGGATCTCGACCGAGCGGATGCGCTTCAACGAGGCCGCCCAGGCCTTCAACACGCGGCGCAACCGGTTCCCGGCCGTCCTCATCGCCGGGTTCTTCGGCGAGAAGTTCAGGGACAAGGCCTTCTTCAAGGCCCAGCCGGGCGCCGAGACGCCCCCCCAGGTCAAGTTCTGAGCTCCGGCTGACACGGCCCGCCGGGTCCGACCGTGACAACACGCCGTCCGCGCCCGCCGCTCTTCCTCCTGGCCCTGGCCGGGTGGGCCGCTCTCTATCTCGCGGCGGCGTTCGTCCCGGCGCCGGCGTCCTTCGCCCAGGACCGGGTCCCGCCGGCCCCCGACCGGTGGGTGACGGACCAGGCCGGGTTCCTCGCGCCGGAGACCGTCGCCCGACTCGACGCGCGCCTCGAGGACTACGAGCGGCGGACCGGCCACCAGCTCCTGGTCTGGATCGGCCGGACGTTCGGCCGGGGGACGACCCCCGAGGAGTTCGCGGTCAAGGCCTTCGAGGCCTGGAGGGTCGGGCGGAAAGGCATCGACGACGGCCTCGTCCTGTTCATCTTCGCCGAGGACCGCAAGGTCCGGATCGAGGTCGGCTACGGCCTCGAGGACAGGGTCCCGGACATCTATGCCTACCGGGTCATCGACGGCATCCTCGTCCCCGGCATCCGCGAGGGCCGCGGGGACGAGGCCGTCGAGGCGGCCGTCACGGCCCTCATCGGCCACATCTCGGGCGACGGGAAGGCCGCCGGAGGGGAGGAGGGCGCCGGCCGCGGCGGCGGTTCGACCGGCAAGAGCGTCCTCGGCGGCCTCCTCATCCTCGTCCTTCTGATCATCTTCATCACCAATCCGTCGTTCGCCTTGTGGCTCCTCATCAGCATCCTGAGCGGCGGCCGCGGAGGCGGCGGCGGAGGGCGCGGCGGCTGGGGCGGGGGAGGAGGCGGCTGGAGCGGCGGAGGCGGGTTCAGCGGGGGCGGCGGCCGCTCGGGCGGCGGCGGGGCCTCGGGAGGATGGTAGCGGCGGCGAAAGCGGAGCAAGGAGGGGAGGAGGGGCGATGAGCGTGCGCAGCCGGGCGGCACTCATGAGGACGGTCGACGTCGACCGGGTCAAGGCGGCCATCGCCGCGGCCGAGCGGGCCACCTCGGGCGAGGTCCGGGTCTCCGTGGCCCGCTTCTTCTGGGGCGGCGTCCGCCGCGCGGCCGAGCGGGCCTTCGACCGCCTCGGGATGGCCCGGACCAAGGACCGCAACGGCATCCTCTTCTTCATCGTCCCGGCCCGGAAGCGGTTCGTCGTGCTCGGCGACGAGGGCATCCACGCCAGGGTCGGCCAGGAGTTCTGGGAGGCGGTCGCCGCCATGCTGTCGGAGCGCTTCCGCAAGGGCGAGTTCACCGAGGGCCTGGTCGAGGCCATCGCCGAGGCCGGGCGCCTCCTGGCCGCCCATTTCCCTTACGACCCGGCGGCCGACGTCAACGAGCTCCCGGACGACGTCGATTTCGGCGGGAACTGACGGGGTCAGGTCTGCTTCTTGCCCGCTTTCGAGCTAAAGCAGACGGTTCTCTTCCATTTTCTGTGGGGGGCTATGGGATGAGTTGCCAGGCGCTCGGGGCGCGTTTCGGGACATGCGCGTGTCGGGACATGTACCGCCCCGGTACGTGTCCCGCATGTCTGAACGGGGACGCGTGCCGGGAGGACATGCCCCCGTTTGCCGGCCCATCCGACCCGACCCCAGCCTGCGCGTCCTGGATGTTCCGGCTCGCTTCCGATTTCTCTCCGGCGGGGGAATTGTGGTATAACCGCCGCGTAATCCCCAGGGAGGTCAAATGAGAAGACCGATGCTGATGCTCATCCTTCTTGCCGTGGTCATCGCCTTCGCCGCCTGCGCCAAGGAGCCGGCGCGGCTGGCCTATCCGCAGACGAAGAAAGTCGACCAGGTCGACGACTATTTCGGGACCGAGGTCGCCGACCCCTACCGCTGGCTCGAGGACGACAACGCCGAGGACACCAAGGCCTGGGTCGAGGCCCAGAACAAGGTCACCTTCGGCTACCTCGACGGGATCCCCTACCGGCCCAAGATCAGGGAGCGGTTGACCGAGATTTACAATTATCCGCGCTACTCGTCGCCGTTCCGGGTCGGCGAGCACTACTTCTTCACCAAGAACGACGGCCTGCAGAACCAGTCGGTCTACTACGTCCAGAAGGGCCTCGACGGCGCGCCCGAGGTCTTCATCGACCCGAACGCCCTGTCGCCGGACGGCACGGTCCGCATCGGCCTGCTCGGCGCGTCGCTCGACGACAAGCTCATGGCCGTCAGCCGCGGCGAGGCCGGTTCCGACTGGTCCGAGATCCGGGTCATGGACATCGAGACCAAGCGGGAGCTGCCGGACCGCATCCGGTGGGTCAAGTTCTCGGGCGCGGCCTGGCACGGCCGCGGCTTCTATTACAGCGGCTATGACAAGCCCGCGCCGGGCGACGAGCTCAAGGCCAAGAACGAGTACCAGAAGGTCTTCTACCATAGGCTCGGCGACCCCCAGGAGAAGGACGCGCTCGTCTGGGAGGACAAGGAGCACCCGCTGCGCTACGTCGGCGCCGGGACGACCGAGGGCGAGGAATGGCTCATCCTCGGCCTGTCGGAGGGGACGAGCGGCTCCGAGGTCTGGGTCCGGGACCTGTCGAAGAAGAACGCGCCGTTCACGCTGCTCTTCCCGGGCTTCGAGTTCGACGCCAACCCCATCGAGGTCGTCGACGGCAAGTTCCTCGTCCACACCAACGACGGCGCCCCGAACTTCCGCGTCGTGGCCATCGACCCGAAGGCCCCGGCCAGGGAGAACTGGACGACCGTCATCCCCGAGAAGCCCGAGGTCCTGAGCGGCGCGGGCACGGCCGGCGGCTACATGTTCACGAACTACCTCAAGGACGCCAACACCAGGGTCTATCAGCACACGCTCGACGGCGCGCTCGTCCGCGAGATCGAGCTGCCGGCGCTCGGTTCGGCCGGAGGCTTCGGCGGCAAGCGCGACGAGAAGGTCATGTTCTACACCTTCACCTCGTTCACCTACCCGCCGACGATCTACAAGTTCGACCCGGCCACGGGCGCTTCCGAGGTCTTCCGCCGGCCCGAGGTCAAGTTCGATCCGTCGGCCTACGAGACCAGGCAGGTCTTCTACGCCAGCAAGGACGGCACGCGCGTGCCCATGTTCATCGTCCACAAGAAGGGGCTCGAGCTCGACGGCAAGAACCCGACCTACCTGACGGCCTACGGCGGATTCAACATCAGCCTGACGCCGTCCTTCAGCCCGGCCTACGTCCCGCTGCTCGAGAACGGCGGCGTCTTCGCCCAGCCCAACCTGCGCGGCGGCGGCGAGTACGGCGAGACCTGGCACAAGGCGGGCATGCTCGACAAGAAGCAGAACGTCTTCGACGACTTCATCGCCGCGGCCGAGTACCTGATCAAGGAGAAGTACACCTCGACGCCGCGCCTGGCCATCGAGGGCGGCTCGAACGGCGGCCTGCTCGTCGGCGCGGTCATGACCCAGCGGCCGGAGCTCTTCGGCGTCGCCTTCCCGGCGGTCGGGGTCATGGACATGCTCCGCTTCCACAAGTTCACGGTCGGCTGGGGCTGGGCCGTCGAGTACGGCTCGAGCGACAAGGAAGACCAGTTCCGCTATCTCTACAAGTACTCGCCGCTCCACAACCTCAAGCCGGGCACCTGCTACCCGGCGACCATGGTGACGACGGCCGACCACGACGACCGGGTCGTGCCGGCCCACTCGTTCAAGTTCGCGGCCGCGCTCCAGGAGCGCCAAGCCTGCGCCAAGCCGGTGGTCATCCGCATCGAGACCCGGTCCGGCCACGGCTCGAGCAACCTGAGCAAGGCCATCGAGAGCCTGGCCGACCAGTGGTCCTTCATGTTCTGGAACATGGGGATCACGCCGATCTACAAGTAATAGGAAGGGTCAAACCTTTAATTCTTTAATTTCTCCGGCGGGCGGGTCGGAACCGCCCCCCTCTTCATTTCTCGGCTAGGGCCTTTTCCAGCAGCCCGCGGTACTTGTCCATCAGCTCCTTGTTGAGGTCGTTCGGAGGAACGGCGTCGGCCGGGAGGAACGGCTTGTAGGGATGGGCCTTCGAGTACTCCTCGAACTCCTTGCGCAGCTTGGCCAGCTCCTCGGGCCTGGTCAGGAGATCGACGGCCGAGGCGGCGATGGCCTTGGCCCCGGCGTTGAGGCCCTTCCAGGCCGCCGAGCCGTACCAGCAGGCCACGTTCGACCAGTGGTGGCCGATGGCCCCGGGCGCCGCCCCCGGGAAGGTGATGGTCGCCGTCGGCGCGATGAGGGTCACCTCGCCGACGTCGGACGACCCGCCGCCGACGAACTCGCGGCCGGACCGCGGCGCCTCGAGAGCGTTCACCTCGGCCGGCATCCCCGTTTCCTTCGCCCCGAGCTCCTTCTGCAGGGCCTTGGCGAAGGCCTGTTCCTCGTCGCTCCAGGCCGGCATGCCGACGAGCTCGATGTTCTTCTGGAAGAGCTCGGCCGCCGCCTTGTTGGAGTGGCTCTGGTGGATGGCGCTGATCACCCGGACATCGGCCAGCTCGACGCCGGCGGCCAGGGCCCCGGCCTTGGCGCAGTTGACGACCCGCTCGTACATCTCCTCGAGCCGCTCGTCGGTGTTGCGGACGTAGTACCAGACGCTGGCCCTGTCGGGGACGACGTTGGGCGCCTCGCCGCCCTCGAGGACGACGTAGTGCAGGCGCTGGGACAGCGGCAGGTGCTCGCGGAGGTAGTTGGTCGCGACGTTCATGATCTCGACGGCGTCGAGGGCGCTCCGGCCGACCCAGGGCGCCCCGGCCGAGTGGGCCGTCTTGCCCTTGAAGGTGAAAATGGTCGAGAAGAGGGCGTTGCCGCCGACGCCGTAGCCCGTGCCGAAGCCGCTCGAGCTGTGGTTGTCGATGACCGCGTCGACGCCCTCGAAGAGACCCGCCCGGACCATGTAGGGCCGGCTGGCCACGATCTCCTCGGCCGGCGAGCCGAAGACCTTGATCGTGCCCTTGAAGCCGTGGGCGTCCATGGCCTCCTTGACGGCGATGGCCGCGGCCGCCGCCGCCGTGCACATGGCGTTGTGGCCGCAGCCGTGGCCGGGCGCGCCCTCGACGACGGGGTCCTTCTTGGACACCCGGCCCTTCTGCGACAGCATGGGCAGGGCGTCGAACTCGCCGAGCAGGCCGATGACGGGCTTGCCCGACCCGTAGGAGGCGACGAAGCAGGTCGGCATCCCGGCCAGGCCGCGCTCGACCGTGAACCCGGCCGCCTCGAGCGTGTCGGCCAGAAGCTTCGACGAGTTGAACTCCTGGAGGCCGAGCTCGGCGTAGCCCCAGATGCGGTCGGAGATGCGTCCGAACTTCTCAATCGTCTCGGGACGGGAGAGCCAGTCGAGGGCGAACCGCTTCTCCTTGGCGATCTTGGGCTTCGCGGGCGCCCCGGCCGCCGGGCCGGGGACCAGGGTGAGGACGAGAGCGACGGCGACCGCCGCCGCGATGTTCTTCTTCATAGCGCCTCCTTCAAGACGGGGTCAAACCTTTAATTCTTTAATTTTTCAAGCCTCTTCCACGAATTCTTCTACCGCGCCGCCCAAAAAATTAAAAAATTAAAGGTTTGACCCCTTCTTCTTGAATTTTTCGAGCAGCTCCGTGTAGCGGTTCGACAGGTCGCACTCGCGGCCGTCGATCCAGACCCTGACGATCTTGGTCCGCAGCTCGAGGATGTCGTTGTCCGCGAGCACGATATTGGCCGCCTTGCCCTTCTCCAGGCTGCCCATCCGGTCCGCGACGCCGAATATCTCGGCCGGATTGATGGTCACGGCCCGCAGGGCCTCGGCCCTGTCCAGCCCGAAGGCGGCCGCCTTGGCCGCGTGGTAGGGCAGGTCCTTCGCCAGGCTGGAGCTCGACGACGAGAAGGCCACCTTGACCCCGGCCTTGGCCATGACCCCGGCGTTGCGGAAGACGGCGTCGTAGCCGTCCTCCCAGACCGGCGGCAGGTCGTAGAGCGACCCCAGGACGACCGGGATCCCGGCCGCGGCCAGCTCGCCGGCCGCCTTGAACCCCTGCTCGACGCCGTAGAAGACGGCCCCGAGCCCCTCGTCGCGGACGAACGCGATGGCCGCCCGGATGTCCCGCTCGCCGTGGACCGAGATCATGGCCGGCATCTCGCCCTTGAGGAGCGGCAGCAGGGCCTCGGATGTCTCGTCGAACTCGGGCAGCGGCAAGCGCGCGTCCTTGGCCGCGGCGTCGCGCCGCTTCTCGTAGGCCCGGGCCGCGGCGAAGAGCGCCTTCAGCTCGGCCAGGATGCCCGGCCCGTCGACCCTCGCCGTCCCCGCGCCCATGCGCCCGGCCGCGAACCCGCCCCGTCCGCCGCCCAGCCCCGGCAGCTCGATGTGCATGGCCGCCATCGGCTTGACGGCCATCTCGCGGTTGGTCCAGCCGTCCAGGCGCAGCAGGCAGCTCACGCCGGAGATGACCCCGCCCGACGGCGCGACGACGGCCGCCGTGACGCCGTTGGACCGGGCGATGGGGATGTGCATCGAGTCGTAGCGGACGGCCTCGAGGGCCCGGACCTGGGGGTTGATGCGCCCGGTCTCGCGGTTGTCGACCGTGGCCGCGACGCCGCTGATCTCGACCAGGCCGAGCTGCGAGTACGAATCGATCATCCCGGGATAGGCCCGGAGTCCCGTCCCGTCGACGACCTCGGCCCCGGCCGGAACGGCCACGCCCGCCCCGATCCCGGCGATGAGCCCGCCCTCGATGACGATCGTCCCCGAGGCCACCTCGGCGCCGACGACCGGCACGATGCGGACGTTGGTGATGGCCGCGACCTTGGCGTCCGCTCCGCCCGCCCCGCGCACTCCGCCCGCCCCGGCCGCCCCATCCGCGCCGCCTCGCCGGGCCGGCCCGGCCTCCGCCGCCGCATCAGCAGCAGACGCAGCAGCGGAAGCGACAGCGGCCGCCAGGAGCGCCGCGATGATAACCCGTCCCCTCGCCGTCATGACACGCCTCCTTCGCCGCCCGGGGCCGCGGCTTTCGCGGCCGACTCCTCACGCTCCTTGACGAGGGCGTCCCGGTCGAAATAGACGTCGCCCTCTATGATGGTCATGTCGCAGCGCGTGTAGGCGCTCATGGGGTGCTCGCTGAAGACGGCGATGTCGCCCTGCTTGCCGACCTCGAGGCTGCCGACGATCCGGTCGACGCCGAGCTGGATGGCCGGGTTGATGGTCACGAGCCTGAGCGCCTCGTCTTCCGAGAGCCCCCCGTACTTCATGGTCTTGGCGGCGTCGTTGAACAGGCGGCGGATGCGCTCGCCGCTGTCGGAGTTGATCGACACGAGAATGCCCTTGTTGTGGCAGTAGCCGGCCATCTCGGCGATGCCCTCGGCCGCCTCCATTTTGTAGGCCCAGAAGTCGGCGAAGACGGAGATGCCGATCCCGGCCGCCCGGAGCTCGTCGGCGATCTTGTAGCCTTCCCACATGTGCTCGAAGCACTGGATCTTGAAGCCGAACTCCTTGGCCAGCTCCATGAACTCGAGGGACTCGGTGGCCTGGTAGCTGTGGCAGCGGGCCACGCGCTCGCCCCGCAGCATCTCGGCCAGGACCTCCAGGCGCAGGTCCTTGCGCGGCGGGACGAGGTTGGCCGCCGGGTTCTTGGCCGCCGCGGCCTTCCTGTAGCGGTCCCATTGGGCCATGTAATTGCGGGCCCTTTCGAACTCGCGGCGGATGATGGCGTTGGCGCCCATGCGCGTCGCCGGGTAGCGCTGGGCCTGGCCCGGCTGGAGGGCCCGGTTGGACTGCTTGACGTTCTCGCCCAGGGCGAACTTGAGCGTCGGCAGGGCCTCGGTCACGACCAGCTCCTCCGACGGCCGGCCCCACTTCGTCTTGATGACGACGTTCGCCCCGCCGATCGGGTTGGCGCTGCCGTGCATGGTATGGACCATGGTCACGCCGCCGCTCAGGGCGGTCAGGATGGCCGTGTCGTCGGCGTTGATGACCGAGCCGACGTCGGCCTCGGGCGTGATGGCGTCGGCGCCCTCGTTCGTCCCGGCCAGGGCGATGTGGGTGTGCGAGTCGATGATGCCCGGCAGGACGTAGCGCCCGGCCGCGTCGACGACCCGGACGCCGGGCGGCGCGGCCACGTTCTCGCCGACGGCCTTGATGACGCCGCCGACGACAAGGACGTCCCCCCGCGGGATGACGCCCTTGGTCACGGTCAGGACGGTGCCGTTCTTGACGAGGATCGAGCCGCCGTCGGCGAACGCGGCGGCCGGCGGGAGGATGGCCGCGAGGGCGACGAGCGCGACGAGCGCGACGGTCTTTTTCATTTGGACACCTCCGCGTACTTGAACAGGACGCCGTCGGCGAACACCGCGGCCACCTGGGCGCCGTCGTCGAAGATCTCGCCCTTGACCAGGACGACGTTGGCCGTCTTGCCCGGCTCGAGCGAGCCGAGGGCCCGGTCGAGGCCGAGGAAGCGGGCCGGCGTGACGGTCAGCGCCCGGAGGGCCGCTTCCTTCGAAAGCCCGGCCTTGACGGCCGCCCGGACGGCGCGCAGCACCGCGGCCCCGTCGGCGTTCGCCCCGGAAACGAGGGCGAAGTCGAGGCCGGCCCGGGCCAGCGCGGCGGCGTTGGCCGGGTAGAGCTCGGCCTCGGCGCGCTTGCGCAGCTCCTCGCCCTGGGTCGCGTACTTGCTCGTCGCCGGCGGCCGGAAATCAAGGCCGACCAGCAGCGGCACGGGGCTCTTTTTCAGCGCCTCGGCGACCCGCCAGGCCTCGGTGGCCCCGGCCAGCATGGCGTTGAGCTTGAACTCGGCGACGATCTTCAGGGCCCGCTTGATGTCTTCCTGGTTGTTGCACTGGAAGACGACCGGCCGGCGGTCGCGGACGAAAGGCGCGAGCGCCTCGAGGCGCGGGTCGTAGGCGGGCCGCTTCAGCCCGGCCGGGGATCTGGCGTACTGGGCCTGGCGGGCGGCGTAGTAGTCGGCGTCGATGAAGCTCTGGCGGATGTGGGCGATCGTGCCCATCAGGCTCGACGGATAGCCGCCGCGCTCGGTGGTGAAGTTGATGTGGAGGGCGGCGCCGTTGCGGAGGACCATCGGCGCGATGTCTTCGCCGTTCAGGTTGAGCAGCACGCTCTGGCCCTCGAAGATGCCCTGCGTCGGCGCGACCAGCACCGTCGTGAACCCGGCCCTGTGGAAGCTCTCGACCGACGCCTTCTTGGGCTTGAGCTGGTCGAGGACGAGGAGGCCGGGCCCGGGCGGGAAGCGGTCGTCGGCCGGCGCGGCCTGCCTGGCCTGGCCGGGGAACCCCGCCGCGAGCCCGGGCGCCTGGCCCCCGGCCGGGGCCGGCGGCTCGAGGAACAGGTTGGACAGCGCCGAGACCAGGCCGGGATAGGCGACGAGGCCGTCGGCCTCGACGATCTCGGCGTCGCCGGGGATCTTGACCTTGCCGGCCGGGCCGAGGGCCTCGATGAGCCCGTCGCGGATGACGATCGCTCCCTTTTCGACAGGCGGCCCCGTGGCCGGCACGATCCGGCAGCCGCGGACGGCATAGGTCGGGCCGACGTCGGCCGCGGACGGCTGGACGGCGGCGAGCGCCGACGCGAAGCCGACGAGGGCGGCCGCCGCGACGATTAAGAGGGAGAGGGCCGGGGAGACGCGCGCTGAGAGTTTCATGGGCCTCCTTAATGGGAAAATTTTATATACAACAGAGACAAGAAGGGGTCAAACCTTTAATTCTTTAATTTTTCCGGGAAAGGGCACCAGGTTTTCGCATCTTGAACGAGCGATCCGTTCGATAGAAAATTAAACTTTTAAAGGTTTGACCCCGTCTTGCCCGGCTTGTCGCCCCTCACCCCGTATGTTATAAATTACGCATGGTCCGAGTGCGCTTCGCCCCCAGTCCGACCGGCTTCCTCCACATCGGGAGCGCCCGGACGGCCGTC